>WBZU01000939.1_pt1 | contig 23507 bp, 19 predicted proteins | sample 5204311 | NCBI WGS metagenome assembly WBZU01 (sample SAMN12344359, study PRJNA552823) | activated sludge metagenome | biome: Activated sludge suspended growth; feature: Nitrification reactor; material: Wastewater; isolation source: activated sludge from nitrification reactor of wastewater... | reverse complement strand
GGCTGATGCCCTGATCGCCCTGGGAGGCGCCGATGCCCCAGCACCTGTACAGCTTTCGTCGAGACCGATCCGTCGTCGACCACCGCCTCGCGCCCGGCACGCTGCGCCGGGTGGTCGGGTTCGCCCGTCCGTACCGCCTGCAGCTCGCGGCGTTCCTCGGCCTCGTGCTGCTCAACGCGCTGGCCGGTGCGGCCACGCCGCTCGTCTACCGGGCGATCATCGACGACGGCATCGCCCACGACCGCCGCGGCCTCGTGATCGCGCTGGCCGGGGTGCTGGCGGGGCTGGCCTCGTTCACCGCCGCCCTCGGCGTCGTCCAGCGCTGGTACTCGGCTCGGATCGGCGAGGGGCTGATCCACGACCTGCGCACCCAGGTGTTCGACCACGTGCAGCGCATGCCGATCGGGTTCTTCACCCGGGCCCAGACCGGGGCGCTGGTGTCCCGGCTCGACGGCGACGTGCAGGGCGCCCAGCGGGCGTTCACCTCGGTGCTCTCGAACGTGGTGGGCAACCTGGCGGTGGCGGCCACGACGCTCGCCGCCATGTTCGTCCTCTCGTGGCAGCTCACCACCCTCGCCCTGGTCCTGCTCCCGCTGTTCCTGATCCCGGCTCGGCTGGTGGGCCGGAAGCTGTCGGTCCTCACGCGGGAGGGCTACCGGCTCAACGGCGAGATGGGCCAGATGATGACCGAGCGGTTCAACGTGTCCGGGGCGCTGCTGGTCAAGTTGTTCGGCCGGCCCGATCGGGAGGCCGAGCAGTTCTCGGCCCGCGCCGGGCGGGTGCGCGACATCGGGGTGCGCACGGCGATGTACGGGATGGCCCTGACCACGGCGCTGTCCCTGCTGGCGGCGCTGGCCACCGCCCTCGTCTACGGGCTCGGCGGGTCGCTCGTGATCTCGGGGTCGCTGGCCATCGGGACCCTGGTGGCCCTCGCCGCCTACCTCAACCGGCTCTACGGGCCGCTGACCGCGCTGTCGAACGTGCAGGTCGACGTGATGACCACGCTCGTGAGCTTCGAGCGGGTGCTCGAGGTGCTCGACCTCGAGCCGGCCATCGTCGACGCCGCCGACCCGACGCCGATCCCCCGGGGCCCGGTGGCGGTGGAGCTCGACGGCGTGGCCTTCCGGTACCCGTCGGCCGCCGAGGTGTCGCTGGCCTCGCTGGAGGGCGTGTTCGAGCTCGATCCGGCCGAGCCGGAGCCGGTGCTCCACGGGATCGACCTGCGGGTCGAGCCGGGGTGCACCCTGGCGCTGGTCGGTCCGTCCGGGGCCGGGAAGTCCACCATCGCCGGGCTGGTGTCGCGCCTCTACGACCCCACCGCCGGCGCCGTGCGCGTCGGCGGCGTCGACCTCCGGGACACGTCGCTGGCCGAGGTGCGCGCCACCGTCGGCGTCGTCGCCCAAGACGTCCACCTCTTCCACGACACCCTGGCCGCCAACCTCCGCTACGCGCGGCCCGAGGCGACCGACGACGAGCTGGTCGAGGCGCTGCGGGCGGCCCAGGTGTGGGGCGTGGTCGAGCGGCTGCCCGACGGGCTCGAGACCGTGGTCGGCGACCGTGGCCACCGGCTCAGCGGCGGCGAGAAGCAGCGCATCGCCATCGCCCGCCTGCTGCTGAAGGACCCCGGCGTCGTCGTCCTCGACGAGGCCACCGCCCACCTCGACGCCGCCTCCGAGGTGGCCGTCCAGCGGGCCCTCGCCCTCGCGCTGGCCGGCCGGACCTCGATCGTGATCGCCCACCGGCTGTCGACGGTGCGCGACGCCGAGGAGATCGCGGTGGTCGACGGGGGCCGCATCGTCGAGCGCGGCACCCACGCCGAGCTCCTCGCCCTCGGCGGCCGCTACGCCGAGCTCACCCGCACCCAGCTCGGCGCCGATCCCGACCCCGATCCCGCCCTCGTCGCCTGACGCCGGCGGGGTCGATCCGGGGGCGGGGCGGCTAGAGGCCGATCGGGTCCCAGTAGGTGCCGTCGAGCATCGAGCGGAGGGTGGCGCGGTGCAGGATCATGTCGTCGACGTCGTCCGGGCGCTGGGCGTCGCCGAAGAGGATCGATCGCTCGGTGACCCGCCGCATGATGATCCCGTGGCGCATGGCCGAGTAGGCGATCGGCCAGCGGAGGTCGCCCACGTCCCGGCCCGACGCCTCGCGGTAGGTGGCCACCACGTCGGCGGGGCGGAGCATGGCGGGCAGGCCCTCGGCGCCGAGGCTCTCGGTCAGGTCCTGGAAGAAGCGGTGCAGGTAGATCATCCAGCCGAGGTCGACCTCGGGCGGGGCGATGCCGGCCATCTCCCAGTCGAGGACGGCGGCCACCTCGAAGTCGGCGAAGAGCATGTTGCCGATGCGGGCGTCGCCCCACGAGAGCCGGGCCGGTCCGGTGTCGGTGCCCTCCACGGGCAGGTGGTCGCGCAGCCAGGTCATGCACTCGGCCAGCAGGGGCGAGGGCTCGCCGTCGGCCACCACCCACCGGTGGTAGCGCTCCCACCAGGCGAGGTGGCGCTCGAGGCTGGTGGCGCCGGGGGTGTCGTAGGCGAGGGCCGAGAGGTCGTGGTGGTCGGGGTCGAGACGGTGGATGCCGGCGAGGGATCGCACCGCCGAGTCCTGGAGGCGGCGGCGCTCGTCGTCGGTGGCGTCGAGCACCCAGTTCGGGTCGGGGAAGCAGTAGGGGAGGACGTCGCGGGGCACCTCGCCGTCCACCCGATCCATCACGAAGAACGGGGCGCCGACGATCGATCCGTCGGGCTCGAACCAGCGCACCCGGGGAACGGCCACGTCGGTGGTGCGGCCGACGAGGTCGATCACGTCGAACTGGAGGCGCAGGTCGTAGGCGGGGAAGACCGGGACCTTGTCGAGCTCCGGTTCGATGCGGGCGACGAGGCGCTGCTCGACGCGGTCGTCGTCCTCGGTCCACCGGGCGGTGAACAGGAGGGTCTCCGAGGACATGCCGTTGCCCTGCGGCTTGATCACCTCGACCACCTCGGGCGTGGCCTCGGCGCCCAGTTGGCCCCCCAGCCAGGTCTGGAGGCGCCGGCCGAGGTCCTCGGGGTCGCGGGTGGTGGTGGTGATGCGGTCTGCGGTCAGGCCGGTGGCGCCGGCCTCGGGCGCCTGGTGCGCGGGCGGGTCGGTGCGGTCGTCCATGTCGATCCCCTCTGCCGCGGTGCGTCCCCCGACGACCGAACTTGTCTACCCGAGTCGCACCGGGGGCGTGGACGTCGACCCGTTCGCCGGGCCGAGGGTTCGGTGGGCGGTGGTCGGGTGGGTGATTCCGTGGCCGGGCACCCCGCGTAGCATCCTGTCTCCGTGGCAACCCGTCGTCGCTCCACCCGTCCGCTCGTGCGCCTCGGCCGGCTGGCGGTCGTCGTCGGCCTCGTCGGCGGGCTGGCCACCGCCTGCGGGTCGGGCGGCCCGGTCGGCCAGGCGGCGGTGGCCACCGTGGACGGCCACGAGATCACCCGCCAGCAGGTGACCGACCTGATCGATGCGCAGACCGCCTACCTCGAGGCGGCGGTCAAGGGGGCCAAGAAGCTGGCGGCGTCGGCCGCCGATCCGGCGACCGCCGAGGCCCAGATCAAGAGCGCCAAGGCGGAGCTCGCCAGCTATCGGGACCAGATCGCGGGGACCGGCGAGGACACGATGTCGTCGGCGGCGGCGGCCAGCGCCCTCACCTCCCTGATCGACACCGAGATCTCCGCCGCCGCCCTGCGCAAGGCGGGCGGCAAGGTGACCAAGGCCGATCGGGACTCGATCCGCAAGGAGCTGCTCGATCAGATCAAGACCAAGGCCGGGGTCGACTCGACGGCGGGGTTCGACGCCCTGCTCGAGAACGAGGTGGAGAGCCGGGCCATCCAGCAGGCGCTCCAGACCGCGGTCACCACCCCGGCGGCCGAGCGCACCGCGCAGCTCCAGAAGGCCTACGACCAGGGCTTGGGCAAGACGGTGTGCGTCGCGCTGATCGCCACCGCGGACCAGGAGTCGGCCCAGGCCGCGCTCGACCGGGTGAACGGCGGGGAGGACTTCGGTGCGGTGGCCGCCGCCGTGTCGCTCGACACCGAGTCCGGCGCACAGGGCGGTGGCGACACCTGCGTGGTGGCCCAGGCGTTGGCCAACCTGTTCGGGCCCGAGATCGCCGAGGGGCTCGTCGGTGCCATCTTCGGCCCGGCGCTCTCCTCGAACGGGACGACCTCGGCGTGGCTCGTCGTCAGGGTGAACTCGGTGGCGGACCGCTCCTTCGACGATGCCCGTGCCGATCTCGAGCAGGCGATCCCCGAGGATCCCGCCACCAACGCCGACGCGGCGATCACCGCGGCCCGCAAGGCGGCGAAGGTCTCGCTCGACCCCCGGTACGGCACGTGGGACGCGGCCACCGGCACGGTGACGGCGCCGGTTGACCCGGCCGCCACGACCACGGTGGCCCCCGGAGCGGCGTCCACCATCCCGGCCACGGCCGACCCGTCGGCCGGGAGCTGACCGGGCCTCGTCGCCCCGGTCGGACCGCGCGGTGACGATCGGGCGCGTCGTGGCCGTGGGCCTCGGCCCCGGTGACCCCGACCTCCTGACCGCCGGCGCGCAGCAGGCGATCGAGCGGGTCTCGGTGCGCTACCTGCGCACGGCCCGCCACCCCTCGGCCCACCTGGTGGCGGGCGCCGCCTCGTTCGACCACCGCTACGAGGCGGCCGAGCGGTTCGAGGACGTGTACCGGGGGATCGTGGCCGACCTGGTCGGCGCCGCCGCCGAGCACGGCGAGGTCCTCTACGCCGTGCCCGGCTCGCCCCGGGTGCTCGAGCGCACGGTCGACCTGCTGGCCGAGGAGGCGGCGGCGGGGCGGATCGAGCTGGAGGTCCACGCCGGGGTGAGCTTCGTCGACCTGGCCTGGGTCCGGCTCGGGATCGACCCGTTCGAGGAGGGCGTGCGGCTGGTGGACGCCCACCGGTTCGCGGTGGCGGCGGCCGGCGAGCGGGGCCCCCTGCTGGTGGCCCACTGCCACAACCGGCGGGTGCTCTCCGACGTGAAGCTGGCGGTCGACGAGCCGCCGGCGGCACCGGTGATCGTGCTCCAGCGCCTCGGCCTGCCCGACGAGGCGATCGGCGAGGTGGCCTGGGAGGACCTCGATCGCGAGGTGGAACCCGACCACCTCACCGCGCTCTACGTCCCGCGCCTCGCCGCCCCGGTGGCCGGGGAGGTGGCCGCCTTCGTCGACCTCGTGGCCCGACTGCGGGCCGAGTGCCCGTGGGACGCCGAGCAGACCCACCGCACGCTCACCCGCCACCTGCTGGAGGAGACCTACGAGGTGCTCGAGGCCCTGGAGGCGGTGGGCGACGGCGGGCCCGAGGTGGCGCTCGAGGACTACGCCCACCTCGAGGAGGAGCTGGGCGACCTGCTGTTCCAGATCGTCTTCCACGCCACCCTCGCCACCGAGGCGGGCGCCTTCGGCCTGGCCGAGGTGGCGCGGGGCGTGCACGACAAGTTGGTGCTCCGCCACCCCCACGTCTTCGGCGAGGTGGCAGTGGACGGCGCCGACGACGTGGCCGCCAACTGGGAGCAGATCAAGAAGGCGGAGAAGGGGCGGTCCTCGGTCTTCGACGGCCTGCCCGCCCACCTGCCGGCCCTGCTGCTCGCGCCCAAGGTGCTGAAGAAGGCGGGCGGGGTGGGCGTCGACCTCGACGCCGAGGTGCCCGACCTGCGAGCGGCGGTCGAGGCGGTGGCGGGCGCTGCCGAGGGCGACGTCGGCGAGGCGGTCGGCGGGCTGCTGCTGGCGGTGGCCGCCCGTGCCCGCGCCCTCGACGTCGATCCCGAGGCGGCGCTGCGCGCTGCGGCCGGGCGCCTGGCGGGCATCGGCCGGACCGTCGAGGCGAGCGGCGACGGCGCCGCGGAGGCGGCGGGAACGGCGGAAGAGCAACCGTGATCGGACCAGGGGGGCGCGGTAGCGTCTCCCCACCAGCAACAGGAGCAACAGCCCACCCATGAGCACCATCGAGCACGTCGTCGGCCGAGAGATCCTCGACTCGCGCGGCAACCCCACCGTCGAGGTCGAGGTCCTGCTCGACAGCGGGGCCCTCGGCCGGGCGGCGGTCCCGTCGGGCGCCTCCACCGGCCAGTTCGAGGCGGTCGAGCTGCGCGACGGCGGCGACCGCTTCGGCGGCAAGGGCGTCTCGATCGCCGTCGCCAACGTCAACGGCGAGATCCGCGAGGAGCTCGAAGGTCGTGACGCGCTGGACCAGCGCGACGTGGACCAGGTCCTGCTCGACCTCGACGGCACCGGCCCGAAGTCCCGCCTCGGCGCCAACGCCATCCTCGGCGTCTCGCTGGCGGTGGCCAAGGCCGCCGCCGCCGAACTCGAGGTGCCGCTGTACCGCTACGTGGGCGGCACCAACGCCCACGTGCTGCCGGTGCCGATGATGAACGTCCTCAACGGCGGCGCCCACGCCGACAACAACGTGGACTTCCAGGAGTTCATGGTCATGCCGGTGGGCGCGGCCAGCTTCTCGGAGGGCCTGCGCTGGGGCGTCGAGACCTACCACACGCTCAAGAAGCTCCTCCACGACAAGGGCCTGTCCACCGCGGTGGGCGACGAGGGCGGCTTCGCCCCGAACCTGGCCGACAACACGGCCCCGGTCGAGCTGCTCGTCCAGGCGATCGAGGCCGCCGGCTTCACGCCCGGCGACGACATCGCCATCGCCCTCGACCCCGCCACCAGCGAGGTGTTCAAGGGCGGCGCCTACGTGCTCGAGGGCGAGGGCCGCACCCTCTCGCCCGAGGAGCTGGCCGACTACTGGGCCGACCTCTGCGACCGCTACCCGATCGTGTCGATCGAGGACGGCATGGCCGAGGAGGACTGGGACGGCTGGGCCGCCCTCACCGATCGCATCGGCGACCGCGTCCAGCTCGTGGGTGACGACCTGTTCGTCACCAACTCCGAGCGCCTCGCCCTCGGCATCGAGCGGGGCGTGGCCAACTCGATCCTGGTGAAGGTCAACCAGATCGGGTCGCTGACCGAGACCCTCGACGCCGTGGCCCTCGCCACCCGCAACCGCTACACCGCGGTGATGTCGCACCGCTCCGGCGAGACCGAAGATGCCACCATCGCCGACCTCGCGGTGGCCACCAACTGCGGCCAGATCAAGACCGGGGCGCCGGCCCGCTCCGACCGCGTGGCCAAGTACAACCAGCTCCTGCGGATCGAGGAGGAGCTCGGCCACTCGGCCGCCTACCTCGGCGCGGCGGCCCTCGTCCGGACGAAGCAGACGCTGTGACCGACCGTCGGCGGACCCCGCCCCCACGCCGGCCGGCCGGATCGGGCGCCTCCACGGCGTCGGGCCGGTCGTCGTCTCGCTCGTCGTCTCGGTCGCCGCGCGCCGGTCGGGGCGAGCAGGACCGGACCCGGCGCGCCCTCGGACGGGTGGACGGCCCCCGCGGCCAGCGGGACGGCGTCGAGGTCACCGCCCGGCGGGCGGCGCGGGCCCGGCGGCGCCTGGTGGGCGCGGTCACCGCCAGCGTCGTGGCCATCGCCGTCCTGTTCCTGGCCGGGCTGCCGGTGAAGACCTACCTCCAGCAGCGCAACGACACCCGCAGGGCCGAGGCGGCCCTCGCCGAGGTGCAGGAGGAGCGCCAGCGGATCGCCCGCGAGACGTCTCGGCTGGAGACGCCGGCGGCGATCGAGGAGCGGGCCCGCGAGGAGCTCGGCTTCCAGCGGCCGGACGAGGAGACCTACAACGTCCTCCCGGTGCCCAGCGAGCCCCTCGGCCTCCCCGACGCCTGGCCGTTCACCGGCGTCGAGCGGGCCCTCGGGTCGCAGTAGCGCAGCCGGCCACGGGCTCCTACCGTCGCCGCCCGTGGACTTCACCCCCGACCCCGACCACGAGGCGATCCGCGACGGCGTGCGGCGGGTGTGCGCCGACTTCGACGACGACTACTGGCGGGGCTGCGACGATCGCCACGAGTTCCCGTGGGACTTCTACCGGGCGATGGCGGCGGGCGGCTGGATCGGGATCGCCATCCCCGCCGAGCACGGCGGGGGCGGGCGGGGGATCGTGGAGGCGTCGATCGTCGTGGAGGAGGTGGCGGCGTCGGGGGCGGCGATGAACGGCGCCTCGGCGATCCACCTGTCGATCTTCGGGATGGGCCCGGTGATCAAGCACGGGTCGGCGGAGCTGCGGTCCCGGGTGCTGCCGGCGGTGGCCTCGGGCGAGCTCCACGTCGCCTTCGGGGTGACCGAGCCCGACGCCGGCACCGACACCACCCGCATCACCACCCGGGCCCGCCTGGCCGAGGACGGCTCGCAGTACCTGGTGCGGGGCCGCAAGGTCTGGACCACCAAGGCGCCCCACTGCCAGAAGGTGCTCCTGCTGGTCCGCACCACGCCCCGGGAGGAGGCGGCTCGGCCCACCGACGGCATGACCCTCCTGCTGGCCGACCTCCAGCGCCCCGAGGTCTCGATCACGCCGATCCCGAAGGCGGGGCGCAACGCCGTCGTCTCCTGCGAGGTGGCCTACGACGACCTGCCGGTGGCGGTGGCCGACCGGGTGGGGGAGGAGGGGGAGGGTTTCCGCTACCTGCTCGACGGGCTCAACCCTGAGCGGATCCTGATCGCCGCCGAGGCGCTCGGCACCGGCCGGGCCGCGCTGCGGCGGGCGGTGGCCTACGCCGGCGAGCGGGTGGTCTTCGATCGGCCGATCGGCCAGAACCAGGGCATCGCCTTCCCCCTGGCGCGGGCCCACATGCAGCTCCGCGCCGCCGAGCTGGCGGTGCGGGAGGCGGCGTGGCGCTACGACCGCGGCCTGCCCTGCGGCGAGGCGGCCAACACCGCCAAGTTCCTCGCCGCCGAGGCCGGCTACGCGGCGGCCGACCAGGCGGTGCAGACCCTCGGCGGCATGGGCTACGCCAGCGAGTACCACGTCGAGCGGTACTGGCGGGAGGCGAGGCTGATGCGGCTGGCGCCGGTCAGCCAGGAGCTGGTCCAGGCCTACGTGGCCACCCACGTGCTCGGCCTGCCCCGGTCGTACTGACCCCGGACCCTTGACGCTTTTCGATCCACGGCGATAGCTTTCCGGTCCATGGCGACCGCCGCCCGCCACCTGCCTTCGAGCCCCCAGCCGCCGCCCGGCGGGTGGACCGTCGAGGCGATCTTCGACCTTCCCGAGGACGGCCAGCGATACGAGCTGATCGACGGGGAGCTTCTGGTGACACCACCACCGATCTGGCACCACCAATCGGTGCTGTCCCACCTGCTCCACCTCCTGTGGCCGCCGGACGACAGGCCCATGGTCCGGACGCTCGCGGCACCGCTCGGCTGGCGACCGGCGGGGCGGGAACGCTGGTTGGAACCCGACCTCTCGGTGATCGACACCACCCCGCTCGCTCGCGACGATCGCTGGGTCGTGCAGCCGCCGTTGCTGGTGGTCGAGGTGGCGTCGCGGAGCACCCGGCGCCGCGACCGCACGGTCAAGCGCCGGGTCTACGACGAAGACGGCGTCGGGGCGTACTGGATGGTGGAACCCGACCAGGCGGCGCCGTCGGTGACCGTGTTGGAGCGGGCGGAGCCGGGGGGACCGTTGGTGGAGGTGGCGACGGTCCACGGCTCCGATGCCGTCGAGCTCACCTACCCCTGGACGCTGCGACTGGTGCCGGCCGACCTCGTCCGTTGAGCTCGGCAGACCCGCCGGTCCAGCTGGGTCAGCCGGCCGGGGGCCGGCCGAGCCGGGGCGCCGGTGGTGGTCGATAGCTTCGCCCCGTGACCGCCACGCCGTCTGCCCCCGAGCCCGGGCGGTCACCGGCGGTCGTGCGGGTGGAGGACGAGCCGTCGCCGGAGGACCGGGCGGCGGTGGCGGCGCTGCTCGGCCGGGAGCCCGGCGGCGGGTTCCGGATCGTGGTGCGCCACGTCGCCGACGGCTCGCCGGTGGTGATCCGCAACGACCCGCTGCTCGACGACGGGAGGCCGATGCCCACCCGCTACTGGCTGCTCGGCGAGCCGGAGCGGACGATGGTCAGCCGGCTGGAGAGCCGGGGCGGGGTGCACCGGGTGGAGGCGATCGTGGGGCTCGACGCCATCGCCGCCGCCCACGACCGCTACGCCGCCGAGCGTGACGCCGCCCTGCCGGCGGACTGGACCGGCCCCCGGCCGAGCGCCGGCGTCGGCGGCACCCGGGTGGGGGTCAAGTGCCTCCACGCCCACTACGGCTGGTGGCTGGCCGGCGGCGACGACCCGGTGGGCGCCTGGGTGGCCGAGCGCCTCGCCGCCGGCGACGGCGACCCCGGCCCCACCCCCTGACCGCCCGAGGCCCGCCGGCGAACGTCGTACGCGATGCGACCTCCGAGGTGCCCTTCCGTACGCGGTTCGAGGTGAGCGAGCCAACCGCGTACGCGAGGTGACCTCCGAGGTGCACTCCCGTACGAAGTTCGATGGGGCGGGGTGGGTCGCTACGGTCGTCGGTCGTGAGCGAACGGGTGGCCGCCATCGACATCGGGACCAACTCGACCCGCCTGCTGGTGGCCGAGGCGGGCGGCGTCGGCGGCGGGCTGGTCACCGTCGAGCGGCAGATGCAGATCACGCGGCTCGGCCAGGGGGTCGACGGCACGGGGTCGCTGGCCGCCGACGCGATGGAGCGCACCGTCGGCGTGCTGGCCGGCTACCGCGAGGTGATGGATCGCCTCGGGGTGGCCGCCGGGCGGGTGCGGATGACCGCCACGTCCGCCTGCCGCGACGCCACCAACCGCGAGGTGTTCTTCGACGCTGCCGAGGCGGCGGTGGGGGTGCGGCCCGAGCTGCTCAGCGGCGAGGAGGAGGCCGAGCTGTCCTTCGCCGGGGCCACCGCCGACCTCGATCCGGCCCTCGGCCCGTTCCTGGTCTTCGACCTCGGCGGCGGCTCGACCGAGGTGGTGCTCGGGACCGCCGGCCCCGAGGGCGAGGTCCGGGGGGCGCTGTCGCTCGACATCGGCTGCGTGCGCCTGACCGAACGGTTCCTCACCGCCGATCCGCCCCTGCCGGAGGACCTGACCGCGGCGATCAGCTACGCCCAGGCGTGGCTCGACGACGTGTTGCGGGAACTGCCCGAGGTGACCGAGGCCCGCACCGCGGTCGGCCTGGCCGGCACGGTGAGCGCGGTGGCGGCGATCGAGCAGGGCCTCGCCACCTACGACCGCGACGCCATCCACCACTTCGTCCTGACCCGCGATGCGGCCGAGGACGTGTTCCGCACGCTGGCCACCGAGGGTCGCGACGACCGCCGCCACAACCCGGGGTTGGAGGAGGGGCGGCTCGACGTGATCGTCGGCGGCTGCTGCGCGCTGGTGGCGATCTTCCGGACGCTCGGGCTCGACGAGGTGCTGGTGAGCGAGGCCGACATCCTCGACGGGCTGGCCGCCTCGCTGCTCGCCGCCTCGGCGTCCTGACCCGTTCCCCTAGGGTCTGCGCGCGATGCAGGGGGACGTGATCTGGAGGCCTGACCCAGGCGCGCTGGCCGAGACCAACGTCGGCCGATTCCAGGCCGCGCACGGGATCGCCACCTTCGAGGAGCTCCGGGCCCGGTCGATCGAGGATCCGGCCTGGTTCTGGGGCGCCTGCGCCGAGTTCCTCGGCATCCCGTTCTCCACGCCGTGGGACGAGGTGCTCGACGTCGCCGACGGCATCGCCTGGGCCCGGTGGTTCACCGGCGGTCGGACCAACCTCGCCGCCGCCTGCGTCGACCGCTGGGTGGCCGAGTCGCCCGAGGCGGAGGCGATCCGCTGGGAGGGCGAAGACGGGGAGGTCCGGGTCCTGACCTATCGGGACCTCGGCCGCCACGTGGACGGGCTGGCCGCCCTGCTGCGCGACCGCGGTGTGGGCGAGGGCGACGCGGTGGGGATCTTCCTGCCGATGCTGCCCGAGACGGTGGTGGCGGCGATGGCCGTCGCCAAGCTCGGCGCCCGGTTTCTGCCGATCTTCTCGGGCTACGGCACCGACGCCATCGCCGTGCGACTGGAGGACGGCGGCGCCACCGCGCTGCTGTGCGCGGACGGGTTCCTGCGCCGCGGCAAGGTCGTGCCGATGCTGGCCACCGCCGAGGAGGCGGCGGCGCGGGTGCCGTCGGTGCGGACGATCGTGGCGGTGGAGCGGATCGGGACCGTCGAGCGGCGCGAGGCCGACGGCCGGACGGTGCTGCCGTGGCCCGGCCCCACGACCGAGGTCGTGCCGACGGTGGCGGTCGACAGCGAGCACCCGCTCTTCGTCGCCTACACCTCGGGCACGACCGGCCGCCCCAAGGGGGCGGTGCACGTGCACGGCGGGTTCACGGTCAAGATCGCCGAGGAGGTGGCGTTCCAGTTCGACTGCCGTCCCGGCGACCGCCTCTTCTGGTTCGCCGACTTCGGCTGGATCATGGGGCCGTGGGAGATCGTCGGCACGCTGGCCAACGGGGCCACGGTCTGCCTGTTCGAGGGGGCGCCGGACTTCCCCGACGTCGACCGGCTCTGGCGCTTCGTGGCCGAGCACGGGGTCACCATCCTCGGGATCAGCCCGACGCTGGTGCGCTCGCTGATGGCCCACGGCGACGAGCCGGTGCGGGCCCACGACCTCTCGGCCCTGCGGATCCTCGGCTCGACCGGTGAGCCGTGGAACGCCGAGCCCTACCGGTGGTTCTTCGAGGTGGTGGGCGGCGGTCGCTGCCCGGTGATCAACATCTCCGGCGGCACCGAGGTGGGGGCGTGCTTCCTGTCGCCCCATCCCGTCGAGGAGCTGACGCCGATGACCCTCGGCGGCCCGGCCCTCGGCATGGCGGTCGACGTGGTCGACGACGACGGCCGGCCGGTGCGGGGCGAGGTCGGCGAACTGGTCTGCACCGCGCCGTGGCCGGGCATGACCCGCGGCCTCTGGCAGGACCCCGAGCGGTACCTCGAGACCTACTGGGATCGCTGGCCCGACGTGTGGGTCCACGGCGACTGGGCGCTGATCGAGGACGGGCGCTGGTACCTGCGGGGCCGCAGCGACGACACGATCAAGGTGTCCGGCAAGCGGCTCGGCCCGGCCGAGGTGGAGTCCGCGCTGGTCGGCCACCCGGCGGTGGCCGAGGCCGCGGCCGTCGGCGTGCCCCACGAGATCAAGGGCGAGGCGCTGTGGTGCTACGTGGTGCTCGCCGCCGGCGTCGAGTCGAGCGAGGCGCTGCGGGGCGACCTGGTCGACACGGTGAGCGCCGCCCTCGGCAAGTCGTTCCGGCCGAGCGCCGTGCGCTTCGTCGACGCGCTGCCCAAGACCCGCTCGGCCAAGGTGCTGCGCCGGGCGATCCGGGCGCTGGCCACCGGACGCGACCCGGGCGACCTCTCCTCGCTCGAGGACCCGGCGGCGCTCGACGCGGTGCGGAGCGCCACATGAGGGGTCGCGAGCGGTCCTCGGCCACCGAGCGGGGCAGCTCGCTGTTCGGGCGCCGGGTGATGCTGCGCCCGCTGGTGCTGGCCGACTTCGCCGCCTGGCGGGAGGTGCGCAACCGCTGCGGGACCTGGCTCACCCGCTGGGAGCCCCAGCGCCTGCCCCACCAGCCCGACGTGACCGAGGATCGTGACGCCTTCGCCGTGCGGTGCAGCGCCCGCCACCGCGAGCGCCAGCTCGGGACCGGCTTCGGGTTCGGGATCTTCGCCGGCGGCGAGTTCTGCGGGGAGATCAACCTGTCGTCGATCCAGCGGGGACCGTTCCAGAACGCCTACGTCGGCTACTGGATCGACCAGCGTTGCGCCGGCCAGGGCCTGATGCCGGAGGCGGTGGTGGTGCTGGCCCGCTTCGCCTTCGAGGAGCTGCACCTCCACCGAATCCAGATCTCGATCATCCCCCGCAACCGATCGAGCCGTCGGGTGGTCGAGAAGCTGGGCCTCCGGGAGGAGGGGGTGGCCGAGCGCTACCTCGAGATCGACGGCGTGTGGGAGGACCACGTGCGCTACGCGATCACCGCCGAGGAGTGGACCGCTCGGCGCGAGGAGCTCGAAGGGCTCTGGCTCGGCCCCGGCTGAGCCGCTCGGCGTCGGCGGCTCAGCCGGCCGACGGGGTCGGGGCGACGGGGAGCTCCAGGGTGAACACGGCGCCGCCGCCGGGCGCGTCGTCCACGCGGGCCCGGCCGCCGAGGTCCTCGGCGATGCCGGCCACGATCGACAGGCCGAGGCCGGCGCCGCTGCCCACCCGGGCCCGGTCGGCCTGCCAGAAGCGGTCGAACACGTGGGCCTTGGCCTCGGCGTCGAGGCCGGGCCCGTGGTCTCGCACGATCAGCCGGGCGGTGGTGGCGTCGGCCGCGGCGTGGACCTCGATCGGGGTGCCGGCCGGGGTGTGCTTGAGCGCGTTGGTCACCAGGTTGGCGGCGGCCTGGCGCAGCAGGTGGGCGTCGCCGAGGACGACGACCGGGACCGGGGCGTCGAGGCTGACCTGGCGATCGGGGGCCATCGCCACCGCGTCCGAGCAGGCGTCGGCGGCGATCACGGCGAGGTCGACCGGGTCGGTGGCGGGCTCGCGGGTCTGGTCGAGGCGGGCCAGCAGCAGCAGGTCTTCGACCAGGTGCTTCATCCGCTCGGACTCCTGCTCGATGCGGCGCAGGATCACCGGTAGGTCGACGCGCTCGTCGGGCACGCCGAGGCGGAACAGCTCGGCGAAGCCCTGGATCGAGGTGAGCGGGGTCCGCAGCTCGTGGGAGGCGTCGGCCAGGAACTGGCGGAGGCGGGCCTCGGACGCCTCGCGCTCGCGGAAGGACACCTCGATGCCGTCGAGCATCGTGTTGAGGGCCAGGCCGAGCTGGCCGACCTCGGTGCGATCGTCGGCGGGCGCCACCCGCTCGGACAGGTCGCCGGCGGTGATGGTGGCGGCCGAACCGGCCATCTCCTCGAGCGGGCGCAGGCCGCGGCGCAGGATCAGCCAGGCGCCGCCGGCGAGGGTGCTCAGGAGCACGACGGCAGCGGTGAACTCGATGCGCACGAGGCGCCGCATCGAGGTCTGGATGCCGCGGGTGGAGACGGCGACGATCACGGTGCCGCCCTCGCCGGAGTCGACCGAGGTGGTGCCGGGACCGAAGCCGGGGGCGTCGTCGTCGACCCGGGTGACGAGGACCCGCCACTCGCCGGTGCCCTCGGTGGAGCCCACGGTCAGCAGGCGGGAGCCGACGGCGGGGGCGGTGAGGCCGTCGGGCAGGTCCGGGGTGGCCGAGGTCGAGACCGGGTCGATGCAGGACAGCTCGGTCCCGTCGGCGCTGAGCAGGCGGGCGTAGGCGTCGAGGCCGGCGCCGGGTCCGAACGGGCCGCCGTTGCGGCCGCCGCCGAAGCCGCCGGTGCCGGTCTCGGTGCCCGTGCCGAGGGCGTCGGCGGCGCAGGAGTCGAACTCGGTGCGCCCGGCGGTGGCCCGGAGGCGGTTGGACAGCGGGTTCGAGTTGTCCTCGAGCTGCTCGTCGAGCTGGCGGAGCTGGGAGCGCAGGTACAGGCGGTAGGTGGTGAAGCCGAAGGCCACGAGACCGATCGACGACAGCAGGACGAGGGCGAGGACGAGACGGGTGCGCAGGGTCATCGTGCGGGTGCACCGGCGTGATCGGCTCCGGCGTCGGGGTCGATCCTGCCCGATCCGGTGCGGAGCCCGCGCCTCGGGGGCGGTGCGTCGCGGGAGCCGGGACATGACCCCGACCGTGCGCCGGCGGGCTCCGCGGCCGCTCCACCGACCCTGGGAGGTCGCTGGGAACGGCGCCGCCGTCCTTCCACCGACGGGTCGCCGGCCGTAGGTTGGCCGCCGGCGACCGCCCGGTCGCCCCGCTGCCTGGAGGAACCGATGTCCGAGGACGTCACCTCGACCCGACCGAGGATCCTGGTCGTCGACGACGAGGAGCACATCACCGAGCTGCTGGCGATGGGCCTCGGCTACCAGGGCTTCGACGTCGAGCGGGCGTCGTCCGGCCGGGAGGCGCTCGACGCCGTGGCCCGCAAGGCGCCCGACCTGATGGTGCTCGACGTGATGCTGCCCGATCTCGACGGCTTCGAGGTGGCCCGCCGCCTGCGCCGCGACGAGGGGGCCAGCACCCGGGTGCCGGTCATCTTCCTGACCGCCCGCGACACCACCCAGGACAAGGTCGAGGGCCTGCGCCTCGGCAGCGACGACTACGTGACCAAGCCGTTCTCGATCGAAGAGCTGATCGAACGGGTGAAGGCGGTGCTGCGCCGGGCCTCGGGCACCGGCCCCGGCGAGAAGAAGCTCACCTTCGCCGACCTCGAGCTCGACGAGGAGACCCGCGACGTCTGGCGCGACGGCCGCCTGATCGAGCTCACGCCCACCGAGTACAAGCTGCTCCGTTACCTGCTGGCCAACGCGCGCCGGGTGCTGACGAGGGACCAGATCCTCGAGGCGGTGTGGGACTACACCTTCGCCGGCAACGCCAGCGTCCTCGAGACCTACATCAGCTACCTCCGCCAGAAGGTCGACGCCACCGACCCCCCGCTGATCCACACCGTCCGAGGCGTCGGGTACTCGCTGCGCCTTCCCCGCTGAGCGGGGACGGACCGCGACTCCCGATTCCACCGGAGGTCCAAGGGCGTCCCCAGGGAACGTGGAGGGTCCGAGCGCAGATTGGTGGGCATCCCAGCCGCCCCCCGAGGGCGGACCCCTCCCAAGGAGCCCTCCGATGTTCGACGACCCGTCCTCCGACCCGCAGGCGTCGCCGCCCCCCGCGGCGCCGATGGGCACCGGACCCCTCACCGACGAGACCCTCGCCACCCCCGCCGCCCCCGAGCCGAAGAAGAACGGCTGGAAGCAGTGGGCGATCGCCGGCGGCGTCGCCGCCGTCCTCGGCATCGGCGGCATCGTCGCCGTCAACGCCAACAAGAAGGACGACGGGGCCAGCGCGGCGGTGGCCACCCAGTCCGGCGGCACCGCCGCCGGGTCCGGGACCTCCGACGGGTCCGGCACCCAGACCCAGGCCGGCATGCCCGGCGGCATGGGCACCTCCGGCGAGATCACCGCCATCGACGGCGGCACGATCACCGTCGAGGCCACCGACCGCCAGACCCAGGAGACCAGCGAGGTCACCGTGGAGACGAGCGACGACACCACCTACACCGAGTCGGTCGAGGGTTCGCTCGACGACGTGAAGGTGGGCGACACGGTCCGGGTGATCGGCGAGACCGGTGACGACGATGCGGTCACCGCCTCCGCCGTGGTCATCGGCGACGACGCCGGCGGCTTCCCCGGCGGGGGCGGCGGCACCCCGCCCGAGGGCTTCACCCCGCCGAGCGGCGACGGCACCGCCAGCGGCTCGACCGACGGCTCGATGCCCACCCCACCGTCGGGCGGCTCGATGCCCGAGGGCGCCCCGACCGACGGCCCGATGCCCCAGGGCGGTCCCGGCGGTGGCATGGGCCAGGGCACCTCCGGTGAGGTCACCGCCGTCGACGGCTCGACCATCACGGTCAAGACCGACGACGGTACCGAGGTGAAGGTCACCGTGGGCGACGACACCACCTACTCGGTGACGAACGAGATCAGCCTCGACGACCTCGCCGTCGGCGACACGATCCGGGTGACCGGCACGACCGCCGACGACACGGTGACCGCCACGTCGATCCGCAAGGGCGACCTCGACCAGGGCTTCGGCGGCGGCTTCGGAGGCGGCGGCCCGGGCCAGGCCCCGCCGTCGGGGTCCGGCTCCGGCGGCAGCAGCTCGGGCAGCACCCCGACGACCACCACCTGACCGGGTCGGCGTCGGCCGGGCGGCCTCCATCCTCCGCCCGTCGCCGCCGTCCCCGGCCCTCCGGCCGGCACCGGGACCCCCGCCCCCCGGTGTCGGCCGGTCGCCCGCCTCGCCCGCCCACCCGGCGAGCGCGGGCCCCACGGGAGCGCCCGCCCCGTCCCCCTTCCCCGGGGCGGGCGCACCCCCGGTCCCTCGCGGGGCCGGCCGATCGGGTACTGGGGAGCACCCGAGCACCCGCCCCGCGAGCGAGTTCGATGGGCCCGGCGCCTCGCCGCCGGGCCCATCGGCGCGTCCGGACACGGGTGCGAGGCGGTCGCCGGCAACGGCCGCGGCGGGGGCGGTGGGGGTTGCCACGGTGGGGGCCGGAACGGGAACGAGACGACACCGTCCGGGTTCCCCAGCGATCCCGACGCCGCTCTGAGGTTCCTCCAAGCCGCCGAGCCGATGGTGGTCCCGTTCCCGCCGCCGACCCCTCGGCGGCCCCCGCCCCCAGGAGAGACGAGCTGTGTCCGACCTTCGTTCCAAGTTGCTGCGGCCCTGGGTGGTGATGCCGGTCGTGGCCGCCCTGGCGGTGGGCGGGTGGACCGTCACCCACGACGGCGACGGCGCCAGCACCACCGCGGTGACCGCCGGCCCGGCGATGACCGACCAGGTGGTCGAGGCCACGTCGGGGTCGATGGCCCAGACGATCACCGCCGAGGGCACCGTCGAGGCGGCCGAGACCGACGACCTGAGCTTCTCCGCCTCCGGCACGGTCACCGCCGTCAACGTCAAGGCCGGCGATACGGTCACCGCCGGGCAGGTCCTGGCCACCATCGATTCCGCCGAGCTCGAGGCGTCGGTGGCCGACGCCGAGTCCGACCTCGCCGACGCCGAGGCCACCCTGGCCGACGACACCGACGCCGGCGCCTCCGACGCCCAGCTCGAGGCCGACGAGACGGCGGTGACCACCGCCGAGGACAAGGTCGCCACGGCGAAGGAGGACCTCGCCGGCGCCTCGCTGGTGGCCACCTTCGACGGCACCGTCGCCTCGGTCGACCTGACCGTGGGCGAGGAGCTGGCCAGCGGCGGCACCGGCGGCACCACCGCCACCGGCAGCGGCAGCGGCTCGGGCCAGTCGTCCGGCTCGCTCGGTTCCGGCTCCGGCTCCTTCGCCCCCCAGCAGTCGGGCGACACGGGCACCACCAGCTCGAGCCCGCAGATCCAGGTGATCAGCACCGGCCGCTTCTCGGTCTCGCTCTCGGTCGACGACTCGGAGGTCACCGACCTCGCCGTCGGCCAGACCGCCACCGTCACCCTCTCCACCAGCACCTCGACCAGCACCAACGGTGGCGGCTTCGGGGGCGGCGGCTTCCCCGGCGGTGGCGGCTTTCCGGGGGGCGGCGGGTTCCCCGGCGCCCAGACGAACCAGTCCTCGGGCTCGGCCAACGGGTCCACCGGTGGCACCGACTCGGGCTCTGGCTCGGGTGACGACACCACCGCCACCACGACGCCGGCGACCACCTCCGACGCCGCCAGCACCGACCAGGCGCTGGTGACCGAGGTCGGGGCGGTGGCCGACGCCTCCTCCGGCGTGGCCGCCTACCCGGTGACGGTGATCTTCGACGACACCTCGGGCCAGTTCAACGTGGGCGCCACGGTCAGCGTGGCCATCGACTACGCCGAGGTGGCCGACGCCGTGCAGGTGCCCAGCCGGGCGGTGACCGCCAGCGACGGGACCTCGACGGTCACGGTCCGCAAGGACGACGGCGACGACGAGACCCGCACGGTCACCACCGGCCTGACCGCCGACGGCATGGTGCAGATCACCGACGGGCTCGAGGCCGGCGAGCAGGTCGTGATCGCGGCCCCGAACTTCGGCGGGGGCCAGCGATGACCGCCACCCTGACCGCCCCGCTGCGGCCTCGGGGCCGGGGCGGGCGCCCCGTGATCGAGCTGGCCGGCGTCGGCAAGGCCTACGAGACCGGCTCGATCACCGTCGACGCCCTCCGGGACGTGGACCTGCGGATCGACCGGGGCGAGTTCGTCGCCATCGTCGGCCCGTCGGGCTCGGGCAAGTCCACCCTCATGCACATCCTCGGCTGCCTCGACGTGCCCACCGCCGGCCGGTACGACCTCGCCGGCGAGGACGTGGCCCAGATGCACGAGGCGCAGCTGGCCGAGGTCCGCAACCGCCTGATCGGGTTCGTGTTCCAGCAGTTCAACCTGCTCACCTACCTCTCGGCCTGGCGCAACGTCGAGCTGCCGCTCGTCTACGCAGGCGTCGACCGCGCCGAGCGCAAGGAGCGGGCCCTGACCGCCCTCGCCCAGGTCGGCCTGGCCGATCGGGCCGACCACAAGCCCGGCGAGCTCTCCGGCGGCCAGCAGCAGCGGGTGGCGGTGGCCCGGGCGCTGGTGACCGAGCCGGCGCTGATCCTGGCCGACGAGCCCACCGGCAACCTCGACTCGACCGCCACCGCCGACGTGCTCGAGCTCTTCGAGGAGCTCCACCGGGCCGGCCGCACGATCGTGCTGATCACCCACGAGGCCGATGTGGCCGACCGGGCCGGCCGCATCGTCCGCATCCACGACGGCCGGGTCCTCCCCCCGGCCACCGACCCGGAGGTCGCCCCGTGAACTGGCGTGAGACGTTCCGCACCTCGGCCGACGCCGTCCGCACCCACCGCCTCCGGTCGATCCTGACGATGCTCGGCATCCTCATCGGGATCACTGCGGTCATCCTCACCGTCGGCCTGGGCAACGGCGCCAAGGCCGACGTGCGGGACCAGATCGACGAGCTCGGCACCAACGTGCTGGTGATCTCGCCCGGCAGCAGCACCGACAGCTCCGGGTCCCGCGGCGGCTTCGGCTCGGCCTCCACCCTCACCGTCCAGGACGCGGCGGCGCTGGGCTCCGAGGACGTGGCGCCGGACATCCAGGCCGTGGCCGCGGTGGCCACCACCTCCGGGTCGCTGACGGTGGGCGACACCAACTGGACCACCACCCTCACCGGCACCACCGCCTCCTGGGCCGAGGTGCGGTCGCGGGGCGTGGACGAGGGCCGGTTCCTGACCGCCGCCGACGAGAAGGATGCCGCCGCCGTGGTGGTCCTCGGCCCCGACACCGCCACCGAGCTCTTCGGCTCCGCCCAGGCCGCCCTCAACCAGACCGTGACCTACGACGGCACCTCGCTGACGGTGATCGGGGTGCTCGACGAGTTGAGCTCCTCCGACGACACCAGCGCCAACGACGTGGCCATCGTGCCGCAGTCCACCTACGCCCAGCGCCTGATCGGCGGGGCCACCCGGGACTCGGTGTCGCAGATCATCGTCAAGGCCACCTCGGCCGACACCCTCTCGGCCGCCTACCAGGAGGCCCAGGCCACCCTGCTCAACCGCCACGCGATCACCGCCGCCGACGACGCCGACTTCTCGATCGCTACCCAGGAGTCGATCCTCTCGGCCGCCACCTCGGTCGACAAGACGATGACGGTCATGCTGGCCGGCATCGCCGTGATCTCCCTGCTGGTCGGCGGGATCGGCGTGATGAACATCATGCTGGTCTCGGTCACCGAGCGGATCCGGGAGATCGGCCTCCGCAAGGCGCTCGGCGCCCGGCCCTCGCTGATCCGGCGCCAGTTCCTGGTCGAGGCCTCGATCCTCGGCTTCGCCGGCGGCGTGGCCGGCGTGGCGCTCGGGCTGGTCGGCGCCGTCGTCCTCCCGAAGCTGGCCGACGCCCGGGTGATCCTCTCGCCCGCCTCGGCGGCGGCGGCCATCGCCGTGGCCGTCGGCATCGGGGTGGTGTTCGGGGTGTACCCCGCCTCCCGCGCCGCCCGCCTGACCCCCATCGACGCCCTCCGAAACGAGTGATCCCGTGACCTCCCCCTCTGAGCACCCGCCGGCGGCGGACCCCGACGTGGTGGCCGCCGATCCCCTCGAAGCGCTGTTCCCGGCGCCGACCCACCTCGGCCGCCGCCGCACGGTCCGCCGGGTGGTGGCCGGTGGCGCCGCCGCCGCCGTCCTGCTCGGCGTGGTGGCCGCCAACCGGGCCAGCGGCGCCGACACCGGCGGCTACCGCACCGCCGAGGTCTCGACCCAGGAGGTCCAGCAGGTCCTCGAGGGCGTGGCCACCGTCGAGCCGGTCGACCAGGCCACCGTCGCCTTCCCGGTCTCGGGCACGGTGGCGTCGGTCTCGGTCGCCGTCGGCGACACGGTGCTCGCCGGCCAGTCGCTCGCCGCCCTCGACCCCGAAGCCCTCGAGGACACGCTCCACACCGACCAGCAGGCGCTGGCCGACGCCGAGCTGCGGCTCGAGAAGCTGCTGAACGGCGAGTCGGTCGACACCGCCGGGTCCGGCTCGATGGGCGGGACGGTCACCCCGACCTCCGCCTCGACCTCGACGAGCTCGGCGTCGACCAAGGCGGCCTCGTCCGACACCGAGAAGGCATCGGCCGACACCGGCACCGTGGTGTTCACCGCCTACGACGAGACCACCGCCGACGCCCCCGCCGCGGGCGACGGTGCGGCGGCCGCCGCCGGCGGCTCGTCGAGCCCGGCCGCCGGTGCCACCGACGACGAGCTGCGGGCCGCCCAGCAGGCCGTGCTCGACGCCAAGCAGCAGGTCGACGCCTCGCTGGCCGCCGCCCAGACCGCGCTCGACGCCGCCACCTCGGTGTGCGACGCCGCCGGCCGGGGTGACGAGGTGGACGCCGTGGCCGCCACCGCCACCGACGGGTCGACCACCTCGACCACCACGGCGGCGTCCGAGGACGACGAGATGGACGCCTGCCGCCAGGCCCTCGCCGACGTGCTCACCGCCCAGCAGCAGGTGGCGACCGACGAGGCCTCGCTGGTCTCCGCCGCCGACGCGCTGACCGCCCTGATCGAACAGCGGGCCACCAGCGCCGGGTCGGGCTCGACCGGCGGGTCGTCGGGGGGCTCGGCGCCGTCCGGCTCGGGCACGGGCACCGGCTCGGGCACGGGCACCGGGACCTCGACCTCGGGCAGCGGCACCGGCTCGTTCCCCTCCGGCACCACCGGCACGACCGGCGGCTCGGGCGGCACCGGCGGGACGGGCACGACCACGACGTCGAGCTCGCCCAGCGCCGAGCAGCTCATCGCCGGCCAGGCCGCCGTCGACGCCGCCACCGCCCAGGTGGCCGTCGACGAGCAGGCCATCGACCAGGCCACCGTCGCCTCCCCGATCGCCGGGACGGTCGTGGCGGTCACCCTCGCCGCCGGCGACGACGTCACCGCGGCCGACGCCACCACCTCGATCGTTGTGGTGGGCGAGGGCGGCTACGAGGTGACCACCACCGTCGGCGTGGACGACATCGCCGACGTCGAGGTCGGCCAGCAGGCCACCGTGGTCGCCGACGGCGGCCGGGGCACCGTGGTGGGCGAGGTGGTCGCCATCGGCGTGGCCGCCACCTCCGACTCCAGCGGCACGACCTACCCGGTCACCATCGGCCTCACCGGCGACACCTCCGGCCTCGGTAACGGCACCACCGCCTCGGTCTCGATCGTCACCGACGATGCCACCGATGCGCTGGCGGTCCCCACCTCGGCGATCACCGTCGACGGCGACCGCACGACCGTCCAGGTCCTCGCCGACGGCAAGGTCACCACGAAGGAGGTGGAGACCGGCGCCCTCGGCCAGACCACCACCCAGATCACCAGCGGCCTCAAGGCCGGCCAGGAGGTCGTCCTCGCCGACCTCGACGAGCCCCTCCCCGGCTCGGCCACCGAGTCGTCGTCGAGCGGCAGCAACGCCAACGGCAACGGGAACCAGGGCGGCGGCTTCCCCGGCGGCGGCACCGGCGGCCCGCCCGCCGGCTTCACGCCCCCGGGTAACTGAGCCCCATCG
>WBZU01000938.1_pt1 | contig 23516 bp, 19 predicted proteins | sample 5204311 | NCBI WGS metagenome assembly WBZU01 (sample SAMN12344359, study PRJNA552823) | activated sludge metagenome | biome: Activated sludge suspended growth; feature: Nitrification reactor; material: Wastewater; isolation source: activated sludge from nitrification reactor of wastewater... | reverse complement strand
ATACCACTTTGCTTAAGATTCCCGAAAGTGAACTTACAACGGCAACTAAGTATTTAAGCAACCACATTTATTCGGCCTATTATTTTGGAATTGGCGATTATAAAAGCAGCTACCGTTTTTTGCATCAAAACGTTTTACTAATTGAGTCTACCACCTTTATTTTCAAAGAAGAACCAAACATTTATTTTTCGGTTCTTACCAATATTATTTATGTAGCAAGTCAATTAAAAAAGTATCCCGAAGTGTTGTATTATTTAGCAAAATTAAGGGCTATTCCACACACACTCGAAACCAACAAAAACGAAGATTTAGAAGTAAAGCTCTTTTCAAGTGCATACAGTTTGGAGCTCACCTTGTATGCTCAAACAGGTGAATTTGAAAAGGCGTTAAAATTAATTCCCAAAATTGAAGAAGGAATAGATAAATATGCCGGAAAAATTAACAAAGTGCGGCGTTCCTATTTTTATTTCAACATTGCCGTAGTATGCTTTGGTGCAGAAAAATACACACAGGCATTGCGATGGACTAATAAACTGTTGAATGATACAGAAATTGATGAAAGCAAAGACATACATTGTTTTACTCAATTGCTTAACCTTATAATTCACATCGAATTAAAACACCACGATTTAATTCCTTATGCGTTTAAATCTACACATCGCTACCTAAATTCAAGGCAAAGAGTGTATAAATTTGAAAACCTATTTCTTGATTTCATCAGTAAAATAATGAAAACCAAAAACCGTGAAGAACAGCAAAAACACTACAAACGACTACGCGATGAAATGAAAAAACTTCAAAACGATACCTTCGAAAAAACAGCGTTTGAGTATTTTGATTTTATTTCCTGGGCTGAAAGTCGTTTGCAAATACAGTCCTTTCAAGCCATAGTGGAAGAAAAGGCCAAACATTAATTGAGTCATTTTAGAATTGAGATCACACAATAAAATTGGCTTTAATGTGTTAGTAATAATCAGCTAAAACCAATAAATTTGCGCAAATGAAACTTACCTACAAATATTTACTAGTAACCATATTTCTTTGTGTAGCTGCTTATACCTTGCATGCACAAATAGCAATAGGGCATTGGCGCGATCATTTATCCTACAACAAAGCCACCCGAATTGCCGAAGCCGAGAATCGAATCTACTGCGTGGCTGATGGAAATTTATTTTATTATGACAAAACCGATGGAAGCAGCAATCGTGTAAGTAAAGTAAATGGCTTGTCGGATGTAGGAATTAACACCATCAACTACGATTCACGTACCCGAACTTTAATCATTGCCTACTCAAATGCCAATATCGATTTAATTCAAAACGGTCGAATATTAAACATTGCCGATATTAAACGAAGTACTATGTCGGGCAGCAAAAACATTAACACCATTTACATTGGTGATACCTATGTATATCTTGGTTGTGGCTTTGGAATAGTAGTGCTTGATTTAGTGAAGATGGAAATTAAGGATACTTATTACCTCGCCATCATCAACCAAAATGTAAACGATTTAATGTTGTTTCGTGATACATTTTACGCGGCAACCGACCAAGGAATTTACTATGCAGCTAAAAACAACCCCAACTTAGCCAATCCAACAAATTGGAAAAAGCGCGGAGGATTGCCTACCACCACCTACAATTCAATTGTGGTGTACGACCATAAATTTATTGTGAACAAGCCTGTAAAACCCGGAAAAATATACCAATGCGATATCGATAGCAATAAGTGGAGTCCTTACGATAATGAAGTTCTTGAGAGGGTTCGTTTGCGTGTATTTGGGAATAATTTATTCATCTTGTATCCCTATGGAACCAGCGTGAGAGACTTTAATAAAAACCAAGTAAACTTTTTAGGCGGGGGCTACAATTACCCTAATAAATATCCTTTTTTTGCAGCACCCAACGATGTGTTGGTGGATAAGGATAACAGTACCTGGATTGCCGATTTACGAAGCGGACTTGTTGAAAATGATGTTCCGTATCATTTTATATATCGATCGCCATCGGGCCCTATCACGAACAATGTTTATTCAATGAGTTACTCTCAAAATCGGCTATGGGTTGCTCCCGGCGGAATTGATGATGCATGGAGTGGAGTAGGACACGAGGAAGGTATTTCTTCATTTATCGACAATACATGGGCATCAAAATCGGCACAGTTTGTAAGAGATTCAACCATTCAGTTTGCAAAAGACATGTTGTATGTGTTGCAAAGTCCAACAAATCCAAGTCGTGTATTTGCCACTTCCTGGTATCAGGGATTAATTGAATTTGATAGCAATACCGAACAAATTGTAAAAATTTACAACAATACAAACAGCACCATAAAGTACCGTCCCGAAAATCCCGGTGTTTGGGTAAGTGGATTGAGTTATGATAGCGAAGGAAATTTATGGGTTGTGAATCCTTTTACTAGCACGCTTCTAAATGTATTTAAAAAGGACGGTACTTGGAAAAGTTTCAATACTACTATCAATTCGGAAATTACAGCGCGCGATGCAGGTGCATTGCTAATTACTCAATCCAATAAAAAATGGGTAGTGCTGCCTCGTGCAACTAATGAGCCTGGAATTTTAGTGTTTGACGACAACAATACACTCGATTATATAAATGATGATAAGGTAAAGAAACTTACTTTTAGTCCGGGCAGAGGTGCAATTTGTGGCTCCGAAATTTTTTCACTTGCGGAAGATAAAAATGGTGAAGTTTGGGTGGGAACCGACAAAGGAATCTGTGTGTTCTATTCACCTGATGCTGTTTTTTCGAACGAAAATTACGATGCTCAACAAATTAAAATTGAACAGGATGGGAATATTCAATACCTGCTCGAAACCGAAATAGTTACTGCAATTGCAGTTGATGGCGCTAACCGAAAATGGATTGGTACACTCAATAGTGGAGTATATTTTATGAGCAGTGACGGTACTCAGCAACTCGAGCATTTTACAAAAGAAAATAGCCCGCTATTTTCAAATGCTATTAGCTCTTTGGCTATTAATCCCGAAGATGGAGAAGTATTTATTGGCACCGATTTAGGAATTATTTCCTACCGCAGTACTGCTACCGAAGGTGTTGAAAGCTGTGATATTTTTGCTTTTCCTAATCCTGTAAACAATAAGTACGAGGGAGTTGTAGCTATTAAAGGCTTAACACAAGATGCAAGCGTAAAAATTACCGACGTGAGCGGCTCCTTAATTTATCAAACAAAGGCATTGGGTGGCCAAGCTATTTGGAATGGAAAAAATTTGAAAGGCGAGAAAGCTGCATCGGGTGTATACTTGGTATTTAGCACAGCGGCCGATGGTTCTGAGTCATGTTCAACTAAAATTTTAATAGTTAATTAATGAAACCGCATGTTGAGCAGTACTAAAGCAATTGTACTTAAAGCAACTAAATATGCGGAAAATAGCCTCATTGTAAAATGTTATACCGAGCAATTCGGGCTAAAAACATACATCATTGGCGGAGTACACGGTAAGAAATCAAAAGCCGCATTTTTTTTACCCTTAACTTTGCTCGAACTGCATGCCAATCATAAAGAAGGAACAAAACTGGTTCGACCCAAAGAAATACAACTAGTAGCTCCTTTGTTAAAAGTGCATACCGATTTTAGCAAAGGCGCTGTTTTGATGTTTTTAAATGAAGTAATTTATAAAGCGATTAGGGAAGAAGAAGCCAATCAGGAACTTTTTACTTTTCTACATAAAAGTATCCTCGAACTCGAAATAGCAGAACCATTAAATCCTAATTTCCACTTAAAATTTTTACTTGATTTTACGCGTTATTTAGGATTTTATCCGCAAGGAAAATGGAGTTTAACCGAACCCTATTTCGATTTGCAAGAAGGAATATTTACCAGTGTAATAAGCCCGCTTTCGCTCGACACTGAACAAGCCCAATTGCTAAATAGCACCACGAATGCTATACAACCAACTGCGTTGAATCGCGAAGAGCGAAAAACACTACTGTCTAAACTAATGCTTTATTTTGAGTTGCATCTAGAAGGCTTCAAAAACATCAAGTCGCTAGAAGTACTTTATCAAATTCATCAATGATGAACAAAGGCATTCTCACGAAATAGAATTACTTCTAATAGCTTTATTTAGTTGAGTTAACATTAGTAGCTTACTCTACTATCAGTTTCCTGAAATAGTGCTTTTTATCACTCGTAACCCGCAACGAATAAACTCCTTTTTGTAAAGGCACTGTAGTTAACGAAACTACTGAACGTCCTTGTGCTGAAACAAGTTGCTGTTCCGAAATTACACGACCAACAATATCTGAAATTTGAACTGTGGTTGCTGCATTTACCGGAGAATTAAATTCGAGTGTAAAAATGCCTTTTGACGGATTCGGATATACACTTAATGAACGGTCAAACAAAATATATTTTGACATATCGGTTGTTACATCCACATAGGCTAACACAGGAACTCTAGGGCTTGGGCATGTGCTTGAAGCAGTAGCAATTTTCCAATCGTAAAAAAAGTAATAATACGAAGCACCTGCCGATGAACCGGTTAAAGTAACTACACCCGGCACACCATAAGGATAACTAACATTTGCCGAATTGTTGCGTAACATATACACACTTCCTCCCGGATAAGTTAATCGATAATTACTCCCACCAACAACCGAAAAATTTAAATTCACGTAATTTAACCCAGCTACTACACTTGCAGTAGTGCTTTGCAATACAGTTCCCAAATTGTTAGTTAGTTGAACAGTAATGGAACCAGCATTCTGGGCATAAATTTTTACACGTAGCAAATCAAAATCAACATTGGCATAAAACTGCTCATATTGTGCAGTATTTATATAATTGGCAGCTCCTAAAGCATTCGTATGTGGATAAGCAAAAGCCGTGTCGATGTGTGTCACTGAATTCTCAGCATAATAGGTTGTTGTTGCGGATATAGTGGGTGTAACAAAGGTATCACCCGTAGCCAAGTAATTTCCTGCCGCATTGTACCATTTTATAGTACCACTTCCATTGGCAACTAATGTTGCATTTCCAGAAACATACACCGTATCGCCTGTTGTTACAGGTGTTGCAGAAGCAGGAACTTCGCTTAATGTATAGCTTGCTGAATCGGTTCCGCAATAATTGGTAACATGAACTGTGTAAGTTGCATTGCTTGAAGGAACTTTTATTTTTTGTGTTGTTGCACCAGTGCTCCATAAAATAGAAGAGCCTGCAGTAGCTGTTAATTCAACACTATCGCCGGCACAAACCGTAGCAGAATTTTTATTGGATTGAATTTCAATTACCGGATTACCACTTGGGTTTTGTTGTGTAAGTTGAATTGGCGAGGCAAAGTAGTTGTTGTTTTCATTTGATTCTTGAAAAAAGTTCTGTGGATCCACTTGAATTACTACATAATATTGCCCGTTGCATGTTCCCGGTTCAATGTATATCCATTGTCCATCCAAGGTTTCCCAATAAATATCGGTATATCCAACAGTAATTCCCTGAAAAATATTTCCGCATCCATAATTTCCTCCACCATGTCCTAAATTAATAATGTTGTTGGTAATTGTATTACCTAAGGAATCTTTACAATGCCCATTGGCAGTAGCGCAACTTTGATAATCTTCTACACAAAATCCTACTTTATGACCGGTTCCAACGATAGGCCATTTTAAAGGATTTGTTTCCGAAGTATCGCGGATGCGGATGGTCATAATTTCCCAATCGTCAACATGGTAATGACCATGTGTAGGATGGTAGGTCATACTTCCTGCAAACCGCTCGGTATAAGTCATTGCATTTCCGTTTTTATGATACACCCGTTGTTTTAACAATTGGTGAGGATTCGGATTTCCATTCGGACAAGTAAATTGTATGTTGGCATTGGGATCGTTAATTGAAAAAGTATCGGTTCCACATATAAACCAACGTTTTCCACTTGCATCAACAGCTCGTATTTCTAAAGCTCCTCTTCCAACATTAGGAGTAGAGGCTGATAAACGCAATCGTCCGTCGTCGGGACCCTGACCGGTAACACTGGTTCCTGCATTTGTTTGTGGATACTCGTTGGGGCCACCCTGATAAGTTTGAAAGGCATACTCACTCACCATTATATCCGGTAATAAATCGCAATTAGTTGAAATACCATCGGGACACTGACAGCCAATACCATTTGTTGTAGTGCATTGTGCAATAACAAATCCGGGTATAAAAAAAGCAAGCAAAGTAAATATCTTGTTCATGGGTTTTATTTTGATGCAAGATATTTATTTTTTCTAACTCAGCAATTATTCATCATGGTTCCCAATCCCACCTTTACAACATTCCGGCAATTTGGAATAAGCCAGCGAATCAGCCTTTAGTTCATCTGCATCGTATCCCAGTTTACTAATTGCTCTTTTGAGTTGTTCGGGTTTAATTTTTTCAGGATTGTAAGTCACCGTTAAATTCTTACTTGGAACGTCGAGTTTGCAAAATTTTACTCCTTTTTCATACAACAAATTTGACTCAATACGCTTTTTGCATTGATCGCATTCTGCCGATGTTTTTATTATAACTACAGCGGATTTTTTGCTTTGTGCAAACGAATTGCTGCAAATTAGCAACAAGATAATGCTCAGTATTTTTTTCATGTTAGTTTAATGTAAGATGTTTTATAAGTAGATAATTAAGTTTATTTATTGGTGGATTTTTTTTCAGAAAATGGATTCCACCTGAATCCCAAATAAATTATTCGTCCCATGGTTGGTCCCCAAATAAGTGAAGCGTCAAAACTTGAACTAAAAGGCTCATCTGAAGCTATTATAGGATGATGTTGTACATAATTTCCTATGTTTTCGGCACCAAGGTAAATATCCAGTTTCGGTAAAAAGTAACTCACTTGTGAATTAATAAGTACAAATGGTTGTGAACGATCGTCAATTGCATATCCATGATGCACCACTCCTCCCGATGGGATACGACTATATCCCAATATCTTTAAAGTACTGTTAATACTCCATTTTTTGTTTGCGCTTTTGTATTCCATATTTACCAGTCCTTTATCTCGTGGTACGAGAGGACGCTGACGCAGAGTACCACTGTAATTCGTAAATGCTTCGGTGTGTTTATAGGCCAACAATACAGTAAAATTAGGGACTGGCTCCATAGTAATTTCTGACTGCAAATAATGTGCATAGGAGGAACCCAGTAAATTATAAAATCTAATTTCATGCACATCCTCTCTGTCAACCACAACCTGGTTTTCAAAAAAGGTATAGTAGTAATCAATATTAAAAATAGCATCACGTCCTAAGAACCTGAATTTATGTGTAAAATTAGTGCCGAAATTCCAGCCGGTTTCAGGTAACAAATTATTCGACGCAACGATTTTTCTTGAAGAAACAAACGCAGCAGTATTTTCGGCATAAATGCGTGCGGTACGCCAACCTTTTCCACCACTCAAACGTAGGGAGGTTAGTTGCGTAAAATTATATTTCAAGTGCAAACGAGGAGTAAAGTGCCATCCTTGTGAATTCAAATAATCTTCTCTGATTCCAACAACCATCGAAAATTGCTGCAAATCGTTGTAGGTATATTCAGCGTAAGCACCCGGAACCAATTCTTCAGTCCGTATCGGAATACCATTCATTTTCTCAAAATAATCGTTGTAATTAAAACTCACACCACTTCGAATATAATGACGGGTATCGCCGAGAATAGTTTGATAAATAGTATTGGCATAAAATGAACGTTGTATTGCGTTGTAGGTTGTTAAACCAAAATAGGCATCTTGTAAATGCAAACGAGTGGAGGTAATGAGCGCTAAACTCTGATAGGGTTTCGCACGATTAATTGTTCCTGTTTTTGTAAATAATTCAAACAAGGTATTTTTGATACCAACTCCGTAAAAGTTTTGTGTAGCAAAATCTTTTTTGTAACTAAAGTTGGTTTGTCCTCCTTGACGGTCTTCATAGATGGCACGAACACCAATTTGAGCCTCCAATTTATTGGGAATTCCAAAATGCCAGCGATGGTAGCCGTTGAATTGTTTATACAAAGGCTGATCTAAAAATCCATCCCGATTGTGATCGCTTTTATTAAATTGTGAACTGCCATGGAGCAGCAATTCAGCACTCGCATTTTTTTTAAATCGATGCGCAAGTTGAACATTCAGCTCTGCTCTTCCTCCATGGTTTGCATAACCATTAATAAAGAGCGGTTCGGCTGTTTGTGGTTTTTTTAATTCAATGTTCAATTGCCCGGTAATGCTTTCGTAACCATTAATTACAGAACCAACACCCTTGTTAATTTGTATCGACTCAATCCAAGGACCTGGTGTAAAGTTCAATCCGTAGGTGGCCGATAATCCTCTAATTAATGGAACATTTTCAGCTTGTATTTGTGTGTAAATTCCATCTAATCCCAGCATTTGAATTTGCTTTGCTCCTGTAACAGCATCGGTTTGATTAACATCTACCACAGGGTTGGTTTCAAAGCTTTCCGATAAATTACAACAAGCAGCTTTCAACAATTCAGCTCCCGAAATATGCATAGTATTAATTGGACTAAGCGTTGAAATGCTAGTGGCATCTGACCTTCCAACTATTATTGCTTCTTTTAACTGTACATTGCTTTTTAATTGTACAACTAGTTGCTCCGCATTTTCCATAGTAACTTCAAGGGTATCGGGGACATAGCCAACATAGCTTACAATTAATTGAATTGGCAAAACGCTTTCCGTAGTAAACACAAACTTCCCGGCACTATCGCTCACTGTACCTTGATCAGTGTTTTGTATGTGAATATTTACACCACTCAGAAATTCTTTTTTGTTATTTATGTTTTCAAACACAACACCTTTTATGCGAGTTTGAGCCTGTGATTTGCCGTACAGCAATAAAATACTGAGCAGCAACAATCGTACTATTTTCATTGTATTTTTTGTATTGATGTTGATTTAAAAGTGATGAATGAAAATTGTTTCCACTCACTTTGTTTCTTTTAAATAGGGATAGCACTAGTTGATCTAGAGAAAATAGTTCCAACGCTATCCGCTTAAATCAAATCAATAATTTCGAAATACTATGCAGCAAATGCCTGCCATAAAGGGGGGGCGAGGCAAATGGTAACTTAGTGCAGGAGAAGGATGGGAGAGTAGCTTTACTTAACGATAAAAAAGCAAGTTCTGTTGCCGGTAAAACAAATAGGGGAGTTTTCCACTCAGATTTTTGAAGTAAAGAAACCTTAAATGTTTGAGAAGAAATATCACAGCATTTCTTACTGATTTCGGACTCTTTATGTTCTTTATCTGAACAACAATTGCTTATTTGTTGAAGTGAAATAAGTTCCTCTCCGCTTTTGTCGCACACCATTTTAAACAGGGTAATACCTGTTGATGATGCTAAAATAGCAAGTGCCATAACCAGCACAAATGAAGCTTTTAGGATGGATTTCATTCTCCAACAAAAGTAATAAATAAAGTACGAACGAATGGACTATTTTAACAATTCATCCTTTTTAAAAACACGATTCACCCAACGAGGTAGCACAATTGCTCCAATAAATAAGTAGGGGTAATAACTGATTAAGCGCCATAAAAGCGCAAGTGACGAGGTTAGCGTTTTGTTGTCAATAAACTCTCCAAGAAAATTTTTGAACATCAACTCTGCAACCCCCGAGCCGCCAGGGGTAGGACTTCCAATCATTAATATACCCATAACAACTTGGCGAGCATACAACAAAAAATGATCAAAATGTATACTGCTAAATGCCATGATGATGCAATTAATAATTATAAAACGCGCCGACCAACTTAAACAAGTTGCAAAAAAGGAAGTTAACCAATAATTTAAATTTTTACCTTTTAATTGATTTGCCGCTATAACCATTTCTTCGCCGGTTTCAACAGCTTGATGTTTCCATTTGTGCAAAAATTTGAATGAAAATAAGCGCACCAAAAAATGCTTAACAGCATGTGCATTTACAAATAAAGCATAGGCTATTACTAGTTTATAGGCGAGTATGGCAAAATAAATAAACCAAAAAGTATAGTATAATTCGTTACCGTGCGATAGTTGTTGAGCAGCAGCACTATCGAGGTTTGAAAACAAACCGTCTCGTCCTGCAATGAAATAAACCAAGGGAGCTACTAATGCGAAAAACAATCCATCTAAAAAGGAAGTAAACATTACCACCGATATACTTTTTCCGAAGGATATTTTTTCTTTGTTGATAATCAAAATTGCAAAAGCAAAACCTCCACCAAGTATTGCAGGAGCTATAGCTGAAGCAAATTCCCAAAGCATAATTACCTCAAAACATTTTCGCCAATTAAGTTCTGCATCGGTAAGTATACGTATGCGCCACATGTAAGCAAAATCGCGCACTACCACCATACTCAGTGCAAGTAATAGCCACAGCGAAGTATAAAAAGTCCAGCTTACTTTATCAAAAGCGCTGCTGTCAAAATTTCGAAACAACATGTAACTGGCAGCTCCTAATCCCAATACAATTGGCACAAGCAATTTGCTTGGTTTTACCATATTGAGTAATTCGCTCGCTTTTCCCGACATGCAATTCGATTTCGATTAATTAATAGTTGTAAGGCTAAATAATTTTCACAAAGAAAACAAAATACACGATACTTGTGTTTTTGCTATGAGATAAAATAAATAAACACAATGAAAAAAATTTATCACCTTGCCAATTGTACTACTTGCCAACGTATTTTAAAAGAAGTAAAGCCCGCTAAGGATGTGCTTTTGCAGGATATTAAAACCGAAGCAATTACACCAGCTCAGTTAGACGAAATGGCTAAGTTGACGGGTTCTTATGAAGCTTTGTTTAGCCGAATAGCAATTAAATACCGCGCTTTAAAACTCAATGAAAGAAAATTGACTGAGGCTGATTACCGAAAATACATTTTGGAAGAATACACTTTTTTAAAGCGACCGGTAGCCATACTTGGAAAAAAAATATTTGTTGGCAATACGAAAGCAACAGTTGAAGCTTTGAAATTGGAGCTATCAAAGAAATAATCTTTCTATTTTGAGAGCAGCTGCAGGGCTTTGGTCTTGTCAATCACAAGTTGTGCTTTTAGTGCTTCCAAGTGCTCAAATTTTTGTTCGTTACGAATGCGTCCTACGAAGTTAACAGCTATGTTTTGATCGTAGAGGCTGCCATCAAAATCAAAAATATGTACTTCAATACTTAAGGCACCACCTCCAACTGTTGGGCGATTCCCAATGTTCATCATTCCGTTGTAATGATTGATGCCTTGTTGAATACGAACGGCATACACACCAATTTGAGGGATGAGTTTGCGCCCTTCATCAACCTGTATGTTTGCCGTAGGAAAGCCAATAGTGCGGCCGCGCATTTGCCCTTTTATTACCTTCCCACTGATACTATAAGCATAACCTAAATACTCGTTTGCCACTTCAATATTACCACTTTGTAATGCTTGGCGAATTTTTGAAGAACTCACAGCAACACGATCAATGTCTTGCACAGGAATTTCCTCCACATCAAAACCGTATAAAGGTCCAAATTCTTTTAAGTGCTCAAAGCTGCCTTCGCGGTTTCTGCCAAAATGATGATCGTGTCCGATTACCAATTTCTTCGCTCCCAATTGTTTTACCAAAATACTACGTACAAACTCGAGCGAACTTATTCTTGAAAACTCTTTTGTAAAAGGAATAATTACCAGATGTTCCACACCAAGATTACGTAACAAGGCTATTTTTTCTTCTTGAGTATTCAACAAACGTAACTCATTGTCATCGGGAAACAACACCAATCGTGGATGCGGATGAAATGTAAGTACTACCGTTTCGCCTTTGTTGGCAGAAGCGATAGACTGTAATTGTGAAATAATTTTTTTGTGTCCGAAATGCACACCATCAAAAGTACCGGTGGTTACTATGGCATTTGATAGGGTTGTAAAATCTTCTAATCGCTCGTAAACTTTCACAGGGCATTTATACTTTTTGCAAAGTAAAACATAAAAATTACTTTAATCAATTCTGTGAAATAATAAGGTGCAAGCTTGTTTACGATTCTAATTTTAATACTAACAAAATTACAGCGCTGTATTATTGATTTTTTCCTTACTGAATCAATCAAAGTAAATTGAAGGTTGTGTTTTCATTGTGCTTATTGTGGTAAAAAATTTTAACACTATCCATACTAATGTTACGAAAATACAGTCATAGCCAGTGTTTAATAAGGAAATAAATTACTATTTTCGTTGTTCCAACTAATTTATAACCCTATTTATGAAGTATTTCACTTTTTTAGCACCCCTTTTTATTTGCTGTATGCTTTGTGTAAGCACCACCAATGTTAGTGCACAAATTGTAATCAACGAATTCTCAGCTTCTAATTTATCGCAGTATGTCGATAATCATAGCGACTATAACGATTGGATTGAACTGTACAATAGCTCATCCAGTGCTATTAATTTGGGTGGATATTATTTAAGCGATGATACACTTAACAAAACAAAATGGCAAATACCTTCCACCGCAGTAATTGCAGCCAATGGATTTTTGCGTTTTTGGGCATCGGGTCGCAACGAGTTCATTGTTGGAAATTACCACACCAATTTTAGCTTAAAGCAAACTAAATCAACACATGAGTACATTGTACTTTCTGACGCTTCTGCCGCTATTATTGATTTTATTGATATTCATAAAAAAACTCAACTCGGACATTCCTACGGCCGTAAGCCCGATGGAGCCGCTACTTGGGGCGTATTTATTTCTCCAAGCCCCAATACATCCAACACAGCTGTTGTTTATCCTGGTTATGTTGCTAAGCCCACATTCAGTGTTGCACCTGGTTTTTATGCTCAAGCCATTTCAGTTGATATTACCTGTGCCGATTCATTAGCAACAATTCGTTATACGCTTGATGGGTCACAACCCACAACGGTTTCGCCTATTTATACAAGTCCTATTACCATTTCAACTACTAAAGTTATTAAAGCTATGGCTTTTAATGCGGCATCTGGCAAATTACCTAGTTTTGTTGCTTATGAAACTATTTTTATTAATGTTAATCATACGCTTCCGGTAGTGTCAATTTCGGCGAGCGCACTTACCTCACTTGCCAATAACATTAATGCGAATCTTACCCCATACGGAAGCTTTGAGTATTTTAATGAAGCACAAGTGATGACCGCTAAAAGCTATGGCGAGTTTAATCGACATGGGCAGGATTCTTGGGCCAACAGCCAACGCAGTTTGGATTTTGTGTCACGCGACGAAATGGGCTACAATCATGCAGTAGAGGAAGTGTTGTTTAACACTTCTACGCGCAACGATTATCAGCGCGTAATTTTAAGAGCAGCCGGCGACGATAATTATCCGGCCGATCACAATCCTTCTAATATTGGAAGTGCGCACATACGTGATGCTTTTATTCACAATGTAGCAACACAAGATAAGCTCGATTTGGATGCACGTCGTGGGTCAAAATGTGTGGTGTATTTAAACGGACAATATTGGGGAGTGTATGATTTGCGCGACAATCCGGATGATCACGACAATACTAAATTTTATTATGGACAAGATAAATACCATTTGTATTACATCGAAACCTGGGGACAAACTTGGGCGCAATATGGGGGACAGCCTGCACTTAATGATTGGAGTGCACTAAGAACTTTTATTCTTTCAAATAATATGGCCAATCAGGCCAATTTTCAATATGTAAACGATCGACTTGATGTGAAAAGTTTGGTAGATTATGTTGCTGTAAATATGTTTACTGTTTGCTCCGATTGGTTAAATTGGAATACAGCCTGGTGGCGAGGACTCGATTCAAGCGGAACGCACTTAAAATGGGGATATACTCTTTGGGACAATGATGCAACTTATGGGCACTATATTAATTACACCAACATACCCGATACTTCTTCAGCTGCAGACCCATGCGATCCTGAAACTCTAAATGGAAGTTCAGACCCCCAAGACCACATTGGAATTTTATTGGCTTTGCGTCAAAATCCGGGTTTTAACCAATACTACCTTACACGCATGCTCGATTTATGGAACACAACTTTTAGTTGCGAAAATTTATTGGCAAAACTCGATAGCACCGAAAACTTAATTGACCCGGAAATGGCACAGCACTCAACACGTTGGTCAGGAACTTATACCGAGTGGAAAAGCAATGTGGCTCAACTGCGCAATTTTATTACAAATCGTTGTAGCGATTTAACAACAGGATTTATGAGTTGCACAACCTGCCGGTACAGGAACTGTGCAGTTTAATTCGGTTAACCTAACAAATTTACCTTGGACCGGAACCTATTTTGGAAATATTGGTAGCAACATCATTGCTAAATCACTTGACACTGCTTATCATTTTGCAAGTTGGAGTGCTAATAGCCAAACAATAAATCCTAATGTGCAATCGGATACAGCAAATTTAATTTTGACTAATTCCGATACCATTGTTGCTCATTTTATTAATCCTTCATCGGTAAAACCAATGCCAGCAAAAGGAGTTTCATTCTCGGTGTATCCAACTTTAATTAGTTCAAATACTACAATTAGCTATGAATTAGCAGAGTCGCAAACGGTGCAATTAAGTATTTATTCCTCCCAAGGAAAATTACTCAGCCATATAGTTAGTCCAACTACCAAACAAAATGCAGGAAGTTATAAAGTGCAATTGGATTTTGGCAGTAGCAAATTGGCCGCTGATGTGTATTTAATTAAACTAAATGCAGGTACTTATACAAAAAGTATAAAGGTGGTTTATTTGCCTTAAAGAAAGCAAATTTTGCATTTCAAGACAAGCATTTGTATGATTTTTTCTGACTTTTGATTGATTAAAGTGGTAGCGAAAATAAACCCATTTGCCTCCACGTAGTTTGTAACTACGTGCCAATATCTTTAGCTAATCAATTTCAAATAACTGAAGAAATAGCTTCTTATATAAGCTCTGCTTAAAGCAGAGATCTTTCTCGATTTACTAATGGTCAATGAAAAAATAGTACACGAGTAAGTGGCTAGCACGTGTTATTGTTTTGAATACAATAAATTAGACATTCCTATGTTTATACTTAAAAATGTGGAAACTATGAGGAAAATACATTTATTCATTTTATTGATATTAATTCAAGTGTATACAAATTGTTATGCAGAAGAAAAGCCCATTATTGATAGCACCTGTAAAATTGAATATGACTTTAGGAATAAAGTAGGATTTAATATTGCACCTGCGGCAGGTTTTTTATTAAATGGTAGCGAAGGCCAATTTAGTGTATTTGCTTTGCATTACTGGCGAAGATTAACTAAACACTATGCATTTCATCTCTCTCCAAAATTCATTTTAACCAATAATAGTGTAAAGAATGATTCTATGCTTGCTACAAGCGACACCTCATATATTTCGGTTCACTCCACTCGGTATGAAAATAATAAAGTTCAATTAAATGCCGGTTTGCAATATTCGTGGGGTACAGGAACATTAAGCTATTTTGCAGGTTTGGATTTATTTTATGCTCAAAACAAAGCGAAAAAATTAGAAGAATACAATTATTATAAATTAGTAGATAAAGGTGATGGCATGATTTATTACTACCAAGGGAATAGTATTGATGGAATAAATTTTCGTGTAGCTCCTCGATTTAACAGAAAGACTTTAAATGAATATTTGGGATTAACCCTTGGAGGCGGATTAAAAATAACTTTTTCCAAACGCATATCAATTATTGCTCAATCAGGAATTGATATAAGCTACGTGAAAACTCAGAATGAAGAATTTAGAAATGGAATAAAAACAAAACAATTCACAAATTATTTTTTTGATGCCAGTTGGAATACGCCTATTTCAGATGTTTCGGTTTGCTTTAAGTTTTGAGTAACTTACTTTTAAACCCAAACCCTTTTTAAAATAAACAATTGAGATTAGCGTACTGTAAACTTCTGAAAGTATTGCTTCGAATTAATTTCAGTTTCTAGTAAGTAAATTCCCGAAGGAAGCGCTTTATCAGGTCGAATGGCAATCTTATTCTCGTTAATTATGGCTTGTGATGAACTGTAAACTAATTTGCCAATAATTGAATAAATTTTAACGGTAGCTACATCATTATTGGTTACAGCGTTATTTAAATAAATAGTGAAATCAGAAATTACCGGATTGGGTACAATCTGTATCATTGTTGCAGCAGTGTTTTCGAGCGATTGAATTCCAACCGGTGGAGTAGCTATAGAAACAGCCATAATATTTATTACACCGGCAGTACTAGTGCGAGTAACAGTTATTCCTGAAATTAATTTAGTGTAATTAGCTGCACTTAATGTAAGTGTTTTTTGATACAAACGTGGATCAGTTGGGGCGGTAACTCCGGTTGGTTGTGAGTTTGCTGAATTTACTCTTCCAATTCCCTGTATCGCAAATCCGGTTCCATTAAACCAATCAGGTAGCGATTGTGCGGTAAAAGTTTGAGAAGTTGCATCCGTAAAATTTACGCTAATGCTAACAACACCGGCTCCACTACCTGTTGCTCCCAATACAAATACCTGTGAGGCACTTACAGGGCTGGTAAAAGTCAATGTTTTGGGAGAATTAGAAACATCAATACGCAAACTATTTGCTCCTGTAAAAGATGCCAATTGAAAGGCAAGTCCACTCGTTGCAACACTTTGTATATAACCCGAAGGGGATAGCGCATGTGCAGGAGCAACACCTCCTACTGTATAACGATAGCTTGAATCAAGTAAATAAAAGCCTGCTGCATCAAAAGTTGAATCGGTTGAATTAAGAGGATTGCCTACACCATTGGCAACTACATCTGCAGTAAATCCGCTGCAAGGAACTGTTACATAAGCAGCCTTAACAGGTACAGAAAAAACAAGAGCAGCTACAAAAAAGCTAACTATTTTAAAGGGATTCAATGGTAAAGATAAATTCATGGGTTTAGATTTTAAAGTGGTTAATAGGGTAAAATTAATGAATGGAAGTGGCAAAAAAAAATCTCACTTTTTTAGTGAGATTTTTTAAGATTAACCTGCAAGTGCTTCAGCTCCACCTACTATTTCAAGTATTTCGTTGGTGATGGCTGCCTGACGCGCTTTATTATACATGAGTTTTAATTCTTTAATTAAATCACCTGCATTGTCGGTTGCTTTGTGCATAGCCGTCATACGCGCCCCATGCTCCGCAGCATGTGAATCTAATAAGGCTTTATACAGTTGTGTTTTTAGCGATTTAGGAATTAAATTCTCAACAATGGTTTCTTTATTCGGTTCAAAAATATAATCTGCAGAACTGCCCTTTTTCACAGTTGTTGTAGCTTTAGCTTTTAACACAGGAAGGTAATTTTCGGTGGTTAAAATCTGAACAGCTGCGTTTTTAAATTGGTTGTATATTAAAACTACTTTATCAAATTCAGCATTTTCAAATGCTTTCATAATGCGTTCGGCATGCGGTGCAACTGTAGCAAAATTTAACTTATCATACACGGCATTTAGACTAGCAGCTTTGTCGCCATCGAGCACTGGAACTGAGGTTTTACGAAAAAAATCGGCTCCTTTTTTACCTAAGCAAAATACGCTCACTTTACTTCCCTTGTATTCCTCTTTAATAAGCTTGTTTGCTGTTTTAATTACGTTTGCATTAAACGCACCACACAAGCCTCGGTTAGATGTAATAACCACCAACAATACATTTTTTTCTGCACGTTGTTTTGAGAATGCACCACCGGCGCTTCCTTCCAATGTAGAACTCACATTTTCTAAAATTTCACGCAACTTAGATGCATACGGACGCATTTGTGTTACAGCATCTTGTGCACGTCTTAGTTTAGCAGCCGAAACCATTTTCATGGCTTTGGTAATTTGCTGAGTACTCGATACCGAAGTAATACGTAAACGAACCTCTTTTAAATTTGCCATCTTCTATAGAAATTAAGAATGAAGAATACAGAATTCAGAATTATTTTTTTTCTGATTTTCTGGAGGAGTTAATTATCGATACCAGAATACTGATAATCTCCTCTACTTCATTGTTCATTTTAACATCAATCTTAACTAGTTTTTTATTAATTAATTCCAATCAATATTTGGTTTCATCCGCTTATTTAATGCAATCCCTAATTTATTTATAAAATCAGCCTTACTAACTGCTCTTTGTGCCTCTGTTACATTAGCTCCAATGCTCGTTCCACTTCTTACAATTTGATTGGCAACTTGGTACTGCTTTAATTCAACTAATTTCTCATTCAAATCTAATATGTTACAAGCAAATTCAAATGTCTTGGTAAGAATTATGTTATGCTTCTTTTCCATTTAATTCTGAATGCTACATTCAAAATTCTACAATCAAATTTAAGCCTTGTATTTAGCCGAAATTTCTTTTGCTACGCGTTCAATTGTACCCGTAATTTCGTCGGTTAATTTCCCTGCTTTTAAATCGTTCAATACATCTTTGTGTTTTAACTCCATAAACGATAAAAATTCAGTTTCAAATTCACGTACACGAGCAGTTGGAACATCACGCAACAAACCTTTTGTTCCACAGTAAATAATGGCTACTTGTTTTTCAACAGTGAGTGGCGAATATTGTCCTTGTTTTAAAATCTCTACGTTTCTAATACCTTTATCAAGAACAGCTTTGGTTGCAGCATCTAAGTCAGAACCAAATTTAGAGAATGCTTCCAATTCGCGGAATTGTGCCTGGTCTAATTTTAAAGTTCCGGCAATTTTCTTCATCGATTTAATTTGCGCATTACCTCCTACTCGCGATACCGAGATACCTACGTTAATTGCAGGGCGAACACCTGAGTTAAATAAATTTGACTCAAGGAAAATTTGCCCATCGGTAATAGAAATTACGTTGGTTGGAATATAGGCAGATACGTCACCTGCTTGTGTTTCAATAATTGGAAGCGCTGTTAATGATCCTCCTCCTTTTACAATTCCTTTGATAGAATCTGGTAAATCGTTCATGCTCTTTGCAATTGCATCCGATGCATTGATTTTAGCTGCTCTTTCAAGTAAACGACTGTGTAAGTAAAACACGTCACCAGGATATGCTTCACGTCCCGGTGGACGGCGCAATAACAAAGAAACCTCACGGTAAGCCACCGCCTGTTTTGATAAATCATCGTAAACAATCAAAGCTGGTTTTCCTGAATCGCGGAAAAACTCGCCAATTGCTGCTCCTGTAAAAGGAGCATAAAACTGCATTGGTGCAGGATCAGAAGCAGTTGCTGCAACAACTACAGTAAAGGCCATTGCTCCGTTTTCTTCTAATGTTTTAACGATGTTGGCAACGGTTGAACCTTTTTGTCCAATTGCAACATATATACAAAATACAGGATTTCCTGCTTCGTAAAATTCTTTTTGATTAATGATGGTATCGATTGCTACGGCTGTTTTTCCGGTTTGACGGTCACCAATAATCAACTCACGTTGTCCACGTCCAATTGGAATCATGGCATCAATTGCCTTAATACCGGTTTGTAATGGCTCGTTTACCGGCTGACGATAAATTACCCCGGGTGCTTTACGCTCTAAAGGCATTTCAAAAGTTTCGCCGGTAATAGGACCTTTTCCATCGATAGGTTGACCTAAAGTATCCACCACACGACCTAACATGCCATTACCAACATTTACCGATGCAATTCTTCGAGTACGCTTTGCAGTATCACCTTCTTTAATAGAAGTAGAGCTTCCTAATAATACGGCTCCTACGTTATCTTCTTCAAGGTTCAAAACGATGCCTTTTAAACCGTTGTCGAATTCAATCAACTCTCCCGATTGTACATTGCTTAATCCGTAGATACGAGCAATACCATCACCCACTTCGAGTACGGTACCTACTTCCTCTAACTGTGCTTCCGATTTGAAACCAGATAACTGTTGTCTTAATATTGCAGATACTTCTGCCGGTCTTACTTCTGCCATTTTTGTTGTTCTTAATTAAAATTCTTTAACGTATGGATTTTCACTGAAATTTCTCTTCAAATTTTTTATTTGTCGAAGTACACTGGCATCAACTTGTGTATCGCCAATGCGTAATACAAAACCTCCAATTAAATCAGCTCTTGTTTGTTCTTCAAGTTCAACATCCGAATTAGCTGAAGCTTTCACTAAATCGAGTACTCGTTTGCGTGAAACATCGTCCAATGCAACGGCGCTCGAAATAACTGCGGTAGTTATACCTTTATGTGTTTTGTATTGATTTACAAATTGTTCAGAAATGTCAACAATGTATGCTTCACGCGATTTGCTGCTCAACAATTGTAATAATTTTTGGGTAATCGGACTAATATGACTTCCAAAAATTTCGGTCAATATTTTTAATTTTTTATCTGACTTAATAATCGGACTTCTGAGAACAGTTACTAGCTCAGCGTTCGCATTTCCTACCGAATTTATTAATTTCATATCAGCCAGCACTACTTCCAACGATTTTAATTCGATGGATAGCTCAAGCAATGATTTTGCATATCGTGAGGCTACTTTAGTATCTTTCATTTAATTGAAATTTCGTATTAATTCAATTTTACTTCATCCAGCAATTGCTTCACATATGCCTTTTGTTTCTCATCGTTAGCCAAACTTTGACGTAAAACCTTTTCAGCAACCTCAATTGACAAGGTAGCTACCTGATTTTTTAATTCAGTAATGGCAGCCAATTTCTCATTTGCAATGGTTTCGCGAGCAGCAGCAACAATTTTATCTGCTTCAGCACTAGCTTTTCCTTTTGCTTCATTAATCATGCTCTCTTTTAACTCACGAGCTTCTTTCAATAAGGCATCACGTTCTAACTTAGCATCGCTTAAGATTTTCTCATTACTGGCTTTTAACGAAGCCATTTCGTTTTTTGCTTTTTCAGCTGAAGAAAGTGCTTTTTCAATACTTTCCTCACGCTCTTTAATCATGTTTAAGATTGGCTTCCAGGCAAATTTTTTCAACAATAAAAGCACTGTTAAAAAAGTAATCGACATCCAAAAAACGAGGCCGAATGCGGGGGTAACTAATTCCATGTGTTTGCTTTTTTAATGTTAGATTTTGAGTAACAATAAATCATTTTTTAAAAAACAACTGCAACCAACCGTTGCAGTTGTTTTTGTTTGTTTTTGACTACTTGAAAACAACAAGAAGTCCAACAACCATCGCAAAGAAGGCAGCACCTTCGATAAGCGCTGCAGTAAGAATCATGTTCGCGCGGATATCGTTAATAGCTTCCGGCTGACGAGCAATTGATTCTAATGCACTTCCACCGATACGGCCAATACCTAGGCCAGCACCAACGGCTGCAAGTCCTGCTCCTAATGCGGCAATACCATATCCTATTCCTAGGCCTCCGGCTTGCTCTGCTGCTTGTAATAAAATTGTTGACAACATTTGATTTATAGATTAAAGGTTAAACAAAAAAACTCAAATTAAATAATTGCGGCTTCTTCTACATGTGCATCATGATCGTGTGTATCGTGATGCGAATCTTCAACAGCAGCGCCAAAATAAATTGAAGATAATAGGGTAAATACATAAGCTTGTAAAAATGCTACCAATATTTCAAGGAAGCCCATAAACACAGTAAAGGCAACAGATACCACCGACACGCCTAAACCGGCTCCGGTATGAATCTCACCAAAAATAAAAATCAAACTAAAAAACGATAAAGCAATGATGTGCCCAGCGGTAATGTTCGCAAACAATCGAATCATTAATACAAATGGGCGTAAAAACACGCCTAATATTTCAATCGGGGTTAATAACAATAGCACCCACTTTGGAACACCCGGCATGGCAACAATGTGCATCCAATAGTGTTTTGTTCCATTGATACTCGTAATGATAAAAGTTAAAACTGCCAAAGTCATGGTAATGGCAATATTACCGGTTAGATTGGCTCCTCCGGGAATAACCGGAATTAATCCCAATAAATTATTAATCAATATGAAAAAGAAAACCGTTAACAAATAAGGCATAAACTTTTCATATTTCTTTCCGATGCTAGCTTTAGCAATGTCGTCACGGATAAAAATAATAAGCGGTTCAACAAATGATTGTAACCCTTTAGGAGCTTTACCCGGATTACGAGAGTAAGCTCTTGCTACGGTTATCATTACGTAGAGTAAAAGTGCGACACTAAAAAACAAAGTAGCTGTATTTTTGGTAATCGAAATATCATAGAGTTCAGCAGTTAAAGCTTCGTTTACAGTAGCCTCGTGTGCATCAATGCTTTCCATTTCATTCACTGCCACTATTTTATTTTCTTTTAGCTGGTAGCCTTTGTAGGTTTTATGGCCATGTGAAAAATTACTGCTCATAAACACATCTAATCCCCGCTCACTTGAATAAACAATAATCGGAAGTGGTAAAGCAACTGAATGTTCACCTTCGCCCATTATATGCCAATCGTGCGCATCTGCAATATGTTCAGAAATTAATTTACCCGCATCGAATTTTTTGGAACCTTCTTCAGGATGTGCCTCAGCTCCATGATGTTCTTCAGCAACAACAGTATCTACATGGTTTGAAACAAGCGAATCGCTTTCGTGAGTTTGCGAAAATAAAGGAGTGTTGACAACTGTAAGTGCTAAAAACAGCGAAATACCTGCTAAAAAAGTTCTGAAAGTATTGAATTTATTGGTCATTTAGATGAAAATAAAAACCTTTTTTTGAAATCGGGTGCAAACATATACAATTTTCAGATTCTTTGAAAGCAACCAATTAGAAATTTTTATTTTTAAGAGCAATTCTAGCATCAAACAGCTAAAACTACAAGTACCAATTAATTATGAAAGCTTTTGAAATTTTCTAAACAGCTAAAATAATTTCAAATGAAAGGCTTAGGGATAAAAGTTTTAAAAAATTGACAAGCACAATTCGATGGAAATTTGCCTTTAAAATTTGCAATCCAAAAAGGAATTGATTTCATTTGCTTGTAATAGCTGTTCGATATGCGTAAAAATATACTTAAAACAAGGCCTATTTATACCTATTTGTTTCTATTAGCTTTTTGGGCTTTTAATTTTTTAACTGCGCATCAATGCCAAGCTCAAAGTATAAGTGGCAGCGTTAAAGATGCTAAATCCGGAGAGCCACTTGTGGGAGTGAGTGTGGTAATTAAAGGAACTACCACCGGTGCTGTTACTGATTTTGACGGAAATTTTAATTTTACCAGTAGTGCGGCCTTACCACTTGTTTTACAAGCCAGTTATGTAGGCTACTTTGCCTCCGAAAAAACCATTTATAGCCTATCCGATAAAATTACTTTTCAACTTAAAGCAAATGAGGTACAGCTAAAGGGTGTTGAAATTACTGATGTGCGCATTTCCGAAAAGCAAAAGGAATCACCGCTTACTGTGGAATCAATGGATATTATTGGCATTAAGCAAACATCAGCCGCTAATTTTTATGAAGGCCTAGGTCAACTCAAAGGTGTAGATCTTACTTCGGCCAGCATTGGATTTAAAGTGATCAATACCCGAGGATTCAATAGCACCTCTCCTGTGAGGTCCTTACAAATTATTGATGGAGTTGATAACCAAGCTCCCGGATTAAATTTTTCCTTAGGGAATTTCTTAGGAT
>WBZU01000937.1_pt1 | contig 23516 bp, 18 predicted proteins | sample 5204311 | NCBI WGS metagenome assembly WBZU01 (sample SAMN12344359, study PRJNA552823) | activated sludge metagenome | biome: Activated sludge suspended growth; feature: Nitrification reactor; material: Wastewater; isolation source: activated sludge from nitrification reactor of wastewater... | reverse complement strand
GCCGAGAAACACTAGCACTACTCCGCCAGTTTATCGAAGCGGGGCTTGGAGAGTGCTTGATTTTCAGGCGTTTGCGGCGGGGCCCCACTGTCTGAGCCCCGAAGGGGCGAGTTTGGGGTGCCGCGAACGCCTGAAAATCAAGCCTCGACAAGCGCAATATACGAAGTGGCGGAGTAGTGTTAGGGCAGGCGGTGCATCATCGAACGCATCGAAATACAATAAAAATGCCCCGTCGATATGTTGACGATCTCGTTGCAATTCGCGTGCGGGCAGAGTAGCGTCGCAATTTGTGCTTGGAACCATATTGTCCGGTAAATACCGGCTCGTTCGCTGCTTGGGTCAAGGCGGAATGGGCACGGTGTATGCAGCGGAGGATTTGACAACGGGACAACCGGTCGCGATTAAACTGCTCGATCCGCGTTTGCTCGCGGCGGGGGTCGACAATTTGCGCCGATTTCGTCGCGAAGCGCGGGCCGCCGGCGCGATCAAGAGCGAACACATCGTGCGGATTTTCGATGCGGGAGGTGAGGAGAAGGAAGAACCACCATACATCGCGATGGAGTTGCTCGAGGGGGAGGACTTGCAGCAAGTGATCGACCGTGTGGGTCCTTTGCCTCCGGAGACCTTGGCAATCATTGGCATTCAGGCATTGAAGGGGCTTGCGGCGGCGCATGAAGCCCGCATTGTTCATCGGGACATCAAGCCGTCCAATTTATTCTTAGCGCGGCAGGCGGACGGTACGCGTATCGTAAAACTTTTGGATTTCGGCATTGCCAAAGTGCAGTCCGATCCGACCAAAGCGCAGCATTCCGCGGGTATGACGGCGACGGGCGACTTGCTTGGTTCACCTTTGTACATGTCGCCGGAACAAGTCATGAGCACGAAAGATGTCGACGCTCGCAGTGATATTTGGTCTTTGGGCAGCGTTCTTTATTGTGGTCTCACGGGTTTTGCGCCGCATGTCGAGAGCAGTGCGGCGGTCGGCCGATTGCTGGTGACCATTTGCAGCAAACCCATTCCTCCATTGCGTGAACGCGCGCCGTGGGTATCGGAGAGCATGGCGCAGGCGCTTGCTCCGGCGCTCGAACGGGCTCCGAATCAACGATATGCATCGGCCGCCGCAATGCTCGAAGCTTTGGCTCCTCTTGCGCGGGGAGCGGCGGCATTGCATGAAAGTATGTTGGTTCCGGCGAATACCGGCGGACACGTCGTCGTGCGGCCGGTGATAACGAGTGTCGCGGCGGACGTGGGTGACGCGCCGACGTTGCCCGCGAATGATGAATTGGGTTTGGCCACGACGAAAATGGTCTCCGCAGCGACGAATCCAGGTGCGACTCGGGGAAAAAGCGACCCGCGAAAATGGGTCGCGGGTCTTGCCGGTGCATTGCTGTTGGTGACGGGCGTCCTTTGGGGACTGACTCGAAATGCCACGAGCCATGAATCGGCCAATGCGGGATTATCCGCGCCGATTCATTCCGTTGCGCCAAGTGGATCCATGACAAACGCAGAACCGGTGCAGGCTCGATCTTCCGCCGTCGTGGCGCAACCGCCGCCTTCCGCTGCGGCATCTGCGCCCGTTCCGTTTCAGGCCAATACGGCGACAAACCTTGGCGGACCTCGAGGAAAACCCACGACAACGACGTCGGCTTCGGCGACACCAAAAACCCCGCAAACGTCCACGCCGCCGAAGGGCGATCCATTTTTCGAGCGAAACGTAAAGGCTGAATGACTCATGCGGAATTCTCGACATTCGTGGGCATACGCTGTTGCCGTATGGTTTTTCTCGGCCCAAGCCTTTGCGCAAACTTCTGCACCGAAAGAAGACGCGAGCAACGCAGATGTCAAGGCGCAGGCGGTTGCCCGTTTTGAAACGGGTATCAAGTATTTCGATAGCGGGTCGCTCGAATTGGCCTTGACGGAATTTCTCGAATCGCGGCGATTGTATCCTTTACGCACGGCGACCGCCAATGCGATCGTCTGTCTGGATCAATTGGGGCGTCATGACGAAGCCCTCGAAATGCTCGAAACGTTGCTGACTGAATTCGGTCCGACCATGTCCGCGGATGCTCGCGAGCGGGCGCAACGCAAGCTGAGTGAATTGCAAAATCGTGTGGGAACGATTGAACTCACGAATGCCAAAGTCGGTTCGACCATTTTGATTGACGGTCGAGAACGTGGCGAATATCCACTGCTCGAACCATTGCGCGTCAAAGCCGGCACTCGTTTGTTGCGCGTCATCAAGCTCGGGTTCGAGCCTTTTGAAACGCAGGTGGATATTGCCGGAAGCGGAATGGCCAAAGTGGACGTGAAACAACGGGCGCTCGTTCGTTCGGGGACGCTCGCCGTGATCGAGCCATCCGGCAAAAAGCTGGATGTCGTGGTGGACGGTGTTGTCGTTGGAAAAACCCCGTGGCAAGGCGTATTGCCGTTGGGCGAACATGTCGTCCTGTTGCGCGGGGAAGGACAACTTGGCACGTTACCCGCGCCCGTGACCATTGCGGCCGATAAAACGACGCAATTATCTCTGGCCGCCGAGGTATTCGATGCGCAATTACGAATCGAGCCCTCGCCCGCGAATGCCGTGATTGCCCTGGATGGCATTACGCTCGGTCGAGGCATTTGGGAAGGCGCATTGCGGGCGGGTGAGCATCGGATCGAGGTGACGGCGCCGGATTTTTTGCCTCGCGTCGGCAAAGAATCGATTGGTCGAGGCGAACACAAAACGTTGAAGCTTGATTTACAACGCGATCCGCGTTCGTTGTTTGCCGTTCAGAAACCGCATTTCATTTTCGATGGAAACGCCAATTTCGTGTTTGCACCGACGTTCGGAGGAGCCGTCGGTCGCGGGTTGGGTTGGGGCGGCATGGCGACTTTGAATGCCGGCTACGAGCTTTCCTCGCATTTCTCCTTTGGCCTCTCGGCGGGCGGCCTGCTTTTGAATCAATCGGGATCGCAACGGGTGGTCGGGGCCGTACCTGTCGAATTGATCGATCCAGACACCACGCGACAAGTTCTCGTCATCGATAACCTCATGCTCGAGGGCCTCATGGGCGGAGGTTGGGGAGGTTTTACGTTCGGACAATCCTTTCAGATGCACTTTCGCGTAGGAGCCGGGGCATTGTTTGGGTTTGTCGCGGACCGGCGTCAGGCGGGTTCGGCGTTGCAGGGGGCGTGGTCGATGGGGCCTGACACGACGGAAACGCACCCGGTGCGCGCGGGCTACGCGAATGTGGAGCTTCGGTTTGGCTGGAAAATCAGCGCGCATTTTACTTTGGGAGCCGGTTTGTCGGTCTTGGGAATGTACGTTCCTACGCCACCGGTGTGGGATGCGAAGGGGACGCATCGGGTCGTCGTGCGCGATCCGGCCGGAGCGCCCAATTATGCGTATTTCCAAGGTCCCAAAGCGCAGCCGGAGCGTCTGCTGAGCAGCGTGGAATTGGCCATCGCGCCCGGTTTGGGATTGCGGTACGACATGTAAAACTCGAGAAAGAAGGAGCATTTTGTTATGCGTTCCCTCCGAATGAAAACGTTGCTCATCCCTATTTTCGGTACGATTTTGGGCTGTTCACCTCGAGCCTTCGACGTCGACGAAGTGCAGGGATCGCAATCGTTTGCGGTTCAAGTTGAAGACGTCGTGGGAAATACGTCGTTTCAGCGCACTCGACCGTCGTTTGGCTCCTATGCAGAGCGCGCGGCGGTCCGATTGCAAGATGGACGGGTTCTCGTTGTCGGGGGCAACGATTCACTGCTCAATCAATACACGAATCGAGCCGAGGTATTTGACCCGGTTACGGAGAAGTGGGCCGAAATGCCTCCCATGACTTACGAACATGGGGGGGTCAAAATGTTTTTGCTCAAAGATGGTCGTGTCGTGACCCTTGGTGGATCGCTCGGGGCCATTGAGATTCCAGAAGTGTTCGACCCCAAATCCGAGACCTGGACGGCGGCTATGCCTATTGCACCGCCATCAAGCATTTGGGCTGATCAGCCGCCGGCGGCGTTGCTCGATAATGGCAACGTGCTCATCGCCTCCGGGTACATGGATCCCATTGCGTATTTTTTCGACACGAATACGCTGACCTGGAGCTTGGCGCCGCCGTTGAAGCGTACGCGCAGTTATCACTCGTTGACGTTGCTGCAAGATGGTCGCGTCCTCGCCGCCGGAGGAATAGGATACGATCAGGTTTCAATGGCCGACAAGAGCCGGATCATTACCGAGATCTACGATCCGCAAACGAATCAATGGTCCGATGCGGCGGGTTTGAATGCTCCTCACGCAAACCCTCTTACAAGCTTGCTCGATGATGGCCGCGTGCTTTTGGTGGATCTCGAAACGGGCGACTTCGAAATTTTCGATCCGGCGGCCGGACCCGGAGGAAAATGGACACTTGGGGTTCCTATTGAGGATTCGTCCCGATATTTTGCTTCTCTGGCTTCTTTACAAGATGGCCGGCGAATCCTCGTGGGTGGCGATGCTGCCGAGGGGGCGGAGCGTGACACCCGAATATTCGTGCCGGGCCCCGGTAAGGACTATTGGCTGCCGGTGGGCAAATTGAAAACGTCGCGCATTTTCGCCACCGCAACGCTGCTCGAAGATGGTCGCGTCTTGATTGCCGCGGGAGTCGCCACGGATTTGGGCCCCGGAGGTCGTTCGCTGCGGGAGGCCGAGTTGTTCGTGCCAAACGAGCCGTCGGTTTGGAAATCCCTGGGAAAACAGCCGGACCAGAGGGGCTTGCATACGTCGACGCGCCTCGACGACGGTCGGGTTTTGGTGGCCGGCTTTTCCGCCGATTCAAAAGATTCGTTCATCTTTTCGCCGGATACCGACGCATTGGCTCCCACCGCTCCGATGGCGAATCCACACGCTTTTGCGGCAGCAGTCGTGCTCGACGACGGAAGGGTCATGGTTGCCGGCGGGGCGAGTGATTCGAAGGATCCGTGGAATACTCCTATCACTTCGGTCGAGTTTTACGATCCAAAGACGGCCCAATGGAGCCCGGGGCCGGCCATGAACCAAACCCATGTACCGGCGTTTGCAATACGCTTGGCCGATGGTCGCGTGCTCGCGGGTTCACGAAGTGACAACTCGAATACCGTATCGAGCGTGGAGATTTTCGATCCTGTCCGCAACACATGGACTCCGCTCGAGCAGCCATTACAGCAAGAAATAAGCTGGAACAATGCCGTGGTGTTGGGTAACGACCAGGTCCTTTTTTCGGGTTTCAAGAATTCAGGCGGAGAAGGTCTTTTGCAGCTGTTCGAGTCGGATAAAAATGAGTTTTCCGATCCCATTCCAATACCGGATTTCTACCCCGGTGGAAGAACGGATTTCTTGATGCTGCCGGACGGTCGCGCCCTCGTGGCATCCTCGTTTGTGGGAACAGTGAACACCAGAATGGGATTCTTCGAGCCTTTGCACAAAACGTGGGACCTCGTGGGTCTTGTGCCCTTGGAATCCGGTCCGGCAAACCTCTTGCTCGGCGGCGATGTCTTTTGGGCGGCAGGCAGTTCGCCTCTACCACGGTCCATCGTTTTTTCTCCGGGAGACGAACAATTCACTTTGGTCGAATCGCCTGCGGATTCGCTGGTGACGTTGGCGTATCAAACGACGCCTCTCGTCGACGGCCGTATGCTGGTCACGGGTGACACGTTCGGCAACAAAGACGGCGCGTATCTCTACGGCAAATCGGTAGGCGGGGCGTGCTCGAGGCGTTTCGAGTGTGCGAGCGGTCATTGCGTCGATGGATATTGTTGCAATGAAGCTTGTGACGACGCCGGTTCATGCAATACCTGCGCACGAGCTCACGGCGCCGTCGCGAATGGAACGTGCTTCAAGTTTCCCACCTGCGCTCCATATCAATGCAATCATATCGAGGTTCTACCCGACGGGCAAGAACCCGTCTGTACCACGGCGTGTGCCAATGCATCGGATTGCGCCAAAGGATATGCGTGTACGCCGGAAGGGTCATGCGAGGCTCCGACGCCCGTCGATATCGATGAAGGGTGCTCGATGCTTCCAGGTAAAACCGGTTCTTCGGCGGGGTGGTGGTTCGTCGCGGCCTGCCTAGGCTTGTCGCGTGTCCGGCGCCGGACAATTCGTCATTCGACGAAAATCGCGCCCGCCATGCTCGGCAGGTGAATCTCGCAATAATACGGGAACGTTCCCGCCGTATCCATCGTAAACGTCGCCGACATGCCGGCTGCCGTGGCCTTGATCGGACTCGTCGGATCCGGCACGGGAGGCATTCCTGCGGTTGTCGTACCTCCAATGAGCGGATGGAACGTGAAATTGCCTTCGAATGTTACCTTCGTGCCTTTTTTCACCTTGATACACGGAGGAGTGTAGGCAAAGTTCGGATTGCCAAACGTGATCGTGACCGCCGCATTGGCCGTTTCATCTTTCGCCGCCGCCGGATCACAGCCATTGATCAGCATCGCTCCGCCCGATGACGAGCTGCTGCTGGACGCCATTCCGCCGCCCATACCCGCCATTCCGCTGCTGGACGACGACGCCGAGCCTCCCATTCCGCCCTCGCCGCTGGATGAGCTCGACGCCGCATTACCACCGGCGCCGCCGGTGCCATCCGTGCCGTCGCTGCATCCGCCGATGAACCCCGCCGCTCCAAGACAAACCATTCCCAAGATCGCTACGTAGCGCATGTTTCTCCTTCGATGGCCATGCATTCCAGCCATCTCGTGTGGTGCATGTTTACGCGTGGACGGCGATGCTGCCAAGACCTCGCATGACGACTCGTTCAAAAAGAAACTCCAAGCCCCGTACTCAAGGCTTTTTCACCCAGCGGCACGCCTTCGATGAAGGCATCGAGTCCCCACGGCATTGCGACAGCCAATCCCGCACCGACTTGAAACTTGTAGGCGTCCGTTCCGAGCACATCGGCGCCGGCAATTTGCCACCAAATGGGCCCGCCGAATCCACGCACGACCGCGTACGGACTGAGCGCCTGGAAAAAGGTTTTACCTACGACAACACTCAAACGCAAATCTCCGGCCAAGTAACCGATCTTGGGCCCGTCGGGGTTGACCGCCTGCGTCGATGCTCCCGCAAAGGCGAGCGTTCCGCCGAGCAAAAGAAATGGTTTTGCCCCGCGGCCATCGAGCGCCCGGTACGATGTCGAAATGCCCGCCGACCATCCCGGACCGAATTCATACACGTTGCCATTTTCACGGAGCCATCCCGTGGCGATCGCGCCCGCCGCCAATTGCACCGTCCATTTCGACGACACTCGCCGCTCGTACGTCGCCAACACGGCGCGTCGGTCCATCGCGACGCGCGTCGTTCCTTCGAAAACGAGCGTCGACGAAGCATGGCCCACGACCACGCTCACGCGATTTCGAGGCACCTTCACGACCGGTTTTGCGGTGGCCGGGGATTCGTTTTTCGGAGCTGCTCCCAATTCGGCAAAATCCTCATTACACGAGGCCATACCCGTCGGACCGACGGCTGCGCTGACGCCTCAGGCCCGAGCATCTCGGGTGGAAACATGAAACGAAATGGCCATGGCGGCCAAACCCACGGAAAAGTAGCGTATGCGCATCAGGTGACCTTTGCGAGGTAAGTGTCGAGAAACGAATAATCTCGTGTGGGATGACGTATGGGTCCACGTACGCGCGGATGGCGCACGTCCAAAGCGGTCGAAAAGTAATGCCAGATATGCGGACAATCGTCCACGATGATGTTCTCGGCCTGCTGATACAACGACAATCGTCGTTTCGCGTCGGAATCGAATCTCGCCGCGTCGAGCAAGCGATCGACTTCGGGATTCACATATCGAGCGTCGTTGGTTCCCGCTTCTAGCATTCGGCCGTGAAACTTGACTTCCAGGAAATTCCACGGATCGGGAAAGTCCATCGACCACGACGAAAAAGCAAAATCCAAACTTCCCGATAGGATCGCATTGACGTACGCCGCGAAGGTCAACGTTTCGATATTCACCCGCACGCCGACCGCGGCCAAATCAGCCTGAATCGACAATGCTATTTTCTGGGCCATTTCGTCGCGCAGGGTCGTGTACGTCACTTCGAGACCCTGCGCGAAACCCGCCTCCGCGAGCAAAACGCGAGCTCGGTCCGGATCGTAGGGCCAAACTCGACGGGAAGCATCGTGTCCGGGGACGTTGGGCGGCAAATACCCATTGGAGATCATCGCCCTTCCATTGGCGAGGCGCACGGTATCCGCCTTGTTCACGGCGTAATTGAAGGCTTGTCGAACGCGTTTGTCGGTAAATGGCGGCCGCTGCGTATTCATCACGTCCGTTGCGGTAATGGGCAGCGGTGATTGCGACACATAAGGCGCCCACGCCGCTTCCCGCGCGAAAAGCACCGCGTCGGTACATATTCGTCCGTCGAGGATATCCAGATTTCCGGCCAAAAATTCGAGGAGCATCGTATCTCGGGGGACACCTTCACGCAGCACGATACCCTCGAGGTGAATGCGATCCGTATTCCAATACAACGGATTCCGTTCGAACGTCGATTCCAGTCCCCTACGCCGTTTTTGAAGGACAAACGGACCGGTTCCCAAAGGTTTGTCGGCGATACCCGTTCCCGAGCGCTCGACATGCGTCCGCTTTTGCGGCGTCGACCCGATGAGCGCCAAAAGGAGCGGAAACGAGGGATCCGGCCGCGACAAACGAATCTCGAGCGTCTTCGGCCCGAGCGCTCGAACTCCGCGCGTCTCGTTGGTTCGTCCTTCCAATCGTTCCGCGGCGCCGTCGATACCTCGGAAGAACTGCGCCATGGGGGCCAATGTTTCGGGCGCGAAAAGCCGATCGAAGCCGTACACGAAGTCTTCGGCCAGAAGGGCCTGGCCGTCGGAAAATCGAGCGTTTTCACGAATCTCGAATTGCAGGGTCGTCCCTTCGTTCGAGATGGACCAACTCGAAGCCAGCGATGGAACCAACGCCGTCGGATTCGGCGCATCCGCCGGCGCAAAGTTCAAAAGCGTATCGTGGGTGAGCTGGGCGGCGAGAATCGAGACTTGGTCGATGGCGCGAGCCGGATCGAGCGTCTTGACTTCCTCCCCCAAGGCTAGCCGCAATGTGCCGCCACGCTGCGGCGTGTCGTCGTTTGGGGTGACGATCGGCGGCGCCGGAAGCCTTTCCGCAGAGCATCCCGTCATCGCCGCGGCACTTGCGGCCGCGATCGAAGCGAAAAAATCTCGACGAGAAGTCTTGCCCGGCAGCATGCTTTTCCATCCGAACACGTCGAAGGCGCGTGTCAACAGCCAAGTTTCTTCGCGCCGGTCATTTGCCTCCCGCCTTCATTCGAGTTAAGCAAGAGTCAAGTCGAGTGTCCGCATGAACTCCCTTCGTCGATGGCCTTCCCCGATAACAACGCTCCTGGCAAGCGTCGGTTTGCTCGCCGCGACGTTGCCCGTTGCTTCCAGCGCTTCGGCCAAAGGCGCGAAATGTCCCGACGGTATGGTGAGTGTCGGGGGGAAATATTGCATTGACAAATACGAAGCCCACACGCTCGAGATCATCGGCAAGAACAAGACGCGCCCGCATTCACCTTACGCGCCGGTCGATGGTTTGCGTGTAAAAGCCGCCAGCAAGAAGGGCAAAGTGCCTCAAGGGTACATCAGCCGGGATCAAGCCGCCGAAGCTTGTGCCAATGCCGGAAAACGATTGTGCTCGGACGATGAATGGATCGGCGCTTGTCGCGGCAAGAAGCCTTCGACGTATCCTTATGGGAACGATCACGTTCCGGGACGCTGCAATGATCGCGGCGTATCTTCGTTTAATGCGCTCTACAGTGTAGCCGGGACGAACCCTCCGCAAGAATCGTATTCCTTCGAGAACATGAATAACCCGCAGCTGAATCAAATGGCGGGTACGCTGGCGAAGTCGGGGGACTTCAAAAAGTGCAAATCGAGTTACGGCGCTTATGACATGGTCGGCAATTTGCACGAATGGACCGCCGCGAAATCCGGGACATTTCGCGGAGGGTATTACCTGGACGTACATATCAACGGTGATGGTTGCGACTACAAAACCACCGCGCACAACGGCCGTTATCACGATTATTCGACGGGTTTTCGCTGCTGCAAATGAGCCGTCACAATTCGTGCGGCATCAAATCCCGCGGGCTTCGATAATATTGCAGCGGCGAATAAAGCAGCATGTTCGACACGCGTGACGTGTAAATACACGCGTACTCCTCCACCTGATCGCCGAAACTGCTGGGTTCGCTCGATTCTTTCATCAGCGATCCCCAAAAAGGATGAAATCGCAAATCGATTTCCCGCTCGAGCTTCGAAGCTTCCGCATCCACGCTGCGCAGCAGCCCTCGAATTCGTTCGACGGCTCGTTTCGTCCGCGCCTTCTCGACGTCATTCGCGGCCACGCTGTTCTTGCCGCCTTCGTCTTCCGTCTTGCGACTCAGGTCCTTGAAGCGTTGTTGGTAATAACGAAGTTCGTCTTCGAGTTCGTCCCGGCGTTGTTCCAGCTCGGCGCTCTGCTGATGCTGCTCGCGACACGCCTCGTGCGCCTGCACCTCGGCTTCCATCTCTTGGATGATCATTGCCGTGCGCCACGCCGACTCTTTCTTTGACCTCAAAATATCGCCGTAGATGTGATCGCCGACGTAGAGGATGCGATCGCCCGACACACCAAGCGCGCTTTCGAGGTCGTGCAAGTTGCCGCCTTCGTAGATCGCTCCGCGTTCGAGCGACGACATCACCGGACGGGTCATGTCGCCTTCGCGTTGGATGAGCGGCCTTCGTTCCTCGAAAAACGCCGGCTTCTGCGCGGCGACGATGACGAGATCGAAGTAGTGACGGAAGCTTGGGTACTCGGGCATCGCGTTGCCGAGCAGGTACGTCATCATCTGTTCGGTGTAGGGCCAGCGCGAGTTCGTCAAAAGGAACAGCTTTTTTCCTGCCGAACGGAACTTGTGGAGCGTCGAAGCGAGCAGGGGGTCTCGTTCGACAAACCGCGGCAAGTCGCTCAGGACGACGTCGAGGATCGATCCGTCGCGATGAGCTTCGTCGATGCTCTCGCGGATATCGGCGAACAGGCGCGCGTAATCGAGTTCGATGGAGCGGCTGTCGAACGCGTCGACGATGCCTGCGTAGAGCGTCACTTCGCTCAGGGCGTACAACGTGTCGATGAAGTGGAAGCGGCCGGTGTTCGGCTTGACTTTCTTCTGGTGATAGAGCGAGCGCAGTTCGTCTTTGGTCAGTTCGCGAAGCCCGTGGAAGCCTTTGTGAACCACCTTGAAGCGGTCCATTTTGAGGACATTTCCGTAGCGTTTGTCGATCAGTAACCCGCGGATGGGGAACTCGATCGGCCAGCGGATGGCCCGCAGAATTTCTTCGGGATAACCGCGCCGGACGAGCTTCGGGATCGAGGCTTCGATGGACAGGTTGTCCATTTCGGTCTGGTTGTAGATCGCCAGCGTGTAGTCCATGTCGAAGCCAACCCAATCGATGCCTGCCATCTTGAGATTGCGGTTGACGAAGACACGGCGCGTGCGAGGGATCCGCGCGGGCGTTGCCGGCGTCAGATGTCCCTCGAACGGAAGAGAAAGCTGTTCGAACGTCACGTGAGAACCGACGTCATCCTAGCCCATCCTCGACAGTGTCGCGCGTGATGAAGACATCTTTGACGCGCAAAAGATTCGCGCCTTTTTTACCCGCACTTTTGCGTGCTCGAGGGCATGGCTCATCACGTCGAATACGGTATCTTCCGCCCAAACACGTTCGGAGGTAGCGATGGGTAAAGTAGCGGAGAACAGCGCCTCGCGGCGCCCGACGTCGTGGTGGCTGCGCATGCTGCAGAAGCGTGCCGAACGCATGTACGACGACAAACTCGACTTGAGCGATCCGATCGTGTGGTCGTCGGAAGCGGAACGGCAAGCTGCGATCGCCTTCTTCAACGCCGCGTTTCGCGCGGAAGAATCCGGCTTGCGCCAAGCCCACGACCTCGCGGAACAAGTCGCCGCTTGGGATCCCGAACTCGCCGAATGCTTGCGATTGTACGGAAATGAAGAAGGTTGGCATCGCGAACTCTTGACCGAGTTCCTCGACTACCTCGGCGGCACCGTCAAACCCATGGGCAAAGTGACCGGGACGTTTTTCCACGTGTACGGTCAAGCCAAACGCATCGAGACGATCGTATTGACAAACCTCATGTTCGAGACGATTGGATCGACGACGTATCGCCTTGCTCTTCGTCGCGCCAGGCACCCCGCCGTTCGCAACGTCTTGCGCATCCTCGCGCGTGACGAATCCTTCCACGTGCCCCTCAACGTGCACTTCCTCCGCGAAGCGATGGCCCGCGATCCCAACATGTCGCGGCCTCGTTTGCGCCTCATCTACAACGTGCTCTACGTCGCGCTGATCCTCTCGTCGTACGCCAGTCGTCGACGCGCCCAGCTCTTCGATCAAATCCCGTTCGAAGATTTGTCCCGTGCGTACGCCGAACAGATGGCGCGTCTGTTCTTGCGCGAGAGCGATCTCGAACTTCGTCCGCCGTGGTTCATCCTGCGCATCTTCGGTTTGTCCGAGGACGAGCTTCTCCGCGGTGAAGACATCTCGGCCGTGAGTGTGCAAGCGGCGGAAGCGGCGAGCGATCGGGAGCAAGTCGTCATCACGGCCCTTTGAGCACCCATGAATGATGCGGTTGTTCATGCCGAACGCGTGACGCGCGTGCACGATGCCGGCAAAGGTACACGTCGCGCGTTGTCCAACGTCGATTTCACCGTTCAGAGTGGCGAATTCGTCGCGGTGCTTGGTCCGAGCGGCTCGGGGAAAAGCACGCTGCTCTCCATCATCGGCGGACTCGATCGCGCCTACGAAGGCAAAGTCCACCTGTGGGGCCAAGACATCGGCGCGCTGAGCGACGCGCGCCTCGCTCGTCTTCGAGGGCAACGCATCGGGTTTGTCTTTCAACACTTCCATCTGCTCACGCACTTGTCCGTCATCGAGAACGTCACGACCCCGGCTCTCTTCAACCCGGATGCCGATGACGATGTCGATGTCAAACGCGCTCATGATCTGCTCGAACGCTTGGGTTTGGCGGACCGAACGAGCGACACGCCGGCGGAACTCTCCGGCGGACAACGTCAACGTGTCGCGATTGCTCGGGCCCTGTTGCGAAAACCCAAGCTGTTGCTGTGCGACGAACCCACGGGCAATCTCGACACGGACACGGGAGCGCAGACGATCGCTCTGTTCCAGGAACTGCATCGCCACGATGGGTTGACGATCGTGGCGGTGACGCATGAAGAACGCCTCGCGCGTGTGGCGAGTCGCGTGGTGCGCTTGCGAGATGGCAGCATCGAAACGTCGGAGGATGCGTGAAACTTGGAGCGCTCGTGCGCCTGGTGCGTCGGGACCTGGCGCGTTCGCGAGGAGTGTTTGCGTCGAGTGCGTTTGGCATCTCGGCCGGCTCGGCGACGCTGGTGTTTTTCCTGGCACTTGGTCTTGGCGTACGCACGGTTCTTCTCGGCGATGTGTTTCCGATTCATCGGGTCGAGCTCGAACCACCCAAGGCCCGAGATCCCGGCCTGCTTGGCCTTTTGATGGGGGCTGGAGAAGCGCCGGGGATTGGCGCCGATGACGTCGAAAAAATTGCGAAAACCCCGGGCGTAAAAGTCGTATTGCCCAAGCTGTCGCTCGCATTTCCGGCGAGCGGTCGTGGCGGCAAAGAAATCCTCGGGCACGACGTCGGTTCCAGCGAATTGCCCGGCGATGGAATCGATCCTGTTTTGGCGTCGAAAGACGTGGCCGCGGATGTCTTCGTCGATCCGCTGGCGACGCCCGGTGCGGCATGCACAGACGACGGAGGTTGCGCAGCGGGGCAATATTGCGAAAAGCCTGGCGGAGCAGCTTCGGGGCAATGTTCGGCGCCGGTGCCGGCCATTGTGAGTCGGTATCTCGTGGAAATATTCGATAAGACGATCGCGCCGGCGCATGGCTTTCCCGCGGTGGGACAAACCTTGGTGGCGCAAGCGCAAGGCGTCATCTTCACCATGCGTTTGGGCGAAAGTTTGCTCGGTCGGGCAAAACGAGGCGAACCGCGAACGATCAAGGCGAAAATCGTCGGCATTTCATCGAGCGCTGTCGACCTGGGTCTCACATTTCCGATTGGCGTGGTGAAACGTTGGAATCGTGAATATGGCGGAGATCGAGCGGCGGAGCGTTATTCGAGCGTCGTCGTGGAGGTGCAATCGGGGGCGGATGTCGCGCCCGTGATTGCGGCGGGTTCGCGTTTGGGTTTGGCGGCCAAAGATTCACGCGCGCGGGACGTGAGTGTGCTCATTTCCGGCGTCATGGCGCTGCTTTCCTTGGTCTCGGCGGTGATCCTCGTGGTCAGCGCGGCGAGCATTGCGCAGACATTCCGAGCGCTCGTGCTCGAACGGCGCGTGGAGATTGCGTTATATCGGGCCGTCGGAGCAACGGCGGGTGAAATTGCGGCTTGGACCATTTCGCTCGCGGCGGTGGTCGGTTTGTCGGCGGGAATCGTGGGGCTCGCGGTGGCGCGAATTCTCGCGTTTATTGCCGATGGATTGGCGGCGGAGAAACTACCCGACTTTCCCTTCAAGCCGGAGACGTTTTTTGCGTTTCCTTGGTGGCTCTGGGGAATCGGATTGGGTTTTTCTCTGCTATTTTCAGTATTCGGGGCGATTGGACCGGCGCGCTCCGCGGCCAAGATCGATCCGGCCAAAGCCCTTGCGGGAAGCTGAATCGCGCCGGCTTGACAAAATGGCTCGATATTGCCTTGAATTTACGAGCATCCAGCGAGAAACTGCCGCGCCCATGCCGCCCTCCTATTTCTCTCGACGCACTGCTTGGGACCGCTCCGAGAATGCGCTGACGAAGTTACTCCATGACACTCGTCTGGCGGGACGAACGCTGATCGACCTGACCGAATCCAATCCCACGCGTTGCGCCATTGCGAATACCGAGCATCTCATCGCGTTGTTTGGTCATCCCCGCGGTTCGTCTTATGCGCCCGAAGCGTTCGGTCATCCGCTTGCTCGTGCCGCGGTCGCTCGATTTTTCGCCGAGCGCGGTTTGCCCGCGGAGCCCGAGCGCATTGTCCTCAGCGCGAGCACCAGCGAAGCATACGCGTGGCTCTTCAAATTGCTTTGCGAGCCGGGGGACGCCGTTTTGATTCCCGCACCGTCGTACCCGCTTTTTGATGATCTGGCTCGGCTCGAACACCTTGAAATCTTTCGTTATCCATTGCTCCGCGAAGAAGTGTGGCGCATCGATTTTCATGCTCTCGAACAGGCTATCGAAAAAGCCGGCGGTCGGGCTCGCGCCATCGTCCTCGTTCATCCCAACAATCCCACGGGATCCTTCGTGCGTCGCGACGATGCCGAGCGGTTGTCGCAGCTTGCTGTCCGCCATCACCTCGCGCTGATCGTCGATGAAGTGTTCGCCGAATATGCGCACGGCACTTTGCCCGAGAATCGATTACCGAGTTTCGCTACCGAACGTCAAGCGCTCACGTTTGTCATGGCCGGTTTGTCTAAAAGCCTGCTGCTGCCGCAATGCAAAGTCGGTTTTACGCTGGTATGTGGCCCGGACGAACTCGTGCGGGAAGCTCTCGGGCGTCTCGAGATCATTGCGGACACGTATCTTTCGGTTTCCACGCCCGCGCAACTGGCCTTGCCTGAATTGCTTGCCGCGCGACACGAAATTCAATCCGCTGTTCGAACGCGCGTACTTGATAATCTGGCGGCGCTCGACGCGGCCATTACGCATGCGGGTCCGGAAGCAGCGGTCCGTCGTTTGCCCATGGACGGTGGTTGGTATGCGATTTTGGAAGTCGCCAGGACGCGGGACGAAGACGCGTGGGTCGAATGGCTCGTCCGAGAATGCGGCGTCATCGTGCATCCCGGATATTTTTTCGAAATGGATCGGGATGGATTTTTGGTCGTGAGTTTATTGCCCGAGCCGGCGAAATTCACGCCGGCGATCGAATCCGTCATTCGCGCCGTCGCGCATGGTTGAATGGCTCGATTACGGGTGCGTCCGCTTCATTTCTTCCGCTGCTTCGAGCGCGCTCTCCATTTCGCGCAGCAATTCATCGGCGGCTTCCTGCTCTTTGGCGGCGCGTTCTTCTTGAGCGGTCGTGATGAGCCGTTCATTGACGCGACGTAATGCATCCGCGACGCGTTTTCCTTCTTTCGACGCCGCGTCCACGCGTTTTTCCCGAATGGCTTTCACGGCCGCGTCGACCGTTGGTTTGAGCGGTGCCGCGACCACTTGATCGGCCTTTTCGAGCTGCGCCATGACTTTACGCGACAAGGCAATCAATTGGCCCTCCGGCGAATTCGCCTGCCGCTTTTTCCAATTCCATCCGACATAACCGAGGAGACCCGCCGCGAGAATCGCCCCGGCCATTTGCAAATATGGCATCGTTTCCGGTTTGACCACGGGCGGCACCGGCGGTTGCATGATTTCCACCGTCATCGTGCCATCGAGCGAATTTCCGAATTCGGATCCACCCAAGAGGCGTTTGATGGCCAATTGCTTGTTCATGATCAAACACGGCGAAGCAACGCCCGCCAGCGCACACGCTTCCCCCGCTTGATCCTTGACGATGGCGTGCACTTCATGTTTCGCCGGATCGCGCGACGTCAGATGCAAACCGCCGGATTCAAAATCGATCAGCCCGATGGCATCGACCGAAGCCCCTCCTGCCGCTTCTTTCGGCCACGTCGTCGTCGCGGCATCGATGACGGAACCGTCGTGCCGCGACGTGAATGCGCCATGTAAAACGATTTCCGTGCCCGGTTTGGCATCGATGGGCTGAATCGGGACTTTGGGGTTGATTTTGAGCGTCGTGGAGTCCGGCATGAGGTTTCGCGGCTCGAGGTTTGGCGTGGATTAACGCATGTGCGAACGGGAGGCAGTTTCGAGGACCAGCGCGCAGAGCAAGGGATCGCCCATACCCGTGTTCGTGCCCGCGTGGGTACGCATGCGCGCCAAACGATCGGCGTCTTTCAAAAAGAGCGGCTCGTCCAATGTCTTGGCTGCTTCGCGCAGAATCGTTTCTCGTTCCGTCAGCAAAGAAACCGCGCCTTGTCGATCGCCTTGGGCGACGCGTGTCGCGGCGAGCGCCAAGGCTTCTCCGGCGGCAAACCCTTGCACCGTCTTGGCCACCGACGCATCAATCGAGGCCCCGCTGGCCGCATCGGAATCGGCCCAATTTATTTCCACGGGGAATTCTTCGGTGACGTTTTTCTTGGTAATGCGATCTTTGTACTTGAGTTCCACGAGCGCCAACGCCGTTTTGCCTACGCCGGCGCCGGCGCGCAATTGGAACAGCAAGGCGTGACTGTCGTTGGCAGCGAATGCGGGAAAGAAAAACCGCATACCACCTTCGACGTCGTCTTTGCGATCTTGCTGAATGTTATCGCGTTTGGCGGCTTGTTGATCCGCGGCCACTTCTTGGGCGCGAACGCGTTGGGCTTCCGCCACCGACAATCGCCGCGAACCGTATACTTTCAACAAATCGAAACCCTTTTTCAACCGAATGCGCAATTCGACGGCGGTCGCCGCCGGATCGAGGCGTCGGTCGAGTTCGGTCGACAGAGCCGGAGCAATTTGATCGGCGTCGCGCAGATAATAATATCCGCCGGCACCGTCTTCCGCGATCGTGCTCATCAGCGCCCCGTCGTAATCGGCCCCGAGACCGAATGTGCTCGTTTGAATTCCGTTTTGGAAAGCATCGAGCGCCAATTTAGACACGCCATCCGCCGACAGAATCCCCGAATTGGCGCGCCCGTCGGAGAGTAGCAAAACCACTTTCACCGCGTCGGCCGGAATATTCTTCGATTGCGCTTCATGATAACCCAATTCGAGCCCGCCGCTGATGTTCGTTCCGCCTCCTTCTTTGATGTCCGCGATCGTCTTTTTGATGGATTCTCGCCGCGATCCAACCGGACCGTCGGGAACGAGCACTTGCGCACTGCTCGAGAACGTCACGAGCGAAAAGTCATCCGTCGGCGCGAGTTTGTCCACGAGCGATTGCGCGGCCGTACGCGCTTGCTGAATCGATTCACCTTGCATCGAACCGCTCACGTCGAGCACCAGGTGCACGGAAAGATGCGGTCGTTCTTTGGGTTTGTCCGGTGCCGACTTCAGCGTAACGCGAAAATGAAATGGACTTCCGGCCGGCGGAAGTTTACCGCGTTCCATATCGACTTTTACGCCGAGCGATTTGCCCTTGGGAACCTCGAATCCCGTCACATAACGCGCGCCGACGTCGGAAACCAATTCCTTTTCGGAAGCAGGAATGATCCCCCGGGCCAAGCCGGCTTCGAATGCCGCCAAGTGCCCACTTCCGGGACGGTATGTCGTGGCAAACCGACCATTCGGATCAATCGTCATGACCGGCGCTTGGGTTTCCGAAGGTGGAGGCGGAGCGAACGCGGGCGCCGGCATTCCCGGCACGCCCATCACGCCTTCTTCACCTTTGGCGCGCGTGCCTGAACCGCCGCTTTCCGCTTCGGCAAACGAGCGTTTTGCAGCTTGTGGAGCGTTCTTGAAATCTTTGCCCTGGTCGGCGGGAGGGGCAGCCGCGGTGGCCGTTTCCCCGCGATATTTTTCACTGGGAGTTTTCGGGCTCGGGGCTTCTTCCGAAGCGGTATCACTCGGAGCGGGCGAGGACTTGTTCGTGCAGCCCGGCGTCAATGCCGTCGTCGCCAGCAGACTCAGAAACGCGAGAGAATGAACTGTATTCCAATTGCGTAGCATGTCCCGATTCGCTCCTCGATGCCGTTTAGGCTCGCCTTGGACGCATCGCCGCTAGAAACGATCTATCCAAGTTGACCTTGCACCTTCACCCGGTTTTCTTCTCAATTGGGCACACACGCCATGCCATTGCCCACGTCTTGGCAGATCTGATTGGCCGGACAACCGGCTTTGCCGGTATCACATTTTTGGTAACAGAAACCGATCCCGGCGTTGACGAATCCGGGCTGACAACGCGGCCAGGCTCCAGGTTCCCCACGCGAACACGCGAGGAGCATCGAGCAATCATTGCCGTACGTACGCTCGCAATCCGCGTTCGGACCACCGATCATGTCTTCGCAGCTGTTGCTCTTCGTCACCTTGCGATGACAATTGCAAAGTTTTTCCGAAAGCGCCGCATCGCTGTTTGCATCTACCGGCGTCTTGGCTCCTTCGAATACCCCGACGACCACAGGCCGCGCATTTCCTTTGGGCCAAGTCACCACGAGCCGATGACTCTTGTCCGTCCATGAAAAGTCGGCGGCAAAATCAGTGCCCTCGACGAACGGCATCACCAAACTCGTCACCCCCGGCGTCATATACGTAATCGATTCTCCGCGACCTCCGCGTTGAATGACGACGCTCGTCGGAGTGCCGCCCGTATCGTTTTTCCCGTGGCAACTTACGCGCAGGTATTCCCGGACAATCTTCGTTTCGCAATTCAATGCCGAAGAACCTTTGACCGTCACTTCCTTTTGCTGCCCATTCCATTCGAATAACGTGGGCATTGGCGTGCGACCCGGGCGCTCGGGCAAAGCTGTCGGGGCGGGTGCGGGCGCACTTGCTGCGGATTCCGTCGCGAGCGCCTTGGCCTGGGTCGAAGGTTGCGTCGTCGGCACGAGATTCGTCGAGGCGGGCTGATTATGATCCGCGTCGGGCTTGCTGCATGCTCCGAGGACAAACGCGGCGAGAATGAAAAATGCTTTGTGCATCGTGAAAATGCTCCGCCTTCGCCGGCGCCGACGGGCGTCGGTACTTTGCTCGCGCGACCATAGCGCATGATGGTCCGTTTGGGAAGCCCGCGAAGACACGCGTCGGGGCAGGTCGTTTTTTCGTCAACTGACCCAACGTTAGTATTCACGCTCGCGATCCACCGGCGTGAGGACCTCTTCGCCGGATTCGAATCGGGTGAGGTTTGTCAAGAAAATCCGTAGGGTTCGCTGAAGATAGTCGGCCATCCATCCGGAGACATGCGGCGTGACGATCAAATTCGGCGTCGCCCAAAGCGAATTCGTTTCGGGCAACGGCTCTTCGGCAAAAACATCGAGCGCCGCACCACGAAGGCGACCGCTGCGAAGAGCCTCCGCCAGGGCCGATTCGTCCACGATTCCTCCGCGGGAAATCACCACGAGCACCGCGTGCGGCGCAAGTAAGGCCAATTCGCGAGCGCCAAGCATCCCGCGCGTTCGAGACGTCAGCGGAGCCGTGACGACTACGTAATCGGATTGCACAAGCAATTTCGGAAGATCATCCGGTAAAACCATTTGATCGACTTCGGGCGTGAGGATGGGCCGGTTTCTCATTCCGATCACGCGTATGCCCAGCGCTTTGGCGGCGAGCGCAATGGGCCGGCCCACTTCACCCAAACCGATGAGGCCCAGGGTTTTTCCGGCCAACGAACCCGCGACAAACGGCCGCCATTCCTTGTGCCGCTGCTGCTCCATTGCTTTCGGCAATTCACGCTCGAAGGCCAGGAGCATCGCCAGCGTGTGATCCCTCATTTCCATGGCATGCATGCCGCGAGCATTCGCTATGACCACGCTCGGATCGAGACCCTTGGCCGGCCAAAGATGATCGATTCCCGCACCCATGAAATGCAGCAGGCGCAGTTGCTTGGCGATGGACCAATCGATTTTTGGCGCAATGCCGCATAACATGACCTCGATCTCAGCAAGCTTCGCGCCAATGGTTTCTTCGTCGACGAATTCGATCGCTCGATGTTCCGCATCGAAGAAGGACTTCACCGTCGTTCGTACTTGTTCGTCTCGGCCGATATAGATGTGGAGTCGCTCGATTCGATGTGCCATACTCGCGCGGAATGTATACGCACAATCCGCTTCCGCGTCGACCTTTTTTGGGGCTCGAGCTTCGCGCTCGCCGCACCGATGCCGATGATCGCCCAGGTATCGAGGTCGTACGCGTCACGCCCGGAGGCGCGGGCGCAAATGCGGGCGTTCGTCCGGGCGATCGAATCCAATGCATCAACGAACTCGTTTTTTCCGAGGCCCGAGAACTTGGGGCGTATATCAAATCGTTGCCGGCACAAACGCCGCTGTCATTCCTCGTCGAGCGCGACGGACAAACAATTCGCCTCGAAGGATCACTCGTCCCATTGCCGGTGGAACGACTCGCTCATGCCGACGTGCATCTCGATTCGCTCGACCTTGGAGATCATCGTCGACGTATCGTGTTGACGACGCCTTTGTCCGGCAAACCGCCATATCCCGCCATTCTGTATTTGCAGGGTTTGGGGAGCCAATCGGTGGAACTCTCAGAAGACCCGGACGAACCATTGCGCAAATTACTCGAGGGCTTTTCCGAAGCTGGTTTCGCGACCTTGCGCGTCGAGCGAAGTGGTCTTGGGGATAGCGAGGGGCCGGCGTATGCGACGACAAACCTCTTCGATGACGTTCGAGCGTACCGGGCCGCGCTGGATTTTCCAGCCCATCATCCGCTCGTGGGAAACGTGGTTCTTTTCGGCCATAGCGTGGGCGGTATGATTGCTCCGCTCTTGGTGGGCGACGGCGCGAACGTCAAAGGCGTGATTGTGTTCGGAACGTCTTCGTTATCTTGGGTCGATTGCATCGTCCGGGCGACACGACGTCAAAAGCAGCTTGGGGGCATGGCCGGCGAGGAGCTCGAGGACTACGTATCCGCGTGGGCATTCATGCACACCGAGGTTTGTCGCCACGGGTATGTCCCGGAACAAGTGTTTGCGCGTTTTCCCGGGCTGCGGTGGATTGAAGGCTCGGCATGTCGGGCAGAAACGATGTTCGGACGGCATGCGTCGTTTTTTCAACAGCTCGAACGATTGAATCTTTCGGCATTGTGGAAAACCGGGGCATCGAAGGTGCTCGTGATGCACGGCGAATTCGATTGGGCGTGTGGTGTGGATGAAGGGCGCGGTTTGGCGGAGACGATTGCCGCGGACGATCCGCACCGCGTGAAGTTCATCGAATTGCCCGGGTGCGGACACGATATGCGCACGCACGCAAGTATCGGGGAAAGTTATGCAAATCCTCGTCGCGGGGTCTGGGACGAGCGAATCGTTCGGCATGCGGTGGATTGGCTTCATGAGGTTTGTCCGTGAACAAAGAATTACCTGCGTGGCGTATCGGGGCGATCTGGGGGGTGCTTTCGGCGGTCGGTGTTTTGTTTGCCATCCCGTTTCTTCTCACGTTGATGAAAGACATGCCGGTCCCAAATCGCCCGCCATTACCGGTGCTTGTTTTCGCATCGGTCATGCAAACGGGCGTATTGTCGTTTGTCTTGGCGTGGCTGGGGACGGCTGCGGGGCGAAAGATGGGGGTGGGGAGTCCTTTGTTCGAGGCCTGGATGACGATGCGAATCGTTCCGGTAAGAAAAACGTTTGTCGGGGCGGCATTCTGGGGGGCGCTGGGCGGAGCGCTCGTGATTGCGCTCGATGCGGTGTTTGCCCGCTTTATGCCGGCGCCGTTGCGGACGATTCCCGAGCCGACGCCATTTCAAGGTCTTTTGGCGGCTTTTTACGGTGGCATTTCCGAAGAAGTCATGATGCGCCTCGGGGCGACGACGTTGGCTGCTTGGGCCATGGGAAAACTCGTGGGATTCGAGAAGCACCGCACCCTGATTCTGGGGTTTGGCGTGGTCTTCGGAGCCGTTGTCTTCGGCGTGGGGCACTTGCCGTTGGCGTCGACAATCTGGCCGCTCAATGGCGTGGTCGTGGCGCGGATCTTGGTGCTGAATGCCGTGGTTGGACTTTTGGCGGGCGTGACGTACGTGCGCCGCGGCCTCGAACATGCCGTCGTATTGCACTTTACGGCGGATATCGTGCTGTATGTATTGCGGCCGCTGATGCTCGGGTAGAGCGTCAGGGACGGGGAGAAAAACGGGCGAGGAGGACGTCGATGCTAAGATCGTTCGTGGGCAGCGGCATATTGCCGAAGTTTGTCGAGGCGCTCCACCAGCTTCCCAACCACAGAGCGCTCGGTGTTGCGGCCAGAAGGGCGATTGCGCCGGTTTGGGATTCTCCGCCTTCGAACGCTTTGCCCCATAACGTCGCGCCGGTGTCGGGGTGCAATTTCAATAAGTAGTTGCAGCGCGATTTATCGCAAAGCGGGCCGCTCTCCATGCCCGGTTGAATCGCCATGCCGATGGGTGTGGTACCGGTCAAGTAGATCGCGTCGTTGCTTGCGACAATGTCCGTCACATTCTGCAGGTCGGGGCCTCCGAATCGAGACACCCACAAGGGATCCATGGGATTTCCTTGAGCAAAGGCGACGACGAGGCTATCGAAATCAGTTCCCGAATTACCGCTTGTGTAGGTTTTGCCTCCCAAGTCGACGCTCCCTTTGAACGTTCCCGCGGCGTACAAACGTCCCTTGGAATCGGACGTGATCGAGAAAAAGCTGATCACGCCTGCGCCCGTTGGATTGGCGAATGCACGCAGTTGTTCGATGTGCGTGGAGGGGTGGTACGCGAGGACAAATGATGTCGTCCCGGTCGTCGCGGGAGCGGGGGCGCCCAAATCAAGGTCATTCTTCGT
>WBZU01000936.1_pt1 | contig 23522 bp, 20 predicted proteins | sample 5204311 | NCBI WGS metagenome assembly WBZU01 (sample SAMN12344359, study PRJNA552823) | activated sludge metagenome | biome: Activated sludge suspended growth; feature: Nitrification reactor; material: Wastewater; isolation source: activated sludge from nitrification reactor of wastewater... | reverse complement strand
CATCATGCGCAGCGGCTTGAGGTTGTCGTTGCGATGGGGCGCGAGCGTCTGCGCGATCTTCGTCACGCGCGCCACGTCACCCGGCTTCTTGCATGACAAAGCGATCGCGGTGACGCCGGGTTGGGCGGCGAAGTGATCGAGCCACTGTTGCGTCACCGCCGGGTCGGCGAGGTCGGACTTGTTGAGCAGCTTGAGGCAGGGGCGGCTGCGGTGCTTGCGCAGCGCGTGGATCATCGGATTGCTGCTGGCCTCGGGCAGGCGCGCGTCGAGCACTTCGATGACGACGTCGGTGTCGGCCATGGCGTCCGCCGCCTGCTTGCGGGCGAGCGTCATGTGGCCGGGGAACCATTGGATCGGCATGGCTGCGCTGCAAATCAGGCCGGCCTGGGGGCCACATGGACTGGGCGTTCAGGGCCATCATGGCCTGCGAGGCGCATGAAATGGGCGTCTCCGGTATGGCATGCCGCAGAGCGCCAATCCATGCGCCTCTCAGCCCGGTGCGTCGCGAAGTCCTTCATTCGCGCACGTAGACCTTGGCCTTGTTTTCGACCTCGGCGTCCTTGTCTTCCTTGTACGGGAATTTGACGTGCCCGTAGCGGATGACCAGCACGCCAAGCGTGAGCAGGAAGATCGCCGCGGCGACGGCAAGCATGCGCCACTCCGTCATTTCCTTGAGGTCGAGGATCAGGTAGCGGGCGAGTGCGACCATCGCGATGTAGAGCGGAAAGCGCACCGGCAACTGGCCGCTGGAGAAGTAGCGGCCGATCATCGCCAGCACTTCGAGGTAGAGGAACATCAGCAGCAGGTCGGTCAGGGTGACCTTGCCGCGCCCGATCATCACCATGACTTCGTCGTACATGGCGACCGAGGTGGCGAAGGCGATGACCAGCAGGCCGGCGTATTCGACGCCGTCGAGTCCGAGGCGGAAGAAATGCTGAATGTGTCTGAAGGCTTTGGCGTTGATGTCCATGGTCCGCGATCCGTTGCAGGCCTGCAAAAAACATCGGGCGGCACGACTTGCGCCGGGCCGCCCGCGCGTCCGTCGGAGCGCCGGGGCGCTCCGCGGACTTCAGGGTATCACTTGACGATCTGGTTGAGTTCGCCCGACTTGTAGCGCTCCGCCATTTTCTCGAGCGAGATCGGCTTGATCTTCGCGGCCTGGCCGGCACAGCCGAAGGCTTCGTAGCGCAACTTGCAGATTTCCTTGGCGGCCTTCTGCGCGTCGGCGAGGAACTTGCGCGGATCGAATTCCGACGGTTTCTCGGCCATGTGACGGCGCATTGCGCCGGTCATCGCGAGGCGGATGTCGGTGTCGATGTTGACCTTGCGCACGCCGTGCTTGATGCCGGTGACGATCTCCTCGACCGGCACGCCGTAGGTCTCCTTCATCTGGCCGCCGTACTTGCGGATGATCTCGAGCCACTCCTGCGGCACCGACGAGGAGCCGTGCATCACCAGGTGCGTGTTCGGGATGCGGGCATGGATTTCCTTGATGCGGTCGATGGCGAGGATGTCGCCCGTCGGCTTGCGGGTGAACTTGTAGGCGCCGTGCGAGGTGCCGATTGCGATGGCCAGCGCGTCGCACTGCGTCTTCTGCACGAAGTCGGCCGCCTGGTCGGGATCGGTCAGCAGGTCTTCGCGCGTCATCGTGCCTTCGGCCCCGTGGCCGTCTTCCTTGTCGGCCTTCATCGTCTCGAGCGAGCCGAGCACGCCGAGTTCGGCTTCCACCGTCACGCCGATGGCATGGGCGAAGTCGACCACCCGGCGCGAGGTCTCGACGTTGTACTCGTAGGACGACGGGGTCTTGCCGTCTTCCATCAGCGAGCCGTCCATCATGACGCTGGAGAAGCCGGAGCGGATCGCCCCCTGGCACACCGCGGGCGACTGGCCGTGGTCCTGGTGCATGACGACCGGGATGTGCGGATAGGCTTCGATCGCGGCCTGGATCAGGTGGCGCAGGAAGGCCTCGCCGGCGTATTTGCGCGCTCCGGCCGAGCCCTGCATGATGACCGGGCTGCCGGTCTCGTCGGCTGCTTCCATGATCGCGCGAACCTGTTCGAGGTTGTTCACGTTGAAAGCCGGCAGGCCGTAGCCGTTCTCGGCGGCGTGGTCGAGCAACTGGCGCATCGAAACGAGGGGCATGGCAGTCTCCTTGAGGTGGATGAATGTGGGTCAGTTGGCCGTGCGGGCAGGCGCCTCGCCTTGCTCGCCGACACGTACGATCTTCAGGGTGTTGGTGCCGCCGGACTTGCCGATCGGTTCGCCGATGGTGAGCAGGATCAGGTCGCCCTTGACCACCGCGCCGCTGTCGATCAGCACGCGCTCTGCCTGCAGCAGCAACTCGTCGCGGTCGATGTCTTCGTACTGCAGCATCATCAGCGGGAACACGCCGCGGAACAGGGCGGTCTTGTAGCGCGTGCGAATCTCCGGCGTCAGGGCGTAGATCGGCACGCCGCAATTGAGGCGCGACATCCACAGTGCGGTCGATCCCGACTGGGTGAGCGAGGCGATTGCCTTCACCTTCAGGTGATAGGCCGTGAATAGCGCTGCCATCGCGACCGACTGGTCGATGCGCGTGAATACGCGGTCGAGGAAGTCGCGGTCGAGCGTGACTTCGTGGGATTTCTCTGCTTCGAGGCAGATCCGCGCCATGGCTTCGACGGTCTGCACTGGATAGCTGCCCGAGGCGGTTTCCGCCGACAGCATCACGGCGTCGGTGCCGTCGAGCACCGCGTTGGCGACGTCCGATACCTCGGCACGCGTCGGCACCGGGCTGGAGATCATCGACTCCATCATCTGCGTCGCCGTGATGGTGAGTCGGTTCAACTCGCGCGCCATGCGGATCATGCGCTTCTGCAGCGCCGGCACGGCGGCGTCGCCGACTTCCACCGCGAGGTCGCCGCGCGCCACCATGATGCCGTCGCACGAGAGAATGATTTCTTCGAGCGCCGGTATTGCCTCGGCACGCTCGATCTTGGCGATCAGCAGGGCGTCCGATCCGGCAGCTCGCAGCAGTTCGCGCGCCTGACGCATGTCTGCGCCGTTCTTCGGGAAGGACACTGCGACCAGGTCGACGTTGAGTTGCGCCGCGGTGCGGATGTCTTCCATGTCCTTGGGGGTCAACGCCGGCGCCGAGAGGCCGCCGCCCTGTCGATTGATGCCCTTGTTGTTCGACAGCTCGCCACCGTGGCGCACCGTGCAGGCGATCTCGGTTTCGCCCACGCTCTCGACATCGAACACGATGCGGCCGTCGTCAAGCAGCAGCACGTCGCCGGCTTTCACGTCGTTGACCAGTTCCGGGTAGTCGAGTCCGACGGTCTCGGAATTACCCAACGGGCATTCGGTGTCGAGCATGAAGCGCTGGCCGTTCTTCAGCAGGACCTTGCTTCCGGCGAACCTGCCGACACGGATCTTCGGCCCCTGCAGGTCGGCCATGATGCCGACGGTCTTGCCGAGGTTCGCTGCGCATTCGCGCAGGGTTTCGACACGCTTGCGGTGGTCGTCCGCCGTGCCGTGCGAGAAGTTCAGGCGCACGACATTGACGCCGGCCTCGATCAGACGGGTCAAAGTTTCCGGGTCGCTTGACGCCGGGCCCAGTGTGGCAACTATTTTTGTTATTCGCTGCATGTTCCGGCTTCGACCTCCGAGTGGTACTGCAGGAATCGGGGTGTGCCGTCCCTCACAGCGGCACACCCGGTGCGATGCGTGTTACCTGTCGCGACTTCTGGATTCGAGAATCTCCACGGCAGGCAGGGTCTTGCCTTCGAGGAATTCGAGGAATGCGCCGCCGGCGGTCGAGATGTAGCTGACCTTTGTGCCGAACTTGTTGATTGCTGCGATGGTGTCGCCGCCACCGGCGATCGAGAATGCCTTCGACGACGAGATCGCGTCGGCGACGGTCTTCGTGCCACCGGCGAACGCCTCGAACTCGAACACCCCGACCGGGCCGTTCCAGACCACCGTGCCGGCGGATTTGAGCACTTCGGCGAGCTGTGCGGCGGATTGCGGGCCGATGTCGAGGATCATGTCGTCGTCGGCGACGTCGTCAATCGACTTCACGGTTGCGGCGGCGGTCAAGGAAAATTCCTTCGCGCAGACCACGTCGACCGGCAATGGCACCTTGGTCTTGGCCATGACCTTCTTCGCCTCGTCGACGAGATCGGGTTCGGCAAGCGACTTGCCGATCTTTTTGCCCGAGGCGAGCAGGAAGGTATTGGCGATGCCGCCGCCGACCACCAGTTGATCCACCTTGTCGGCGAGGCTGGCAAGGATGGTCAGCTTGGTCGACACCTTGGAGCCGGCGACGATGGCCACCAGAGGACGTGCCGGCTGGTTGAGCGCGCGGCCGAGGGCGTCGAGTTCGCCGGCGACCAGCGGACCGGCGCAGGCAACCTTGGCGTACTTGCCCATGCCGTAGGTCGTGGCCTCGGCGCGGTGCGCGGTGCCAAAGGCGTCATGCACCCAGATGTCGCACAGCTGGGCGAGCTTCTGCGACAGTTCATCGGAGGACTTCTTCTCCCCCTTGTTGACGCGGCAGTTTTCCAGCAGCACGACTTCGCCGGGCTTCACTTCGAAGCCCCCGTCGACCCAGTTCTGCACCAGGCGCACCGGCTTGCCGAGCAGTTCGGCCATGCGAGTTCCGATCGGCGCGAGAGAATCCTCGGCCTTGAATTCGCCTTCGGTCGGACGGCCGAGGTGGGAGGTCACCATGACTGCGGCGCCTTGCTTGAGCGCGCGCTCGATCGCGGGCAGCGAGGCACGGATGCGCGTGTCGTCGGTGATGTTGCCGGCGTCGTCCTGCGGCACGTTCAGATCGGCACGGATGAATACGCGCTTGCCGGCCAGGTCGAGGTCGGTCATTTTGAGAAAGTTCATGCTGAGCTCCGGAAACGGGATGAATTGAGGGCTCTGCGGGGACGTGCGCCGGTGCGGCCGCGGCCGCACCGGAAACAGGCTGTGTTTTTGAGTCGCTGATTACTTCGAGATGACGCGGGCCATCTCGAGCACCTTGCACGAGTAGCCCCACTCGTTGTCGTACCACGCGACGACCTTGACGAAGGTGCCGTCGAGCGCGATGCCGGCATCGGCGTCGAACACCGAGGTGCAGCTCTCGCCGCGGAAATCGGTGGCGACCACCTTGTCTTCGGTGTACGCGAGGACGCCCTTCATCGGGCCTTCCGAGGCTGCCTTCATCGCGGCGCAGATCTGCTCGTAGCTGGCTTCCTTGTTGAGTTCGACGGTGAGGTCGACCACCGAAACGTCGGAAGTCGGCACGCGGAAAGCCATGCCGGTCAGTTTCTTGTTCAGCTCGGGGATCACCTTGCCGACGGCCTTGGCCGCGCCGGTCGACGACGGGATGATGTTCTCGAGGATGCCGCGGCCACCGCGCCAATCCTTGTTGGACGGGCCGTCGACGGTCTTTTGCGTGGCCGTCGCGGCATGGACGGTCGTCATCAGGCCGCGCTTGATGCCGAAGGTGTCGTTGAGCACCTTGGCGACCGGTGCGAGGCAGTTCGTGGTGCACGAAGCGTTGGAGATGATCGCCTGGCCTGCGTAGGTCTTGTCGTTGACGCCGTAGACGAACATCGGCGTGTCGTCCTTCGACGGAGCCGACATGATGACCTTCTTCGCACCGGCGGCGATGTGTTTCTCGGCGGTTTCCTTGGTGAGGAAGAGGCCGGTCGATTCGATCACCACGTCCGCACCGACTTCGTTCCACTTCAGCTCGGCCGGGTCCTTCACGGCGGTCAGACGGATCTTCTTGCCGTTCACCACCAAAGTGTTGCCGTCCACCTTGACTTCGCCCTTGAAGCGGCCATGCACGGAGTCGTACTGCAGCATGTAGGCGAGGTAATCCGGCTCAAGCAGGTCGTTGATGCCGACGATTTCGATGTCCTGGAAATCGCGGAACGCCGCGCGGAACACCATGCGACCGATGCGTCCGAATCCGTTGATGCCAACTTTGATGGCCATGCTAACCTCCGATCAAGAAAAACTCTCCCTCTGGCGCCGTTGCGGTCCGCGCAGGCGAGCCAGCCCCCAATCCCCGCCGCAACGCCGAATCGTGCAGCGATGCGGGTTACAACACGCGCTTGACGGTCTCCGCCACGTTGGCGGCGGTGAAACCGAAAGCCTTGAAAAGTTCGCCGGCCGGTGCCGATTCGCCGAAGCGATCGAGGCCGACCACGGCCCCTTCCAGGCCGACATACTTGTACCAGCCGTCACTGACGCCGGCTTCGACCGCCACACGAGGCACGCCACGCGGCAGTACTGAATCCCGGTAGGCTGCATCCTGGCGGTCGAACACATTGGTCGATGGCATCGACACGACGCGCACGTGGATGCCGCTTTCGGCCAGCGTCTGCTGGGCACTCATTGCGAGGGCCACTTCGGAGCCGGTCGCGATGATGATCGCCTGCGGCTTGCCGGCGGCTTCGGACAGCACGTAACCGCCGCGACGGATATTCTCGATGGTGGCCGCGCCGCGCTTCTGGAACGCCAGGTTCTGGCGCGAGAACAGCAGGCTGGACGGACCATCTTTGCGCTCGATTGCACTGGCCCAGGCGACAGCCGATTCAACCGTATCGCACGGGCGCCAGACGTCCATGTTCGGGATCATGCGCAGCGTGGCGGTCTGTTCCACCGGCTGGTGCGTCGGGCCGTCCTCGCCGAGGCCGATCGAATCGTGGGTGTAGACGAAAACCTGGCGGATCTTCATCAGCGCGGCCATGCGCAGCGCGTTGCGCGCGTACTCCGAGAACATCAGGAAGGTGGCCGAGTAGGGGATCAGTCCGCCGTGCAGCGCGACGCCGTTGCAGATGGCCGACATGCCGAATTCGCGCACGCCGAAGTGGATATAGTTGCCGCCGCCTTCCTTGCCCGGCTTGCCGCTCACAGCCTTCGAGCCCGACCACAGCGTCAGGTTGGAGCCGGCGAGGTCGGCCGAGCCGCCGGCGAGTTCGGGCAGCTTCGGCGCATAGGCCTCGATGCAGTTCTGGCTTGCCTTGCGCGTGGCAATGGTTTCGGCCTTCTCGTTGACCTTGCTGATCACCGACCTGGCATGCTCGGCCCAGCCGGCGGGCAGCTCGCCGCTCATGCGGCGCGTGAACTCGGCGGCTTGTTCGGGATAGTGCTTGGCATACTGGTCGAACTTGCGCTGCCATTGGGCCTCGAGTTCGGCGCCCTTGCGGCGGCCATCCCAGGCTTCGTATACTTCCTGCGGAATCTCGAAGGGGCCGAAATTCCAGCCGATGTGCGGACGGGCCGCGGCGATCTCGGCATCGCCGAGCGGTGCGCCATGGACGTCGTGGCCGCCCTGCTTGTTCGGCGCACCGAGGCCGATCACCGTCTTGCAGCAGATCAGCGTCGGCTTGGCGCCCTGCGCCTTGGCGGCATTGATCGCGGCATGGATGGCCTCGGGATCGTGACCATTGACGTTCGGGATCACGTTCCAGCCGTAGGCTTCGAAGCGCTTCGGCGTGTCGTCGGTGAACCAGCCTTCGACATGGCCGTCGATCGAGATGCCGTTGTCGTCATAGAAGCAGATCAGTTTGCCCAGGCCCCAGGTGCCGGCAAGCGAGCAGGCCTCGTGCGAGATGCCTTCCATCAGGCAGCCGTCGCCGAGGAACACGTAGGTGTAGTGATCGACGATATCGAAGCCGTCGCGGTTGAATTCCGCCGCGAGCATCTTTTCTGCCAGCGCCATGCCGACCGCATTGGTGACGCCCTGGCCGAGCGGTCCGGTGGTGGTCTCGACGCCGGGCGTGTAGCCGTATTCGGGGTGGCCCGGCGTCCTGCTGTGGAGCTGGCGAAACTGCTTGAGATCGTCGATCGAAAGGTCGTAGCCCGTGAGGTGCAGCAGGGCGTAGATCAGCATCGAGCCGTGCCCGTTGGACAGCACGAAACGGTCGCGGTCGGCCCACTTGGGGTTCTTCGGATTGTGCCTAAGGTGATGATTCCAAAGCACTTCCGCGATTTCGGCCATGCCCATCGGCGCGCCGGGGTGCCCCGAATTCGCCTTCTGCACGGCATCCATGGCTAACGCGCGGATTGCACTGGTAAGGTTGTTGAACACGGGCTGCTCGAAATCGCTGAATGTAGACATCAAAGGCTCCCAGAAGGCGGGGGAGGCAGGTCGGAAAACCTGAAATTATCGCCGAATCCGGCCCCCTTGAACAGGATGGACGCGGCGGGCGCATGCGTGGCGCGCCCGCCGCGAGGTCAGGCTGCGCGGTGCTTGCGCGCGTTTTCGACCAGTCGAAGGATCATCGGCGTGAAGATCAACTGCATCGCGAGATCCATCTTGCCGCCCGGCACCACGATGGTATTGGGCCGCGACATGAAGGAGTCGTGGATCATTGACAGCAGGTAGGGAAAGTCGATGCCGCGCGGATGGGAGAAACGGATCACGACCATGGATTCGTCGAGCGCCGGGATCGAACGCGCGATGAACGGGTTCGAGGTATCCACCATGGGCACGCGCTGGAAGTTGATGTGTGTGTGCGTGAACTGCGAGCAGATGAAGTTCACGTAATCGGGCATGCGACGCAGGATGGTTTCGGTGACCGCTTCGGTCGTGTAGCCGCGCTGGGTCTTGTCGCGGTGCAGCTTCTGGATCCACTCGAGGTTGATGATCGGCACCACGCCGATCTTGAGGTCGGCGTGCCTGGCGATGTCGACCTTGTCGGTTTTCACCGCGCCGTGCAGGCCTTCGTAGAACAGCAGGTCGGTGCCGGGTTCGATGTCCTCCCAGGGCGTGAAGGTGCCGGGCTCCTGCTTGTAGGGCGCGGCCTCTTCGTCGTTGTGCAGGTACTTGCGAACCTTGCCGCTGCCGCTTGCGCCGTACTCGCGGAACAGCGTTTCCAGTTCCTCGAACAGGTTCGACTCGGGGCCGAAGTGGCTGAAGTGGTTGTTGCCCTTCTTGGCGGCCTCGGCCATGGCGACCTTCATCGACTTGCGATCGTATTTGTGGAACGAGTCGCCCTCGACGATCGCGGCGTTGATGTGTTCGCGGCGGAAGATCTGCTGGAAGGTCCGGGTGACGGTGCTGGTGCCGGCGCCGGAAGAGCCGGTGATGGCAATGACGGGATGTTTGGCGGACATGGTGTGGTTCCTTCGATGCGTGAAATTTCTTATTGGCCGGAGAACAGCGAGCGGACGTTGAACAGCGGCGAGCTGAATTCGCGATCCAGTCCCTGCTCGTGCTCGCGGTGGTAGCGCTCGATGCGCTCGACCTCGTTCCTCGAGCCCAGGATCAGCGGGATGCGCTGGTGCAGGCTTTCCGGCTTGACGTCCATGATGCGCTGGCGCCCGGTGGTCGCTGCGCCACCCGCCTGTTCGATGATGAAGGCGATCGGGTTGGCCTCGTACATCAGGCGCAATCGTCCTGGCTTGCCCGGATCCTTGTTGTCGGCCGGGTACATGAACACGCCGCCGCGGGTCAGGATGCGGAACGCCTCGGCGACCATCGACGCGATCCAGCGCATGTTGAAATCCTTGCCGCGCGGGCCGGTCTTGCCCTGGAGGCATTCCTCGACGTAGCGGCTCACGGGCGGCTCCCAGAAGCGCGAATTCGAGGCGTTGATCGCGAATTCCTTCGTGTCTTCGGGGATGCGCATCTGCGGATGCGTAAGCATGAAGGCACCGATGTCCCGGTCGAGCGTGAAGCCGTCGACGCCGTGGCCGGTGGTCAGTACCAGCATCGTGGAGGGACCGTACAGCGCGAAGCCGGCGCACACCTGCTGCGTGCCGGGTTGCAGGAAATCGTCGACCGTCACCGCTCCCTTGTGTTCCGGCGCCCGCAGCACCGAAAAGATCGAACCGACGGTGAGGTTCACGTCGATGTTCGAGGATCCATCGAGCGGGTCGAACACCAGCAGGTACTTGCCGCGCTTGTACTTGCTCGGGATCGGCATGATGTCTTCCATCTCCTCGGACGCCATGCCCGCAAGGTGTCCGACCCATTCGGTCTCGCTGATGATCGCGTCGTTGCTCATGACGTCGAGCTTCTTCTGCACCTCGCCCTGAACGTTGATTGCGTCGTCGCTGTGATTGCCGAGCGCGCCGACCAGAGCACCCTTGTTGACCTGGTTGGCGATGATCTTCATCGCCGTCGTGACGGCATTGAGCAGGCCGTTGAGGTCGCCGGTCGAGTGTGCGCCGTGTGCCTGTCGTGTTTCGATCAGGTAGCGGGTCAGGGTCTTGAGGTGGCCACTCATGTCGTTCTCCCTTTTGTAGTAATGGTGTCGGTCTCGTGTTTCAGCGCGTCAGGCCCATGTAGAGCAGCGGCAGGCGTTCGGGCAGCCGCTCCACGTGATCCAGAACCAGATAGCGGTTGGCGCCGAAAATGCGCGAAACATACTGGTCGGCCTGCGGATCGAGATTCAGGCAGAAGGTCGACACGCCGCCACGCGCGGCATCGTCGATCGCCTTCTTTGCGTCCAGTCGCAGGTACTGCGGGTCGCGCACGTCGATGTCCGCCGGTTCGCCGTCGGTCAAGACCAGCAGCAATTTCTTCTGCTGCGGACAACGCCCGAGCAGGCGCGTCGCGTGCCGGATCGCCGTACCCATGCGGGTGGACTTGCCGCTTCGCATCGCGGCGAGCCGTCCGCGCGGCAGTTCGCCGTAATCCTCGTCGAAATCCTTGAAGCGGAAGTACTCGATTTCGTGACGGCCATCCGAGGCAAAGCCATGCAGGGCGAACGGATCGCCGATCCTGTTCATGGCATCCGCGAGCAGGGCGGTGGCTTCGCGCGCAAGCTGCAGCACGGTGCTGTCACTGCCTGCCACCGCGTCATTGGTCGATTCGGAAAGGTCGATCAGCAGCAGCACCGCAATGTCGCGCACCTTGCGCACGTGGCGGATGTTGATGCGCGGATCGGGCATCTGGCCGCTCTTGATGTCGATCATCGCGCGCACGGCGGCATTGAGATCGATCTCGTCGCCGTCCTCCTGTTTGCGCAGACGCTGCATGCCTTGCGGCTGCAATGCCTCGATAAGGAACTTCAGGCGTGACACCAGCGGTTTGTGGCGCGTGACGATGGCCTCAATGTCGGCCGGGTCGGACGGCGCGACGCGCTTCTCGAGCAGGGTGCACCAGTTCGGGCGCTCGAGCTGGATCTGATAGTCCCACTCCGGATAGTGGTGAGGTTCGGGCGCCGGTTCGCGGCCTTCACGGGCATTCCATGTCGTGCCGTCGTCGTCGTAGAGTTCGCTGCCGAGGATCCAGACTTCCTGGGCGTCGTCGCCGGCCGTTTCGACGTCGACCTCATTGATGAACTCCATCAGGTCGACATGCCGGACCACCTGTTGTTCCTGCCAAGGCACCGCGGCAGCGAAGTCGGCAACCTCGTCGAATTCCCAGATGAACCGGTTGTCGTCGCGGTAGGGCGCAGACTGCACGTCGCGGCGAGGATGGTAAGTCAGGCCGATATGGGACAGGTCGTGTGCGAGCGCGACGCCGATTTCCCACGACAGCGCGTTGTTGCCGAGATGGTCGCTGCGCGTCGCGAACAACAGCCGGGCCTTCGCGATCAGTGGCGCGGCATCGATGTATTCGGGATCGAGCAGCGCACGCGCGATGCGGTCGAGCCAGTCGCCGATCGACGCACAACGGTCGGGTGTCGCGCCATGCAGCTTGCGCCATAGCGGGCCGAGCCCGGGAAACTTCCGGATCGCGAGTTGCTCGACGCGCGCATCCTCGACCACGGCGATCAGCGCCATCTGGAGCGGGTTGAGCGCTTCCGCGGAAAGCGCCTGGCGAGTGCAGGCCAGATGCGCTGCCGCATGTGCGGCGGCGGCGCGGTAAAGCTCGAGGCCGCTCGCGCCGTGCCAGTCGTCGTAGGCGTCGGCGAGGTGGATAGTCCAGTTGTCGATGAAGGGGCGTCCGCCATCGCGCGCTTCGTAGTCGGTGGAGGTCGGCCGCATGAAAAAATCACGCCCCCAAAGTGCGCGCAGGTACATGCCGATACGGCGCTGGACGTCGACGAACAGGGTTCCCTTGCGTTCCTGCTGCAGCACCGACTGCGAATCCGGGCTGGACAACGAGAAGTAGCGCTCCTGCGCCGCGAAATCGACGCGATGCGCCTGGGCGCCCCACAGTGCCCAACGCCGCAGGCCGCCCAGGGTCAACTGGCCGAGCAGCGGTTCGAGCTGTTCGAGCATCGGGCGCACGCCGCGCGGCGCCTGCGCCAGCAACTGGCCGAGAAACGACAGATAGGCGCGAAACAATTCGGCATCCCCGAGCCGTCGAGCCGCCACAGGCGCCGTTGCCAGCATCAGCGCAATCACTGCGCCGCTGGTCTTCGACGCCATTGCGAGTGCGCCTTGGACGAGATCGGCAAGCACGTCCTCGCCGACTTCGCGTGCCACGGCGGGAGCTTCCTGGATGAAATTCGCAACCGGGTCGCTGCCGCGCCCGAGTGCGTGGAGAGCCTGCGCACCGCGGAGGTAGTTCGCGAGACCTGTCCGCGACAGGACGCGCGATGCCTCGGTCCAGGAAGCACGCAACACTTCGCCGGCGTGCGGGCCGAGGTCGTCGAGCAGCTCCGGGTATTCGCCGAGGTCCATTAGTTCAGTCGGAGGCTGTCATCGCGCGACAGCGTGCCGCTTTCCAGTGACGAGAATTCATCCGACCCGCCGGCACATCAGAAATACGTGGTCACGGCGGCGTCGAGCGCGTCGCGCATGTCGGGGTCGTCGGTGATCGGCCGCACCAGCGCCACGCGGCACGCCGTGACCGGGGAGACATCGCGAGCAATCAGGTTGCCGGCATGGATCAGCATGCGTGTCGAGATGCCCTCGTCGAGGCCATGGCCCTTGAGGTTGCGCGCACGTTCGGCGATCGAAACCAGTTTGTCGGCAACGTCGCCGGATACGCCGGCCTCGTGTGCGACGATGCGGCATTCCACCGCGTGTTCCGGATAGCCGAAGTCGAGCGCGGCGAAGCGCTGCTTGGTCGACTGCTTGAGATCCTTGAGCAGCGACTGGTAGCCGGGGTTGTAGGAAATGACCAGCTGGAAATCGGCGTGCGCCTGGACCAGTTCGCCCTTCTTCTCGAGCGGCAGCACGCGACGCGTGTCGGTAAGCGGGTGTATCACCACCGTCGTGTCCTGCCGCGCTTCGACGACTTCATCGAGGTAGCAGATCGCGCCGTGACGGGCTGCCAGGGCGAGCGGGCCGTCCTGCCAGCGCGTCCCGCCGGCATCGAGGAGAAAACGGCCGACCAGGTCGGAAGCCGTCATGTCCTCGTTGCAGGCGACGGTGATCAGCGGCTTGCCGAGACGCCATGCCATGTGTTCGATGAAACGCGTCTTGCCGCAGCCGGTCGGCCCCTTCAGCATCATCGGCATGCGGGCAGCGTAGGCGGCCTCGAACAATGCGATCTCGTCGGCAACCGGCAGGTAGTAGGGCTCGCGGTTGATGCGATATTGCGCGAGTGCCCCGGATGGGTCGGCATCGGCCATGTGCATGGAGTGCTCCGCGAAGTGTTGCAGCGCCGTGATGCGAAACTGCCGACCGGATCCCGGGAAAAAAGTCCCACCCCTTTCGGGGCGGGGCCAAGGATGGCAATCGGGCCTTGCGGCCCTCAAGCCAGAGGGATCGGCAGACGCACGGCGTGCGTCGGTATTCGAAAGCGGTCCGGCGGCGGTTAGACCGTCTTCCCGCGGTAGATCACCATCGATGCGCCCTGGCTCTGCTTGAAATTGTCATAACCAACCAGGCGTACGTGGTGATCGGGGTTTGCCTTGTGACAGGCTTCCGCTTCGGCAAGGATGCGGCTGACGTCGCTTTCGCCGAACATCGGGAGCTTCCACATGTACCAGAAGTGGTCGAACGCATTCTCCGGTTCGGTGTGTTCGACCGCGGGATTCCAGCCCTTCTTGACGATGTATTCCACCTGCGCACGGATCTGCTCGGTGCTCATCTCGGGCAGGTAGGAAAAGGTTTCGAACTTGCGGCTGGCCGGATCGGACAGTCGCGAATGGTAGTCCTGCATGTCGCTCATGGCAATTCCTCTAAGTCGATTTCTGAAGGCGGACGAGAGGCCTTGCCCGGACGTCCGAATGTTCTCTCGTGTTTCGTAATGCTTTAGGCCTTAAACGCCGTGTCGGAAGATCAACGGTGCGCCACGTCGAGCTTGTCGACCGTGTCGAACTCGAACTTGATTTCCTTCCAGGTTTCCATCGCCACCTTGAGCTCGGGGCTGGACTGGGCCGCCTTGGTCAGGACCGCCTTGCCTTCCTTCTCGATCGCCACGCCCTGGTTGCGCGCCTCGACGCAAGCTTCCAGTGCGACGCGGTTGGCTGCGGCGCCGGCCGCATTCCCCCACGGGTGGCCGAGGGTGCCGCCGCCGAACTGCAGAACGGCATCGTCGCCGAAAATGTTGACCAGCGCCGGCATGTGCCAGACGTGGATGCCGCCGGACGCGACCGCGAACACGCCCGGCATCGAGCCCCAGTCCTGGTCGAAGAAGATGCCGCGGCTGCGGTCTTCCTTGATGTAGCGTTCGCGCAGCAGGTCGATCCAGCCCAGCGTCGAGGCACGGTCGCCTTCGAGTTTGCCGACCACGGTACCGGTGTGCAGGTGGTCGCCGCCGGACAGCCGCAGGATCTTGGTCAGCACGCGGAAGTGGATCCCGTGGTGCGGGTTGCGGTCGAGCACGGCGTGCATCGCGCGGTGGATGTGCAGCAGCATGCCGTTGTCGCGGCACCAGTTCGCGAGCCCGGTGTTGGCGCAGAAGCCGCCGGTGATGTAGTCGTGCATGATGATCGGTGCGCCGATTTCCTTGGCGTACTCGGCACGCTTGTACATCTCTTCGGGCGTCGGCGCGGTGACGTTCAGGTAATGGCCCTTGCGCTCGCCGGTTTCCTTCTCCGCCTTGCGGATGGCGTCCATGACGAAGTCGAAGCGCTGGCGCCAGCGCATGAACGGCTGCGAGTTGACGTTCTCGTCGTCCTTGGTGAAGTCGAGGCCGCCGCGCAGGCACTCATAGACCGCGCGGCCGTAGTTCTTCGCCGACAGGCCCAGCTTGGGCTTGATGGTGCAGCCGAGCAGCGGACGACCGTACTTGTTCATCATGTCGCGCTCGACCTGGATGCCGTGCGGGGGGCCTCCGCAAGTCATGACGTAAGCGATCGGGAAGCGCACGTCCTCGAGGCGCAGGCCGCGGATCGCCTTGAAGCCGAACACGTTGCCCACCAGCGAGGTGAACACGTTGACGACGGAACCTTCCTCGAACAAGTCGATCGGATAGGCGATGAAGGCGTAGAAGCAGGTGTCGTCACCCGGAACGTCCTCGATCCGGTAGGCGCGACCCTTGTAGTAGTCCAGGTCGGTCAGCAGGTCGGTCCACACCGTAGTCCAGGTGCCGGTGGAGGATTCGGCGGCCACCGCCGCTGCGGCTTCCTCGCGGTCGACGCCGGGCTGGGGCGTGATCTTGAAACAGGCCAGGATGTCGGTGTCCTTGACGCTGTAGTTCGGTTCCCAATAGGTGCTGCGGTATTCCTTCACCCCTGCGTTGTAGGTCTTGGCGGCCATCGTGCACTCCTTTGGTGTGTCTCCGTGATGGTTGGCACTCTAACAGTGCGCATCTATAATCTATAGTCAAATGTTTTGATATTTACGATAAGATCAATCTTATAAGTTACGCGTGAGGTTGCACCCTGGAGGAGACATCGTGCTGAACATCACCTTTCGGCAACTGAAGATATTTGAATCCGTGTCGCGCCACCTGAGTTTTTCGCGTGCGGCGGAGGAGCTTCATCTTACCCAGCCCGCGGTGTCGATGCAGGTGCGTTCGCTTGAGGACGTGGCGGGCGTGCCGCTGACGGAGCAGGTCGGCAAGCGCATCCACCTCACGGCCGCCGGCGAGGAAATGGCGCGCCATGCGCGCCGCATGGCCCAGCAATTGCGCGAGCTGGAGGAGACGATGGTCCAGTTGCGCGGCGCGCGTGGCGGACGCATCGTGATCGGCATCGTTTCGACGGCCAAGTACTTTGCGCCGCGCATGCTTGCCGCATTCCGCCGCAGCCACCCCGAGGTCGAGTTGCGCATCGAAGTGCACAATCGCGAACAGGTGGTCGACTTGCTCGGCGAGAATCGCATCGACGTGGCGATCATGGGACGCCCCCCGCAAGCCTTCGAGACAGTCTCCGAGGTGTTTGCCGATCATCCGCTGATCTTCGTCGCCGAACCCGACCATCCGCTGGTCGGGCGAGAGCGCATCGATCCCAAGGAGCTTGCCGGCGAAACCTTCCTGATCCGGGAAACCGGCTCCGGTACGCGCAGCACGATGGAGGCGTTCTTCGCAGACAACGGCATCAAGCCGAGGTCGGCGTTCGAGATGGCGAGCAACGAAACGATCAAACAGGCCGTGATGGCCGGCATGGGCATCGCGTTCATTTCTGCCCATACCTGCGGGCTGGAACTCGAGGCGAAGCGGCTGGTGCCGCTCTCGGTCGCCGGCACGCCGGTGCTGCGTCAGTGGTTCGTCGTGCGGCGCGCGGAAAAGCGCATGCTGCCCGCCATGAACGACTTCATCTGCTTTCTGCGGGACGACGGCGCCCAGTTGATCCAGGAGAACTGCCGGCTGGTGCCGGTGACTGCGCCGATGTCCCGGCGCGGTCGTGCCGACAAAGGCGCCGTTACGAGCTAGCGCGCAGCCATTCGACCCACGCCTTGAATGCCTGCGGGTGGGCTGCGCCGATGACGGCACGACGCCAGAGATCGGCCGCGTCGAAGTCGTCGTGTTCCGGAGAGCACATGAAACCGCCGGCCTCCGCCAGGATCAGTCTGCCCGCCGCATAGTCCCACAGCATCTGCCCGCCGTGCAGGTAGAGATCCAGCCGGCCGGCCGCGACGAAGCACCATTCGATCGCGCTGCTGCCGAAATTGCGCTGGGAGTAGTACGGCGGGCGCGTTGCGAGCCGATCGGCGAGTGATCTCGGGATGCGCTTGAAATCCACGCCCGCCACGCAGTCCGCAAGCGATCCGTGCGGCTGGCGTAGTGGCAGTTGCATGCCGTTCAAATAGGCGCCGCGGCCGCCTTCGGCATAGAACGCCTCGTCGGTTGCAGGATTGTAGACGCAGGCGAAAAGCGGCCGTTCGTTGCGATAGAAGGCGACAGAGGTGCCGAAGAACGGGATGCCATTGACGAAGTTGGTGGTGCCGTCGATCGGATCAATGATCCATATCCCGTCGCCGCCTCGCGACCAGACTTCGCGCTGCCGGTCGGCGGTCATTTCTTCCCCCATGACAGGCAGGTCGATGATCTGGCGCAGGCTTTCCTCCAGCCATTCCTGTGCGGCGACGTCCACTTCGGTGAGCAGGCTGCCGTCAGCCTTGCGTTCTCGTACCGCAGTCATGTAGCGCGGCATGATCACCTCGCGGCCGAGCGCGCGCAGCCGTTCCACCAGCGCGAGGCAGTGGACGGAAACGTGCGGTGCCCCGCTCAGCGGCATGTCATGACTCGCGCCACTTGATCGAGCAGCCGATCGAGGCGATCTGCTCGCGCGGGCCTTCTCCGGTGCGAGCAACCTGCAGCATTGCCTCGAACAACTCGCGGCGCGCGCCATCGGGGGCGGCCTCCTTGCGCGATGCGTCCAGCCGTCCGCGATACTGCAGCCCGAGGGCTGCGTTGAAGCCGAAGAAATCGGGTGTGCACACGGCGCCCCATGCGCGCGCAACCTCCTGCGTCTCGTCGATCACGTACGGGAACGGAAAGGCGTGGTCGCGGGCGACACGGGCCATGTTGTCGAACGAGTCCTCCGGGTAATCGGCCGGATCGTTCGACATGATGGCGATCGATCCGACGCCATGTGTCGCCAACTCGCGCGCGTCGCGCACGATGCGGTCGATGATCGCCTTGACGTACGGGCAGTGGTTGCAGATGAACATGACCAGCAGGCCGTTGGGACCCCGGGCGCTTTCGAGCGTGTGACGCGTGCCGTCGATGCCCGGCAGGTCGAATTCCGGCGGCTGCCAACCGAATTCGCAAATGGGGGGATTGAGGCTGACCATGGTGTGCCCGACGGATTGGGAATTGTGTCGGATAATAACAAAATGAACCCGCGCTTCTTTTGTGCCGAGCCGATGCGTGTCGGCAGCGCGCTGCAACTGCCGCCCGAGATCGCCCATCACGCCGTTCGCGTCCTGCGCCTGCGGGCCGGCGCCCCGATCGTGCTGTTCGATGGAAGTGGTGGCGAGTACCGCGCGCGCCTCCGGACGGAGGGGCGCGTTGCGACTGCACTCGTCGAGGCCTATGACCCCGTCGAGCGGGAGTCGCCGCTCGGGCTTGTGCTGGTCCAGGCCCTGCCGGCCGGCGACAAGCTCGACTGGATTGTCGAGAAGGCGGTGGAATTAGGCGTTTCGGCGATCGTGCCCGTGGTTGCAGAACGCAGCGTGGTACGCCTGTCCGGCGAACGCGCCGAGAAGCGGCTGGCCCATCTGCGCGGGGTGGCGCGTGCCGCGTGCGAACAATGCGGCCGAAACCGTGTTCCCGTCGTCGAGCCCATCGAGGCGCTGGGTACCTGTCTGTCGCGCAGCCGGGATTGGCCTGGCCTCCGCGTTGTTCTGTCGCCGGAGGGCGCTGCGTCAGTGGCCGGACCGCCGTCGGCGCCCCGGAAAGTGGCGCTGCTTGTCGGACCGGAGGGTGGGTGGTCGGACGCCGAGTTGAAGGCGATCCGCGTCGCCGGCTGGGAGGCGCTGGCGCTCGGGACGCGCATCCTGCGCACCGAAACCGCGGGCCTTGCCGCGCTTGCCGTGATGCAGGCTCGTTGGGGGGATTTCCGGCCGTCGGCCGGCGAAGCGTAGGCACGCCGCGCATGCTCGGGTAGCATGCCGGATTCTCGGCAAACAGACGGACGGCGCCGGCAGACGCGGCGCGGCGAACGGAACATGGATTCACCACGCATATTCGTTTCCTGGGTGCGCAGCGCGGCGCCCTACATCCATGCCTTCGGCGGCAAGACCTTCGTCATCGCTTTTGCTGGCGAGGTCATTGCCGGGCCGGCGGCGCAAGCGCTGGCGCACGACATCAACCTGCTCGCCGCGCTCGGCGTCAAGCTGGTGCTGGTGCACGGCGCGCGTCCGCAGATCGACGAGGAGATGGCGCGGCGCGGCCTTACACCGCGCTATCACCACGGATTGCGGGTGACCGATGCCGAGGCGCTGGAGTGCGTGAAATCGGCGATGGGCGTCACCCGTCTCGAAATCGAGGCGCTGCTCTCCCAAGGACTGCCCAATACGCCGATGGCGGGTGCATACGTGCGCGTTACCGGTGGCAACTTCATCACCGCCAAGCCGGTCGGCGTGGTCGATGGTGTCGATTACCAGTACACCGGCGCGGTGCGCCGCGTCATTGCGGACGAGATCCGCGCCGATCTCGAGCAAGAGAATGTCGTTCTGATCTCGCCGATGGGTTTTTCGCCGTCGGGCGAGATATTCAACCTCGGCATGGAGGAGGTCGCCGCACAGGTGGCGATGGCGATCAAGGCCGAGAAGCTGGTTTTTCTGTGCGACGTCAACGGCATTACCGACGGCCGTGGCCGCCTCATACCGGCGATGACCGCGGACGAGGTCGAGAAACTGCTCGGCGGGCGGCGCAAGCTGTCGGAGGACATGGGGCTCTACCTGCCGTGGGCGGTCAAGGCGGTGCGCGGCGGCGTCAATCGTGTACACCTCGTCAGCGAAGACGTCGATGGTGCGCTGCTTCTCGAATTCTTCACGCGCGAGGGCGTCGGGTCGGTGATAACCCGCGATGCCCTCGCCCGCGTTCGCCAGGCGACGGTCGAGGATGTCGGTGCGATCATCGGCGTTATCGCGCCCCTCGAAGCGGACGGCACGCTCGTCCCGCGCGGACGCGAGCGCCTCGAGATGGAGATCGAGCGCTTCTCGGTTCTCGAAGTGGACGACGTGATCATCGGTTGCGCGGCGCTTTACCCGTTCAACAACGACAAGGCGGGCGAACTCGCCTGCCTCGCGGTGATGCCCGGATACCGTCGCGAAGGCTACGGCGAAGCGTTGATGCACCACATCGAATTGCGCGCGCGTAAGAGCAGACTGCAGGATTTGTTCGTGCTCACCACGCGCACCGCGCACTGGTTCGTCGAACGGGGATTCCGCGAAGCGGGCATCGAGGCGCTGCCGCGGCGCAGGCGCGAGCTATACAACCTGCAGCGGCGCTCGAAGGTGTTGATCAAGTCCCTGGCCGAAACCGACTGAGCGGAGAGCACGGACTTGCGTCGCGGCCCCACGCATCCGTTCGAGCAGATCCGGCGTGCCGGACGCGCACCTTTGCGGCTGTGGCGTACCCTGGGCTTCCGCTTTGCCGTGGTCGTCATGCTGGTTGTCGGGATCACCGTCACCCTGCTCACGGTGAACGGCATCCGCCTGCTCGATGCCAGCCTGATACGGCGCGAGAACCAGCGTCTGGAAGAAATCCGGTCGCTGATCAATGCCACGATCGCGTTGCATCTGTCCCGGAACGAACTGGCAACGGTTCGGCACGAGATACAGGCAATCCGCTCCGACAGCGGCCTGCAGTACGTCGTGCTTCTGGATCGTGACCAGCGCATTCTGACCGCCGAAGGCTGGCCGGTCGACCGCCCGCTTCCTGCGCCGGTCGAGCACGTCGACTCCATTTCACCGCCGGCCGGCCGCATCGATACCTATGCCGCGGTGACGCGCGAAGGACGTGTCTGGGGGCACGTCCTGTTCGGGGTGTCGACCGAGAACCTGCAGCGCGTGCGGCGGCAGATGGTGTGGCAGAACCTCGCCATCGGTCTGATCGCCGCATTGCTTGCGGGAGGGGCGAGCTGGCTGCTCGGCCGGCTGGTAACACGTGAATTGAGGGCGCTGCGCGCCGCGACGGCTGCGGTCGGCAGCGGCGAGACGCAGACGCGGCTGCCGGTGAGCCGGCACGACGAGATCGGCGAACTTGCCACGGCATTTAACCGGATGGCCGGCGCGCTCAACGACCGCATGGAGGCACTGGTCAAGAGCGAGGCGCGCTTCCACGCGATCGCGGACTTCACCTACGGTGTCGAAGCATGGTTCAACCCGGCGGGCAGGCTGGTGTGGATCAATCGATCGATCGAGCGCGTTACCGGATTCACGCCGGTGGAATGCGTGCTCGCGCCCGATTTGTTCGACCTGCTCGTCTATTCCAAGGATCGGCGCGCGGTGCAGGGGGCGTTCGCCCTGGCGATGCAGGGCAAGCCGACGCCGAATTTCGAGGTTCGCATCCAGCGCAAGAACGGCACGACGATATGGGCAGGGCTGAACTGGCAGCCCATCTTCGGCCCGGACGGCGAGCATCTCGGCTTGCGCGTATCGGGCGACGACATATCCTCCCGCAAGCAGGCGGAGATCAAGCTCCTCGATACGGTCGTCGAATTGCGACGCGAGCAGTCGCTCAAGGAGTACTACCTCAAGCGCAGCGAGGAGGAGCGCTTCCGGCTCGCCGCGCTGCTGGATGTGCTGCAACTCGGCATCCTCTTCGTCGGCCGCGATCGCCGCGTCGTCTACACCAACCGGGCCTTCAGGCGCGTCTGGGGTTTTGCCGGAACGGACGATTTCGACGGCATGCGCGATACCGTGCTGATGGAGCGCATGGACGGGCACCTCATCGATGCCGGCGCCTTCCGGCTTCATGTCGACTCGGTGGTCAAGTCGCGCGAAGTCACGCGGCCGTTCGAGTTCACGCTCAGGGACGGACGCACGCTCTCGGATGCGTCGGCGGTGGTTTCCGGTCCGTCTCCGATCATGTATATCGGCCGGATCTGGATCTTCGAGGATGTAACCGAACGCAACCGCGTCGCCGAGCAACTGACCCACCTTGCCGAACGCGACCCGCTGACCGGGCTCTACAACCGCCGACGCTTTCACGAAGAACTTGACCGGATGGTGGCCGATGCGATGCGGCGTCGTACCGAACTCGGCGTCCTGGTGCTGGATCTCGACGGATTCAAGCCGATCAACGACAACCACGGCCACCATGCCGGCGATCAGGTCCTGGTCAGGATTGCGCGCGAACTGGGCAGCGTCGTCCGGCGCAGCGAGATGTTCTTTCGCCTCGGCGGCGACGAATTCGCGATGCTGGCGCAGGATACTTCCGAATTCGAGATGATCGGCCTGGCGCGCCGCGTTGCGGCCGCGATCGCGGAGTTGCGCTTCACCTTCGGCGGCGATCGCGTGTCGCGCATTACCGCGAGCCTCGGCATCGCGATCTTCCCGCAGCATGCGGAGAACGGCGAACAACTCGTCACCCACGCCGACAGCGCGATGTACCAGGCCAAGAGCGCAGGCAAGAATCACTGGCGCATCTATCGCGGCACATCGCGCGCTTCTTGAGCGCGACGGCAGCGCGAGTTCCGCTAAAATGCAATCGTGCGCCGTGGAAGTCCGCGGCATCGAACTTCGTTGCAGGAGAATACAGATGGCTCGCATGGTCAAATGCGTCAAACTCGGGCGTGAAGCCGAAGGACTCGATTTCCCCACCTACCCGGGCGAACTCGGCAAGCGGATATTCGAGAACGTCTCGAAAGAGGCATGGCAGCAATGGATCCGACACCAGACCATGCTGGTGAACGAGAACCGCCTCAACCTCGCCGACGCCCGTGCCCGAAAGTACCTTGCCGAGCAGATGGAAAAGCATTTCTTCGGCGATGGTGCAGACGGCATTCAGGGTTACGTGCCGCCAGGTGCGTAAGGGCGAGCGCGCAAATGCAAACGGGGCGCTGCGGCGCCCCGTTCTCCATCGTGGTCCCGGATCTCAGCCCGACGAGGCCTCGCGCTCGATCTCTTCCAGGCTGGTGTGGCGCACGTCGCGACCCTTGACCAGATAGACGACGTACTCCGACATGTTCTTCGAGTGGTCGCCGATACGTTCGATCGACTTGGCGATGAACAGGATCTCGAGCGAACGCGAGATCGTGCGCGGGTCTTCCATCATGAAGGTGATGAGCTGGCGCATGATGGACTTGAACTCGCGGTCCACCTCGGAATCTTCCCGTACCACCGATGCCGCCGCCTGGACGTCGAGGCGCGCGAAGGCATCGAGCGCCTTGTGCAGCATGTCGGCGGCGAGCCCGGCCACGTGGCGCAACTCGATGCGCGGCACGAAGCCGGCCTCGGCTTCGTGAATGCGCTTGGCCATCTTGGCAATCTTCTTTGCCTCGTCGCCGATGCGCTCGAGGTCGGTGATTGTCTTGATCACCGCCATCACGGTACGCAGGTCGCTGGCCGCCGGTTGACGCTTCGCGATGATCTGGCTGCACGCCTCGTCGAGTTCGACTTCGAGCAGATTGACGCGATTGTCGTTGGCGATCACCTGATCGATGACGAACATCTCGCCCGAGGCGAGTCCCTCCATTGCCTTGGCGACCTGCTGCTCGACCAGTCCGCCCATCTGCAGCACCTTGGTGCGAATGTTCTCGAGTTCGGCATCGAACTGCTTCGAGGTGTGTTCGGGCATTTCCATTCCTAGTTCCTCCGGCTACAGCCAAGCAGGCTAACAGCCGAAG
>WBZU01000935.1_pt1 | contig 23556 bp, 21 predicted proteins | sample 5204311 | NCBI WGS metagenome assembly WBZU01 (sample SAMN12344359, study PRJNA552823) | activated sludge metagenome | biome: Activated sludge suspended growth; feature: Nitrification reactor; material: Wastewater; isolation source: activated sludge from nitrification reactor of wastewater... | reverse complement strand
GCCGCTCAGGGTCTTTCCGCACGAGATCGTCGATGGCCGGCTTCGCGCGAAGTGGTGAGCGGGATCGGTCGCGGCCTGCCGTGGAAACGCGTCCTGCCATGTCCGCCGCCAACCCGGACTTCCGATGAAGGCCTGCATCGTTTCGGACAGCCACGACCGCGCCGCGGCCCTCGACGCCGCGGTCGCCATCGCGAAGGCCGAGGGCGCCGAAGTGGTCATTCACTGCGGCGACGTGATCGGCGCGAACACGCTGCGCCCGCTCGTGCGCCACGGGCTGCCGGTGCACGTCGTCCACGGCAACAACCTGGGCGACCCGGGCGCGTTCGCGCGCATCGGCGCGGCGACCGGCGGGCTCGTCCACTACCACGGCGCCGACGCCGAGCTCGCGCTCGCCGGCCGGCGGGTCGTCGCCACGCACTATCCGCACTACGGGCGGGGGCTCGCCTGCACCGGCGACTGGGACGTCGTCTGCTGCGGCCATTCGCACGAGGCCGGGGTCGTCCGCCAGCCCAACCTCAGGGGCGCGCACACGTGGCTCGTGAACCCGGGCACCGTCGCCGGACTGGGTGCGCCGGCGACGTGGATCTTCGCGGATTTCGATACGCTGAACTTCGAGATCCGGGCGCTCCCGGCGACCCACGCCGCCGCCGATTGAGGCGAAGCCCCGGATCGCGCCCCCGGGCCGCTCCGGCGCACCCTCCGCTCGGGTGCCGGTTGACCGGGATCAAGTGCTTCCCGCCTCCGCCCGGCTACGTTCGCGGGTACGCCCATCGTCCCTCGGCGCGCGCGCGCGAGCGTCCTCGCGGCGTCTGCACCTCGTCCGGAGCCCGACGACGGGTACGTCCCCCTCGCGCAGCGAAGCATGTACGACCAACCGATCCGACGCGTGATGCGCCGCAGTCCCGTCAAGGCGGCGCCCGACGCGTCCGTGCGCAACGTCGCGAAGCGGATGGCCCGCCGCAACGCCGGCGCCGTCCTCGTCGTCGAGCGCGACCGCCTGGTCGGCATCTTCACCGAGCGCGACGTGGCGTTCCGGGTGGTGGCGGCGGGCCTCGACCCCGACGCGACGACGCTGCGCGAAGTGATGACGCGCCGACCGCTCACGATCGGCCCCGAGCAGCCGTTCGGCTACGCGCTCGCGCTGATGCACGAGAAGGGCTTCCGCCACCTGCCCGTGCTCGACAGGGGCAAGGTCGTCGGGCTGGTCTCGGCGCGCAGCGCGATGGACCCCGACCTCGAGGAATTCCGCGCCGAGGCGCACCGGCGCGAGCGGTACCAGCGCTGAGCCGGGCGCCCCGCAGGGGCCCGGGCGACCGCTACAGCCCCTCGTCGGCCTGCACGTCCTTCGCGTAGACCTCGTACACGACGACCGGCACGCCGAGATCCGCGAGGTGCTGGTGAACCAGCGGCTTCACCGCGCTCCACTCGAGCCCGCCGACGCCGGTCGCGAGCCTGGGCAGCGCGACGCTCTTCACTTTCTCGTTCCGCAGGTGGCGGGCCAATGCCTTGAGCGCCCGGCTCACGTTCTCGAGCGTGGCCTTGCCCGGTTTCGCGGCCTTGCCGTCGCCGACCATGCCCTGCGTGAGCAGGTTCACGATGCCGCGCGTGCGGCCGTCCGCGTCGACGCCGGCCCACGCCCAGATCTCGCCCGGCGCGAGCGGCTTCGCGTGGACGGCGTGGCGGTAGTCGCGCACCATCGACGGCCAGCGCTCGCGGAGCGCGAGCGCGAGCCCGGTGTCGAAGTGGTCGTGCGGGGCGATGCCGTGCGCGATCACCTGCGCACGGGTCAGCAGGATGTCGCCTGCGGTTTCACGGATCACGGCGGGGTCCTCGGAAAGGGTTCGGATCGGTCTGCCGGCGCTCGTTGCCGCACGGCAAACCCATCCTATCCCGCCCGCCGCGCGAGCTTCGTGACGCCCGTCAACCGCCGGCGATTCGCAACGCTACAGCGCCTTCCGGATCGTCATCGCGCCGCGGATCTGGCCGACCGCGTAGCCGGTGCCCTTGTCGTCGGGGTAGAGGATCTTCAGCTTCTCGACGACCGCCGGCTTCATCCTGTCGACCGGGCCGTGGCAGGAGAGGCACAACTCCTGCGTAGGCAGCGCGCGCATGTAGCGGCGCGCCTCCTTGCCGTCCACCATCACGACCTCGGCCTTCTCGAGCGTCGCCGGGCTCTCGCCCGCGGCCGCGCGGCGGTCGAAGTCCTCGAGCACGGCGCGCTCCCACGCGTCGGGCACGGCCTTCGGATTGCGGTTCCTGAGGCTCACGCGGCGGATCGCCCAGCCGGTCTCCTCGGAGGCGGCCTTCGCCATCGCGGGCGCCTTGTCCCGGCACACCTCGATCGCGCCCTCGGGGCCGCCCTTCTCGATCTCGGTCGTGAGCACGGCGAGGAGCTTCGGCGGGACCGAGCCCGCGACCTTGCGGGCGTCGGCGACCCAGTCGGCGTTCTGCGCGAGCGACGGAGCGGTGGCCGCGAGCAGCGCGGCGGCGAGCAAGGGGATTCGCATGGCGTCAATTCCTTCGATACGGGTGGAGGGCGCCTCTTCGGGGCAGTCTAACCCGACGGCGTCGCTCGCCCATTCGATTCCCTTATGGCCGCATCATGGGATTTTTTCCACGCGTCCCGGATTGCCCTTCATAATCTCAGGGTTTCGTCGGCTCGTACGATCGACCAGCAGGGAGGACCACGATGTTCAGCAGCAACGCCTTCGCGGCGGTTTCGGGAAGCCTGCCCGCCGGATTCATGCAGGGGTACGTGGGGATCATGATCGTGGCGGTCGTCGTCGGGACGATCCTGGACATGATCCACAAGGGAAGCGCGAAGTATTTCTTCGCCAACGCGCGCAAGGCGCGCGCCCAGGGCAAGCCGGTCGACAAGGCGTCGATCGCGGTCAAGACGCTGGCGGTGGACGTGCTCGCCTCGGGCGAGTTCTGCAACCCGCGTCGCCGCGTGGCGCACCTCCTCACGATGTACGGGTTCATCCTCTACGTCGTCACCACGGCGGTCATGGTGTTCGCCTACCCGACGGCCGCGACGCCGACGCCGGCCGTGGTGGCGCAGCTCTGGTGGCTGGGCGGACTGATGGTGATGGTCGGCGGCTACTGGTTCTGGTTCTTCATCCGGGTGGACGTGGCGGCCGAGGGCAGTTCGCCCCTGCGCTTCATGCGCGCCGATCTCTTCATCGTCTCGATGCTGGCGAGCGTCACGACCGGCCTCCTCTGGGCCTGGCTGCAGGCGAGCGGCAGCGCGGCCTCGTGGATCTTCTTCGGTCTCTACCTCCTGGCCACCACGGTGCTGTTCGGGGGCGTGTACTGGTCGAAGTTCGCGCACATGTTCTTCAAGCCCGCGGCGGCGTTCGACAAGCGGATCGCCGAGGCCGACGGCACGAACATGAACCTGCCGCTCCTGACCCGGGACGATCCCGCGCAGCGCGAGCGGCACTCGATGGAGCTCCTGCGCGACGCCCCGATGGACATGGGGCTCGGCATCAAGCGCGAAGCTCCGCGCCACTATTAGTCGTCAGCTCGCCGGTCACGGCGAATCAGAACAAGGAGCCAGCCCCCATGCCTACCTTCGTGTACATGACGAGGTGCGACGGATGCGGACACTGCGTCGACATCTGTCCCTCGGACATCATGCACATCGACAAGACCTACCGGCGCGCCTACAACATCGAGCCGAACATGTGCTGGGAGTGCTTCTCGTGCGTCAAGGCCTGCCCGCAGCATGCGATCGACGTGCGCGGCTACGCCGACTTCGCCCCGCTCGGCCATAGCGTGCGCGTTCACCGCGACGAGCGGCAGGGCACGATCGCCTGGCGGATCAAGTTCCGCAACGGCACCGAGAAGAACTTCCTGTCGCCCATCACCACCAAGCCCTGGGGAGAGGCGATCCCCAACCTCGCGGACGTTCCCGCCCCGAGCAAGGAAATGCGCGACGGCGAGCTGCTCTACAACGAGCCGAAGTACATCCGCATGGACGAGGGCGGGCTGCGCACGCTGAAGGTGGCGGGCCTGACGCTGAGAAAAGGGGTGTATTACTAATGGCCTACGAAACCATCATCGAAGACGGCATCGACGTCCTCGTCGTCGGCGCGGGCCTCGGCGGCACGGGCGCCGCCTGGGAAGCGCGGTTCTGGGGGAAGGACAAGAAGATCGTGATCGCCGAGAAGGCGAACATCGATCGTTCGGGGGCGGTCGCCCAGGGCCTGTACGCGATCAACTGCTACATGGGCACGCGCTGGGGCGAGAACAACCCCGAGGACCATGTCCGCTACGCGCGCATCGACCTGATGGGCATGGTGCGCGAGGACCTGCTGTTCGACATGGCGCGCCACGTCGACTCCACGGTCCACCAGTTCGAGGAGTGGGGCCTGCCGATCATGAAGGACCCGAAGACCGGGCGCTACCTGCGCGAAGGTCGGTGGCAGATCATGATCCACGGCGAGTCCTACAAGCCGATCGTCGCCGAGGCGGCGAAGAAGTCGGCGGACAAGGTCTTCAACCGCATCTGCGTCACCCACCTGCTGATGGACGAGAGCCGGGAGAACCGGGTGGCCGGCGCCGTCGGATTCAACGTCCGCACCGGCAACTACCACGTCTTCAAGTCGAAGACGGTGATCTGCGGCGCGGGCGGCGCCTCCAACATCTTCAAGCCGCGCTCGGTCGGCGAAGGCTCCGGCCGCACCTGGTACGCGCCGTGGTCGTCGGCTTCCGCCTACGGACTGATGATCGACGCCGGCGCCAAGATGACGCAGATGGAGAACCGCATCGTGCTGGCGCGGTTCAAGGACGGCTACGGCCCGGTCGGCGCCTACTTCCTGCACCTCAAGACCTACACGCAGAACGGCCTGGGCGAGGAATACGAGTCCAAGTGGTTCCCCGAGCTGCAGAAGATGGTCGGCAAGGAGTATCTCGACCCGGAAGCCTCGCACCTGACGCATCGGCCGATCCCGACCTGCCTGCGCAACCACGCGCTGATCAACGAGATCAACGCGGGCCGCGGCCCGATCCACATGGTGACGATGCGCGCCTTCCAGGACCCGCATCTGGAAGAGGTCGGCTGGGAAAACTTCCTCGGCATGACCGTCGGCCAGGCGGTGCTGTGGGCCGCCACCGACGTGGACCCCAGGAACGAGAATCCCGAGCTCACCACCTCCGAGCCCTACGTCATGGGCTCGCACGCGACCGGCTCGGGCGCGTGGTGCTCGGGCCCCGAGGACATCTCGCCTCCCGAGTACTTCTGGGGCTACAACCGCATGACCTCGGTCGAGGGGCTGTTCGGCGCCGGCGACGCGGTGGGCGGCACGCCGCACGCCTTCTCGTCGGGGTCGTTCACCGAGGGGCGACTCGCGGCCAAGGCCGCCTGCAAGTACATCGACGACGGCAAGGCCGAGGGCATCGTCGTCTCGGAGGGGCAGATCAACCGCCGCAAGGAGGAGATCTACAAGCCGCTCGAGCACTACCGCATCTACCGCAACGCGATCGTCGCCGGCGACGTCAATCCGCACTACATCAACCCCAAGCAGGGCCTCGACCGCCTGCAGAAGCTGATGGACGAGTACTGCGGCGGCGCCACCGTCAACTACATGACCAACGAGAAGCTCCTCAACATCGGCCTGAAGAAGCTGGCGATCATGGAAGAGGACCTCGAGAGCCTCGCCGCGAAGGACGTCCACGAGCTGCTGCGGGCGTGGGAGCTGAAGCACCGTCATCGCGCCGCGGAATGCGTCACGCAGCACACGCTGTTCCGCAAGGAGACCCGCTGGCCGGGCTACTACTACCGCGGCGACGCGATGAAGGTCGACGACGAGAACTGGCACGTGCTGACGGTCTCGCGGCGGGATCCGAAGTCCGGCGAGTACACGATGGAGAAGGCGCCCTGCTACCACCTCGTGGCCGACGAGAAGTAGCCTCGACCGCCGCGCGCGCGTGAACATCACCGAGAAGACCGACGACGAGATCCTGGCGATGGCCAAGCCCCTGTGGCGCGACCTCGTCAAGCACTCGAACGAAGGCAAGTACGGCGAGTTCTCGAGGAACTTCTCGAGTTCGCTGGCGCGCGCGATGGATCAGGTCGCGGCCGGCCACCAGTTCGCGCACAGCGAGCTGGCGCGCAACCTGTCCGCGGAGTTCGACGCGCTCGGCACCATCCGCCGCGGCGAGCACGTGACCGTGCTGTTCCGGCAGCGGAGCACCAGCAAGCCGGGCGAGTGGCTCGGCCGCCTGGTCCTCGGCCACGAGGACGGCAAGGTCAGGATCTTCGGTGCGTCCATCTTCTGACCGCTTCCCCGGGAGCTGACGTGGGCGACGTCATCGCGGCCGGCAAGTTCGTCGAGCTCACCTACAAGGTGACCGACCGGAAGACCGGCCACGTCCTCACGCGCGTCGAGTTCCCGCTGGGCTACGTCCACGGGCACAACGAGATCCTGGCCCCCGCGGTCCACATGCGGCTCGAAGGCAGGGCCGCCGGCGAGATCATCGAAGTGACGATCGACGGTAACGACATCTTCGGTCCCCGCGACGAGTCGCTGGTGTTCTCCGATGCCCTCGAGAACGTGCCCGAGGAATACCGGCAGGTCGGCACCTCCATCCTGATGGAGAACGACCGGGGCGAGACGCGCAGCTTCCTCGTCACGCACATGGACGACGACACGCTGACGGTCGACGGCAACAACCCGCTCTGCGGCCGGGAGGTCGTGTTCGCGCTCGAGATCCTGGCCGTGCGCGACGCCACCGACGACGAGACCCGGGCAGGCGGGGCGATTCCCAGGGGCGCGGACGTCGATCCGTCGCTCCTCCGATCGGTTTGAGCGGCATCCCTTGACAGGCGAGAAAGGCCACCACCCATGAGCGACCACAAACCCCCACCGGCCAAGGTCCCCGACGGCGTCACGCCGTACGTGACCACGCGTCAGATGCCGCCCAACGAGAAGGGCTTCGTCGGCTTCGAGACCATCTGGAAGAAGTTCCAGAAGGAAGCCGAGTACAAGACGCCGAAGAAGCCCTAGGCAAGCACGTACCTGCACCAGCGGGCGCGTCGCCCGGCGCGCCCGCGCCAGTCATCGCCGGCGTCATGCCCCGGGACCGGAGGCTGGCCCTCTCCGCGCCCCCCGGCTTTTGTGCTTGAATAGCCGCCTCGAACCCGGGACCGGGCTATGGCGGATCGGCGGCTACAGGTGTTCCACGCGGTCGCGAAGCACCTCTCGTTCACCAAGGCGGGAGAGGCGCTTTGCATGACGCAGCCGGCGGTGACGTTCCAGATCCGCCAGCTGGAGGACCACTTCAACGCCCGGCTGTTCGACCGCGCCCACGGCCGCATCGGCCTCACGCCTGCGGGCGTGGTCGCGTACGCGTATGCCGAGAGGATCCTGGCGCTGACGGCGGAGCTCGATGCGCGCCTGCGGGACCTGGGCGGCCAGGTCGCCGGCCCGCTCCTGATCGGCGCGAGCACGACGATCGCCGACTTCCTGCTGCCGCAGATCCTCGGGGAATTCAAGGCGGCCCACCCGGGCGTGGCGCCGAGCCTGTTCGTGGGCAACTCCGAGGCCGTCCAGCAGCGCCTGGGCGAGCGGGCGCTGGACATCGGGTTCATCGAGGGCGATTCGACCCTGCCCGCGCTGGCGGGCGAGCCGCTGTGCAGCGACGAGCTGCAGGTCGTCTGCGCCCCGGGACACCCGCTGGCGCGGCGCCGGTCGGTGGCGGCCGGCGCGCTGGTCGAGCACGCCTACCTCTCGCGCGAACAGGGCTCCGGCACGCGCGAGGTGACCGATCACTACCTGTCGAGGGCCGGGATCGAGCCCGGCGCGCTCAACGTGATCATGGAGGCGGGCAGCCCGGAAGCCTTGAAGGGGCTCGTCGCGGCCGGCATGGGCTTCGCGATCATGTCGCACCTCTCCGTCCTGAAGGAGGTGCGGCTCGGCCTGCTCGTGAGCATCCCGCTCGCGCCGCCGATCACGCGGCAGCTGACGGTCGTCTACCCGCGCGAGCGCATCCAGTCGGGCATCGTGGGGGCGTTCGTGCAGTTCGCCAGGCGGCGGCTGGACGCGCCCCCCGGCGAGGAGACGGAAGGCAGGGTGCTCGCGCTCGGCGCGCGGCGCGGCCCCTGAGCTATGCCCCCGCCCGGGCGGCGACCGTCGCGTAGTACTGCCGCAGGATCTCGAGGACCTCGGGCCGGCTGAACTCGGGCGGCACGTCGAGGCCTTCGGACAGCGACTTGCGAAGCTGCGTCCCCGACACCTGCAGCCGGTCGGCGTCGGTGTGCGGGCAGGTGCGCCCCGACGCCATGCCGCCGCACTGGTAGCACCAGAACGCGACGTCGATCTTGAGCGGCTGCGTCTCGAGCGCGCCCTTCGGCACCTGGTCGAAGATGTGGTGCGCGTCGAACGGGCCGTAGTAGCTGCCGACGCCCGCGTGGTCGCGGCCGACGATCTGGTGCGAGCAGCCGTAGTTCTGCCGGAACAGCGCGTGCAGCAGCGCCTCGCGCGGGCCCGCGTAGCGCATGTCGAGCGGGTACCCGGCCTGCACGACGGTCTTCTTCACGAAGTACTTGTCGGCGAGCACGCCGATCGCGCGCGTGCGGACCTCGGCCGGGATGTCGCCCGGCTTGAGCGCGCCGAGCAGCGAATGGATCAGCACGCCGTCGCACACCTCGATCGCGACCTTCGCGAGGTACTCGTGCGAGCGGTGCATCGGGTTGCGCGTCTGGAAGGCGGCGACCTTCGACCAGCCCATCGACGCGAAGAGCGCCCGCGTCTCGGCCGGCGTCTTGAAGAGCGAGCCGTACTTCTGCGCGAAGTCGCCGGTCGACAGCACCCTGATCGGCCCGGCCAGGTTGACCTCGCCCTGCTCCATCACGAGCTTCACGCCCGGGTGCGCGAGGTCGGTCGTCCGGAACACGGTCGCGCACTCGTGCGCCTTGTCGATCGCGTAGCGCTCGGTGACGGTCATCGTCGCGAGCAGTTCGCCGTCGTCCGGGTCGACGAGCGCGATGTCCTGGCCGACGCGCACCGCGTCGGCGAACGCCTTGCCGGCGGACAGCGTGATCGGGATCGGCCAGAACAGCCCGCTCGAGGTGCGCATGCCGTCGCAGACGCCCTGCCAGTCGGCGTGCGACATGAAGCCCGGAAGCGGCGTGAACCCGCCGATCCCCAGCATGATGATGTCGCCCTTCTCGCGCGAGCTGACGCGCAGGCGGGGCAGGCTCGCCGCCCGCCGCTTCTCCGCGGCGAGGGCATCGTCGGCGAGGAGGAGCGGCGTGAGGTCGCCGCCGCCGTGAGGATTAACCAGCGCCATGAGCGCAGACTCCCGGTTGTCGTCTGGGGATGGAGCCGCCGCGGCGCGTCCGCCGGGGGATCGGGCTGATAACTTTCGGGACTGAGCTTATAACCATACCTGCCCGCGGATCGTCGACCTTGATCCAGGGCAAGTCACACGAGGGCCCGATAGTAGAGGTTCTGCGGGTGGTTCGCCTCGGCGAAGAAGTACCAGCGCTCGGCGAGCAGTCCCGCGAACTGGATCAGGAACGCGGCGGCGAGCGCGGCCGGCGGGGCCGCCCCGGCCAGGACGGCCGCGAGGAGCACGCCGGGGAGCGCGAACGCTCCGGCCAGGAACAGCCACCGGACCGCCTTCGGGAACGCGCGGCCCCGGCCGTGGAAGAACTCGCGGGTGTTGAACGAGCCGCCGAGGAAGCCCATCGACTTCTGGACGATCTTCGGGTGCTTGATGCCGATCGCGGTCTGGACGGTCGACTTCGGGCGCAGGCGGGCGTTGCGCAGGAGCGAGGCGATGCGGCCCGCGGCGGACAGGACCGTCAGCACGAGCCCCCAGCCGGCGTAGAACCGGACGAGGCCGGGCGCGGCCGCCACCGAGAACGCGCCGGCGAGCGTGAAGCCGGATGCGCCGCCCATCAGCGTGAAGTTGATCGGCGTGAGCGGGCTCGCCCACTCGCGCAGGAACGGCAGGCACGCGTAGATCATCCCGGTGCAGACGAACAGCGCGAACGCGACGAGCGTGCCGGCGGCGCCGAGCACCGTCGTCGCGTCGATCGCGATGCCGGACGGCAGCGTCACGAGCACCGGCCGGAAGTCCGCGAGGTGCGCGGCGCCGTAGAGGAACACGACCGCCATGAACGCCGGCAGCGCGATCACCTCGCGCGACAGCCACGAGGTGCGCCACTGCGACGCGGCGCGCCACGCGCGCTCCGGTCTGCCGAGGTGGAAGAACGACGCGGCGAGCCCGGCGGCGAGCAGCACGAGCGCGGCGAGGCTGCCGTGCGCGTGGAAGGCGTGCGCGTCCTGCGCCGGCAGCAGGCCCACGAGCGCGTAGACCTGCGCGGTGAACAGCGCGAGGAACAGCCCCTGGCCGGCGCCGATCAGCGTCGTGAGCAGGAGCACCGAGGGGTCGGGCCTCATCGCGCGCCTACCACGACATGATGTCGTCGAGCGAGGGCTCGGACTTCGCGGGCTTCGGCAGGAGCCCGTCGACCTTGAGCGGGTTGTCGACGCGCTGGAGCTCGTCCGCGTGGATGCGCATCGGCGTCTTGCGGCGCGGCAGGTAGTGGTTCGACGGATGCGTGCCCCACTCGGGCATGAGCGCGTAGCCCGCGTGGTCGCGGATCGCCTGCGCGACGACCGACTCGGGGTCGTGGATGTCGCCGAAGAGCCGCGCGCTCGTCGGGCAGGCGAGCACGCACGCCGGCTTGCGCTCGGCCTCCGGGAGCGCCTTGTCGTAGAGGCGGTCGACGCAGAGCGTGCACTTGGTCATCACCTTGCGCACCGGATCGACCTCGCGTGCGCCGTACGGGCACGCCCACGAGCAGTACTTGCAGCCGATGCACTTGTCGTAGTCGACGAGCACGATGCCGTCCTCGGCGCGCTTGTACGACGCGCCGGTCGGGCACACCGGCACGCACGGCGGATCCTCGCAGTGCAGGCACGACTTCGGGAAGTGCACGGTCTGCGTGTTCGGATACTCGCCGACCTCGAAGGTCTGCACGCGGTTGAAGAACGCGCCGGTGGGATCCCTGCCGTACGGCTCGAGGTCGGCGAGCGGACCCGCCGTCCCCGACGTGTTCCACTGCTTGCAGCTCGTCACGCACGCGTGGCAGCCCACGCACACGTTGAGGTCGATGACCAGCGCCAGTTGCGTCATCGCCGGTTCCCCCGTCCCGCGAAGTACGCGCGCCATGCCGGTGTCGACGCGGCGGTTCCCGGCGCCGCGGGCACCGCTTCCGCGCGAGGCCAGGTCTCCCCGGGCTCGCCGGGCGCGGCGGGCCGTATGCGCACGCGCACGTCGTACCACGCGGCCTGGCCGGTGACCGGATCCGAGTTCGAGATCGTGCCGCGCGCGTCGGGCAGCTCGTCGGCGATCAGGTGATTGAGCAGGAAGCCGATCCGCGACTCGTTCGCGTCGGGCGCGAGCCGCCAGGCCCCCGGCGACTTGCCGATCGCGTTCCAGGTCCAGACGGTGCCCGGCTCGACCGCCTCCGAGTACATGCACACGCAGCGCACCTTGCCCCACGGCGACTCGACCCACATCCAGCCGCCGTCCTCGATGCCCGCCTCGCGCGCGACGCGCGGATTCACGTACAGGTGGTTGTGCGCGTGGATCTGGCGCAGCCACGCGTTCTGCGAGTCCCACGAGTGGTACATCGCCATCGGCCGCTGCGTCACGGCCGCCAGCGGGTAGGCGGCGAGGTCGGTGCGCGCCGTCTCGAGCGGCTCGTAGTAGAACGGGAGCGGGTCGAAGTAGGTGTCGATGCGCTTGCGCAGGTGCCCGGGGGGCTGGCGCGAGAGGCCCTTGCCCTGGGCGGCGAGCCGGAACTTCTGCAGCACCTCGGAATAGAGGTGGATCAGGATCGGCTCGGCGTAGCGCTGGACGCGGTTGCGCTGCGACCACTCGAGGTAGCCCTTGTTCCAGTTTCGCATGTACTGGTAGGAGGGCGGGAGCTTGTAGTGGTAGACGCAGTTGTTGCGCTCGTACATCTCCCACTGGCGCGGATTGGGCTCGCCGCGCAGGAACTTCTCGCCGCCCTTGCCGCGCCAGCCGGCGAGGAAGCCGATGCCCGAGCCGGGCTCGGTCTCGTAGTTGACGATGAAGTCGGGATAGTCGCGGTACTTGCGCGTGCCGTCGGGTCGCACGAACGCGGGGAGCTTCAGGCGCCCGCCCAGCTCGATCAGCACCTCCTGGAACGGCCGGCACTCGCCGGTCGGCGGCACGACCGGCACGCGCACCGAGTCGACCGGGCCGTCGAACTCCGAGATCGGCCGGTCGAGCATCGACATCACGTCGTGGCGCTCGAGGTAGGTCGTGTCGGGCAGCACGAGGTCGGCGAACGCGGTCATTTCGGACTGGAACGCGTCGCAGACGACGATGAACGGGATCCTGTGCTCGCCGTCCTCGCCCCTGTCGTTCAGCATGCGGCGGACCTCGGACGTGTTCATCGTCGAGTTCCACGCCATGTTCGCCATGAAGATCATCAGCGTGTCGATCGGGTACGGGTCGCCGCGCCACGCGTTGGTGATGACGTTGTGCATCATCCCGTGCACGGCGAGCGGGTACTCCCACGAGAACGCCTTGTCGATCCGGACCGGCTTCCCGTCCTCGTCGACGAACAGGTCGTCGGGCTCCGCGGGCCAGCCGAGCGCGAGCCCGTCGAGCGGGTGGTCGGGCTTCACCGCGAGCGGCGTGTTCGGCGTCTTCGCGCACGGCGGGATCGGGCGCGGGAACGGCGCCTTGTGGCGGAACCCGCCGGGCCGGTCGATCGTGCCGAGCAGCGTCATCAGGATCGCGAGCGAGCGGATCGTGTGGAAGCCGTTGCTGTGCGCGGCGAGCCCGCGCATCGCGTGGAACGCGACCGGGTTGCCGGTGACCGTGTCGTGCTCCTTGCCCCAGATGTCGGTCCACGGGATCGGCAGCTCGATCTTCGCGTCGCGCGCCGTGATCCCCATCTCGTGCGCGAGGCGGCGGATCGCCTCGGCCGGGATGCCGGTGATGCCCGCCGCCCACTCGGGCGTGTACGCCTCGACGCGCTCCTTCAGGAGCTGGAACGCGGGCTTGACCTCGGTGCCGTCGGGCAGGCGGAACGAGCCCAGCAGGAACGGGTCGGCGCCGTCGGCGTGCGTCACCACCGGCCGGTCGGTCGCGCGATCCCACCACAGCTTGTTCTGCGGGTCGTAGCAGCCTTCCTCCGCGGGCACCTCGGTCCGGATGAACATCCCGAACTCGTCGTCCGCGGCGTTCACGTTGACGAGCTGCCCGGCGTTCGTGCAGCGCACGAGGAACTCGCGGTCGTAGAGGCCGAGCGCGATCAGTTCGTGGATGAGCGCGAGCAGGAGCGCGCCGTCGGTGCCCGGCCGGATCGGCAGCCACTCGTCGGCGATCGCCGAGTAGCCGGTGCGCACCGGGTTGATCGAGACGAACCGCCCGCCGTCGCGCTTGAACTTCGAGATCGCGATCTTGAGCGGGTTGCTGTGGTGGTCCTCGGCGGTGCCGATCATCACGAACAGCTTCGCGCGCTCGAGGTCCGGCCCGCCGAACTCCCAGAACGAGCCGCCGATCGTGTAGATCATGCCGGCGGCCATGTTGACCGAGCAGAAGCCGCCGTGCGCCGCGTAGTTCGGCGTGCCGAACTGGCGGGCGAACAGGCCGGTCAGCGCCTGCATCTGGTCGCGGCCGGTGAACAGCGCGAACTTCTTCGGATCGGTCGAGCGGATCTTCGCCAGGCGGTCGGCGAGCGTCGCGTACGCCTCGTCCCACGAGATCGGCTCGAACTCGCCGGCGCCGCGCTCGCTGCCGGGCTTGCGCCGGAGCGGCCTCGTGAGCCGCGCGGGCGAGTACTGCTTCATGATGCCCGAGCTGCCCTTCGCGCAGATCACGCCCTGGTTCAGCGGGTGGTCGGGGTTGCCCTCGATGTAGCGGACCTCGCCGTCGCGCAGGTGCACGCGGATGCCGCAGCGGCACGCGCACATGTAGCAGGTCGTGTTGCGCGTCTGCGTCGTCGCGCCGGGGAGCGGCGGGGCGGCGGGATCGTGGAGGGGCTTGCCCATGCCGGATCAGGCGGTCGCGCCGCCGCGCGCCTGGAGCACCGCGAGCGCGCAGGACGCGACGCGGCTCGCGATCGAGTCCGCGCGGCTGGTCAGGATGACCGGCACCGACGTGCCGAGCACGACCCCCGCGCACTCGGCCGCGGACAGGTACACGAGCTGCTTGTAGATGATGTTGCCGGCCTCGAGGTTCGGCACGAGCAGGATGTCCGGGCGGCCGGCGACCGGCGACTCGATGCCCTTCTTGCGCGCCGATCCCTCGGAGATCGCGTTGTCGAAGGCGAGGGGGCCGTCGAGGACGGCGCCCTGGATCTGCCTGCGGTCCGCCATCTTGCACAGCGCCGCGGCGTCGATCGTGCCCGGGATCGCCGGGTTGACGGTCTCCACCGCCGAGAGGATCGCGACGTGCGGCCGCGCGATGCCGATGGTGTGCGCGAGGTCGATCGCGTTCTGGGTGATGTCGCGCTTGTCGAGCAGCGCCGGGTTGATGTTGACGACGCAGTCGGTCAGCAGCAGGGGCCGCTCGAACTTCGGGATGTCGATGACGAACACGTGGCTGATCCGGCGCGCGGTGCGCAGGCCCTCGCGCGCCACGGCGGCGGCGAGCAGGTCGTCGGTGTGCAGGCTGCCTTTCATCAGCGCGGCCGCGGCTCCGCTCCGGCACAGCGCGACTGCCTCGACGGCGGCGCCCCGCGGATCGTCGCCGGTGTCGTGGATCGCCGCGCCGGCGAGGTCGAGCCGGGCTTTCGCCGCCGCGGCTTCGATCAGCGTCCGGGGGCCGACGAGCGTGGGCAGGATGAGCCCTTCGCGCGCCGCCGTGACCGCGGCTTCGAGCGCGTCGCGGTCGCAGGGGTACGCGACGGCGACCGGCAGCGGCCCGCGGGCGCGGGCGGCCGTGAAGATCTTGCGCAGGTGCGGCTGCCGCGCGAACAGCGCCCGCGCCGCGGACGTCGGTTTGGCCATTCGGGGTCGGGGTCCTCGTGGCCGGACGCGAGGGGCCGCCCCCGCGTCCGGCGTCTCGCCGGTCAGACGTAGTCCTTGTACTTCGCGAGATGCCGCACCGGCCTCGACAGCGCGTCGCGGCGGAACGGGTCGCCCAGCTCGCGCGTGCACAGGATCTCGACGATGCAGGTCTTCTTCGCGTTCATCTGCAGGTCGACCGCCTTCTCGAGCGCGGGGCCCACGTCCTCCAGGCGGTCGACGACGATCCCTTCGGCCCCCATCGCCTTCCCGATCGCCGCGAAGCTCGGGTTGTCGAGCTCGCCGGCGACGAACCGGCGGTTGTAGAAGTCGACCTGGTTCTTCTTCTCCGCGCCCCACTGGCGATTGTGGAACACGACCGGGGTGACCGGGATGCCGTGGCGGACGCAGGTCATGGTCTCCATCAGGCTCATGCCCCAGGCGCCGTCGCCCGCGTAGGAGATCGCCGGCCGGTCCGGCGCCGCGACCTTGGCGCCGATGATCGTCGGGAACGCGTAGCCGCAGTTGCCGAAGCTCATCGCCGCGAACATCGAGCGCGGGCGCTCGAAGCGCAGGTAGCTGTTCGAGACCGAGCAGATGTTGCCGATGTCGGTCGAGACCATCGCGTCGCGCGGCATCGCGCGCTCGAGCTCGCGCAGGACCTGCCGCGGGTGCAGGTAGCGGCCGCCCGAGAACGGCTTCTCGTGCTTCTGCTCCTCGATCATGTCGAGGCTGTAGGGATCCTTCTCGTGCGTCCACGCGTCGAGCTCGGCCTCCCAGGCCTTCTTCTCGGCGGCGATCTCGGCCGCGCGGGCGGCCTTGGTCGCGTCGCAGGCGAGCTTGCGCCCGCCGATCAGCGCGGTCAGCGCCGCCGCGGCGGCCTTCGCGTCGCCGCAGATGCCGACCGAGATCTTCTTCACGAGGCCGAGGTTCGTGTGGTCGGCGTCGATCTGGATGATCTTCGCCGTCTTCGGCCAGTAGTCGAGCCCGTGCTGCGGCAGCGTGCCGAAGGGGCCCATCCGCGAGCCGAGCGCGACGACGACGTCGGCGCGCGAGATCAGCTTCATCGCCGCCTTCGAGCCCTGGTAGCCGAGCGGGCCGCACCACAGCGGGTGGCTCGCCGGGAACGAGTCGTTGCGCAGGTAGCCGTTGACCACCGGGGCGCCCAGCCGCTCGGCGAGCGCCTTGCACTCCTCGACCGCGTCGCCGATCACGACGCCGCCGCCGGACAGGATCACCGGGAACTTCGCGCCGGCGAGGAGCTCGGCGGCCGCCGCGAGGCTCTCGGTGCCGCCCGGCCCGCGCTCGATGCGCCGCGGCTGGGGAATCTCGCAGGTGATGTCGCCGTAGAAGTAGTCGCGCGGGATGTTGAGCTGCGTCGGACCCAGGTCGGACTGCGCCCGGTCGAAGCATCGCGCCGTGTACTCGGCCATCCGGGCCGGATGCGTGACGTGGCCCTGGTACTTGGTGAACTCCTGGAACATCGGCAGCTGCTTCGCCTCCTGGAAGCCGCCCAGGCCCATCGTCATCGTGCCCGTCTCGGGAGTGACGATGACCACCGGGCTGTGCGCCCAGTACGCGGCGGCGATCGAGGTGACGCAGTTGCTGATTCCCGGGCCGTTCTGTCCGATCACCACGCCGTGGCGCCCGCTCACCCGCGCGTAGCCGTCCGCCATGTGGCCGGCGCCCTGCTCGTGCACGACCGGGATGAGCCGGATGCCCGCGGGCGCGAAGATGTCCATCGCGTCCATGAACGCGGAACCCATGATGCCGAACATGTCGGTGACGCCCTGCGCGACCAGCGTCTCGACGAACGCCTCGCTGGGGGTCATGCGCGTCGGTCCGGTCACGACGCGCCGGTCGGCTTGGGAGGGTTTGGTTGACATGCGTTCTCCTGAGTTGGGGTGATCGGGGGGGCGGGTCGCGCGGCGCCGTCGGCCCGGCGGCCCCGCCCGGCGCCCGGCGCCCGGCGCGGTGCCGCCCGGACGCGTAAAGTTAGGTGCATCCCCGTCGACGGCATAGGGCCAGATGCGCGCATTCGTAGGTTCCAACCGGGCCGGGCGCGGGCACCCTGGCCCGTTCGAACGGCGCGGTCTGGGCCTATGCGCCGCGCGCCCGATCGCCTAGCCTCGAGGGAGTCAGATTAGCGCATTTCACGGAGGGCTCCTTGGGCGACACGGACATCAGGCAACCCGACCGGCTCGTCGCCGTGCGCGACACGTTCGGGATCGATTCGGACCTCGAGGTGCCGGCGTTCAGCGAGCCGGACGACCACGTGCCCGAGGTCGACCGCGCGTACCGCTTCAATCCCGACGTGACGCTGGCGCTGCTCGCCGGGTTCGCGCGGAACCGCCGCGTCCTCGTGCAGGGCCTGCACGGCACCGGCAAGTCGACGCACATCGAGCAGGTGGCGGCGCGCCTCAACTGGCCGTGCGTGCGCATCAACCTCGACGGCCACATCAGCCGGCTCGACCTCGTGGGGCGCGACGCGGTCGTCGTGCGCGACGGCCGGCAGGTGACCGAGTTCCAGGAGGGGATCGTGCCCTGGGCGCTGCAGCGTCCGGTCGCGCTGATCTTCGACGAGTACGATGCGGGCCGGCCCGACGTGATGTTCGTGATCCAGCGCATCCTCGAGCGCGACGGTCGCTTCACGCTGCTCGACCAGAACCGGGTGCTGACGCCGCACCCGAGCTTCAGGCTCTTCGCGACGTCGAACACGCTCGGGCTCGGCAACGTCTCCGGACTCTACCACGGCGCGCAGCGCCTCAACCACGCGCAGCTCGATCGCTGGAACATCGTCGCCACGCTCAACTACCTGCCGCGCGACGAGGAGGTCGCGATCGTCCTCGCGCGCGTCCCGCACAAGGACACGGAGCGCGGCCGGACGCTGGTCGAGTCGATGGTCGCGATGGCCGAGTTGACGCGGCAGGGCTTCGCGGCCGGCGACCTGTCCACGCTCATGTCGCCGCGGACCGTGATCTCGTGGGCCGAGAACTGCGAGATCTTCCGCGACCCCGACGTCGCGTTCTGCCTGTCGTTCCTCAACAAGTGCGACGAGGCCGAGCGGCCGCTCGTCGCCGAGTATTACCAGCGCTGCTTCGGCCGCGAGCTGCCCGGGTCGTTCGCGACGGCGGCGGCGGACGGCCGCTGAGCGCGATGGCCCCGCGAGCGCCCGCGGGCCGCCCCGCCTCCCTTCCGTCCCCGGCCGGACGGCGCCGGGGCCGTCGATGACCGCGAGCGCTGCCGCAGCGCCCCCGCCGCCGGCCTCGCCGAGCGGGCCCGGCGCCGAGGCGTCCCGGGCCGACGTGCGCCGGGCGCAGTACGTCGACGAGCTCTTCGTGGCCGCGATCCGGGCGCTCGCCGGCGAGCGCCGGGTCGCGTGGCGGGGGCGGCGGCTGTACCTCGGCGACGCGCCTCTCGTGCTGCGCGCGCCGCACCTCGCGCCCGACGCCGAGCGCGACGACTTCGCCTCGTTCCGCGGCGCGGCCGACGGCATCGCGCTGCGGCTGCGCCATTCGGACGCGGCGCTGCACGCGCGGCTCACGCCGGAGGGCGCGGTCGAGCGCTGGGTGTTCGAGCTGCTCGAGCAGTACCGCGTCGAGTCGCTGGCGACGCTGCCCGGCGTGCGCGAGAACCTGCGCCACCGCTACCGCCAGTGGCTGCTCTCGTGGCAGGGCACCGGGCACGCCGAGAGCGTGGCCGGTCTGCTGCTCTACACGGTCGCGCAGGTCGTCCGCGAGCGCGTCTGCGGCGAGCCGCCGCCCGCCGGGGCCGACGAGCTGACCGAGTCGACCCGCGCGAAGCTCGGGCCCGTGCTGGGCGGCGCGCTGCGGGGGCTGCGCCTCGAGCGGGAGGACCAGGCGCGCTATGCGCAGCACGCGCTCGCGATCGCCGCCGCGGTCGCGGCGATGCTGCGCTCGGCGGTCGCGGCGCTCGAAGACGACAGCGAGCGCGGCGGGCGCGCCGGGCTCGACCGGCTCCTGTCGACGATCTGGATCGAGGACGACGGCTCCGACGGCGCCGCCGCCGCGCCCGGGGCCGCCGGCGCCCTCCGGGACGAGGTCGCGGAGGGCTACCGCGTATACACCACCGCCTACGATCGCGAGGTGGCGGCGGTGTCGCTGCTGCGGCCCGGCCTCGCGCGCGAGCTGCGCGCCCGGCTCGACGCGCGGATCGCCGGGCAGGGCGTCAACGTGCCGCGACTGGCCGCCGCGCTGCAGGCGCTGCTCGCGCCCCCGGCGCGGGACGGCTGGGACAGCGCGCTCGAAGAGGGCCGGGTCGACGGCCGGCGGCTGGCCTCCCTCGTCGCCTCGCCGACCGAGCGGCGGCTCTTTCGGGAGGACCGGATCGCGCCGGGGCCCGGATGCCTCGTCGGGCTGCTGATCGACTGCTCGGGGTCGATGAAGCAGCACGCCGGGGCGGTGGCCGCGCTGGCCGACATTCTGGTGCGCGCGCTCGACGCCGCCGGCGTCGCGAGCGAGGTCCTGGGATTCACGACCGGCGCCTGGGACGGCGGCCGCGCGCGGCGCGACTGGAACCGCGCGGGGCGCCCGCCGCGGCCCGGGCGCCTCAACGAGGCCTGCCATCTCGTGTTCAAGGAAGCGGAGGACTCGTGGCGCGGCGCCCGGCTCGGCCTGGCCGCGCTGCTCAAGTCCGACCTCTTCCGCGAGGGCATCGACGGCGAGGCGGTCGACTGGGCCTGCGGCCGGCTGGAGGCGTGCGACGCACAGCGGCGGGTGCTCGTCGTCGTCAGCGACGGCTGCCCGATGGACACCGCCACCGCGCAGGCCAACGGCGCCGACTACCTCGACTTGCACCTGCGCGAGGTGGTCGCCCGCCGCGCGCGCCGCGGGAGCGTCGAGATCCGTGGCCTGGGCGTCGGGCTCGACCTGCGCCCGTACTACCCGACGAGCCGGGTGATCGAGCTGGGCGAGCGGCTGCGGAACCAGGTGTTCCGCGAGATCCTGGAGCTGCTCGCGCCGCGCGTGCCGCGCTTCGGCCGCTGACGCCGGCTCACTTCGCCTGGATCGACGCGAGGTAGGCGAGCAGCGCGTCGATGCGGCCGGCGACGTAGGCCTCGGGGTTGGCCGCCTTCGCGCCGCCGCCCTGCGCGAGCTCGGCGCGGTACTCCTGCCCCCAGATCGGCATGTCGCGCTTCCCGTGCGCGGCGATCCCGGCCGAGCGGCCGTCGATGATCGCGCGGACGCGCTCGGCCGGGAACGTGCCGCCGTTCGACTTCGCGAGCTGCGTGAGGTCGGCCGGCGGCTTGGTCAGCGACGCGGCCTTCTCGCCGTCGCCTTTGCCCAGCGCGCCGTGGCAGGACGCGCAGAGCGCGTGGTAGTCGTGGCGGCCGAGCCCGGCGTTCGGGATCGTCTGCGCGTGCGCGGCCCCCGCGGCGAGCAGGATCGCGGCCGCGGCGTGGAGGTTCCATCGTGCACTCATGCGACGAGCTCCGTGGCTTGCGGCATTCGCGCCGCCGCGCGGGGAGGTTGGGCGGGGAGGTCTCACAGCACCTCGTCGCGCAGGTAGTACCAGCGGTAGAGGAAGCGCTGCCCGAAGCGGCGGAACGGCGCGAACGCCCGCGACCGCACCGCGTTGAAGACGTTCGGGTACTCGAGCGGCGAACGGTAGATCGGCAGCTCGAACGCGTCGTCGCGGCGGCCGGCGATCCGCTGCGCCATCCGTCGCCCGGCGTGCGCGGAGAACGAGACGCCGTTGCCGCCGTAGCCCAGCGCGTAGAACACGCTCTCGCGCGGATCGGGCTGCGTGATCCGCGGCATCATGTCGTGGCTGACGTCGACCCATCCCCACCACGAGTAGTCGATCGGGATGTCGGCGAGAGCCGGGAACTTGCGCGCGAGCCCGTTGACCAGCACGCGCATGTGCGCGGGATTGGGCGCGTCGGCGCCGGTGATCGAGCTGCGGCTGCCGATCTGCACGCGGTTGTCGGGCAGCCGGCGGTAGTAGAAGCGCAGCGTCCGCGTGTCGGTGATGACCTCGGTCGTCAGGAAGTTGGTCGCCTCGAGCTCGGCTCGCGTCAGCGGGCGGGTGACGAGCGAGTTCGACAGGATCGGCATGATCTTCGAGTCGAGGCTGCGGTGCAGCCCGTTGCTCGTGTAGCCGCCGGTCGCGAAGCCGACCGCCCGCGCGCGCACGGTGCCGCCGGGCGTGCGCAGGTGGTGCACCCCGCCGCGGGTCTCGAAGCCGATCACCGGGCTCGCCGGGTGCACTTTCGCCCCGAGCGCGCGCGCGCGCCGCAGGTAGCCGTACGCGAGGCGCAGCGGGTGCACGCCGATGCCGTCGGGCTCGTGCAGCGCGCCGAAGGCCTCGGCGTCGTTCACGTAGCGCCGCTTGACCTCGTCCGCGGAGAGGATGTGCGTGTCGTACCCGAACACCTCGCGCATCACCTTCGCCTCGTTCCGGAGGAACGCCATCTTCTTCTCGCGGTGCGCCGTGTAGAGGTGCCCGCCGGGCTGCGGCTCGCACTCGGGGATCTCGGCGACCAGGCCCTTGAACGTCTCGAAGCCCTTGCGGATCTCGGCGTCGAGCTTCAGCGCCGTCTCCTTCCCCCAGCGGGCGATCCACTGCGACCGGTACAGGCGGCCGCTCGCGTTCTGCCCCTGCCCGCCGTTGCGGCTCGTGCAGCCCCACGCGCTGCGGTTGGCCTCCAGCACCACCGCGCGGATCCCGTGCTCGCGCGCGAGGAACAGCGCGGTCGCGAGGCCGGTGAAGCCGGAGCCGACGATCGCGACGTCGACGTCGACGTCGCCGCGGATCGGGCCGTCGTCCTCGGGAGGCGGGCCGGCGGTCGCGACCCAGTAGGTCGGCGCGTAGTCGAGGCCCTCGCCCGGCGTGCGCGCCACCAGCGGGTCGTACTGCGGGTCGTAGGCGGCGTGGGCCGTCCGGTGCTGCGCGGCGATGTCCATGTCGGGCTCCCGCGCCTAGGCGCCGGCGATCGGCGGCCGGTCCTTGCGGAACGCGTTCTTCACCGCGATCTTGCCGCCGCGGAACGTGAACACGTCGACCATCCGCGCCTCGATGCGCGCGCCGTCGCCGCGCGTGCCCTTGAACGTCGTGAGCATCACGCCGCGGTCGCCGCTGACGAAGATCTCGGGATCCACCCACGCCGCGTCGGGAAAGGTCTGCCACGCGAGCGCGAAGCCCTGGCGCACCGCATCGCGGCCGACGAAGCTGCGGCCGAGGAGGTCCGGGCCCGCGACCCCGTGGAATTCGCAGTCGTCGGCCATGGCGCTCATCAGCGCGTCGAGGTCGTGACGGTTCCACGCGTCCGCGAACGCGCGCAGGAACTCGGGCGTCACCGAGTCGGGTTGGTCCGGCATCGTGGTCTCCACGTCGAAAGAGGCGGCCCGCCCGCCGCCCGCGATCCCTGGCCTCGCGATCCGGGGCCGGCGGGCAACTGGGGGTCCGGCGAAGGTTAGGCCCGGGCGAGGCGCCGGGGCTAGCTCCAGTTCGCCGGATTCGTTGAGGCCAGAGCTCCGGCGGCGATCAGGCGCGCGACTCGAGCCTCGCGATGACGCCGGCGAGCGCCTTGATGCCGGGCTCGATCTGGCGCGGGGTGATCGACTGGTAGCCCAGCCGGACGAAGCCGCCGGGCGGCGGCTCGGCCAGGAAGAAGACGTCGCCGGGCTCGACGAGCACGCCCTCCGCGCGGGCCGCCGCGGCGAGGTCGTCCGCGGCGACGCCGCGCGGCAGCTCGACCCAGTAGGATCCGCCGCCCATCACCGGCACCAGGCGGCACTGCGGCGCGTACCGGGCCATCGCCTGGAGGACGAGGGCGCCGCGTTCGCGCTGCGCGACGGAGATCCTCCGCATCTGCGCGTCGTAGTGCCCGAGCGACAGGAACAGCGCGAACGCGCGCTGGATGAAGGCGGACGGGTGGCGGATCATCAGCCGGCGCAGGGCGCGCAGCTCGACGATGAGCTCCGGCGGCCCGACGACGAACCCGATGCGCAAGCCGGGCGCGAGCATCTTCGACAGGCTGCCGACGTAGATCACGCGCTCGTGCCGGTCGAGGCTCTTGAGCGCCGGGATCGGTTCGCCGTCGAACCGGTTCTCGCTCTCGAAGTCGTCCTCGATCACGACGAAGTCGTGCTCGTCGGCGCTGCGCAGCAGCGCTTCGCGACGCCCGAGCGGCATCGTGACGCTGGTGGGGCACTGGTGGCTCGGCGTCGCGTAGACGTAGTCGACGTCGCGCAGCCGGTCGTCGACCACGAGTCCCTCGTCGTCGACCGGGACCGGCAGCAGCCGTTCGGTCCGGTTGGCGAAGATGTTGCGCGCGTCCGGATAGCCGGGCTCCTCCACGGCGAGGCGCGTGCCGGGCTTCAGCAGCAGGTCGGCGAGCAGGTAGAGCGCCTGCTGGGCGCCGACGGTGACGATGATCTCGTCCGCGGTCGCCCAGACCCCGCGCCGCGGGAGCACGCGGCTCGCGATCTGCTGCACCAGCGCCTCGTCGTCGCGGGCGATGAGGTCGGGCGCCCAGTCGCGGATGTCGAGGACCGAGAGCGCCTTGAGGCAGCACTCGCGCCAGTCG
>WBZU01000934.1_pt1 | contig 23591 bp, 24 predicted proteins | sample 5204311 | NCBI WGS metagenome assembly WBZU01 (sample SAMN12344359, study PRJNA552823) | activated sludge metagenome | biome: Activated sludge suspended growth; feature: Nitrification reactor; material: Wastewater; isolation source: activated sludge from nitrification reactor of wastewater... | reverse complement strand
AACCCGCCCCACCTAATTTACACAAAACTTGACATACCGCCTTGTCAAACCAATCCACTGATTAGTTATCAGAAATCTGATAGTACGAACTCCCATACCAGTATAATGTCATTTTAGTCCACATGGAGTACGTACCGCCGGGATTGATATTGACGTTGACACCGTCCCTTGAAATAGATCCCGAAATCATCCCAATATTTTTGAAGACGCCCGTGTGCCCCGTAATAATATAACTCTTATTGGGTGATTGGTAATTAATGCGAGCACCTGAATCCTCACCGACCCACTGCCAACCCGAAGCCCAAGATGTCCAAACCTCCTCAATTTTATCGTGGTCCACAAATGTCACTTTTCTGGCTGACTTATCGTAACACCAGTGGACACTTTGTTTGAACGAAAACAAATCCCAGCCCCATAAATTCTTTGCCCTTGTAGTCACTGCCTCCCAGGTGCAATTCTCAACACTTAATGGAGAAGCCTCAGTTCTAATTGTGGTGGTGCTGTTTTCAACTTTTGCAACGGCGATGGACGGTGGAACAAGGACTCCAAGAGCAGCCAGAAATACGGCGAAAGACAGCATGGCCTGCATCCATTTCTTATTCATTTTTGTCTCCTTTGGTGAGGGAAGGACCAGTGATTGACTGACCCCCACTTTTTGCATGTCGGTCGTCATCAAAAAGTTTGGCGCGCTGTTCCGAAACGGGGTAAGTCAGTGACTGACCCCGCTTTTGATCTCCAGCGAACAGCAGGCTTGACCTAAACCTGCTTCTCACACGGAGCCACTCAAGTCACTGACCCCGTTTTCGTCTCCGTCACAATTCAGCCTGTTTTTAGGCATTTGACAGCATTTCGCTTCCACGCGGACCACTCAATCTAAGACCCAGTGCTGACTTGAACCAAACTGACTCTGGCAACTAACCACGAAGGTGATGCCGCGCCAGCGCTGGTCTCAAAATCACCCTCGCCGCGCCGTCGCGAATTGCGTGATCGATGCTTGTGTCATGCGCTTGGACAGCAATCACAGCGAATTTTGTTTAGTCGTCTTAGACCCCTCCCTATCAAATACTAGCAGGTGAGTATCGCCCAACATTCAGGACACATTGACCAACTGCGTTTCGCCCAGTGTTTTTCGGCAAAATTGCACTCGGCTAGTTTCACCCACAGGCTGTCTGCTGACAGCCTGAATTCGCAACTGGAAAAGCGGGGTCAGTCCTGACTGGTCCTACCCTCTTTGGTGATAGTAAGAAATTACGGTGACCCTATCTGTAGCAATGCCATGAATACGGGTCCGAATATCGATCAACTTTGGCGTAAGTTCCTGCCCCATATTCCCATTGGCACGCGGAATTCAAGTCAACATTCCGGTAATAAGACCCTGTCAGAATCTTCCCATTACTAAGGCCGTACGCAGTATGAACTATGCACCTCCATGAATATGCATCTCCCGGCGGAAGTAAAATACTACGACTATATGTGGCCACTGGGAAAAAGATAGTTCCGGTGTACGTGTGATTGCAATAGCCGTTTATATCTATTCCGCCTAAGGGCGCGGCCGCATGGGCGGATTCAATAGACAAAAAACCCGGCGCAAACAACACGATCGTGCCGATGAAGAAGATGCCAATTAATTTCTTGAGAAGTTTCATGGTATTATCCTCCGGTGAGATTTGGACTACCGCTTATGATGATAACAGTAGTTCATAATAATCGTAACGAACTCAGGTAACGAATATTTAGGAGGCCAGGTATATGTTTAGCCCTGGAAAACGCCTGCGCGAATTAAGATTGGAACGCTGGGGTATGAAAAACGAGGACGGCAGACGGATAACGATCGACGGACGAAGATCGACCAAAGAATATATGGCCGAGTATGCTGGTATTTCAACAAAATCCTTGACTGAGATTGAAGATGGCGTAACCAAACAACCAGCACGCAAAACCATCGACCTCATCTTAGATATATTGGGGCAATTTCATGAGATCGACTGGGTTACCCGACAAAGCATTTCCGCTGCTTACGGCTACAAACTACCCGTCGCACCGCCAACGCAAATTGAAGGCCAATGGGCGCGGCACAACTGGGAAAAAGCCAATAGCGAGATATGGTTCCCGGCCTATCTGGTGGATATTATACATAGACTGTGGGGGTGGAATAAGTTTGCACCCAGACTATTAGGATTATCGCCCTCTGATGCGAAATTGACGAGGTTCGCTCAGGTAGACATTCTCGACGTTCTTTTCAAGTTATCTTCCTCCTACGTTGAAATCGTAAACCGCGATGAATATATTCCCAGTCTTATTGTGACTATGAAAGCTCAATTTCAGCCTTACCTCGGTGAAATCTGGTATACAGAATGGGTTAAGGAGGCTCAAAACCGTTATCCAGAATTTAGACGCCTATGGTCGGAAATCGACGATGAGGAAATCCTCCCTTACGCAATGGGAAATCCAACCCCCATTAAAATTAGAATAAAGTCCGCATTGGATATCTTAAAGTTTCAATTAATGGCCGTGGGATTTGCCAACGATCCGCGTTTCATAGTGGCACAATGGATACCAGTTGATGAGTTTACAGCGCTTCAATGCCTATTGTGGAAAAAACAAATGGATGGCTAAAAACCCTCCTCTTTAATCATGAAATAAATCCCCACATGGTGCTTGGTGCATCACGACTCAACGTTAAACATCGAGGGCATACGTATCGTCCTCTAGACAAAAATAACTGCACCGCCCAAAAGGATCTCTGCACTAACATTCGCCAACCTTCTGCCACAACCGCGCGCGTTATGGTGACACGCTAGGGCACCCTAGCAGGCGCCACGGGCACGAGTGCGACAAGTGCGCCCCGTGGGCTAGGTTGCCAGCGTTAAAACGCTCTGTGTGGCTTTTGGCGTGAAAGCGATCGCGGGGGATGGCTTTGGTGCATGAATCCGGCGACAAGCGAAACTCGCCCCGCTGGCACCTTGCTTTCAATCAACTTTGAAACTATCGGGCATGCCCAAGTGCGTCATGATGTTCAAAGTCCGACAACGGGCACCGAACTGTGTCGCCTGGGTAGCGAGTAAGCGTGCACTCAAGTGATCGCCAAAGATCGTTTTGAAACGAAAGACGGTCGTTTCGACTAATGAGCGTTGATGATAACCGGATACTTCCTTCCATTTCGAACGTCCATGCAGGCGCATGAAGCGCAATACCTCATCGCGCGGATGGGATGGCGTGTGCGTATTGCCATGCTGCCAGATGCGGGCGTTGTGGCGTGGTGGAATCACAATAAGGCAAACACAGACTTGACCAGACCTTCGGTTTCACGGTTGGTCAAGTGAAAGACTCTTCCTTCAGCGGAATGTGTCAGCATCGCTTCAATCGCCTAATCACTGTAGTCAAACTGCGCCCCGCGTTGGCAGGGCCCTGCATAGGCCCAAGCCGCCAGGGCTTCTTCCGAGATCCAAATGGTCAGCGACTCGCGCTGTACCAAGGCGTGGTCGTAAGCCGCCCAATTGCGAAGATGGTAGATCGTCTTGCGGCGCGAACGAGTGGCTGGGGGTGTATGCCTAATACACCCCAGTTTACTCGCTTCGCGCCTTCATGTTAAGGTTTCATGCACCAACGCCATTCAGTGGACACACGAATCGCGAGCAACTTCCCCTCAATACTGTATTGATGCTGTTTTGAGAGCAACCCTTTCACCGTTCTCACCACTGACCTTATTACGCCCAAGCAGATCGCCGCCCAAATTCCTCTTTTCCTTGAACACCCGCTCTTCACGTCTGCCACGGTCCGCCCGGCGACCAACGCCACTCAACGCCCAGGCCTTCAATCAACGCCTGTGTAATGGGCTGCAAGAACACGCGTAACACCTCGACGACCTCACCGAAAGCCGCCGGCGCGCCAGCGATCTGCGCGCGCTTCAGAAAGATCGTCCAACTCTGCTGCCGTGCAGCGTCGCCGGCAAATTCAGCGCTCAGGGCGACGACTGCCGGATCGAGTGCGGTCTCCCGCCACCGAAAGGTCGCTTGAATCGCCTGCGCCAGTACCTTGCCCTCAAATTCAAACTTCGTGGCCAGCAGCCAGACATCGTAGAAGTCTTTCAGCCGGCTATTAATCTCGCCATGATGAGCCATCGCGTGATATTTCTCGGCAATCACGGTCTCACGGCTATACCCTCGTAAAACGGGCGCTGGAAAATCCAGCAACGTCGGTAGCTGCACTGACACCGGCCCGGCCGCGATCGGATCGCCAAAGCCCACATCGATGTGAAACGGGATTCGCGCCGTGCCCAGCCGGGCGGTTACATTGACTCGCACGCCTTCATAGTCCGCCCCTTCCATGATTGGACCGCCGCTGACCGTCTCAGCCAAAAATTCCACGCCATCCTGAATATCAGGAACCGTCACGCAGATCGATTTTATGAGCGCCACGATGTTATCAACATCATTGCCTGTTCGACCCTGAAAATCGATATCGCGCGTCGGACGGGCGAATGGTCCTTGCCAGGCGCTGAACATCAGCGCACCCTTCAGAATAAAGCGTTCCATTTGGGCCGACCGGCTCAATCGATACAGAAACCGTTCCATGACGAAGTATTGCAGTAACTCATTGAACGGGCGTTGAGTGGTGCGGGCCTGGTTCAACAGCCGCTGATGAACGGACTGGGCTAGATTCTGTGTCATAGTAGAGTTTCCAGATAAGGCCGCATAACGCCCTCAACGCGGCAGATGCGAGCGTAGTGCAGCAATTTGTTGACCTCAATCCTCTTGTGCTGCTGGCGATAGGCTTTCAGCGCCTCCAGTGCAACATCAAATCCGATCTTGTTGCGGCGCTTGAAGGCGTCAGCAATACTTTTTTCGGGACAAAAAATTTTCACCGCGACGCCGTCAATCTCATGGACCTCAACGCCGGCCGTAAGCGTCTGGCCCGAGTACCAGAAGACCCGAATAGGCGGCTGCTTGAGCCGCGGGCGCTCAGCGTGCCCCGCGATCGCGATATCGACCACGTGCGGCACCTGATCCGTCAAATTATGAAAAGACAACGCGGAAATCAAGCAGATGACGGCTTGGGGTATCTTGCTGGCGACGGCCACCAGATCGGGATTAGAGAGGGGCGGAAGATCGGCCAGGCGGTACAGACCGCGCTCGATAGGCTCGATCGCTCCAGCATCCCGAAGCGCGTAAAGCGTTTGCGGATGAATCCCCAATCGCTGCGCCTCACTGGTCCGCAGTTGGCCGTTATTTTGCCGGAAGATATCCAGGGCTTTTTTAACCGAAGGTGAATTTGAGGTGGGTTTTACCATGATAGAAATACCGGTAAATGATTTTATTTACCGGTATTTCTATCATGATTACACCAAAAGATCAATCGGCACAACACTGACTTTTCAAATCACCGGAATACAGTAGAATCCCCGCCATGAGTGCCAAAATCACCCTCATCGGTCAACCGCAAAGTCTGCGCATCGAGCGCGATCTTGTCACCTTCAAGATCGTCACTGGGCCAGCGTCAAACTCCGCCCCTAAAGGACTGGACCTCTACAAAGCCGTGACTTACGTGGTGCATTGCAACAAGCGCCAGATCAGCCGCGGACGCGTCGATGAACGCGATAAATCGGAGTTGATCATCGAGGGCTATCAGGAGCCGCGCACCGACGCCGACGGCAAGTTGTACATCGATGTGGTAGCGCTGGCGATAAGCAGCAAGCAGTTGCAGGGAAATCGCAAGGTAGAACAACTGCGCGACGAGACCCTTAAAGCCGAGGAAGCCTACGAGCGGGCCTGCGACAAGTATGGCCTCGATTCTGCCGAGGCACAGAGCGCGGCCGAGGCCTTCGAGAAGATCAAGGGCAATTACCTCAAGTTCATGGGCAGTCAGCCGAAGTAACCCAAGTCCGCCCGTTCGACACATTACCGCTCGCGTCCATATTGGTTGCCACAACACGCCCCAACGCTACGGTAATGAGCGCACGCTTGCTAAAGCCTGCCACACTCTCACACGTTGCGCAGCCGTATCACCTAAGCCCAGCGGTAAATCATGCAAGTCATACTTGCCGTACACCGCCCGCCAGCGCGCATACACATCGCTCAACTCATCAGAAATCGGCACGCGATCTTCGCGGCCCAAATAGCGCCGAAGCCAGGTGTGCTCCGCGAACAACGTCCATACGTCTGCTGGCTGAGACGCGAGTAATTCAAACGGCGCGGGTACAGCATCACGCTTCTCTGGCACATCTTGCAGAACAGCCGACACGTAACGGGCAGGCCACTTGATCGGCTTAGTGTGCAGGGCGTACAAAGACCAGCCGACTATGACCATCGGCGACACACGCGGCACTTGCTGCACAATTCGCGCGTAGCAGCCTTTGATATTACGGATGCCCAGTTCACGCAGCAAGCGGTGTATATCGCCTTTCGCGATCAAGCCATCGTCATCGAAATCGCACGCAACCGCGCAGCATGGCGCAGAAAAATTAAGTGAGTTTTCCACAAAAACGCCCTTTGCCTGAGGCCCTCTCCCCCAGACCCCCACTCCCTGAAGGCCAAGCTACCTTTAATTTCGCATAGTCTGCACAGACTAAAGCGTTTAATAGCGGCAGATTTTTGGCATTTTCCAAAAAAGTCATACTTGCCCCCATTTTCCACGCCCTGACCGCGTCCGACCACGCGCATAGTAGCGATCTTGCAACTGCGCTGGTTCGGGCGGCGGCTGCCCCATCCGTTGCTGTTCATAGTACAGATCATTGAACTCCCGGTTGGCCGATTTGACCGCCGCTTGCTGCGCTTTGTCGCCGCTAAAGAACACGTGCTCAGCCCGATGCCCCGCTGCGTCTGAAACGAGGCCGTTCTTCAAAGCACGATTGATCTTCCGCATCCGACCGCGCGGCAAGCGATCCAGATCAACTCGGTAGTTCGCCGGCAAAGGCCAGGCGACGCGCGTTTGGCCCGTCGCCTGATCTTTAACGGTGAACACGCCGCTGTGCTGCATCATCGCGGTCATGACGGCTTCGGGATCGCGTCCGTCCAACTGCGACACGGCAATGTTATAGGTGACCTCGACATCGGCCGTCCGATTGTATTCGCGTTGCGTTCGATCAGGCACGCCGGTCAGATCGCGCAGTGTCGCCTGCGAGATGGGCGTGCTGCGCTTGGCAAACCCCGCCAGGTGCGCCGCCCACAATTCTGCTCGCCATGCGCCCACCTTCGACAATTTAGCGGTGGGTACCAGCACTGGCCGCGCCCCCAGCGAATCTGCGCCCAGCGACCGAGCCGCTCGTTCCGCACTGCGAATCTCAATCACCTCAGTGGTGACGCCCCTGCGCCGTCGAACGGTGACTGACAACAAGTCGAATTCTTTGGCTTGCGCCAACGCCCGTTTGAACTTGCCATCGCGGCTGCCAGCCAGATCCAACTCCGTCGCAACCTGCTGAAGTGTTTCTGCGGAAACACGCCCGGAACCCGTCGTATCCAGCGCCCGCGCCAACGACCATAGCCCCAGGCCCTGTTCGACATCGCGCTTGAGCGCTTGCGCGGCCAAGCCTGGATACACTTTTAGGAATTCAGGCGGCGTGATAGAGATCGGGTGTAAGCCGGAGGCCACAGGCACACTCAGCGGTAGTGGAACAGAGCGATCAGGCGTCGACGGCCATGACATCGCCTGTAAAGCGACCTGGGCCTGCTCGTGCGCGGCGCTATTGCGCTCGCGCGGCACCCACTCCACGATCGCTGATTCAAATTCGGCAGCCAACTCCCTGACGCGCTGGTGCAGCGGCAGCAGGTGCAGGGCCGCGACCCGCTTGATACCCAGCAGTTGATCGACGACCAACTCGCTGTCGCCGCGCACGACCAGCGGCCCGGTCACGCCCAGTGCGATCACCGCATCCAGCCCGGCCAGCAGCGCGCTGTACTCGGCGAGGTTGCTGGTTGAGCCTTCGGGCAAAGCCCCCTGCCCCGTGGCCAGCACTTCGCCATCGCGCATGACCACCCAGCCGTAGGCCGAATGAGCAACCGCGCCGCGAATGGCGCACGCGCCATCGAACGAGAGTACGATGGCGTTGGGCGCGGGCGGCGCGGCGCGGGGCGTGATCATACCGTCTGCTCCGCGCAACGGCGCACAGCGACGCGAAAACTACTTACCCTATTGACAAATCGAACAGGCGCGTGATAAGATGGGGACGTCTTCTGGAGACATTCCTTGCATCTAACTTGAGCACCCCGGTTTGCACACCGGGGTGCTCTGTTTTCAGTTGTGGCCATTCGGCCTCCTCAGTCCAAGAGCGTGTTTTTCGTCAGATCATTTACCAGCCTCCGCTGGGTACTGCCCGCCGCAAGTTATTTCTTGCGGACGACATAGGTGGGAGTCAATCTCCCTGACAACAAAGGCCACGACGCTCAGTTGCGCCATGGCCTTTGGACATAGAAAACCTCAAATTCTTACTTGAGATTTGCGCCGAGATATGTTACACTGCGCTTGTAACACGCGCCGGCCGCAGGCCACCAGCAAACGCTCCTCTCGCCGCCAAGCTAATGAGGGGCGTTTGCTATTTCTATACATTGAATTTGAACAAAGGCATTCTAGCACAAGATCAAACGAGTATCAAAGCTGATTTCACGTCGAACCTCTACGCAACAAAATCTCAATCTCCCAGATTGTCTTGGCGTAACACATCGGGCGCGTTGCGTCGACCTACTCAGGTAGCCTCAACTCACGTCAGCGAATCTGATAACCACGCAACGCTTGCCGCTCAGCTGGTGTCATGCGTGCCCGTTCCTTTTGATCCAATCGCCGGAAACGCCAATCAAAAATGAGCCAGGCCAGATCATGTGCCCAGGGCCAGTGTTCCAGTCGCTTTAGCCAGCGGGCATGAGCAACAAACAGACGTTGCTTGGATACCAACAAAGACATCACTTTGGCAACCAGGCCCAGATTGACGGTAGCCGCTAATTTCGGCGTGACCCGAAACTCACGATAGAAGTTCATCGCGATTTCTCCTTTCGACGAGTTTGATTGTGCTTGATACACCATCCACAGCGCGTTGTATTGGCCCGCTTCACCGCGAACGGATGATCACAAACCGCGCAGCGCATGAGCGGCTCAACACGCCACAGGCCGCGCTTGCTGATTGTGATCCGCACTTCGAGCACGCCGCCGCTGGCCCGCGTCACCGCCTCAGCCAACATCGCCCGATAGATCGCGAGCACATCAGCGGTCATCTTGAATTGCGGACGTTTTCCGACGAACACGCCATCACGCATGCGCTGCTTGTTGTTCTCCATATTCGCAATCGCGCCCGTTGTGTAACGTTTGCCGATTGCACGCTCGATTCGCTCGGCGACCTGGTTCAGACTCAGTCCGGCCAGGTGCCGGGCATCCCGTGCCGATCGGACCGCTCGAAAAGTCCGCAATCCATGACTCGTTAATCGGCTTTTGGGGGGTGTGCCCATGCAAAGAGGCTGCAAATAGCCTGCAAACACCCCCGGCGCTGAGGCGGTTTGATCTCGTAAAGTGCGCATTCCAGGTCTCCCGACAGGGTAAATCACCCATTACTGATGGCCGCTGGTTCATCGCACAGGTCACACACCGTGAACCCGATAGACCAGGCCGCGCTGTGATCTCAAGCGCTTTCCTGATCATTGTTAACAATCTGTTTGATGAAAGTTCATTCACTGTTTGCTTACATCTCGATCGGGTCGGTGTTGGTGTCGCGGCGCGTGATGATCACGGCCTGACCGTTGCGCGTCGGCAACAAATCGTCATTCCATTTAGCAGCTTGCGTGGCCGCCGTGATGGCCGGTGACTGTGCCGCGCTGGGCGTGGCCGGCGTCGCCGTGATCGGCCGTTGTTGCGCACGCTCGCGTGCGCCCAACTTCAGATCGATCCCGCGTTCCAGGCCGGCGCGATGCGACTTGGCATACTGCAGGCCGATCGCGTATGCGATCGGCACCGCAAAGGTTAAGGCGGTCGCATACCAGTGCCGCCCCTCGTCAGTAAATTCGCCGATGACCAGGTAGACCCCCGCAATTACGCCGCCGACGATCAACAGCGCCAGGATCGCCATCCCCAACAAGCGTGAAAACTCATTGATGAATTTGCCCATCGCTTGATCCTTTCTTATCGTTCGCACACATCGCGACCGAGATCGCGCAGCGCCGCCAGTTGATCGCGCCCAACCTTCAGCAGCCGCGCCGCACGCTCGTTGCCGGGCTTGCTCAAGCCAGCCTCAGTCAAGGTCTTAATCAGTGTCGGGCGGCCGTCACCGCGCGCCGCCGCGGTCAAACTGATCGCCAGTTCCTGCCCGGTCCACGGTTGCGCGCCAGTGTTCGTTGCACTTTCGGCTTCAAAAGCCGGCCACTCGTTGAGGGCGGGCTGCGCGATCGCTGCGCGATCGATCTCGCGCTTTTCGATGTACGCGATCTGGGTGCGGTGAATGTTGCCCGGCGTAATGGTGTAGGCATCCCCCTGCCCTAGCAGCCAATCGGCGCGCGGGGTACTCTGACCAACGGACACTTCCGAGGCTTTAGCGTCGCTCACGCGCAGCGCGATCCGCCCCGTCACGTTCCGCTTGATCGTGGCATCGCCCAGCGCGTCATTGACCGGGTGCTGCGTGGCCAGCACGACGTGCACCCGCGCAGCGCGCCCCTGAGCGGTCAATTGCCGGATCATTTCAACACAGACCGGCTCGGCACTTAATTCTTGAACTTCATCGATCACGATGACCCACTTATCGGCCGTCATGTCGTGGGCCTCATAGCGCCGCCGCATTTCGGTCACGGCATAGGCCAGCGCCGCGCGCGCATCCTCGATCGTTGTGACCAACGGACCGAGCACGCCCGGCAGATGATCCAGCCCGCTCAGACCTTCGGGCTTGAGGTCAATCAAAATCAAGCGGTCGCCGTTACGGGCCAACTGCACAATCATCGAGCGCAGGGCCACACTTTTACCCGCGCCGGTTGTGCCCGCGATCAGGTAATGCGGGGCCGCATCGCTCAAGCGCAGAATTACGGGCCGACCGTACTCGTTCATGCCGGCCAGCCAGTGGCCGGGCTTGTTGGGCCGCGTGTTCATCTGCGCAACGCTGATCGTTTTCTGGGCCAGTCCATCGGGCCAGCCCGCTTCAATCCGCACAAAGCGTCCAGCCAGGTAAATCGCGGGATCGGCGATGAACACCCACGGAATGAACTGCCGTGTGACTGCGCCGTCGTCACGGCTCAGGGCACGGAGCAACAGGCCGGCATGAAGACCCGCGTCGATCTCGATCGCGCCGGCGCGCGGGCCGGCGATCGTCCCGATCTCGCGGATGATGATGGGCTTGTTGGGATCGCCCGTGAGCGCGCCAGCGCGGGCGGCCCGGTCGAGTGCGCCCGCCCATTGAGTCAGATACTTTTCACGTTGATCGAGCATGTGTCACCTCGTTAATAGACGGACTGATCGATGATCTGCCCGCTGCCTGACGCCGCAGTTGAGGCCGGCGGCAGCAACCCCAGCGCCCGCGCATCAAGGCCGGCCGCCAGGCACACGGCAACCAGTGCGGCCGTATGCCCGGCGCGATATTCGTCGAACCCAGGCCGCGCGGCTGCACTGGCCGCGTGAATGGTTTTGATCAGCCGCTCGATGTCGTCTTTGTGCCAGGCTTTAAGCGCCGACCAGTCGCCCATGTTTACACCTTGTTAACAGTGAGTTTAGATCAGTGTTAGATCGCGATTGATCGAGCGTGAACAGATCTGCCGCAGCGTCGTTAGCCATCATCGGCCATCCCCTAGCGCCGCGACCAGTTCGCCGATCTCATCCGGCGCAGCGTAAGCGGCGGCAAATTTGAGCGGAGCAGCGGAGGTATAGGCGATGAAGTCTCCGACGGCAAGCGGTTGCGCATCAGCCGCGATGACCAGCGCGCGATCGGTCCCTGTGGTTACCGTTTCACGGGTTGCGCCGATCACATGCACGCCTTTGGTGTGGCCGGTCGCCAGCAACGTCTTGATTACGGCCTGCTCGCTCTCGGTCAGCGCGGCCAGATCGTCGACTACCACCATGACGCGCGGCTCAGCGGAGTCGGTGCGCCGCTCGATCAAAGCGCCGACACCCGGCAGGCCCGCGCGGTTCAGTTCGTGATTGAGGTACGACAGCGCGGCCAGCGAGTCCAGGCCCGTGCCGAGAAGAACAATCTGCAAGGCGCGGCGCGTCTGTAACGCGGCCAGGCTGATAACGAGCGTTTGCAGCAAGACTGTTTTGCCCGTGCCGGCCGCGCCGCTGATCACGATGTGCTTTACGTCAGGCGCAGGCAACCGGATCATCAGGGGCGCGCCATCAGCGGCCAGCCCCAATAAGGCTGTAAACGCAGGGATCCGGTGGGCGGGCAGCCGCTTCAGCATGGTTGACAGTTTGATCGGTTGTGGGTCGCCGCGTGGGACTTCACACCAGACGGCTTGAAGCGCTTGATCGTATTTCAGCCGGGCAGGGGCGTGCAGCAGCGCGCTGATCTCGCCGCTCATGCCTTCGAGGCGTTCGCGGGGCGTGGTGGGGGCGGGTTGCAGAATGAATTGAATGTACCGGGGAGTGACTTGACCGCCGGTGATGTGCGCGGCTGCGCCGCGCTCCCGGCACAGGCGCTCGATCGCGTCGGCTTGCCGATCGAGTGTCTGCCGTTGGTTTACGGCCGTGATAGGTGTCATTGTCTGCCCTTTCATTCGGGTGAATGTCGGGGGCAGCGCCTGTAAAACGCAAAGGCGCGCCCTGGGTTAGGTCGCGCCGATGTAGCCTAAAACGCTTTGGCTGATAAGTGCGAATAGTGTAGAATCGCGCCTAGCCTGTGCGCCGGTTACGTCGGCTCATGGGTCAGGGCTGCCTGGGTGTGTTCGGCACTCAGGTGGCCCGCTCGCTTTTTTATACTGTGACTAAACCTAGTCCGGTTTAATGGACTTCTTTAAGTGGTCGGCTTACCGCCTTTCTTTCCACGTTGTTCTGCCTCTAGTTCATTCACCCAGTTTTCGAGCAGTGTTCTCATGACCGCCGACAGATCAACGGGAATTGGCTGAGATTGCGCCTTTTCAAGTGCGCGTTGTTTTAACTCTGCCGAAACACGAAACCTGATAAATTCGCCTTTGGGCGCGTGTGTCATGATTTCCTCTTCGGCGTGGCACAGTGTACCACGCAAATCACGGTTGTCAACTCTTCAAATAGGGCAGAGCAATCGTTTTATCTGGATCGACTAATCAAATTATTGGCTGTTCGTTTACTGATTGTTTGCTCATTGTTAACAATTACAGAGCGTACCGCACCGGCTTCTTGGCCAGGCTTAGATCGCGCTGGCCGGCGCGATAATCACTCACAAATTGCTCCAACACATAGCGCGTCAACGCCTGCAAATCGACGTTTTCGCGCCGCGCGATGTCTTTCAACTCAGCGACGACGGCGGGCGGCAAACGCACGGCCCAGGGTTTGCCGTAAGCGGCATATTCGGCTTGAAGTTGTTTATCGGTGCGGGCCTTGATCGGTCGAGTCTTATCCGTGGACGGCGCGGCAGGCTTGGCTTTAGTCGTGCGCTGGCGAGTAGCCTCCGTTTCCGTCGGCGCAGGTGACGGAGCAGGGGCAGCGGTAGGGGTAGCCTTGGGTTTGCCGAAAAGATCATTGACACTGGCGATGGGTTTACGTTTGGCCATGTGATTTACCTTTCTGTTGCTGCACCCACGCGGCCAACTCACGATAGGCGACGGCCGCTTGATGTTGTGGATCGTAGACCAGAATGGACTGGCGGGCGCGGGTTGCCTCCGCCAGGCGGATCGAGCGGCCAATCTGGATGGGGATCACCGGCCAGCGCTGCCCGATCGCCTCCAGCATTTCGGCGTGCTCGCGCGTGTGTGAGACCATCACCGGCAGACAGCCCAGCAGGTGCAAGGCCGGATTCAGGTTGTCACGGGTCAAATCGATCGACTGCGAAAACAACGCCAGCGCGCGCACGGCCAGAAATTCGGCCTGAAAAGTGGCAATCACTTCACCGCTGGCCGTCAGACCGTTGATCGTCAACAGGCCCAGCGAGGGCGGGCAGTCGAGCAGGATGTAGTCGTAGCCGTCAATTTTGCGCAAGGCGTTCTTCAAGACCGATTCACGAGCCATGCGGGAAGCCAGCCACAACTCCGTGCCGGAGAGATTGATATCCGAGGGCAGCAGGCTAAGGCCGTTGTCTAGCTGGCGCGCCACGTCGCTGACGCCGGCCGTGCCGGTCAGCACCTCAGCCAAACTAGCCCCTTCGGCGTCATCAATGCCCAGCGCAACGGTCAGACTGGCTTGTGGGTCCATGTCGATCAACAACACGCGTTGGCCCAGTTCCTGCAAGGCCGCGCCTAAATTAAGTGTGGTGGTTGATTTGCCGGTCCCGCCTTTCTGACCGGCGATGGCAATGACGCGTTTCATAAGCCGTTTTGCCTCTGTGTTTGCTGGTTGTTAACAATCAGTCAACAAGCAGGTTAATCGGGTGTTTGCACAGTGTAAGCAATTAGCCGGGTTTGGTCAACCCGTTCTTTTGTTCTGCCTGCCTGCCGGACGAAGGCCTACACGCCTTACACTGGGCAGGGGGCTCGTCAGATCGATCAGGGGTGTATGCCTGATTAGCGGGCAGGCAGGCAGCCCCGCGGGGCAGAGAGAGGTTACTCTTTTTCGGCAGACCTAATTCGCCCCAGTTTGGGTAAAGGTTTACTGAACCTTGAAACAAGGTCAACGACTCACCCGATATAATTACGCAGTAAAAAAAACAATGAGGGGCCCTTGTGGGGCCCCTTGGCAAACTAGCGACCAACTATCTAATCGTCGAGGTTAGATGCGCACGCGCGAGTGCTTGACCTCAGATTATGCTCTTTGTCGCTGTCGATACTTTTGACTTTATTGCCCGGTCAACTTGGGTTAGAACCTCGGCAAACTCCTCTAGCAGCCTGGTCTGATACACACGGTCGATTTCTTTCAGAACTTGACTAGTCTTATCTGGCCGACAAACCGCGTTCTCAACTGACACCAAGTCAAACACGTCTATTTTGGCACGTTTGGCAAGTTCGGCCCGCGTGTCGCCTTTGACCAACCGTAACACCCGCACTTCTTCGCTTAATTTCTTGCGCCGCTGCTGCCAATTGACAGGCAATCCTTGCAGGTCTGCCCGAAATTCAACCGCCTCGACGCACATAGCGAAAAAAGCATCTGGCAAAGCTGGTCGAGCCTTCTTGCGCCACATTGCATTAACCTCCTTATCTGGGTGGTGTTCAATCAGTGTTGCTTTATTGCTGCCGCGATAGGCACTGATGGCTTCAAGCGAGTGTTCCAGCAACAGGGGGGCAAACGAAGCCAGCGGCCAGTAGTCTCCACCACTTCGCCATCGGTTTGACCGGCGGGGCTGCTTACTACTCGACTTCCAGCGGCGTGTTCGGTCCAGGTATTGGTTGTTCTGCTGGCTGCTCCATGCATCGCCTTGTTCCTCTCGACCTCCAGCGGTGTACTTGTGATCGGTTGCGAGCCTAGCGCCGATGGCAAGAGTATCCTTTTCCCGTCCAACTTCCTGTCCAAACCTCGTGAGCGATTCAGTGTTGTACGCGGCTTTCTCCCCTTCGGCCTTGGTTTGCAACTGCATGAGTCTCAGGTCGCGCACGGCCTTTTCCCATTCCGCTCCGGTGGGCAATCGCAACCATGAGTCTGTCACTCCACCGTGTAACGTAACCTTCAGCCACTGGCAGTACACCATCGCCCCATACCATGCAACATTAGGTTCGGCATCTTCGTTTTCAAGGCATTGATTAGTTTGACAAGGGTACGGCTTACGCAACGAGCGCCTCCACTCCCACACATTGCCTCGCAGACTCTCATTGCTTTGTGTACCGTGCGCCGCCTTCTCCCATTCGTCTTCAGCAGGCAATCGCAGCCGTGTGTCTGTCACTTCGTCGTGTGACATAGCCTTCAGGTACAACGCCCTCGCCTCAGACCATAAAGCATCAGACTCAACACCTTCGCCCTCGAGTCCATGATTCGTAAGACAAGGGTACGGCTGATACAACGAGTGACACCACTCCTGCACGTTACCTGCCATATCCGTCACGCCACAGGACAACTCCTTGTGCTGCGAACCGTGCGTCTTATTCCATCCAAGTTCTAGAAAGATACGCAGGAGCGCAGTCCAATTAGCTGTCTTTTCCCATTCGGCATCGTTCAGACACCATGGTTGTCCCAGTTGTTTGTCAGTTTCATTCATGCCGCCTCTGCGCGTTGATTCGACAAGCGAAAGCAATCTGGACATCTGCTCCAGTGCTATTCGACTACCGCCACGCTCAGATAACCGCTCGACCTCAAGACAAGCAACCGTTCTGAGAAAAGCGTGCAACAGTGCCCAAGTCGGTCTGTCTGCTAAACCATCAGTCTGTGGAATGTGACCGCTACGCGTCAGAATACTATCAACGAGAGACTTGGCTTCTAGACATCTTTGGATGAATCGCAGCTTCCCTTTAGATTTCACTAACCGTACTTCACCGAAGTCGCCGATCTCGGCCAGCGCCCGATCGATTTGTCGCCATCCCCGACACACTTCTCCAAAGTCTGCCATCTCAGCCAATGCTTTATTTTGAATCAACTCCCGCAGTTCCTGTCCCGTCAGCATCTCGTACAACGTCACACCCAGCGCATACAGGTCTCGACGTGGCTCAGTCTCGCCTTGCCCGTATTGATGTGAATTACTGGACGTCATTGCTTGCACATCAACGGGAGTCTTCAGATGTGAGCAGAAGAACTTGTCTAACAGCGTCGCATCAACTTCAGGCATAAGCCAGATCTGGACATTGCCGGGTTTGATGTCACGGTGGACGATGGGCCGCTGCTCATACAGATACGCCATCCTTGTGCAGAGTTGCTCGTACCACGGAGACACCGGTGGTTCAGAAAGCGCGAGATCTACTAGATCTGCCCTTGCCCGCAGATTTTCCCTTTCGGCATAGTCCAAAATCAGGTAATGGCCTACACCCGGAATCACAAAGGTGTCCCTCACGTGCGGCACACTAGGATGGTCGAGTCCAGCCAGCACTTGTACTTCCATCATAAACTGCTGCTGCGCTTCAAGCGAGGTATCCAGAAGTTCTTTGACGGCGACCATCTGACCCGACACCACATCCAGAGCGCTGTACACTACCGCAAAACCGCCGCGACCTAGTTCTTTTAGGATTTGATAGCGACCATTTAGCATTGGCTCGGTTGGCTGATGCATGCCACATCGTCTGCAAAACTTCGCATCCCGCCGATTCTGGGTTTCACCACATCTGGAGCAACACGCGTCTGGCCGATCTTGCAGAGGTGCCTTCTGACAGAACTTACGATCTTCATGTTCACCTTGAGTCGACTTCGGCATTAGTTGAGCTAAGCGCGCCAGATACACTTGGCGCATCTCACGATCGAAGTCCAACGTGTCTAGCCGTTGATCGCGCTGTTCATCCACTAATGCGAGGATGCTATTCCAGTTCTGTTGTGTGTCTTCAGGTGACATGAGAGATTCCTTTGTTGCAAATGGCAGATCGACGTAGTGCCACCACGATCCAGATATGGCTAAGTTCACTATCAACTGCTTATTACTGTTATTAAGTTGTATGTCATCGCGCGTGCTTGGTAAATCATCCACTCTGCTAACGATGTTCGTTGCGTTCCCAGGTTATTGGGGGTGGAGAGGGGCTTGGCCCCTCTCGCACCCGCGCCGTGTTAAGCAGTACCCCATTCAGCACCCAATAGTTTCTTCAGGCGCTTTCGTGCTCGCAATAAGATTTGGCGGAGATTTGCATAACTTACGCCCAAAACGTGAGCTGCTACCTTTTCTGACATTTCATCTCGACCGACGAGCTGCACAGCCTCTTGCTCCTGTTTTGACAGAAGGGCAACAGCCTGCTCGGCCTGGTGGAATTGATCGCGTCTTGAGACGATTTGTTCGGGTAAGCACCGAGTATCTGGGATATTCTCCCAATACGAATCTCCTGGATAAGTCTCCTGAGTTGTTGTTGTCGAGCGAGCAATCTCTGTGTCACCTTGCAATGGCCTTGATCTGGTTCCCTTTTTTTGCGAACGTACTCCTGCCATCCGTCGAGCTTTGTTATTTGCAATCCCTATGGCGTAGGCAAGCAAAGGGCCTTTGGACTTTCTGTACCTTTCCTCGGCAAGGGCTATGAATAATTCGAGATAGGTGTCCTGCTCTAAGTCATCTGCATTCACTTTGTACTGAGCGGCAATACGTTGAATTGTATTCCACAATTTTTCGCCATCTTCTGAATCCCGAAATTCATGCCATTCATGCCAAGCCCTATCCCGGATATCGGGCCATTCAGGCTGACTTATGCGAGCGAGTGGGGTCCCGCTTGAACCTGGGTTGGTCGCCATTTGCCCTCCTTTAGGGTGACCGCCCATGGCAGAAAACCATATACACATCGGCTGTAGCGTTCGTAATTCAACGACTTAGCCGGTGCGTCGTGCCGGGTATCTGCCAGTGTTCAACTGGGACGATAGACTGTTAAAGTTCGATGGCCCTACAACGGCCCCAACTGCTGTTTCTAAATGATATCAATGTGAAACGTTTGGTGCATTGAATTGGTACATGGCTTAAGTTATCCCATGGTCCCTCCTTCAAGGACGGTGCCCGTTAGATGTTTTTCCGGCTCACGCCAGGTAATGTGCGGTCCTCTACTAATATATTGCCCGTTGACGAAATTTTGTGACAACTCGGTGCCGGTATTTGCCAAATTGCCGTTCAGCACACGTCTGCCAGGTTAAGTTGAGTTCAGCATAGCCTGATTTTCAATGGATAACCTGACGCGATCCACGCATTTAACCGCCGATCGATTAAAAATTACGCTACGCCTCACAATTTGCCTTCATCGGGCAATTATAGAGTGTACGACCACAATCAATTCGACCGAGCAACAAACCAAGTACAGATCTCGAATGAAGACTTAAGGAGGTCTTTCATGCAACGCTTACAGGATTTTTTGACCAACCGAGCAGCCCATCAGAAGCCCGCCACAGGTTCAGGCGGCACGGAGGAATCAATCTTGAATTCGAAAAAGTCTGACGACCGACGGAAGTTGCTGGAAGCCGTCCAAACTCCATTGGGGTTCTTTTCGCTGACATTGCTGGTCGCTGAGGCGCTCTTTACGGCACTCGCACTGAATCTGCCGACAGCCGAGCGAACTACGCTGCTCTATGTTATTGCTGGCACGTTTGCGCTACTAGTCCTGGTGATTGCGGGGATTGCCACCCTCCGGCCAGAGGCTCTGTGGGGGAAGCGATATTCATCGCTGGATGACGCTTTTGCACGGGGGCTGGGCGAAGAAATCTATACCGCCCTGGACTCTTACCTATCAGGTCTCAAAGAGGAGACTGCCCGGCAGGCGGTCTATGAATTGCTGCGGCGCACCATTGCCACATCGCCGCACGCGAGATCGCGCGCAACCAAACGGTTTTGCAACCTGCTCGTTCAGACGATTATTCGCCGGGCCAATCTGAACGGCCGTTGGGAGAAAGCCAAGCGGGAGTAGTTTCCCCAGACACGCCGCCACAATGAAGGGAGGGAGCAATCAAACGCTCCCTCCCTCTTGATTAAGCCGGAATCCCTCCGTCAGACTCAGCCGACAGAGCAGGGGGCGCGGCCCGTGTCACCAGCAGGAGTGCTCTCCGCACGTCGAGCGCATCCTATCCCGCCCAGCCCCAGCTGCCAAGATATGTCGCTCGCAAAATTTTGTTGCGTGAATCTGAAATTGAGCGCAGAGTAATGTCGGCTGCGCGCGCGGTACACCACTTCAAAGGACACTTAGTATGGACACGTTCACCGTCGGCTTTATGGCAGGGGTAATGGTTTCGCTGGCCATCGTGGTGCTTGCGTCACGTCTGTCACCTTCTCAACTTGAGCAGGTTATCAAGGCCACGACCCGTCGCAAATAGGTCACTTTGTCGACCGACAACCGATTTACCAGTCAATGTTATCGATCGACAAGGTAAAAACGATTTGTATCTGAGATTCTGGCGACATTAGAAGCGACTTAGGGTGTACGAGGCGTTGGTCGCGAATCTATCGTATACCCTAAGTATCGCTACGAAACGCCGAAAAGGTCGAAACCGGGACTCGCCGCTGCTCAGGCAGCGCGTAAGTCGAGAGAATGACAGGCTTGATGCGCCATCCATTGCCCAACGCGCGTTGGCGGAAATACCCACCACTTAGTGTTATACTTTCGCAGGGCAAATCTGTTGCACAACGCGCTGTAACTCGCCAGGGCAGGGGGCTACAACACCTGTGACGCGCTAACGCCGAGACCTTTGGTGTCATATTCTCAGGCCGGACATGGCGCATTGCGCGCTGCGCACCGGCCTGTTTGTTGACGCCACCTGCCCGAAATTCTTGTTGATGGATAACGCCATGCCCACTGACTATCGCGCCAAACTGCAAAACCTGCTGCGTGAACTCTTCCAATTCGATTCGGCCGAGTTGGATTTCGGCATTTACCGCATCATGAACCAGAAGCGGTCCGAAGTCGATGCCTTTATTCAGCACGACTTGCTCGATGCGGTGAGCACCGCCTTTGGGGAATTCGCGCAGGGGGTCAGCCAGAACGCACAGGCCGAATTGAAGTCGCTGGAAAAGCAGGTTCGCGAGACGCTGGGCAGTGCGGCGCTGGATGACGCTGGCAATGTCACGTCCGCGTACAAGCAGTTACCACTGCCCTTAGTGGCAAGTTATGAAGCCAAACGCGCAGAGGCTAAAGTGGTGGCCGTCTCGGCCGAGCAGGAGGCCCAGGTCTTCAACGATCTCTATACCTTCTTCGCCCGCTACTATGCCGACGGCGACTTCATCACCTTGCGCCGCTACGGGCGCGACAAATACGCCATCCCCTACAATGGCGAAGAGGTCATGCTGCACTGGGCCAACCGCGATCAGTACTACGTCAAAACGGCCGAGACATTCCGCGACTATGTGTTCAAGGTTCAACCCGGCGGCTACACCGTCTATTTCAAACTGACCTCGGCCGAGACCGAGCAGAACAACGTCAAGAGCGAGGCCCGCTATTTCGTGCCGCGCGCTAAATCGACCGTAGACTATGCCGGCGACACGCAAACCTGCACCCTGTTCTTCGAGTATCGTCCGCTGAAAGATGAAGAAAAAGACATCTACGGCAAATCTCGCGTGCAGGACGCCCTCAACGCCGCCGCAGCCCCGGCTTTACTCAAGGCCGTGCCCGATGTTACCCTGCGCGAACGGCTAGGAAAAGAGGATGAGACCGGGCTAACCGCGCTGTATCGGCACCTGTCCAAATACACCCGCCGCAACACATCGGACTATTTCATTCACAAGGACTTGCGCGGCTTCCTGCAGCGTGAGTTGGACTTTTACATCAAGAATGAAATCTTCCGGCTCGATGATCTGGGCAGCGACCTTGAGCCGGCCGAAGAACCGACACGCCGCCTGCTGGCCCGGGCCAAGGTGGTGCGCCATCTGGGCCGCCAGATGATTGACTTTCTGGCGCAGATTGAGGACTTTCAAAAGCGGCTGTTTGAGAAGAAGAAGTTTGTCACCCAGACCGACTGGTGTATTACGCTGGATCATATCGTTGAGGAGTTTTACCCGGCGATTCTGACCAACAAAGCCCAGTGGGCGGAATGGGCGCGGCTCTTCAAGGTCAAACGCCCAAAAGGCAACGGCCAGGCCGCCGCGCAATTTTTGCGCGACCACCCCTCACTGGTATTGGATACACAGTTCTTTGACGATGATTTCAAAGATCGTCTACTGGCTAGCATTGAGAACTTAGATGAGCAAACGGACGGGGTGCTGGTTCACGGCGAAAACTTCCAAACACTCCGTTTATTACTACAACAATACTCTGGTCGCGTGAAGTGCATTTACATCGATCCGCCCTACAACACTGGTCATGATGGGTTTATTTACAAAGATAGTTTCCAACACTCAAGCTGGCTTGCCCTGATGAGCGATCGGCTATGGCTCGCACGCGATCTTCTAGCAAACGATGGCGTCCTATTTTGCTCAATAGACAAGAACGAGGCCGCAAATTTGCGTCACTTGCTAGGTGCGTGCTTTGGGGAGGAAAACCTAGTTGGTGATGTGGTCTGGAAAAATGCTACTGACAATAATCCTACTCAAATTGCACTGGAACACGAGTATTTGTTCTGTTTTGCAAAAGACATTGGAGCATTACCGCCTGAATGGAAAAGTTCATACAGCTATGCTAAAGAGTTGTTGCTAGAGCGCTATGAAAGTCTTAAAACGCGGGGCTTATCGCTTTTAGAAATTGAAAAGCAATACCGCGAGTTTATCAAAGATAATTCAGACGTGATTGGCGAGCTTGAGAGATATAAATTTATTGATGGTGATGGCCCATACACCGGTTCTGAAAGCGTTCACAATCCACACCCCAATGGATATGATTACGAAATTCTTCACCCTGTCACAAAGAAGCCCATGCGGAAACCAGTCAATGGCTATCGTTTTCCGTGGGCGACCATGAAACGCGACTTTATCGACAAGGATAGACTACTCTACGGGATTGATGAAAATCGAATTGTAAAAATCAAACTCTATTTGCAGGATTACCTGGATTCATTCCGAAGTGTCATATCGCTTGATGGGCGATTGGGTTCATATACCGTAGCTGCAATGTTTGGCGAAAGAAGTGAGTTAGTCTTCAGTAATGCTACGCCTAAGCCAGTTCAACTTCTGGAGCGTCTCCTGTCTTTTGCTAGTCAGGATGGCGAAGTGTTCTTGGATTTCTTTGCTGGTTCCGGCACTACGGCTCATGCATTAGTTAACTTAAATCGTCGTGACGGACGCAAGAGAAAGTACTTGCTTGCAGAAATGGGTGAGTATTTCGATACTGTCCTCAAGCCCCGCATCCAAAAGGTCATCTACGCCAGTGACTGGAAAACCGGCGAACCTGTGGAGGGCGCAACCGGCAGCAGCCATATCTTCAAATATCAGCGGCTAGAAAGCTACGAAGACACCCTCAATAACTTGGTCTTCGATCCGGCCTTGAAGCCGCAGCCGGAACTGTTGCCCGCCTTCACGGACTACACGCTGCGCTATATGCTGGATCACGAAACGCGCGCCAGCGGCCCACGCCTCAACGTGGACAAACTGGCGCATCCCTTTGACTACACACTCAACCTGGTGCGCCAGGGCGAAACCACCGAAACGGCCGTCGATCTGGTGGAAACCTTCAACTATCTGCTGGGCCTGACTGTGACGCGGCAGCCGACGTTTGAGCACCAAGCCCGCCCTTATCGCGTAGTTTTCGGCGCACTCGGCGATGAGACCATCGCCATTATCTGGCGCGACCTGGAGGGCCTGGACCTGGAGCAGGATAAAGACTTCATCCTGAGCACGGTCTTTACCGGCGGTATGCCCGATCGGGTCTACGTCAACGGCGACAGTTACGTGCCCAACGCCCTCAGCCTCGATCCCATTTTCAAGCAGCGCATGGCCGGTTAGCCGGGCGAGGTCAGGGTCAATGCCTAACGGAACATCACTCAAACTCGAAGATCGGCTCATTCTCTTTGCTTACTTCAACGACCTCTTTGGCGCCGATAAATTCGCCGGCCTGCAGGCC
>WBZU01000805.1_pt2 | contig 23607 bp, 16 predicted proteins | sample 5204311 | NCBI WGS metagenome assembly WBZU01 (sample SAMN12344359, study PRJNA552823) | activated sludge metagenome | biome: Activated sludge suspended growth; feature: Nitrification reactor; material: Wastewater; isolation source: activated sludge from nitrification reactor of wastewater... | reverse complement strand
GTCTGAATGGGGGCTTAGGTGGCGGGCCGCGAAAAAAGCATGGCCTCCGGGATTGGCAAACGGCGATTCGCGCTCCAAACTCCGCCGCCATGACCACCCTGTTCCGCCCCCTTCTACTCTCCCTTTGCGCCGTGCTGGCTCTCAGTGTGACAGCAGCCCGCGCCGGTGACGAGCGCGTCTTTGAACTGCGCATCTACACAACCAACGAAGGCAAGCTGCCGGACCTCCTGAAGCGATTCCGCGAGCACACGTGCAAACTCTTTGAAAAGCACGGCATGGAAAACATCGGCTACTGGGTGCCCGTTGAAAAGGAAGACGGCGCGGACAACAAGCTCATCTACATCATTGCGCACAAAAGCCGGGAAGCTGCGAAGGCCAGCTGGGCAGCGTTTGGCCAGGACCCGGATTGGAAGGCTGCCGCCAAAGCGAGCGAGGCCAACGGCAAGATCCTGGCCCTGAAGCCGGAGTCCATCTTCATGACCGCCACGGACTACACCGCGGCCATCAAACCCGGAGCTGGTGCTGGCGAGCGGGTTTTCGAACTGCGCACCTACACGACCAACCCAGGGAAACTGCCCGCGCTGCATGCCCGCTTCCGCGATCACACGGTGAAGCTTTTCACCAAGCACGGCATGACGCACATCGGCTACTGGCAGCCCACCGAGCAGCCAGACAAACTCATCTACATCCTCGCGCACCCAAGCAAGGAAGCCGGCCTCAAGGCCTTCGCCGAATTCCGCGACGATCCCGATTGGAAAGCCGCGAAAGCCGAGAGTGAAAAGGACGGGCCGCTCACCCTGGAGAAAGACGGCGTGAAGTCCGTTTACATGAAGGCGACGGATTTCTCGCCGATCCGGTAAGCGGTCTGGTCAGCATCACCACCCAAACCATGCCCGACTCCGACCTCCGGCTCCTCGGCCGCTCCGAGCATCGTCTCCCGGCTTCACCAGATGAAGCCAAGCTGGAGACGTTTCCCAATCGCAATCCCGGCCGCAACTACACCATCCATTTGAATGCGCCGGAGTTCAGTTCGCTTTGTCCCGTCACGGGCCAGCCCGACTGTGCGCACATCGAGATCATCTACATTCCGGACGAGCTCTGCGTGGAGACGAAGTCGCTGAAGTTCTACCTCGCCTCGTATCGCAATCATGCCGCCTTCAATGAAGCGATCGTGAACCGCGTCCTGGATGATCTCGTCAACGTGTGCGCGCCAAAACAGGCAGTAGTGCGTGGGAAGTTCGGCGCGCGTGGAGGTATTCAGCTTACGTGCGAAGCGCGTTTCCCGGATCTGGATGAAACGCTGCGGCTGAAGTAGCGAAACATCAGGCGCGCTGGCGTTCGCGTATCTCCAGCAGCTTCTTCATCACGTGATGCAGATGGCCGCACCAGCCCCGTGTGCCAAAGGCATCATGGAGAGTGTGGTAGAGTTCGTAGAGTTCGGCATACACAGCGTGATTCTCCGGATTCGGCTCATACACCCTGGCGCGCGTGGCCGTCATGGCTGCTTGCAAGTCAGACAGGGATCCCGCACCTGCCGCGACAGCACCGAAAATGGCCGCGCCAAGAGCACATGTCTGTTCGCTGCGGCTGACCTTCATCGGGCGCCCGATAACATCCGCGTAGATCTGCATCAGCGTGGCATTCTTGATCGACAGCCCGCCGGTGTTCACGATCTCCTCCACCTTGACGCCGAATTCCTCGATTCGATTGATGATCGTCAGAGCACCGAAGGCCGTGGCTTCGATGTAGGCGCGGTAGATTTCGTGCGCATCCGTATGCAGCGTCTGACCGATCAGCAAACCGGTGAGGCGCTGATCCACCAGGATCGTGCGGTTGCCGTTGTTCCAATCGAGCGCGAGCAGGCCGGAGGTGCCGGGCTTCTGCTTCGACATCGCGGCTTCCATGGCCTCAAACTTCGCGCCGGGAGTGGTGCCGTAACTTTCTGGCACGATGTGATTCACCATCCACAGAAAAATGTCTCCCACGGCGCTCTGCCCGGCTTCGATGCCGAAGAATCCGGGCAGCACCGATCCGTTCACGATACCGCACACGCCGGGGATGTCGGCCAGCTCCCGGGTCGCAGGCGCGATCATGAGATCGCACGTGCTGGTGCCCAGGATCTTCACGATCGTGCCTTCTTTGATGCCGGCACCAACCGCGCCCATGTGCGCATCGAAGGCGCCCACGGCCACCGCCGTGCCTTCGTTCAAACCAAGGCGCTTCGCCCACTCAGCGCACAGGCCACCGGCCTTCGTGTCCGAGGAATGCGCCTCGCTGTAGAGACGATCGCGCAGCGTGGCCAGCGCGGGATCGAGCTTCTCCAGGAACTCCTTGTCCGGCAGGCCGCCCCACTCGGCGTTGAACATCGCCTTGTGTCCGGCGCTGCAGACGCCGCGCTTCAGCGTCAGCGGGTTGGTGTTGCCGGTGAGCACCGCGGGAATCCAGTCGCAGTGTTCGACAAACGAAAACGCGCTGGCAAACACTGCGGGATCGATGCGGCGCAAGTGCAGGATCTTGCTCCACCACCATTCGCTCGAATACGTGCCTCCGCACTTCGCCAGATACTGCGGTCGCAGTTCTTCGGCCAAAGCCGTGATCTCCGCTGCTTCCGCGTGCGCGGTGTGATCCTTCCACAGCCACACATAGGCATTGAGATTGTCTTTGAAGTTCGGATTCAACGCCAGCGGCGTGCCGCTTTCGTCCACTGGGATCGGCGTGCTGCCCGTGGTGTCGATGCCGATGCCCACGATCTCGGCTGGATCGAATCCCTTCAGCTTCTGCTGTGCCTGCTGCAAAGCGCCGCGCACCACGGCCTCCAGGCCATCGAGATAGTCCTGCGGATTCTGGCGGGCCACGTGCGGATCGCGCGGATCGGTGAGGATGCCGAGTTCGCCGCTTGGGTAGTTGAATACGGTGCTGCCGATCTCGGACCCATCGTCGAGGTTCACGAGGAGAGAGCGGCACGAGTTCGTGCCGTAGTCGATGCCGAGTGCGTAGCGATTCATTGGGGCGCGATGATGGCTGAGGCAGGCAGCCTCGCAAACAACAAAAGCAGGTGCCTGCATCGCCGCAGGCACCCGCTCCTCTTCGTTCCCAAGCTCCCTCAAATCGAGTTGAGGAAATCGAGCAACTGCTGCCGCTGCTGCGCACTCAGCTGAATATAGCGATCACGTGCAGAGCGGGCCTCGCCATCATGGGCACGGATCGCAGCGTCCACGGTGCGTGCACGGCCATCGTGCAAATAGGGCGCGCTCGCCCGCAATCCCCACAGCGGCGGCGTCTTCATTTCCGACCCGGCGGCATCGCCCTGGACGATGCCATCCCCCAGCGGCCCCATGTCGTGCAGCAGCAAGTCCGAGTAGAGATTCACACCTTTGAATCTCAGCGCGGCCACCGGGCTGTCGCCCGTCATCATCGTGGGCGTATGGCAGAGATGGCAGTTGGTTTGATTGAATACCGTGCGCCCCGCAGCAGCGGACGCGCTAAGCGTGCCCACCGGAGGGGGAGCCAGCAGGCGCATGAAATCCGTGACTTTATCGATGTCGGCCTTGCCCGTCGCAGCGTCCGTATTGTCTTCAGGATCTGCAACGCGATCTGCCTGAGCGAGCTTTGCCTCATCTCCATTCGGCGCGTTCTCCACGGGGAACAGGCGGTTGGTTATTCCCATTTCATTCAAATAGGCATCGCCGCTGAAGATCACCAGGCTCGCATGCTGCGCCTTCCAGCCGAATCGTCCGACTGCTGCCGCACCGTCCACGCCCTCGCTAACGATGCACGCGCGGCCCAAGACTCCATCCACCGGTGCCACCCGCACCCCCGCGAGGATCGCGCTGTCGGGAATGGCTTCGATCAAGCCAAGCCCGAAGAGAGGCGTCGAATTGCGCCGGGCACGCACATTGGCCTCGGGCGGAATGATCTCCCTCGCCAGGGGCAGGATGGCCCGCTCCTGCAACAGCGAACCGCCCAGATCCTCGAGAGGATCAAACACCCCGGCATCCAGCAGCCCAAAGCGCGTGACACTCACGGGGCTCGAACCGCCAGGAGCCGGACCACCGTGGCAGGCCACACACGAGTCGCGATTAAAGATCGGCCCCAGCCCGCTCACGGGCGTCTCGCGATCAGTGAAATCCACGCGGCCGAGTGCGAAGTCGCGCTGTTCGGATGGCGTCAGGCCGGGGAGAGGATCACCAAATCTCGGTCGCGCAGGATTCACACCCATCTGCTGGGTCGCGATCATGCGGCCCTGCGGTCGTCGTGCAGGGTGCTTCTGGTCGGTGACTTGCGGCGGCTGCCCATTAGGCGGCACGCCAGGGCCTGGAGGCTGCAAGGGGCCAGGGCCCGAACCAGGGACTGGCGGCGTTTGCGCTGTCACTGGAAGACCAGCGCACATCCAGGAAAAAACGGCGAGAGCACAGAGACGTGTGTTTGTTTTCATGGTTTCAATTGGGATGAGTTTCCGGCGGGACTGGCTTGTGAGCGCATCCGTCATTGGCGCTACTTTCCCAAAGCGAACCTTAAGCCTGCATGACGAGCGGCGTAATAATCCGAACATGACAGCCTTTTAATCTGCGGCTCTTTTCATGATGCAGTTCAGCCCGATCAATCACAGTTCCACGCATGGCGAACCTGTCGCCGCCAGAGGAGCGGCATCATGAAAACTCTGCACGATCTAGGCTGGAATGAGCAATTCGAGCAGGCCTTCGCTCCCTACCGCGATCAGGGCTGGGAGCCGGCGCGTCTGATTCGCGACAACAAGATCACCCTCGGCGCACTCACCGTGTGTGAGGGCAAATTCGAAGAACTCGAAGTCGTCACCAGCGGCAAGGTGTATCACGAAGCGCTGACCGACGCCGAACTGCCCGCGGTGGGAGACTGGGTCGCACTCGAGGCTGGCGGCGACAATGGTGAGACCGTCATCCGCGCGCGCCTGCCGCGGCAGACCTGCTTCTCCAGAAAAGTGCCCGGCAACAGCAGCGAAGAACAAGTGCTCGCCGCCAATGTGGACTTTGTGGTCATCGTCACGGATGCCGTGATCGATTTCAATCCGCGCCGTCTCGAACGCTACTTCGCCGTGATCGGCCGCAGCGGCGCAAAGCCCGTCGTGCTGATTAACAAAGCCGATCTGTATTCCGACGAAGAAAACGAAGCCGCGGTCGCGACCATTCGCGAACTCTGCGCAGACGCCGGCATCCACATCACCACCGCCCTGAAGAAGACGGGCGTGAAAGTGGTGCGCGAATACCTGCAGCCCGGCAAGACGGCGGCATTCATCGGCTCCAGTGGCGTCGGCAAATCCGCGCTGATCAATCAACTCCTGGGCGGCGAATATCAGTGGACCGGCGAGGTCAATGAAGTCACCGGCAAGGGCCGCCACACCACGACTGCACGCGAACTCATGGTGCTGCGCAGCGGCGGCATTGTCATCGACAACCCTGGCATCAAAGAAGTGCAGCTGTGGACGGACGAAAAGATTCTGCGCGAGCGCTTTGCCGACATTTCCGCCATCGCACTGCACTGCAAGTATCACGACTGCAAGCACGGCACCGATGCCGGCTGCGCCATTCGCGCGGCCATCCAGGCCGGCACGCTGGATGCCTCGCGCTTCGACGGGTTTCTCAAGCTGGAGGAGGAGATCGAAGAACTGCGCCGCCGGCAGAAGAAGCGCCAGATGACGCTCGAGCGCATCACCAAACGCGAGCACCGCATCAAGGCACGCAATCGCGATGACCGCCGCCGCATCGAACGCGAGCAACGAGACATCCGCGCGCATGAACTGGAAGATGAGTGATGCGCGCGCCCACGCGGCACCCCCCGGCGATCAGGCAGCATCGATTTGTGCTGCCACACGATTCGCCGACCGGGTGGCCGCGTCTTGTCCCCAAGGCAGATTGTCGTAAGCGGCACCGGCGAAGTAGATTCGCCCGACGGGTTCGATGAGATGAGGCCAGATGTTTGCCAGCTGACCAAATGCGAACGCATGCCGCTCGCACCCCACGGCGAGCGGTTCCTCCAGCGGCCATTGATGCACCATGCACTGCTCGATGCTGTCTTTGTGCAGCCCGGGATAAAACGAGCGGAATGCAGCGATGGTATCCTCCGGCGTTTGCGTCGGATTGCCGCTGCCCATCAGCAGGCAGCGCGAACCGGAAACATCTGTAGCGGTTTGATACACCAGGCTCATCCTCGCATCGCCTGTCTCCAGGTTGATGCCGGGAAGATTGTCGCTCTTCCAAAACGCATCTTTGCACACCAGCAGCACGCGTGATTGCATGCCCATCGGTGTGTTCATCAGCGCGAAGGCCTTCTTCTCCGGCCATGCAGGCGTGATCGTGATGCGTGGCAGCACCAGCGGCGAAACACAGAGCACGGCATAATCCGCGCTCAGGGAGTCTTCTTTGCCATCGAGCCTGTAGTGAACCGACACGCCATCATTCGAACGATCGATCGCCGTCACCTCGCTGTGCTTCCGCACACGTGCTCCCAGTTTTGCGGCCAGCACATCCGGCAGCAGCTGGTTGCCGCCCTTGAGGTGAAATACTTCGCGCTTGAACACCGGCAGGCCGCGCATTCTGGGAATCGCCATCTGCCAGATGCGAAAAAGCGCCGATGCCTCCGTGATTGACGCGCCCGGTTTACGAGGAGCCGCACCGAGCCATCGCACTGCGGCGGCGGACAAACCATCGCCCGCCATCACATCACCCAGCACTTGGTGATCCAACTCGTCCATCCCGACGCCGAACGGTTGATACTCGTCTTTGAATCTCGCTGCATACTTCTCGAAGTAGAGCATCGGCAGCTCGCGGAAACCGTGCTCGCACATGTATTCGATCTCGCGCCGGTTGAAGCCAAAGCCACGCAGCACATCGGGATCGACGAGCTGCGCCTCGGTGAACCACTGGCCGTCGATCTTCTTATACATGTTCTGGCGGCGTGCCCACGGCAGCACAGGCAGATCGAACTTCTCCACATAGCGGCGGTAGTGATCGTAGCCGGGATGGGTGAAGTGCTCGGCGCCAACATCAGCATAGAGTCCGTCCGGCAACGGATCGCGGATCGTTTTCACATGCCCGCCCGTGCGTCGCGAAGCTTCCAGCAACGTGACGTCGTGCCCGCGCTCCATCAGTTCATACGCACATGACAGTCCGCCGATGCCGCCGCCAACCACGACAACGCGTTTGGGCTTCTTCGGCTCCCTCGCCAGCGCACTGGCGGCGATCAGGGATCCGGCGGTGCGGAGCGCCTGTCGGCGGGTGATCGAATGCATGGGGCGATTACGCATCAGGCCACGCCGATCCTGCGCCCACCACCATCAGTCCAGGTAACGCGGCCCCGCAGAGTTCGAAGACGTCCGCGGAGCACGAGGAGCCGCGCCCGGATGAATGCCATCCGGTTTCACATGGGCTTTGCCTGCTTTCAGCAAGGCACCGACCGCCTGCTTGAAGGCACGCTTGCTGGCGTCGAAGCGCGCACGGATGACGTCAGGAGGGCTGTCGTCCGTGATGGCCAGCACACCGTCCGACTTGATCGCAGACAGGATCTCCAGAGCCACATCACCCACGCGTGCACGGCTTGTGGACTCCAGAGTCAGATCGATCTGGCCATCATCACGCACGCCTTGCACGTAGCCTTTGATCTCCTGCCCCACTCGTAGAGTCCGGGGTGCCAGCCCATGATAGAGCAGACCCAGGTGACGCATGTCGATGATCGCCGTCCAGCCCAATGGAGTGTCACGAACCATGATCAGCTGCACGGGCTGGCCTCGCTTGTAGTCAGGCGGCTCTTGGGACAAGTGCTCTTTCAGGCGGGTGGTGGCGATGATGCGCTGCGTCTTCGCGTCCAGCATCACGAATACCACCGCCTGATCGCCCGGACGCAGACGGTGCAGCTGTTCTTTATGAGGCAGCAGCAGATCTTTCGGCAGCCCCCAGTCAAGGAAAGCGCCCACCTGCGGATGCACCCCAGTCACGGTCAGCACAGCCAGTTCGTTCACGCAGGCATGAGGCATCAGCGTAGTGGCCACCAGCCGGTCCTCGGAATCGCGATAGACAAAGACATCCACCTCGTCACCGGGCCGCATCTCCGCGGTTGCGTAAGCGCGCGGCAGCAGCAGTTCGCCCAATGCGCCGCCGTCCAGATAGAGCCCGTGGGGCGATTCGCGCACGACGCGCAGCACGTTGCGTTTTCCAATGTCAGCCATGACTGCCGATGCTAGCGCCATCGATTGAGCAGGCAACGCGCAATCCCGTCCCATCAGCGGCGGCACCGAGGACCCGCGCAACTTTCAGCTTTCAACTTTCAACTTTCAGCTTCCTACTCCCGCATGGCTCAGATAGGCACACCACTTTCCCCCACCGCTACCAAAGTCATGCTGCTCGGATCAGGCGAGCTGGGCAAAGAGGTGGTCATCGAACTCCAGCGTCTCGGCGTGGAGGTCATTGCGGTTGACCGCTATGAAAATGCCCCGGCCATGCAGGTCGCGCACCGTCACCATGTCATCTCCATGCTGGATGGCGACGCCCTGCGCGGCCTCATTGAAACCGACAAGCCTGATTTCATCGTGCCGGAGATCGAGGCAATCGCGACGGACACACTGGTCGAGCTGGAAACCGAAGGCTTCACGGTCATCCCCACCGCGCGCGCCGCGAAGCTGACCATGAATCGCGAAGGCATCCGGCGGCTGGCGGCCGAACAGCTCGGTTTGAAGACATCGCCGTATCGTTTTGCAGCCACGGTGGATGAATACAACGCCGCCGTCATGGAGATCGGATTCCCATGTGTGATCAAGCCTATCATGTCCAGCAGCGGCAAAGGTCAGAGCGTGGTCAAGTCCCTGGCCGACATGGAAAAGGCGTGGAACTACGCGCAGGAAGGCGGACGCGCGGGCAAGGGCAAAGTGATCGTCGAAGGCTTCGTCGAATTCGATTACGAGATCACCATGCTCACCGTGCGGCACGCGGGTGGCACATCGTTCTGCGCCCCCGTGGGACATACACAAATCAAAGGTGACTACCGCGAATCCTGGCAGCCGCATCCGATGTCTGCGAAAGCCATCGCCGCCGCCGAGCACATGGCAGGCGCCATCACCGAAGCACTCGGCGGACGCGGCCTCTTTGGCGTGGAGATGTTCGTGAAAGGTGACGACGTCATCTTCTCCGAAGTCTCGCCACGGCCTCACGACACCGGACTGGTCACACTCATCTCCCAGGACCTCTCTGAATTCGCACTGCACGTGCGCGCCATTCTAGGCCTGCCCATTCCAAACATCGGCCAGCACGGGCCGTCTGCCTCATGCGCCGTCCTGGTAGAAGGGGATTCCGCCCAGGTTCAGTTTGGAAATCTAGCCGAAGTGCTGAAGGAGCCCGACACGCAGCTTCGCCTTTTCGGCAAACCCAACGTCAGCGGCCAGCGGCGTATGGCCGTTACGCTCGCACGCGGCAGCAGCATCGAAGAAGCACGCGCCAAAGCGCATCTGGCTGCCAGCGCCATGCAGATCCAGCTCTGATCGCCCGATGCCATGAGCACCCGCCACACCACGCCGCGCCAGCTTCTCATCGGCTTGATGACGGTGTGGCATAGCATCACATCCGCAGAGGAAGGCACGCCCGCGCCAGCGAGCATCACTGCGGCACAGCTCGATCGCATCGGACAGCGGGTCTGGCTCAATGAATGCGACCGCTCGCTAAAGGACCTCGTCGCCTGGAACGCGGGCGAAGAATTTGCGTCCCTCGGCATCGGACACTTCATCTGGTATCCCACAGCGGCCAAAGGCCCCTACGCGGAGAGCTTTCCCGCGCTGCTTCGATTCCTGCAGTCGCGCGGCCAGCGCCTCCCCGAATGGCTCACTCCGGACACACTCTGTCCCTGGCCCGATCACGCCAGCTTCGTCCGTATCGAAGCCTCGGACTCCAGAATCGCCGCCCTGCGCTTGTTCCTCAAAGACACCCTTTCTCACCAGGCCGCCTACCTCGCCCAGCGCAGTGCTGATGCCCTGCCCAAAATGCTGGCAGCGTGCGAGCCCGACCAGCGAAGCGCCATCCGCACAGTTTACCAGGAACTCGCCACCACAGAACTGGGCCTGTATTGCCTGATCGACTACACGAACTTCAAAGGCGAAGGCGTGAAGCCAGAGGAGCGATACCATGGCCAGGGCTGGGGCCTGCTGCAGGTCTTGCTCGAAACCCAGGCCACTCTGCCGTCCAGCACCAGCATGACCGCTGCTTTCAGCGACGCCGCCAGGCGCGTGCTCAGGCTCCGCGTGCAAAACTCCGATCCCAAGCGCAATGAAAAGCGCTGGCTCGAAGGCTGGCTCAACCGCTGCGACAGCTACGGGCGACCGCTCGCCGACCGCCATTAGCCATGCGCTGCGATTAATGAGCTGCGGCACAGCTCGGCATACAGTCCGCCCGCCGCGAGCAACTCATCGTGCGTGCCCTGCTCCACGATGCGGCCGTGATCGAGCACGTAGATGCGATCGGCGTTCCGCACGGTGCTGAGGCGGTGCGCGATCACGAAGCTGGTGCGCTGCTTCATCAGCCGCTCCAGCGCCTCCTGAATCTGGCGCTCCGTCTCGGTGTCCACGCTGGCAGTCGCCTCATCGAGCAGCAGGATCGGCGGGTTGCGCAGCAGGGCGCGTGCGATGCTGATGCGCTGCTTCTCGCCCACGCTGAGTTTGATGCCGCGCTCGCCCACGTGCGTGTCGAGCTGCTGTGGGAGCTTTTGCACAAACGCATCCGCGTTGGCCGATCGCAGCACGGACCACAATTCATCATCGGTCGCGTCGCGCTTCCCGATGAGCAGGTTCTGTCGCACGGCGCCGTTGAAGAGAAAGCTCTCCTGCGTGACGTAGCCGATCTGCGTGCGCAGGCTCGATTTGCTCAGCGTGTGCACGGGCGTGCCATCAATGGTGATCGCGCCCTCGTCGTATTCGTAGAAGCGCGTGAGCAGATTGATGATCGTCGATTTGCCAGCGCCGGTGGGACCGACGAGTGCGATGGTTTGTCCTGGCTGCGCATCGATGGTGATGCCGTGCACGGTGGGCAGTTTGCCCGTGTAGCTGAAGCCGACGTTGTCGTAGCGGATGTGGCCGCGCACGTCCGCCAGCGCGTTGCCTTCATTGATGCCGGCTTCCTCCTCGGCGTCGAGAATGCCGAACACGCGCTCGCCCGCGGCGCGCCCGGCCTGGATCATTTGATTGAGGCTGTGCAGTTGTTCGACGGGTTCATAGAACAATCGCGCGAGCAGCAGGAAAGCCGTGAGATCGCCAGGCTTCATCGTGCCGCGCATGATCTCGCGCGCGCCGAGCCAGAGCATGATCACCGTGCCGCTGTCTTTGAGGAAGGACATGCTCGGGCGGTAGATCGACCACACCTTCATCAGATGCAGCGTCGCATCGCGCAGCATGCTGGAGCTTTGATTGAAGCGCTCGTGCTCTTCGCGCTCCATTGCGTAGGCCTTGATCTGCCGCATGCCGGAGACGTTATCGTGCAGCAGAGAGTTGAGCCCGCTGCTGGCCTGGCGCACGCGGCGATGCCGGTCCCGCGCGCTCTTCGTGTAAAGCACGGCACCCAGCGCGAGCAGCGGCATGGGCAGCATGGCCATCCACGTGAGCCGGGCGTTCGAGTAGAACATGAAGGCTGCGACGATGACAATTTGCAGCACCGCCACCACGCCCTGTTCCACGCCATCGATCAGCACGCGCTCCACGGCGGGCACGTCCTCGGCCACGGTGGTCATGATGTCGCCGGTGGGGCGGTTGTCGAACCAGCGCAGCGGCAGCCGTTGCAGGCGCTCATACAAATCGCTGCGCAAATCGAAGATCACCTTTTGCTCGAAGGTGTTGTTCAAACGCAGGCGCAGAGAGTTGAAAATGTTCTGCGCGAGATACGCCGCCAGCACCATGCCGCCCACGGCGCCGAGCCGGTCCCACTGCTGCTGCGGCACGATCACATCGATGATCTCGCGTGTGACGGACGGCAGCACCAGCACCATGAGCACGCCACCGATCGCACACGCAAGCTGCGCCACCGCCATGAATGGGTATCGGCGCAGCCAGATGAGAACGCGGAGGATGGTGAGCATGGGTTGTGAGTGGTAGGTCGTGAAAGGAAAGGCGGGATGAGGCGAGGTTCTGCTTCCGCACTTGTGGCGGGTCCGTTGCTGCTGTCCACTGTGCATCCGCGATCGCGCATCCCGCCACTCCATGCTGCAAAGTCTTGTTCTCGCTGCCTCTGCCTGCGCTGCCGGCTTCATCAATTCCATCGCAGGAGGTGGCACCTTGCTGACCTTTCCGGCCCTGCTCTTCTTCGGCACGCCGCCCGTGCAGGCGAATGCGACCAGCACAGTATCGCTCGTCGTCGGCACCGCGGGCAGCATTGTGGCATTCCGGGAGCATCTCGCCGAGGTGCGGCGGTGGCTGATCAAATTCGTGCCCGTCTCCGTGCTCGGTGGCTGGCTGGGCAGCGTGCTGCTCACGCGCACCACGGATCACGTGTTCGCGCATCTGGTGCCGTTCCTGATCTTGTTCGCCACCGTGCTGTTCTTTTTACAGAGCGTGTTTCGTCGCTGGTTCACCTTGGCATCCACTTCGAAACACAGCACCTGGGTCGCCATCGTCTTCCAGTTCGCCGTGTCGGTTTACGGCGGCTACTTCGGTGCGGGGATCGGCATCTTGATGCTGGCCTCGCTCGGCTTTCTCGGCCTGTCGGACATCCACCAGATGAACGCGCTGAAGAACGTGCTCGGCTCCATCATCAATGTGGTCGCCTCGCTTTGGTTCATCGCATCCGGAATCGTAAACTGGCCGAAAGCCGGCGTGATGATCGTGGGCGCGCTCATCGGCTACTACGCTGGTGCGCACGTGTCGCTGCGCGTGCCGCAGGTGGTGGTGCGGCGCGTCATCACGGGCATCGGCTGCGTGATCTCCGCGGTGATGTTCTACCGGCAGTTCTTCGTGCCTCATGCATAGCGGATCAGGCAAAACCTGATCGACCGCGATGATACCTTTCTCGAGATGCCGCGTTTAACCGCGCGCCATGAAACACATCGCCGCCCTCCTCCTTGGTCTCACTTCGCTGCTTGCGACCGCCGCGCCGAATGCGGCCAGACCGAACATCATCTTCATCCTCGCCGACGATCTCGGAATCGATGGCGTGAGCTGCTACGGTGCCGACTCTCACAAAACACCGAACATCGACAGGCTCGCCGCTTCCGGCACGCGCTTCGAAACGTGCTATGCGGCACCGCTTTGTGGTCCCTCGCGCTGCTTGCTGAACGCAGGTCGCTACGCCTTTCGCACCGGTGGTCTGAACAACGGCTCCTGGCGCAAAGATGGTCCGGGCGCGAAGTCCGCCGACGAACAACCCGTGGCGAAGATCCTGAAACAGGCCGGCTACGCCACCTGCCAGTCTGGCAAATGGCGACAGGTCCTTGAAACGCCGAAAGATTGGGGCTTTGACGAATACATGACCGATCCGACCGCGGGCGGCTGGTATTGGGAAAAGAGCGCGATCAAGAACGGCGAAACCATCACGACGCCAGAGAAGGAATACAATCCCGATCAGATTCACGCCTTTGCGCTCGATTTCATTTACCGGCACAAAGACGGCCCGTTCTACCTTTACTACGCGATGCATCTCGTGCACTCGCCGATCCTGCACACGCCGGATTCGAAGCAGGACAAAGGCGACTTCTACCAGGACAACATCGATTATATGGACAAGCAGGTCGGCGCGATCATGGCCGAACTCGAGAAGCTGGGCATCCGCGACAAGACGATGCTTTGCTTCTCCGGCGACAACGGCACCGCGCACGGCCGGCCCTCGCCCATCGGCGGCCGCATGATCAATGGCTTCAAAGGCTCCATGCTCGAAGGCGGCTCACGCGTGCCGTTCATCGCGAGCTGGCCGGGCACGACACCGGCTGGTGCCGTGTCAAAAGACATCATCAGCTTCGCCGATCTGCATGCGACCTTCTGCGATCTCGCAAGTGCAACGCCACCGCCCGGCTTCCACTACGATAGCGTCTCCTTCGCGCCGCAGCTTCGCGGTGACAAAGGCACGCCGCGCGAATGGGCCTTCGTGCAACTGGGTGCGCACTGGTTCGTGCGCGAGCAAGGCTGGAAGATGAACGAAGCCGCCGAACTCTTCGACATGAGCGACGCCCCGTTTGTCGAGAAGCCCGTGCCTGCAAACGCGGACACGGAGCAAAGCAAGGCCGCGCGCGAGCGCCTCAGCAAGGTGCTCGCCGATCTCAATCCCGCCGCAGGCAAACACGACGGCGCTGGTGCCAAAGGCAAAGGCATGCGCAAGGGCGATCGAAAGAAGAAAAAGAACAAGAACAAGGCGGCGGCCTGACGCGCGGGTCTTCGTTCACTTCTTCCTCCTGCGCGGAGGCGACGCGAAAGCCTCCGGCATCTTCACGCCCCAGATCTTCGGTTCATCCTCGCGCAGCGCCTCTTCTTTCGGCGCGAGGAAATAGAAGAAGTCGCCGAAGCGGATGCTGCACTGCAGGCGGCGCTGTTTGTTGTCCAGCTTCGGGTTCACCTGGATGATGGCTTTGGCAAAGGGCGCGCGTGATTTGATCTTCTGCGCCTGCGCGCGCGCTTCCTCCAGCGAAAGCGATTTGTCCTTCACCACTGCGTCGAGCTTCTCCAAGTCCTCGCGCGTGATGGGCTCCCACAGCTTGCGATACTGCTCCGGCGTGACTTCTGCCGCGACGCCGCGCACCCATTTCTTCTGCTCGCCGTCCTGATCCCAGAAGCCGACGATGAGGAGAAACTTCTCGCCTTTGTCGATTACGCTCATCTGCCGCAACGCGTCGCCCATGTCGATGGGCATGCCGAACTTGATCGCCTTCGGATTCGCCGGGATGCCGCCGTGCTCCGTGTTTTCCTCGGCGGGAATGTCCCACTTCTGCGTGTAGGACTTCGGCTTGTAACCATGGAAGAAGGTGTCGCGCACCCACTGCTCGAAGATCACTCCGTGCTTTTGCTCCTCGTCAGCTCGAAGGGATGCCGGGAAGCACATAGCCAGCGACACCACGCCCATCACCCACCTCCGTGCGTAAAACCATGCACCCCGTCCACCCAGGCTTCCTGCATTCGAGCACTTCTTGATCATTGGGACTTGGTCTTCCTTCATCGTTTCCTGTTCACTCGTCACGGCACCGGCTTCTCGATGTCACTCGGATCAATCCATCCCGCCTTCACCTTTTCGCCGCGCATGAACTTCTCGTAGAAGCCCACGTTGCCTTTCGCGGCATGTTCATACTTGTCGAAGATGTCGCCCTTCCCCTCCATGCGCGGATCGTCCTGCGCTTTCAGCTCGGCGTGCATCTGATCGCGCATCCTCGACAGCATCAAAGCCGAGTCAGGCGCAGCGGCGATGTTCGACACGAAGTCGCCATCCTTCGTTAAATCGTAGAACTCTTCACTTGGGCGCAGGCCGAAGCACAGTTTCCAGAATGGATCGTCCGCATTCTTCCGGTGTGCATCGATGAGGAAGGACTTCGTCGCCCCGGCATCGCAATCGGTGTAGCCCGTTTCGGGATTGCCGCCCGGCCAGCGTGAGGGCTCAAAGTTTTCAATGTAGGCGCGATCTCGCGTGACGATGCCACGCACCGGGTAGCCCCAGTCATTCGGACGGCCGACATCGGTGCGTTCGCGACCGATCAGCACGTGATCGCGCGCGGGATTCACCTGGCCGGCTTTATCGGAGAAGAAGATGTCGGTCAAACTGCGGCCCGCGGTCGGTGCCATGCCGCAGTCTTTCCATGCGATGCCCGCGACCTCCATGAACGTGGGCGCCAGGTCGATGAAGCTGATGAAGTCATCGATCACACGGCCCGGTTTGGTGATGCCGTTTTTCCACATCGCCGCGAACGGCACGTGATTCGCCATCGGATTCGCATTGCCTTTGCCACGTGGGAACGGCATGCCGTGATCGCTGGTGACAATGATGAGCGTGCTTTCCAGCAGCCCGCGTTTCTCCAGATTCGCCAGCATGCGGCCCAGGTGTGCATCGAAGTGCTCGGCCTCGAAGGCATAGTCGAGCATGTCATTGCGGATCGTTTCATTGTCCGGCCAGAAGGCGGGCACGTGATCGACATCGGACAACTTCTTGCCGCCCTTCTTGATGCCGCTGCCGAACTCATATTCGCGATGTGGTTCGATAGCACCATACCAGAAGCACCACGGCTTGCCGTCGGGCCGTGCATTTAGGAAGTCATCGAAGTTGGCAGCGTAATCGTTGTTGCTGATGCCCGATGTGGGCGGCGTTGCCCTGTGCTTGTTGAATGGAATGCCGGTCATCTGGCGCGGTTTGCCGTTTGCATCATTGGCCACGCCGGGGCCCCAGCCCTTCATCACATGGCCCACGAACCAGCCATGCTCCGTGAGCGACTCGGCCCAGCCTTTGAACTCCGCCGGGAAGTAGCAGATGTGGTTCGCGGCTTCTTTGTTCTGCCACGTATTGCGTCCCAGCAGAATGCACGCGCGTGATGGCGCGCACTTCGCGGTGGGTGTGTAAGCGCGGTTGAAGAGCAACCCCTCGCGCGCCACGCGATCGAAGTTCGGCGTCTTGATCCACGGCGTGCCGTAGGCGCTGGCATGCGCGCCCCAGTCATCGGCGATGGCAAAGAGAATGTTTGGTCGCTCCGCAGCGAGCGCAGACGATACGATGAAGGCAAAGAGGGCAATGCGTGGCAGCATGCCGCAAAGAACGCGCCCAGCGTTCAAACCTTCCGCGCATTCCGTGTCTTCCGTGGACGAAACATGGGATCACCCACGGAACTCGCGGAAGGGGGAAACTTTTGGCGGCAGCGCATGGCTTTGCTATGCTCGCTGGCATGAATCGCCGGACCTTCCTGCACGGCAGCGCCGCCAGCGCGGGTCTGCTCGCCTCCTGCGGCAAACGTGCACCCATCTCTGTCGAAGCGTTTTCGATGAACGATTTGCTGATCCATTTGAGCAAGGGCGTAACAACCAGCGTGGAACTGGTGGAGTCCTATATCAGACGCATTGACGATCTGGATCGCTCCGGCCCGGCGCTGCGCTCGGTGATCGAACTGAATCCCGATGCGCAACGCATCGCCGCCGAACGAGATGCCGAACGCCAACGCAACCAGTTGCGCGGCCCGCTGCATGGCATCCCCATCTTGATCAAAGACAACATCGCCACGCGCGACGCGATGCAAACCACGGCAGGATCGCTCTCGCTCGTCGGCAGCCGTCCGATGCGCGACGCGTTCGTGGTGCAAAAGCTGCGTGAGGCCGGCGCGATCATTCTTGGCAAAACCAATCTGAGCGAGTGGGCGAACTTTCGCGGCTACAAATCCACCAGCGGCTGGAGCGCGCGCGGCGGCCAGACGCAGAACCCCTATGTGCTGCGGCACAACCCCTCCGGCTCCAGCAGCGGGAGTGCCGTCGCCGTCGCGGCGAGCCTGTGCGCGGCGGCGGCTGGCACCGAAACGGATGGCAGCATCATCTCACCAGCCTCGCACTGCGGCATCGTGGGACTGAAGCCGACCGTCGGCCTCGTGAGCCGCAGCGGCATCATTCCCATCTCGCACACGCAGGATACCGCAGGCCCTATGGCACGCACTGTGACTGATGCGGCAATGCTTCTCGGAGCGATGACCGGCATCGATGCGGAGGATCCTGCCTCCACCGCTGCCAAACCCGGCAGTCCCCTCGACTACATGAGCGCGCTCGACAAAGACGGCCTGCGCGGTGTGCGCATCGGTGTCGTCCGCGAGTCCTTTGCAGGGGTGCCCGTTGTTTCCTCAATGATTGAGCAGACGCTCAACCTCATGCGCGACCACGGCGCCATGCTTGTGGAGGATGTGCGTCCGCCTTCGCGCCGCGAACTGGGAAGCGCGGAGATCGACGTTTTCCATCACGAGTTCAAACACGGTTTGAACAAGTATTTGTCCGCACTGGAATACAGTCCGATGAAATCACTCGCCGATGTGATCGCCTTCAACGAGGCGCACCACGATCAGGAGCTTTCTTTTTTCGGGCAGGAACATCTGATCGCCACGGCAGCCACCACTTCGCTCGAAGACCCCCGATATCTCGAAGCTTTGACAACGTGCCGCCGCTGGTCACGTGAGGAAGGAATCGATGCTGTCATGGATGCGCACAAACTCGACGCGATCTTTGTCAGCACCGGCGGCCCGGCTGGGCTCATCGACCCCGGCCACGGCGATCATCACAATGGCGGCGGCTTCACCAGCATCGCAGCCATCGCCGGCTATCCGAGCATCACCCTGCCCATTGGCTTGGTCGAGGAACTGCCCGTCGGCGTCGCCTTCATGGGCCGTGCATGGAGTGAAGCGCTGCTGCTGCGTCTGGCCTATGCGCTGGAGCACACCAGCGATGCACGACGGGCACCGCGGTTTCTGCCGGCGTAGCATGCGCCCTTGAGCATCGCCCACATCCGTTCATCAGTGCCACGTGAATCCTCTGCCTGTTTCCTGCGCCGACGTGCTCGATGCACTGCCGCGCGTGCACGCCGTGCTAAAGCCTACGCTGCTGCACAAGTGGCCCGGCCTGTCTGAGATGCTCGGCTGCGAGCTGTTCGTGAAGCACGAGAACCATCAACCGGTGGGCGCTTTCAAAGTTCGCGGCGGCATCAATCTCGTTGGGACATTGAGTGATGATGAACGGCGCGCTGGCATCCTCGGTGCCTCCACGGGCAATCACGGCCAGTCGCTCGCGTTCGCGGCGAAGCACTTCGGCGTGCACTGCACCATCGTCGTGCCGCAGGGAAATAATCCCGACAAGAATCGCGCCATCCGCCAGCTTGGTGCCGAGCTGATCGAACACGGACGCGACTTCAATGCATCGCTCGACTACGTCGCCGAACTCCAGCAGCAGCGCGGCGGACGCTTTGTGCATTCGGCCAACGAACCGAAGTTGATCGCCGGCGTCGGCACATGGGCCTGGGAAGTGTTTCAATCGCTGCCCGATCCTGACGTGATCGTGGTGCCGATTGGTCTCGGCAGCAGCGTGTGCGGCACATGCATCGTTGCGAAGCACTTGCGGCCACAGACCGAAGTCATCGGCGTGCAGGCGGCGAATGCATCGTCCATCGTGCGGTCATGGCGCAACGGCACCTGGGAGACCGACGAACGCGTGGACACCTGGGCGGAAGGACTCGCCACGCGCGCGCCAGCGGAGATGACTCTCGGCATCATGCGCGCCCTGATGGATGATGCGCTGACCGTCAGTGAAGACGACATGCGCCGCGCCGCGGCCATGCTGCTGAAGCACACGCACAACCTCGCGGAAGCGGCGGGCGCGGCATCACTCGCGGCAGTGATGGCGAACAAGGAACGCTTTGCTGGAAAGAAGGTCGTGTGCGTGCTCTCCGGCGGAAACCTCGATCTCGCACGATTGCCGGAAGTGCTGAGGGCGATGACGTGAGACGCGGCGTCACTTGCTCTCCGGCGTCGTCTTCAAATACGCCGCCAGAGTTCTCCCCAAACCCGCGCCGATCTGCCCGTAGCCCTCCACGGACATGAGCTTGCTGTTCCAACCGGTCTCCAGCGTCACCGAGACCGACGCATCGCTCGTATGCGCTCGCACCCAGCCGCTGCTCATGCGTCCACGCTCCTCCTCCGTGGTCACATAGGTGGCGTAGCGATACTTATCGAGGACGTGCAGAGGCTTCGTGATGTTCGCCGCCGCGAGGTCGATCCATTGCTTGTAGTGCTGCTGTTGCACACCGGTCATGCGCTCGAAGCCGAAGGGGCCGAAGAAGAAGATGGGGTCATCCGCGCCGGGGTTGTGCAGGTCGATATAGACATTCAGCCCGTGCTTCTTCTCGATGTCGGCAATCATGCGCTGCGCTGCTGCGACCTCGGGATACAGCGGCTGGTCCGCCCAATCGCGATTGTGATCGCGCGGCACCGCATCTTTGCCGCCGGAGCCGATGGCCACGTTGTCCACGTCCATGATCGGCACAAAGTGCAGGCAGGTGGTTTGTCGAAGCGCCACGGCCTCCGGTTCATCACTCGCGAACCAACGGATGAATCCATTGCCCACCCAGCTCCCGCCTGCCTCCCACGCGTGATGTCGCGCGTTCACCCACACCTGATGTGCCGCATCTTCGTTGCCGATGCGGATGCCATTCACAGCGCGACCATCGCGCGTTTTCGCCAGCTCGAAACGCTTCGCGCCTGGCAGCTTCGTCGCGATCTCCGCGAGCAGCTTCTCCGCTGTCGATGGCACGAACGGCGTGCCCCACGCAAACCACATCTGCGAGGCTTCGGCTTTGATCACATACGACATCGCCTTGTCCTCGGTGAGCGCTCCCGGCGTGGCGCACGGTTTGAAGGTCACATTGTCCGTGCTGATCCACGCATGCTTCGGCTGGCACCAAGAACGCGCGAGCACCAGCTTCTCGCGATAAGGCTTCGTCTGCGCCTGCACTTGCAACGTGAAGTCCTCGCCCACGGTGAGTCCCTCGACCTTGAGATGCCACCAGCAAGGCCAGCCACGACCTTCGTGCAGTGCGGGCATGATGCGCAGCGTGCGCGTGGTTTGATCGAGGTTCACGACTTCGGCATTGCCGCCCTCGAAGTTCGAATCCACGCGGAGTTCCGCGTGAGCGAGAGTGCAGAGAACGAGCGACAAGAGAACGAGGCGCATGACGAAAGAACGCATGTCATCACGGCCAACAATCATCGCACGTGCGAAGCGCCCTGGACTGCGGTGGCTCGCCACCGCAGTCCAGGGTGCTTCGCGCGCAGGCCGTGAGCGCATATTCCATTCAGGCGGACAAAGCTTTCTCTACAAGTCCACGTAATCATCTCCCATGACTCGCGCTCTTTTTCTCGTCCTCGCCTGCACCTCGTTGCAGGCACGCGCCGCCGTCGATTTCGTCAAAGACATCCAGCCGATCTTCAAAGAGCACTGCTACCAGTGCCACGGATCGGAGCGGCAGGAGGCGGCATTTCGTTTGGATCACAAACCCAGCGCGCTCAAGGGCGGCGATCTCGGCGTGGCCATCGTGCCTGGCAAAGCCGGCGAGAGTCTGCTCATCAGCGCCCTGTCGGGCAAGAATCCGAAGCTCAAGATGCCGCGCAAAGGCACGCCGCTCACCGCTGACGAGATCGGCAAGCTCACGGCATGGATCAATGAAGGCGCGATCTGGCCCGATGAAGCGAGCGCGAAGATCGAGAAGAATAGAGATCATTGGGCTTTCAAAGCACCGGTGAAGCCAGCCGTCCCTGCAGGCGCAAAACATCCCATCGATGCCTTCATCGCCCAGGGCCTCGCCAAAGCCGGCCTCAAACCCTCGCCACCCGCCTCGCCGGAGACGCTCATCCGCCGCCTCCACCTCGATCTCACCGGCCTTCCGCCCACGCCGAAGGAAGTCGATGCCTTCGTCAACGATTGCCGCGAGGGTCCGTCGTTCGTCATTCGCAATTCGTCATTCACAGCGCTCGTCGAGAAGCTTCTCTCCTCCCCGCACTACGGCGAGCGCTGGGCCCGCCACTGGCTTGATGCCGCACACTACGCCGACTCCAACGGCTACGAGAAAGATCCCATGCGCTTCATTTGGTTCTACCGCGACTGGGTCATCAACGCGTTCAATCGCGATCTGCCTTATAACCAATTCCTCATCGAACAACTCGCGGGCGATCAGTTGCCGAATGCCACACAGGATCAGATCGTTGCCACGGGATTCTTGCGGAACACGATGATCAATGAAGAAGGCGGCGTCGATCCCGAGCAGTTCCGCATGGAGGCGATGTTTGATCGCATGGACGTCATCGGCAAAAGCATCCTCGGTTTGTCCATCAACTGCTGCCAGTGCCACAACCACAAATACGATCCGATCACGCAGGAAGAGTATTATCGGATGTTCGCCTTCCTGAACAACGACAACGAACCGTGGCGCGTGGTCTATACGCCGCCGGAACAGCAGCAACTCGCGGACCAGCAGCGCCGCATCAAGGAGATCGAAGAGCGCATCAAGATGGAGAACCCGGACTGGCGCGCGCGTCTCGAAGCCTGGGCCGCGCGAGTCCGCGCTCAGAAGCAGCCCGAGTGGCACACGCTGCAAGCGCCCTTCACCGACAGCGTCGGCGGCCAAAAGAATCTCCTGCTCGAAGACGGCAGCTTCCTCGCGCAGAGCTACGCTCCGACGAAGTTCTCGCCGAAGTTCATCGTGAGCACGCCGGCAAAGAAGATCACTGCGTTTCGGCTGGAGTTGATGAACGATCCGAACCTTCCCGCCTACGGACCTGGTCGTTCGCAAAAAGGCACGTGCGCACTCACGGAGTTTGAAGTCGAGTCCGCACCGCTGAAGGCCATCGAGAAGAACGAAGGCGACAAAGTGGTGAAGGCGTCGCTGCCAGGCGTGGTCGTCGCATCGGTCGCTTCGTATGACACCACCGCACAGCCAGTGAAGTCCAAGTTCGCCAGCGCCACGGCTGACTTTGGCGAACCGAAGAACACACCGCTGGTGAAGTTCGCGCGCGACAAGGAAGAAGAGAAAGACAAGCGCCTCACCGGCCCCATCAGCTACGCCATCGATGGCGACGACAAAACCGCCTGGGGCATCGACGCCGGTCCCGGCCGTCGCAACGTGCCGCGCAATGCGGTGTTCGTTCTCGACAAACCCATCGAGTCCGAGAATGGCGTGCAGCTCGGCATCACACTGCATCAAAAGCACGGCGGCTGGAACAGCGATGACCTGCAAACAATGAACCTCGGTCGCTTCCGCGTGAGCTGGACCGATGCACCGCGTGCTGTGGCGGACCGCATTCCCGCCGACGTGCGCAGAGCCGTGGCGAAGGGCGATCTCGACGCCGCGTTCAGCTTCTTCCGCACCACCGTGCCCGAGTGGAAGCAGGCGAATGCCGAGATCGAAGCGCTGTGGAAACAGCATCCGCAAGGCACCACCACGCTCGTGCTCGAGAATCGCGACAAGCCGCGCATGACCACCACGCTGAAGCGCGGCGACTTCACGAAACCCGGTGATGAAGTGAAGCCCGGCGTGCCCGCCGTCTTGAACGCGCTGCCGAAGGACGCCGACAGCTCTCGGCTCACCTTTGCCAAATGGATCGCCAGCCGCGAAGCACCGACCACCGCACGCGCCATCGTCAACCGCGTGTGGCAGAGCTACTTCGGCACCGGCCTCGTGAACACGCCCGAAGACCTCGGCACGCAAGGCGAAGCACCATCCAATCCCGCGCTGCTCGACTGGCTTGCCTGCGAGTTCATGGATCGCGGCTGGAGCTTGAAGGAGCTGCATCGTCTCATCGTCACCAGCCAGACCTACCAGCGAAGCAGCGTCGCCACGCCCGAGTTGCTGGAGAAGGATCCGTATAACCGCCTGCTCGCGCGCGGCCCGAGATTCCGCGTCGAGGGCGAAGTTGTGCGCGACTTGCAACTCAGCATCAGCGGCCTGCTCGATCCCACCGTCGGCGGACGACCGACGATGCCGCCCGCGCCGTCGTTCTTGTTTGAGAAGCCCGCGAGCTACGCGCCCTTTCCCTGGCACGTCGATGAAGACACCCAGCAGTATCGCCGCGCCGTCTATGTCTTCCGCCGCCGCAGCACGCCCTATCCGTTTTTGAGCACCTTCGATGTTCCCA
>WBZU01000929.1_pt1 | contig 23635 bp, 12 predicted proteins | sample 5204311 | NCBI WGS metagenome assembly WBZU01 (sample SAMN12344359, study PRJNA552823) | activated sludge metagenome | biome: Activated sludge suspended growth; feature: Nitrification reactor; material: Wastewater; isolation source: activated sludge from nitrification reactor of wastewater... | reverse complement strand
CTCCCTCGGCCTGGCGATGTCGGTGCTCTACCTCGGGGCCCTCGGCGATCGGCACGGCCGCAAGCTCATGCTCGTCCTCGGCATGGCGCTCTCCATCCCGGCGAGCCTGGTCGCGGGGTTGGCCGGCTCGGTCGAGGTGCTGTTCGCCGGGCGACTCCTCGGTGGCATCGCGGCCGGCATGGCCTACCCCACGACGCTGGCGCTCATCACCGCCCTGTGGGCCGACGGCCCCAAGCGCACGCAGGCGATCGCGCTGTGGTCGGGACTGGGCGGGGCGATCATGGCGCTCGGCCCGCTCGTCGCGGGCGCCCTCCTCGAGCACGTCAGCTGGGGCTGGGTGTTCCTGGTCACCGTGCCGCTCGCCGCGATCGGGTTGCTCCTGGCGCTGCGGTTCGTCCCGGCGCACGTCGGCGAGACGACGGAGGACGTCGACAACTTCGGCGGCGTGCTGTCGGTGGTGCTCATCGGGGCGCTCGTGCTGGCGATCAACTTCGCGACCGTCCCCGGAGCGGCGACGACGGCCGCCGGGCTCGGCGTGCTGGCCCTGGCGACGGGCGTCGCGTTCTTCCTGCGCCAGCGGCGGGCCCGCAACCCCATCTACGACCTGCACGTCGCCGGTCGCCGGGTCTTCTGGGTCGCGGCGGTCGCCGGGATGATCGTGTTCGGGGCGCTCATGGCGACGATGTACGTCGGCCAGCAGTTCATCCAGAACATCCTCGGCTACTCGACCTTTGAGGCCGGGGCGGCGATCCTCCCGGCGGCCGTGATGATGGCGCTTGCGGCCGCGCCCTCGGGGAAGCTCGTCACCCGGTACGGATCGCGCCTGACGCTGCTCCTCGGCTTCTCCAGCTGCCTGCTCGGGTTCCTCCTGATGCTCGTGCTGTGGAAGGAGGGCACCCCGTACTGGCAGGTCGGCATCGCCTACGCGCTCGTCGGTCTCGGCGTCGGCCTGGCGATGACGCCCGCGTCGCGCTGCCTGACGGGCAGCGTGCCCGTCCGGCGGGCCGGGATGGCCTCGGGCACCGCCGACCTGCAGCGTGACCTCGGCGGGGCGATCATGACCTCGATCATGGGCGCGGTGCTGACCGCCGGCTACGCCACCGCGATCGCGGCGCAGGTCGCCAGCTCACCGCAGCACGCGCAGATCACCGACAAGACCGAGAGCGCGCTGCAGAAGTCGTTCTCGAGCGCCGACGCGCTCGCCGCGAGCTACCCCCAGTACAAGGAACAGATCATCGACGCGGCGAAGACGTCGTTCCTTGAGGGCGCCAACTGGGCGTACGGGGCCGGGATCATCGCCACCGCACTCGGCTTGCTGCTCGTCCTCCTCATGTTCCCCGGCGCCGAGCGGGAGCGCGAGCTCGGAGCGAGCTACGCCGCCGAAGACGAGGCGGGAGCGCTCGCGCCGGCGGCGACGCCGGGGCCCGTCGCCCCGCCCGCCACCGCCTAGCGACCGCCGCCGCGCCAACGGACCGGTCTTGGTCGAGCGGTCACGTCCCGGTGCCATAGTGGTGGGGATGGAGGTCCAGACCATCGCCCGGCCCGCACGGGCCCGCTCGTCCTCCGCGTGGTCCCGCGCGCATGCCCGGCGACTGCTGTGGCGGGCCGGCTTCGGCGCCACACCCGCCGAGCTCGACCACTGGGCCTCCCGCGGCCGGCAGGCGACGATCGACTGGCTCGTGGCCGGCGGCCGCGGCCCCCACGGCACCCGCAAGATGGTCGGTGCCGCGCCCCGCGCCGACGGCAAGGCACTCGACCCGCTGAACGAGTGGGGGCACGACCGCCTGTGGTGGCTGGACCGCATGGTCCGCTCCCAGCGCCCGCTGGTGGAGCGGATGACGCTGCTGTGGCACGACCACTTCGCCACCGCCGCGCAGGACACGCCCCTGATGCTGGACCAGAACCGCATGCTGCGCCGCGGCGCGCTTGGCTCCTTCCCCAACCTGCTGCTCGGCGTCACGCGCGACCCCGCCATGCAGTCGTTCCTCTCCCTGGTCGACTCCGACAAGGACGAGCCGAACGAGAACTACGCCCGCGAGCTGATGGAGCTGTTCACCCTCGGCGTCGACGGCGGCTACACCGAGCGCGACGTGCGCGAGGCCGCCCGCGCGCTGACCGGCTTCCAGGGCATCTGGAAGGAGGGGCAGCCGCTGCGCACCCGCTACGACCCGGACGCCCACGACGGCGGGGTCAAGACGATCCTCGGCCAGAAGGGCCGCTGGGACTACCGGGACGTGCTGCGAATCGTGGTGGCCCAGCCCGCTCACGCCCCGTACCTGGTGACCAAGCTGTGGAGCTACTTCATCGGCGACGACGGGCCGAGCGCCGCCACCCGCCGGCGCCTGTCGCAGGTCTACGTGCGCTCCGGCCACCGCATCGCCCCGGTCGTGCGGGAGATCCTCGCCTCGCCCGCCCTCTACCGCGGGCTGGACCGGCCCGCGATGGTCAAGTGGCCGGTCGTCCACATCGCCGGGATGCTGCGCCAGACCGGGCGACCCGTCGACACGCGCGCATGGTCGTGGCTGCAGGAGGAGATGGGGCAGGGGCTGTTCGACCCGCCGTCGGTGGCGGGCTGGGACTGGGGCACCGCGTGGATGTCGACGGCCTCGATGCACGCCCGCTTCGTGGCCGCGACCTACATGTGCAGCGACGCGCCGGTGGAGGTCGGCAAGCACGACGCCTCGGTCACCTGGTCCTCCCGCGAGCACGTCGCCCACGCCCGCAGGGCGACGGGCGACCCGTGGACGTCGGCCGCCACCGACGCCCAGTTGCGCCGCCTGGCCCGCGAGTTCCTCGCCGCCGGGCGCACCCGTGACGGCCAGACCCCCGAGTACATCGCCCGCCTCACGCAGGCCGCGCTGCGCCACCTCCTGCTCTCCGGCCCCGACGCCCAGCTCTGCTGATGGCCGCCCGCCCGAACATCCCGTCCTGCCGCGGCTGCCGCGACGCCGACGCGGCCCGGCGCAGCCTGCTCGATGCTCCCGTCTCCCGCCGCCGGCTGCTGCAGCTCGGCTTCGGCGCGGCCGTCTCGGTGTACGCCGCGCGCGCCCTGCCGCAGGACGACGTGCTCGCCGCCGCGCAGGCCCAGGCCGCCGCGGCGCCGGATGCGCCCGTCCTCGTCAACGTGTTCCTGCCCGGCGGCATGGACCTCCTCGACACGCTCGTCCCCGCCGACCATGGGCGCTACGCCGACCTGCGCGGCGGGGTGGCGGTGACCGACCCATTGGCGCTGGCCGGCACGGACGTCGGCGCCCACCCGGCGCTCGCGTCAGGCCTGGGCGGCGGGCTGGCCGGGCTGTTCAACCGGGGCCGCGTCGGCTTCCTGCCCGGCATCGACTACGCCAACCCCAGCCTCTCGCACTTCGACTCGCGCCACTTCTGGGAGACGGGGCGCATCACCACGGCGCCCGGGGTGGGGTGGCTGGGGCGCTGGATCGATCGTCACGGCAGCGCGGACAACCCGTTCCAGGCGATGTCGCTCGGCTCGACGCTCTCGCCGCTGCTGCGCGGCACCGCGCGCCCCGCGGCGGCCGTCTCCTCGCCCGGCGACGCGCAGGCCTGGGTGCCCAACGTGTGGGGGGAGTGGGACACGCGCTACCGCGAGCACTGGGGGGCGGTTGCCGCCCACCATCCCGCCGGCGACGGCCCGCAGGCGGTGTACGCCGCGGCACGGCAGTCCCAGCAGGTGGCCGCGGCGCTGGCGCCCTACGTGCAGGAGGAGGGCAAACCGGACCCGCTGGCCAGCCCGGTGGCGTGGCCGGCCGCCGAGGGGGAGGGCGGCTCGGACTTCGCCGAGGAGCTGCGGATGCTCGCCGCGCTGCTGGCCCAGCCGCTGGGCATCCGCACCGCGACGGTGGAGGCGGCCGGCGACTTCGACACCCACGACGACCAGAAGGCCACGCTCACCCGGGACCTGGCCAAGGTGAGCATCGCGCTGGCCGCCTTCCAGTCCGACCTGGAGGCGCGGGGCATCGCCGACCGGGTGCTGACGATGGTGTGGACCGAGTTCGGCCGGCGCCCCGAGGCCAACGCCTCCGGCGGCACCGACCACGGCGCGGGCGGGCTGGCGTGGGTGATGGGCACCCGGGCGCGGTCGGGCATCCTCAGCCCCTATCCCGACCTGCGCGCCTTCGACCGCGAGGACAACCTGCAGGTGACGGTCGACTTCCGCACCGTCTACGCCAGCGTGCTGGAGCAGTGGCTGGGCACCGGCGCCGACGAGGTGCTGCCCGACGCGAAGTCGGTCGGGCGGCTGGCGGTGGTGGCATGAGGGGCCTCGCCGCGGCGCTCGTGGTCATCGGCATGCTGGCCGCGGCCGGCTCCGCGCACGCGTCGACCGCCGTCGGCCTGGGGATGCGGGAGTGGTCGATCGCGGTCTACCGCCCGACGGTCACGGCCGGCACGGTGCGCTTCCTCGTCACCAACCGCGGCGAGGACGCCCACAACCTCCGCGTCCGCGGCCCGCACGGCTACCGCAGCGCGGTCAGCGCGGACGCCGCTCCCGGAGGCGGGCGCATCACCCTGCGCACCCACCTGACCCGCCCCGGCCGCTACACGCTGCTCTGCGTCAAGCCCGGCCACGCGCAGCTCGGCATGCGCGCGGTCATCCGGGTGCGGAGCGGCTAGGGGTCACGCCTACTTCGCCGCCGCGTTCAGCACGATCGCCCGGTCGCTGACCTTCGATCCGGTCCTCACCACGGCGACGACGGACAGGGTGCCCTTCTTGGCGAGTTGGGCGCGGCCGGTCTTGTTCAGCTTGAGCCTCACCTTCGCCTTCCTGCCGCGGACCCGGAACTTCGCGCTGCCCAGCAGCGTGCCCCTGCGCCGGCTGGCGGCCGTGGTCTTGGCCACCCGCGCTGCGGCGGTGGCCCGCGAGGACTTCGAGGAGGCGATCAGCCGGTACTCGAGCGTCCCGGCGCACGCCTTGGTCGTGGCCGCGCAGGTCACGGTGGTCGGGCTGACAGAACCGGCCGGGGTCACGGTCAGGGGCTTGCTGCTCGTCACACTCGGCGCGCCTGCCGGCACCGTGCGGCGCTGCGTCTTGATCGTCGGATGGCCGGGGATGTCGGCTGCGCAGTGCAGCGTCGAGCCGATGTCGGCCGCGGTGACGTAGTAGGCGCCGACGCCGAGCCGACGGCCATCGCGGCTGATCGGGCCGCCGTCGGGACGGCCGTACTCGGCCGGAAATCCGTTGCTCTGCGTGCAGGTGACGTAGTCACCTTCGTACGCCGGGTCGGGACCGCCGATGGTGGCGCTCGTGTACGTGGATGGCGTCCGGTAGTTCGCCCGGAAGGACAGGCCACTCGGGTCGACGGCCCGGCCATGGGCGGAGGCGGTAACCGTGATCTGGGTGGTCATGAAGCCCGCCACCCGCACGTTGGCCAGCAGTTCGGCGGACGAAATCGACAGTCGCCCGGTGATCCCGTCCAGGAACGTGGCGTTGGCGAACAGCGATCCGATAAAGCCGTTCGCCGTGGGGTATGGGCGGTACCACGACTGGTACGGCATGGAAGTCTGCCGCTCGAAGCAGTTCCAGCCCCGCTGCCCGCACAACGAACTCGTGACATTGAATCCGCTGGTCCAGCGCACGGTCTTCAGCACCTCGCTCGGCCGGTCGAAGCCGACGGGCACCGAGCGCAGGACGTTGATTCCCGGGCCGGCGGGAAGCGTGATGTCCGCGACGGCGCGCCTGGGATCCCCGTTCTCGTGCTCGCACTCCTGGCAGATGACGGGCTGGGCGTCGGGGTCGTCGTCGGTCATGCCCACCGGCGCATCGAGCGTGCCGCGGGCGGGCCCCGACGCGACGTTCACCGAGAGCACCCACGGCTCGAGGTCCTCCTCGTCGGCGAGGTCGTCGACCGGTGTGAGCGTGATCGTGCCCTGGGTCTGGCCGGCCGGGATCGTCGCCGTTCCGGCCGTCGCGGCCCAGTCGCCGGTCAGGCTGGTGTCGCCGCCGGCCAGGGACCAGCCGAGGGTCACTGGGGAGGAGGCGGGGAAGGGAAGGCCGACGACCGCCGTGACCGGTCCGCCGCTCTCGGGCACCGGGCTGGGCGGTGCCTGGGCCAGCGCGATCGGGTCGGGCAGGTCGGTGTCGTGGATCGTCAACGTCGCGGTGGCGGTGCCGAGCGGGAGCGGGCCGGTGTTGATCAGGGCCAGATCCGTCGTCTCGTCCGGCTCGCCACGATCGTCATCCGTGATCGGCACATCGACCGTCGTGCTGCGGGCCGGGGGGACGATGGTCACCGGCTGCGACACCGCGGTGTAGTCGCCCGGCGCATGGGCGGACCCGTCGCTCGTGTCGAGCGTCACGCTCGCCGTGCGTTCGGTGAGGGAGCCGTCGAGCTTCACCGTCACGTGGGCCACGGCGCCTGGGCCCTCATCGACCTGCGAGTCGATGACCGATACCGTCGGCGCCGTGTCGTCGTCCGTGATGGTGCCCGTCCCGGTGGCATCGGCCAGAGTGGCGCCGTCGGGGTCGCTCAGGTGCACCAGCACGGTCTCGTCCGCCTCGTCGATCACGTCACCGAACACGGGCACCTTGATCGTCTTGCTCGTCTGGCCCGGGGCGAAGGTCAGCGTCGACAGCGAGCGCGACGCGAAGTCCAGGCCGTCTGCGGCGGTGCCCGGGTCGACGGCATAGTCGACCGTCACCGGATGGGAGCTGGGCGTCGCGAGCGTCACGTGGAACGACACCTGCACCGACCCGGCGTTGCCCTCGGTGACGGTGGCGTCCGACGCCGACAGCTCGGTGGGGTCGGGGTCGATGACGATCGCCCGGTCCAGCGTCACCTGGTTGAACGCATCGTCCATCACCCGCAGGCGGACGTGGTGCGTGCCGGCAGTCGCAAAGTTCGTGGTCACCGGGCTTCCCGTGCCGTCGTCGAGCTGGCCGTCGTCGTCGAGGTCCCAGTCGGTGGCGGTGATGGTGCCGTCGTCGGTGCTGGTGCTGGTCAGCGTGACGGTGTCGCCGGGGCGCGGGGCGGCGGGGCTGATGGTGAACGAGGGCGAGGGCGCGCCGTCCACCACGGTGACGGTCGTGGTGGCCACGCCGGTGGCGCCGTCGTCGTCCGTGACGCGCATGCGCACGACGAAGGAGCCGGCGGTGGCGAACGTCCGGCCCGCGGTCGTGCCGACGGCGTCGCCGTAGGTGCCGTCGCCGTCGAGGTCCCAGGTCGTGGAGGCGACCGTGCCGTCCGGGTCGGTCGCGGTCGAGGTGAAGTCGACCCGCGTCCCACGGGACACCGCGCCCGTGTGGCTGGCGGTGAAGGCGGCAGCGGGCGGATCGGTGCCGACGTAGTGGACCGTGTGGGCGTCACCGGTGGAGACCCACGCCCCGCCGTGGTCGTCGGACTCCACGTCCATCACCTGGCTGGGGATCGACGCGATGCCCCGTGACGTGCCGTTCGCGGCGATGCGCTGGGCGGTGTTGTCGCCGCGCCACGTCACCCAGAAGCCGCCGTCGCCGGTCAGGGAGAGCCCGAACGGGTTGGTGTGGGTGCCCGCCCCGGTATAGACCACGGTCCGGTTGTCCAGCCCGGCGTCGTAGCGCACGACGGTGCTGTCGTCGTAGTTGACGACGTAGACGTTGCCGGTGGACTGGTCGACCTCGATGTCCTGGGGGTGGACGCCAGGAAGGATGGTGCGCACGACGCTGCCGTCGGCGGCGAACCGCACGATCTTGCCGCCGGACCCCGCGCCGACGCCGTAGGTCTCCTGCGTCGCCTCGTTGACCGCGACCGCGATGCCTTCGTTGAAGTCCCCGGTGAAGCTGGTCGTGCCGAAGGTCAGCAGCGGGGTGCCGTCGAGCCCGAACTTCTTGATCCCGTAGCCGCCGTGGAGATGGCCGTAGACGCCGTAGATGACGTTGTGGACGTGGTCGACTGCGATGCCGTGGCTGACGTCCCCCATCGCGATGGAGGCTTGTTGCGCCCCGCCCGTCGTGTACCGGTCCAGGGTGCCCCGGGGCCCGATCGAGGTCCACACGTCGCCATTGGCGTTCAACGCAAGCCCGTTGAAGATCACGACCTCGCCGCAGCAGTTCACGCCGTCGTCGGCGAACTGGGCCTGCAGGCCGAATCCCTGCGCTGCCGCGGGCGCGGCCAGTGTCGCGAGCAGGACCACCAGGACGGCACGTCGCACCATGCGCATGTCCCGACCGTGCCAGCGGCCCCGTGGCGCCGCTACGGGGTGGTACCGAAGTCTTTTCCCGGGTCGCGCCGGTTTGCCCTGGACGGTGCGGGCGGCAGATACTTTCGTGTCAATGGGGGACGTGACGCTGGTCCAACGCAGCGAGGAGCTGCGCCGTCTCGATCGCGCGCTGGTGGAGGCGGCGGCCGGGGAGGGCGGCGTGCTGGTCCTGCAGGGGGTCAGCGGCATCGGGAAGTCGGCGCTTCTGCGCTCGGCCACCGCCCGCGCGACCGCGGAGGGGATGACCGTGCTGCAGGCCTACGGCGGGCCGCTGGAGGCAACGACGCCGTGGAGCGTGGCCCGGCAGCTCTTCTGGCCGGCGCTGGCCGGCGACCCCGCGCTGCGCGATGACCCGGCCCTGGCCGGGCTGCCCTTCGGCGACAGCGAGCCCGAAGGACCGCCTGGGGACCGGCTGTTCGGCGGCCTGCACGCGCTCTACTGGCTCACGGTCCGCCTGGCTGAGCGCGCGCCGCTTCTGCTCGCCGTCGACGACGCCCATCTCGCCGATCCACCGTCGGCGCAGCTGCTGGCCTTCCTGGCCCGTCGCGTGGGCGGCGTGCCGGTGCTGCTGCTCGTCGCCGGTCGGCCGGGGCGCGACAGCACCGATGGGCCGCTCGCGCCGCTGACGGGGTTGCCGCAGACCCGCCTGGTCGAGCCGGCGCCGCTACGGGAGGAGGCGGTCACCGAGGTGCTGCGGGCCGCCGGCGCCGACCCGTCGCTCGCCGCGGCGTGCCGTGAGGCCACCGGGGGCACACCCTTGTTCGTGCGCGAGGTGGCGCTCGCTCTTGCGCAGGACGACGACCCGGGCGCCTCCGCCGAGGATCGCGTGCGCCGCGCGGCCTCGCCCGGGGTGGCGCGCGCCGCCCTGGCCCACATCGCCGAGGCGGGCCCCGAGGCGCTCGCCTTCGCCAGCGCCCTGTCGGTTATCGACCTGGCCCCGGACACCGACCTCGTCGCGCGGGTCGCGGGCCTCGACGGACGCGCCGCCGCCGAGACGGCCGACCGGCTGCACGCCGCCGGGCTCGTCCTTCCCGGGCCCCCGCTGCGCTTCTCCCACCCGCTCGTGCGCGACGCCGTCCACACCGGGCTGCCGCCCGCCCGCCGGGCCGAGCAGCACCGCGCGGCCGCGATGTTGCTGGCCGCCCGCGGTGACACGGGCGTGGCCGCCGCCCACCTCGTCGAGGCCGGGCCGGGCGGCGATCCCCAGGCGGTTGCGGTGCTGCGCGCGGCGGCGGCAGCGGCCCTGAGCAGTGGGGATGGCGCCACGGCCGTCGCGCTGTTGGAGCGTGCCCTGGCCGAGCCGCCGGACGCGGCGACGCGGCCCGCGGTGCTGGCCGAGCTCGGCGGGGCGTTGCAGCGTACGGCCAGCCCCGAGGCCGTCGACGTCCTCGTCCGTGCCCAGGCGGAGGCCACCGACCCCCGGGCCCGGGCCGAGATCGGCGTGGCGCTGGGCTCGGCGCTCGTGTGGTCCGGGCGGCCGGAGGAGGCCATGGACGTGCTCGAGCAGGCGCTGGCGGGACTGGGGGAGGGGGATCCCGCGCTGCTGGCCCGCCTCGAGCTCGAGGTGGTGGCCACGACGCGCCGCGACGTGCGGCTGCAGGCCCGCACCGACGAGCGCGTCGCCCGGCTGCGGGCGCTCGCCGGCGGGGAGGGCGGGCACATGCCCGACCCCCTGCAGCGGGTGCTGCTCGCCGCGCTGGCCTTCGACGCCGTGCGCACCCAGCCCGCCGCTGACGTGCTCGCGCTCGCCCGCCGCGCCCTGGCCGACGGGCGCCTCATCGTCGAGCAGGGACCCGAGTCGCCCGCGGTGCCGCTCGCCGTCATCTCGCTGTGGATGGCCGAGGATCTCGACGGCGCACGGGCGGCCCTGGACGGGGCGCTGGAGCTCGCCCGCCGTCACGGCTCGGTCGTGGGGTTCGTGATGCTGTCCTGCTGGCGCTCGCACGTGGCCTGGCGTGCCGGGGACCTGTCGCTGGCGGAGGCCGACGGCGCCGGGGCGCTGGAGGTCGGCCGCGAGCTCGGCTTCCCTCCGGCGGTCGTCTACGCGATCGCCGCCCTGGGTGATGCGCTCCTGGATCGCGGGGACCTCGACGGCGCCGCGGCGCTGCTCGACGAGCCGATGCTCCCGCCCGTGCCGGGCGGCGGCGACTTCGATCAGCCGCTGCTGTTCTTCCGCGGCCGTCTGCGGGCCGCGCAGGGCCGGGCGGCCGAGGCCCAGTCGGACCTGGAGCTGTGCGGGGCCGGGCTGGCCGCCTTCGGCGCGACCACGCCGGTGATCCCGTGGCGTGGTGAGGCGGCGCTCGCCGCCCGCGCCGCGGCCCACGACGAGGACGCCCGGCGCCTGGCCGCCGACGCTGTCGATGCGGCCCGTGCCTTCGGCGCGCCGGGCGCGCTCGGCGCCGCCCTGCGGGCCGCGGGCGTCGTGAACGGGGACACGGGGCAGCTTGCGGAGGCGGTCGACCGGCTGGCCGGCTCACCGTGCCGGCTGGAGCACGCCAAAGCGCTCTTCGATCTCGGCACCGCCCGCCAGCGGGAGGGGAGCACCGACGGAGCGCTCACCGCCCTGCGCGAGGCGCTGGACCTCGCCGACCGCTGCGGCGCGGTCGGGCTGGCCGACCAGGTCCGTGGCGGCCTGCTCGCCCTCGGGGCACGCCCGCGGCGCCGGCGCACAACCGGCCCCGCGGCGTTGACGCCGTCGGAGTTGCGGGTCGCCGCGCTGGCGTCCGAGGGGCGCACCAACCGGGACATCGCCCAGGCGCTCTTCGTCACCGTGCGGACGGTCGAGATGCACCTCTCCAGCGTCTACCGCAAGCTCGGCATCGACGGCCGGCCCGGCCTGGAGCAGGCGCTGGCCGAGGCGTGACGCCGCCCGCGGGGTGTTACCGCGAGGTGATCTTCGGTGTCGGCGCGCGCAGCACGAGCGAGCGGTCGGTGACCTTCTTGCCGCTCGTGACGACCGCGATCACGGAGAGCGTGCCGGTCTTGGCAAACGCGGCCCGGCCGGCCTTGTTCAGCTTCACCTTGACCTTCGCCTTGCGGCCCTTGGCGCGGAATGTCGCGCGCCCGACCAGGGTGCCGGAGCGACGGCTTTTCGCCTTCTTCGTCGCGGCCGCGCTGGCTCGCGCCGTCTTCCCACCGGTCGTGCCGCCGCCGGGGGCGAGCCGGTACTCCAGCGTGCCATGGCAGTTCGCCACCACGGTGGTGCAGTTGACGGGCACCGGCGCCACGACGCCTCCCGTGACGGTCAGCGGCTTACCGGTGGCGATCACCGGGGCACCCGGCGGCACCGTGCGCTGTGCGACGACGATGGATCCTCCACCGGGAAGGTTCGGTTTGCAGGACAACGTGGCGCCCACGTCGGACGAGCGGACCGAGTACCACCCCGTTCCGACCGTCTCGCCTCCGCGGACGATGTCGGCCGGGTCCGGATGGCCGAACAACTTGGGGAAGCGCTCATCCGTCGAGCAGCTGACCCCGTCGCCGGGATACGCAGGGTTCGGACCAAAATGCGCGGCGTACGCGGAATCCGACGGCTTGCGATAGACGAGCGTGACCTCGAGTGATTCCTCCTGACGGCCCTTCGTCCTGGTCCCCCACTCGGCACTGACCTGTGTGGTCGCGGTTCCGTTCACTGCCACCGGGTACCAGAGCGTGAGGCGAAGCATCCCGATCAGCATGACGTTCGTGCCGATGTTGGGGCCGTCACCGCCGGCTTCCTGCTGGACGGTTCCCACGAGCCCATCATGGCCATATGGGAACGGGGTCCAGCTCGACGGGTACCGCGTCGTCGTGACGGTCAAACACACGATGCCGATGGTCTGGTTGCACAAGTCGGTGTGGCTCAGACCGTTGGAGAACCTGGCCCGGCCGATGACCTCCTCCGACGGGCGGTCCCACCCAGTGGCGACCCACCCCTTGCGCGGGTTCCCCACCGCGGTGGTGACGTCGGGGTCTTGGGTGAGGTCAACGTTGACACGTGCCTTTCGCAGGTCGCCGCCGGGGTGCTCGCAGACAGGGCAGATCACCGGCTTGGCATCCGGGTCGTCGTCGGCCATCCCCACCGGCATGTCGAGCGTGCCGTTGGCCGGGCCTGAGGCGACCGCCACGTGCAGCACCCACGGCTCGGTGTCGAGTTCGTCGGTCTGATCGTCGACCGGCTGCAGGCTGATACTCGCCTGCGTCTGCCCGGCAGGGATCGTGACCGTGCCCTCACGGGCGGCCCAGTCGGTGCTCTGGCTCGCGTCGCCGCCATCCAGCCGCCACGACAGCATCACGGGGGCCGCCTGGGGGAACGGGATGCCGACGATGGCGCTCACCGGCGGCCCGGCCTCGGGCACCGGACTCGGCGGCGCCTGGACGACCGTGATCGGTCCCTTGTCGCCGTCGTCGTGGATCGTGAGGGTCGCCGCCGTCGTGCCGAGCGGCAGCGGCCCGGACCCGGTGAGCGTGAGGCCGACGGTCTCGTCCGGCTCACTGACATCGTCGTTGGTGATGGGCACGTTCACGGTGGCCGTGCGCGCGGGCGGGACGATGGTCGCGTTCTGGCTGACCGCCGTGTAGTCGCCACCGGCCTGCGCCGTCCCGTCGCTCGTGGCCAGGTGCACGGCGGCGGTGCGCTCGGTCACAGGCCCGTCGAGGCCGATGGTCACCTGGGCCACCGCGCCCGGACCCTCGGTGACCTCGGTATTCCGCACCGACACCGTCGGCGCCGCGTCGTCGTCGGTGATCGTCCCGGTTCCCGAGGCGTCCGCGACGGTCGCCCCCGACGGGTCGGAGAGGCTGAGGATCACCGTCTCGTCGTCCTCCTCCACCACGTCGCCGAACACCGGCACGCCCACCGTCTTGGCCGTCTGGCCCGGCCCGAAGGTGAGGGTCGCCAGCGCCCGCGAGGCGAAGTCGGTGCCGTCGGACGCGGTGCCCGCCCCGACCGCGTAGTCCACCGAGGCCGGCTGCGTCGAGGAGCCAGTCCGCGTCACGTGGAACACCAGCTGCCTCGTCCCGCTGTCGCCCTCGCCGATCGCCACGTCGTCGACCGCGAACGCGGCTGCCACGGCCGGAATGCCGATCGTGGTCTCCTTTGTCACCACGTTCCCGTCGTTGTCCTGGACCCGCAGTCGCACGACGTGATCGCCGGCGGTGGCGAAGCTGGTGGTCACCGGGCTGCCGGTGGCGTCGTCGGCCTGGCCGTCGTCGTCGAGGTCCCAGTCGGTGTGGGCGATCGTGCCGTCGGGGTCCGTGCTGGTGGAGGTCAGCGTGATGGTCTGCCCGATCGCCGGGACGGCAGGGCTGACGGTGAAGCTCGCGGTCGGCGCCTGGGCGACGACGGTGAAGGTGCGGCTGACGATCGCGGTCGCGCCGTCGTTGTCGGTCACCTTCAGCCGCACGACGTGCGGGCCGGCGGTGGTGAAGGTGATGCCGCTGGCCGGCGTGGTGGCGTCACCGTAGGTGCCGTTGCCGTCGAGATCCCAGGACTGGGAGGCGATGGTGCCGTCGGGGTCGCTGCTCGTCGAGGTGAAGTCCAGGTGGGCGCCGGCGGGGATCGCCCCGTTCAGGCTGGAGGTGAACGCGGCGACCGGCGGGTCGGTCGCCACGTAGTAGATGCGCCCGCCGTTGCCGACGGCCACGTAGGCGCCGCCCTTGGCATCGGCCTCCACGTCCATCATCTGCTCGGGCACCGTCGCCGCCCCGAGCACCGTGCCGTTGGGGGCGATCCGCTCGGTCTGGCCGCTCCCGCGCCAGTTGACCCACAGGTTGCCGTCGGGCGCCAGCGAGATGCCGATCGGGCTCGTGCGGGCACCGGAGCCCTGCAGGACGGTCTGCGGGTTGTCCAGGCTCGCGTCGTAGCGGACCACCCGCGAGTTGCCCAGGTAGGAGACGAGCACGTCGCCGGTGGGCTGGTCGACCTCGATGTCCGACGGCTCGACGCCGACGTCGAGGATCCGCAGCACCGAGCCGTCGGCGGCGAACCGCACCACCTGCCCGCCGCTGCCGTAGCCGATGCCGTACGTCTGCTTGGTCGTCTCGTTGACCGCGATGTTGAAGCCCTCGTGGTGGTCGCCGCCGAACGGCCCGCCGGTATCCGGGGCGCCGTAGACCTTGACCAGGACGCCCGCGGAGGTGAAGTGCATGACCGGATGGTTCCCGTGGATCTCCCCGGTGACGACGTACACGTCGCCGTTGGCCCGGTCGACGGTCATCCCCTGGGTCATGACCCCCGTCGGGATCTGGCCGAGCTGCAGACCGCCGGGGCCGTACCGGGTCACCACCCGCGTGGCCCCCGACGTCTGCCACAGGTCACCGTTGCCGGTGAACGCCAGCCCGACGTAGAAGATCGATTCGCCGCAGCAGCCGAACCCCTGCGCGCTGAACGAGCCCTGCAGCCCGAAGGCGCCGGCCCCGGCCGGTGCCGTGAGCGCCATCGCGCCCGTGGCCAGCGCGGCGGACAACGCCAGACGGCCTCGGGTGAGCCGGTTGCGGGTCACCCTGCAGACCGTGCCGACCACACGCGCCCGGGGCAATACGTGGGAACCACGTAGCCCCCGGGGCGACGCCTCCTAGGGGGCGGCGCCGCCCTCCGGGTCGTCGGCGCCGACCGCGGCCCAGGCGGTGGCGGCGGCCTGCGAGCGGGAGCTGACGCCGAGCTTGGCGTAGATGTTCTGCAGGTGCTTCTCGACGGTCCGCGGGGAGATGCCCATCCGCTGCGCGGTGTCGGGGCCGGTCCGCCCCAGTGCCAGCCAGCGCAGGGCCTGCGCCTCCCGCTCGGTGAGCCCGAGGCCGCACAGCGCCTGCACGGTGAGCTGCCCGGAGCCCGGCTCGAGGAGCAGGACGGTGAGTGCGTCCGGCCCGCGGCCGGCGATCACGCGCACCAGGAGCCGGTGCTCGCCGCTGCCGAGGCCGATCGGCTCGCTGGCGCGGTCGCGCACGTGGGCGCTGAGTTCAGCGACGAACGGCCGGGGGAGGCGGTCGGCCGCCGGGTCCACCCCGAGGCGCGTACGTAGCAGCGTGCGCGCCTCGGGGCTGGCGAACTCGATCGCCCCGTCGCGGCGCACGACGACGACGTGCTCGCCGACATCGCCCAGCCCGTGCTCGAGCGCCGCCAGTACCGCCTCGCGGCGCTCCTGCAGCTGGAGGTTGCGGTACGCCTGGATCAGGTGGGGGCGGGCGAGGCCCAGCACCGTGCATTCGGCGTCGGTGAAGTCCCGGCGGCCGCGCGACAGGGCGATGCCGATGACGGCGGGGGACCGCGATGGCAGGGTGAAGGACACCTGCGACTCGATGCCCAGCGGGGCGAAGAACTCGCGGTACAGCGCCAGGCGCCGGAACGCGTCCCGGTCCATGCAATCGGAGATCCGGGTGGGGCGGCCGTCGGGCCGCCGTCGCAGTTGGGCGATCACGGGATGCTCGTGGGCCAGCGACATCCACGTGGCCATCTGCTCGGCGGTGAGGTCCGGCTCGGCGAACCCGACCACCTGCTCGGGGGTCTCACCGACCTCGTTGTAGGACGCGAACTCGGCGGGCACCGCTCCCTTCAGCACCCCGAGCATGCCGCGGCGGAACGTGTCCAGCGAGTCGAAGGCGTGTGCCTCGCCGATGATGCCCAGCAAACGGTCGGTGTCGGCGGGCGTGAGCCGCTGCATGGCGCGAGCGTATGCGCGTCACGTTCGCCGGCGCAACACGCCGGTGGCCACCGACCGCCTCGCGGGGCGGCGTCCGCACCAGCGGCCGCCGCCCCGGACGAGGGGTGATCAGGTCCCGACGGCCGACTCCTCGGCGGAGACGGGGGCGGCGCCGCTGAACAGGACGGCGTGCAGGCCGGCGGCGAGCAGGCCACCGATGAGCGGGAAGACGATGAACACCCACAGCTGCTCGAGCGCCCAGCCGCCCTGGAAGATCGCCGGGCCGATGGACCGGGCCGGGTTGACCGACGTGTTGTCGATCGGGATCCCGACGAGGTGGATCAGCACGAGGACCAGGCCGATCGGAATGCCGGCGAAGGCGACGGCGGCGATCCTGTCGGTCGCGGACAGCACGGTGAAGACGAGGAACGCGGTGAAGATGACCTCGAAGGCGGCGACGCCCCCGAGCTTGTAGAGGCTGGGGGAGTGGGCCCCGTAGCCGTTGGAGCCCAGGCCTGCGACCTCGGCGTCGTAGCCGCCCGCGCGGCTCTTGGCGATGAGCAGCAGGACGGCGGCGGCGACGATGGCGCCGAGGATCTGGGCGATCCAGTAGCGCACGGCCTCGCCGATGTCGATCCGGCCGCGGGCCAGCAGGCCGACCGTCACCGCAGGATTGATGTGGCAGCCGGAGATCGGGCCGATGGCATAGGCCATGGCCAGCAGGGACAGGCCGAACGCGAAGGCGACGCCGAGGAAGCCGATCTTGTCGCCGGCGACCACGGCCGCGCCGACGCCTCCGAGGACGAGGACGAACGTTCCGATGAACTCTGCGGCAGCGCGCCGAACCATGTGATGCTCCTGTTTCTCGGGGCCACGGTGGCCGCCGGACGATGTCGCCGGATGGTGGCATGCGGGGCGGCGGGATCACGCGCTGCAAGGCGGTGTGCGCCGGGGCCGGCTCAGGCGGCGGGCGCGGGCGTGCCAAGTCCGGCGGAGAGCGCCTCGATCATGCGGTCGAACGAGACGTCGAGGTCCAGCGGGAGCCCGAAGCCGCCCTCGATCTCCAGCGACACGAAGCCGTGGATGGCGCTGCGCACCGCCCGCGCGGCGTGCAGGGCATCGTCGCCCTCCAGCGACCATGCCCGCAGCACGCCCACGACGATCTGCACGATCTCGGTCGCCGCGGCGATCGCCTCCGCGTCGTCGGGATCGGGGGCCACGGCGGTGGCGGCGTACCGGCCCGGGTGGGCCAGGACGAAGGCGCGATAGGCCCGCGCGGTGTGCAGCAGCGCGTCGGGCCCCGACCGGCCGGTGGCGGCCTCGCGCAGCACGGGCGCCATCTGCTCCAGCGCGTCCAGGGCGATCGCCCGGCGCAGGGCGTCCAGGCCGCCCACGTGGTTGTAGAGCGACGGGGCCCGCACGTGCAGGTCGGCCGCCACGCGGGCCAGCGTGACCGCCGGCAGGCCCTCGGCGTCGGCGATGGCGCCGGCCGCTTCGGTCACCCGGGCGGCGGTGAGCCCCTGCCGGGCCACGTCAGGCCGCCTTGGCGATCGCGCGGTCCATCGCGGCGCCGGGATCGGTGACGATGGGGCCGTGGCCGGGGGCCAGGGCGGTGGGCTCCAGCGCGCGCAGCGCCCGGGCGGAGCGCAGCGCGGTCGGCTTGTCCCAGGTGGCCAGCGCGGGAAGGGGGAACCGCGGGTTGGCCTTGGCCGAGGTGGCCACGCCCCCGAGCGTGGAGAAGGCGTCCCCGCAGATGAGCGTGCCGTCGCGCTCGTCGAGCAGGGCGATCATGCCGGGAGTATGGCCGGGAGCCGCATGCACCGTGAGGGAGCCGACGCGGTCCCCCGCCACCAGCGTGCGGGTGGGCGCCGTCGCGGCCCCGGGGAAGCTGCCGGTGGGCGTGTGCTGCGGCTCCCCGGCGTCCAGGCTCTTGTCCTTGCGCAGCAGGCGCGCGTCGCGCGCGCCGATGAGGACCTCGGCGTCGGGCAGCTGCTCGGCCAGCGCGTCGAGCGACCCGATGTGGTCGCCGTGGGCGTGGGTGAGCAGGATGCGCACGATCGGCGCGTCCAGCTCCCGCGCGGCGGCGAGGATGGTCTTGGCGCTGCGCGGGACGGCGGTGTCCACGAGGGTCAGGCCGTCGTCCTCGCGGACGAGGTAGGCGTTGACCATGTGCAGGCGGGTGATGGGCGTGGTGTTATTGGGCATAGGACAAATACTAATATCATTAGTTTTGTCTCGTCAAGGGAGTTGGCGCGGACGACTTCGTAGACTCGCGCCGTGCCCACCTCCTCCGCGATCTTCCAGGACGACCTGCTGGCCGGCCGCGTCGTGCTCATCACCGGCGGCGGCACCAACCTCGGCAAGGCGGCGGCGATCGAGGTGGCGCGCTGCGGCGCGTTCGTCGTCATCGCCGGCCGGCGCGAGGAGGTCCTCGCCGAGGCCGTGGAGCACATCGGGCCGCTCGGGTCGTACGCGGTCGGCGACATCCGCGAGCCCGAGCAGGCCGCGCGCATCGTGGCCGAGACGGTCGAGCGCCACGGCCGCCTGGACACGCTCGTCAACAGCGCCGGCGGCCAGTACTTCGTCCCCGCCGAGGACATCGTCGCCAAGGGCTGGGGTGCCGTCATGCGGCTGAACGTGGAGGGCACGACCCGGATGATCGAGGCCGCCGCGCCCGTGATCGAGGACGGCGGCTCCATCGTCACCGTCACCGTCTCACCGCACCACGGCATGCCCGCCATGGCCCACACCGGGGCCGCCCGCGCCGCGGTGGAGGCGATCGGGATCGACTACGCCCACCGGCTGGCGCCGCGCGACATCGCCGTGGTCAACGCGGCGGTCGGCCGCTTCGACACCGAGTCGCTGCGCAAGTACCCGCCGAACATCTTCGAGGGGGCGGCGCGCACGGTGCCGCTGCAGCGCCTGGGCAACGTCGACGAGTTCGCCTGGCTGATCGCGCTGCTGGCCTCACCGCTGGGCCACGCGCTGAGCGGCTCGACGGTCACCATCGACGGCGGCGCGGACAACTGGTTCGGCCCCTGGCCCAACGCCGCCATCGTGGACGACGAGGGTGGCGTGCCGACCGAACAGCGGGCTGCGGGCTCCGACCGATAGGATCCGCTTTCCGTTCGCGGGCGAGGTGTTGTGGTTGCACAGGAGCCTTCCAAGCTTCTAGGGCGGGTTCGATTCCCGTCGCCCGCTCTGTCGGACCAGGCCACGGGGAGTGGCGCAGTCTGGTAGCGCACCCGGCTGGGGGCCGGGCGGTCGCAGGTTCAAATCCTGTCTCCCCGACTACAGAGAAGCCCTGCAAATGCAGGGCTTCTCTCGTTGCCGACGCTCGGCGATCAGCCGCGCTTCGTGATCGTCAGGGTTCTTCGCACGACGTTCGACGGCTGGCCGATCGCGTCGACGGCGCGTGCCCGGACGCTGTGACGACCAGCCTTCACGGTCACGGCGACCGAGCGCCTCAGCGCCTTGCCCCTGCGTGCGGAGCGGAGAACCACCGGTGTGCGCCGGTCCACGACGATCGTGACCGAATCGAGCGCGCGGGCATCATGCGCGCTCACGGTGATCTTCAGGCGCGGCTTGGCGGGGGTCCCGGCGCGCCGCACCGTCAGCTTCAGCGTCGGCGCCTTCTTGTCTCCGGTGAGGGCGCGAGCGAATGCCAGCCGCCGCTTCGCACTCGGCCAGTCCTCGGCGCCCTTCGCCGCCGCGCGCGGACGGACCGAGGAGATCGACGCCCTCGCCGACGCCGGCGCGGAGGCGGGCGCGACCATCTGGCCTCCGGTGTACGCGAGGATGTCCCATTCGGAGAAGGACCGGCTGATGTTGGTCGTCTTGAGATCCTCCGAGAGGGTCACGCTCACCGTACCCGCGTCGATCTTGTCGTTGCAGTTCCAGTCGGCCTGCTTGCGCAGCCACTGCAACTCGTACACGGGACCGGCGTCACCGACCGGCGGGCACCGCTTGAGCGTGCCGTAGTTGGACAGCACCGGCAGCTTCGGCGCGAGCCCGGCACTCTCCTTGAGGCGGCGCTGGTCGAGGTCGGGCAGCGCGCGGTCGTCGAACCGGGAGTAGTCGAAGAGCCCCGGCGTGAAGGTCTTGCCACCGTCCGTCGTCCTGGCGAGCCCGGTTTCGGCGAAGAGGTAGTTCATCACCGATAGGTGGTTGGGCTTCATGTGGTATTCGTCGCCGCCGCCATGCCGGAGCCCGAGGGTGTGGCCGAGCTCATGCATGAGCACACCGGTCTGGCGGTCGAGCGTGACCGGACACGGTTCGGCCGCACAGCTGCCCTTGAGGCCGAGTGCGAGCTCGCTGCTGAGGATGCCGTGCGCCTGGCCGAGCGTGTCCGGGTAGTTCTCCGACACGCGGCGGTCGGCAAAGGCGAAGCGAAACACCGGGGAGCGTGTGGCCGGGAACACGCGGTCACGGATCTTGCCGAACCGCGTCCAGTCCGTCAGCCCTGCCACCGGGCCGCGTGGCTCGCCGGCCGTGCTCTTCGCCTTGCTCAGTGCGCCCCAGCGCTTGCCCGTCGGCAGGTTCATCACCGATGCCGGCCCGTTGTCGATGTGGAGGTTGATCCCCTTCTTGCCGTCGACGTTGGTGATCGGCGCCTCGGCGAACGCCTGCGCCACGCGCTTGCCGGCAGTGGGATCGATCTCGTTTCCCGGCGACCACGCGAGCTGCAGGAACAGGTCCTTGTGCGTCGGCGAGGCGCCCATCGCCGCGAGATCGAGCGCTGCGGTCCCTGTGCGGAACGGGTCCGCGGGCGCGGTCTCCCACTCGTCGAGAATCTCGTCGCCGTCGGCATCGTGGGCACACGTCGAGACTTCGGAGGTCTCGACCGCTGCGCCCGTTTCGTCGAGGAGCGTCACGCGGGCATCCGTCGTCTCGCCGGTCGCCGGGCCGACGAGCTGGAAGGATGCGACGCCGCTGGAGCTCGTGGTGATCGTCTGTGAGGTGATCCGCACGGGCTTGGCGAGCGCGCGCGGCCCGCACGCGTTGCTCTGGAGGTCAACGCGGTATCTGCCCCCGGGCACCGGGTTGGGGATGATCCCGGCGGCAAGGTTGCCTCCAAACCCCACCGCTTGCAGGACGTGCCACACCACCGGCGCGCCGAGCGCGTCGTTGGGCTGACCGGCGAGCAGCCCGCCCTTGGGGTTGACCTTGCCCTGGGGGCCGAGATCGATGCCGGGCCCGCCGTTGCCGTAGACCAGCGTCTCGGAGCCGAGGGCGTTGCGTCGACCGGACTGCACCTCGACGCCCGCGCCCGCGTTGTTCGCAACGCGCACTGCGGTCGCGGGGAGATCGCCGCCGATCTCCGTCTGCGATGCATTGCTGATCCGGATGCCGTCGCCACCGTTGGGCGCCGCCGTCGTGCCGTCCGCACCGAGGCCGATCCACAGCCCTCTGAGCACCGTGGAGATCCCGTCGGCGACGACCAGCCCGTCGCTCGCGAAGCGGCCGATGCCCAGGTTGGTGATGGTGTGGCGCCCGCCCTTGAGCACCAGTCCGGCACCGGCGCCGCCGTTGCCATCGAGCATCACGCGCCCGGCGCCTGGCTGGCTCGCGCCGTCCAGCTCGATCGGCCCGGTGACCGGCGGCAGGGGAGAGCCGGGGGTGATGGCCGGCGCGTCGGCCCCGCCCGGGATCGCGAAGTTGACCGTGTCCGGGCCGGGGTGCGCGTTGGTCTCCTGGATGACGGCGCGCAGGGTGCACGTGCCGCCCGCCGTGGCGCAGGCGCCATCGCCGGCTGCGGCGTCCGGAGCGTCCCCGGCGTCGTCCACCACGTAGCCGGCCGTCATCAGGAATCCGACCTGGCCGGTGGTGTTGATCGCGATACCGGCGATGTCGCCGTTGTCGTTGATCGCGAGCGCCGCCGCGAGCACGAGGCCCGAGCCCGTCGGCAGCAGCGTGTTGAGGTCGACGACCGTGCCGTCCGGCTTCCAGATCGCCGCGTGCGGGAACGGATTGCCGTCCTTGTCGGTGGTCGCGATCGAGCCGGCGACCACATGGCGCGCGTTGACCGCGTTGTGCCCGGCGAGGCCGGCGACCGGGGTCTCGCTGCCGTCAGGCAGCCGCAGCCAGTAGCTGCGGCTGGCTCCGTCCTTGTAGCCGAGCACGGTGCCGTCACTGGCCAGGTTGTTGGCGTACAGCGTCGAGATCGCCCCGCCGAGGATGAAGGAGCCGTGCACGACCGGCGTGATGCTGAGCTTCGCGCCCGCGGCGCCCGCGGCCGGCCAGAGGTACCAGCCGTCGGCGGCGCCGCTGTCGGCCGAGCCACCGACACGGCCCAGGAGACGTGATCCGTCCGGCGTCACACCCACCGCCGACGATGACCCCGGACCGCGCTCGAACGTCCCGACCTGGGCGAGGCCGCCCCCGGGGGCGGCCAGAAAGCCGGTGGTGCGCACGCCGGTCTCGAGCGTGGTTCCGACGACCCGGCCGGCGTTGTCGACGCCGCCCGTGGTGCTGTAGTCCGCCGGTAACGAGGCAAGCGGGCCGAGCTGGTGTGAGACCGGGTCGGTGGGCGAGTCCCAGGAGACCGCGTGCACGCCGCCCGTGCCCTCGACGGCTCCCGACACCCGGCCGTCCATGTTGAGACCGGAAACCTCGCTCGCGGTCGTGCCCGCCGGCTCGGCGAGCCGCGTGAGCGTCCCCTTGACCCAGACGCCGGCGTGCGGCGGCGCCGCGTCGTTGAGTGGATCGAGGATGCCCCCACCGACCGCCTGGCCGCCGCTGATCGAGGTCGGAACGAAGCTCCCCAGGTCGAACACCGGGTTTGCGCCCGCCGGGGACGCGCCCACCGACAAGCACAGCACCGCCAAGGTGATCCCCCCGAAGGCACGCATCTCGTCAACCCTATAGGCACCTCCGTGGGAGCTGGGCGCACTCGTCGGTCTCCGTCCCGGACGTCTGGGCGCCTGGCCACATCACCGCCTGAGCCTGCCGCCACGCCCGGCGCAACGTGCAAAGGTGTGTCGATGCGCCAAGCCCGAGTTGTCGCCGTCCTGGTGCTGGCCCTGCTGGCGTGGCCGGCGGTCGGTACGGCACGGGAACGCGATCGTGACCGCGGGCAGGCGGCGACCCCGCTGGAGCAGGCGCGCGAGGAGGCCGGTGACGTCGAGGTCGATCCCGAAGCGGTCGTCCCCGGCGGGACGGTGACGGTCAGCCCGGCTCAGGGCCTGGCCGCCCGGCCCGGCAGCCGCATCACGGTGACGCTCCGTGTCGGGGCTGCGGCGCGGGCGGGCGACGTGCTGGGCGTCCGCCTTCCGGCCGCGTGGTCACGGGTCGGCCCGGGCGGGCTGCGTGCGACCAGGGCTCCGCTTGCCGGAGGCGGCGCGGGCGAGCGCGCACGCACCAGTCTGAGCAACGCGCCCCGGACCACGTCCCTGCGCATCACGGACCCGCACGCGGGCGACACGCCCACGATCACCGTCGCCGACGTCGGGATGCCTGCCGGGACCTACCGGCTCGGCCTCACCTGGAACGGGCGCCCCGCGGGGAGCGTGGACCTCGTGCGCTACGCGCCGGTCCGCGAGCCGGCCGAGGGCGGCCCGGACACCCCGCTGGACCGGTTGCCAGGGCCGGGGCGGGAGATCAACATCAACCCCGACGCCGTCAACCAGAACGAGGCGGCGGCCGCGGTCGTGCCCGGCGATCCCAGCCGCATGGCCCTCGGGGCCAACCAGCTCCGCGGAACCAGTCGCGTCTACGTGTCGGGCAACGGCGGGGCGTCGTGGACCACGACCCCGTTCCCCACCATCTCCTTCCAGCCGGGGAGCGCCGTGGCGACCGAGGCCATCCAGCCTGGTGGCGACCCGGCCCTGGCC
>WBZU01000927.1_pt1 | contig 23638 bp, 20 predicted proteins | sample 5204311 | NCBI WGS metagenome assembly WBZU01 (sample SAMN12344359, study PRJNA552823) | activated sludge metagenome | biome: Activated sludge suspended growth; feature: Nitrification reactor; material: Wastewater; isolation source: activated sludge from nitrification reactor of wastewater... | reverse complement strand
AGGCGGTGCATCTCGGCGGCGGTGCGCGTGATCGCGAGTTCGCTGGTGGTCTCGTCGGAATACTTGAGGTAGGGCGAGACCAGCGGGCGCGCGGTGCGCAGCTCCTCGGCCAGCAGCTTGATGCGCGCCGCCTCGTCGAGCGACAGGTAGTCGATGTCGGGGCGCGTGGCGGCGAACAGCTCGGCGACCACGCGCTCGTGCACGTCGGAGTTCTGGCGCAGGTCGACCGCCGCGAGGTGGAAGCCGAACACGCTGGCGGCGCGGCGCAGCCGGCGCAGGCGCCCGCGTGCGAGCAGCCCGGAGTTGTGCGATTCGAGCGAGCGGTGGATGACATCCAGGTCGGCGGCGAATTCCGCCGGCGAGGCATAGGGCGCGGCATCGGCCACGGCGTGGCGCAGCGCCTCCATCTGGTCGAGCGATCTCGCGGTGGCGGCGACGCGCGCGTAGATGCCGGTGAGCGCGCGGCGATACGGCTCGTCGGCGCGATGCGGGCTCTTGTCCGGCGAGCGGTGGGCGAGTTCCTTCAGTTCGTCCGACACCTCGACCACGATGCTGGTCGGCGAGAGGTCGGCGCCGAGCTTGTGCAACTGTTCGAGGTAGAACGAGAAGGCGCGCGAGGACTGCATGCGCAGCGTCTTGCGCAGCACCTCGGCGGTGACGAAGGGGTTGCCGTCGCGGTCGCCGCCGATCCACGAGCCCATGCGCAGGAAGGGCGGCAGTTCCCTGTTCGGCTGGTCGGGAAAGCGCCGCGCGAGGTCGTCTTCGAGCGCGGCGTAGAAGCGCGGCAGTTCGCGCAGGAAGGTGTAGTCGTAGAACGAGAGGCCGTTGGCGACTTCGTCGATCACCGCCAGCTTGTGGTGGCGCAGCATGCGCGTCTGCCACAGGCCGAGCACCGCGCGGCGCACCGCCTCGTCGTTGACCTCGCGTTCCTCGGGCGTGAGCTGCACGCGGTCGCGCTCTTCGAGCAGGCGCGCGATCTTCATTTCGGTGTCGAGGATGCTCTTGCGCTGCACCTCGGTGGGGTGCGCGGTGAGCACCGGCACCACCAGCGCGCTGGCGAAGAAGGCCGCGACCGATTCCGGTGCGAGGCCGTCGGCATGCGCACGATCCAGTGCATGCGCCATGCTGCCTTCGCGCGGCGCCGAGCCGGCGATCATGTGCGCGCGCGAGCGGCGGATGTGGTGCAGGTCCTCGGCGATGTTGGCGAGGTGCGAGAAGTAGCTGAACGCCCGCACCACGATCATCGTCTGGTCGCGCGTCAGGCCGTCGAGGATGCCTTCGAGTTCCTTGCGCGCGGCGAGGTCGTCGTGGCGGCGGAAGGCGATCGAGCTGCGGCGGATGCGTTCGATCACGTCGAAGGCCGCTTCGCCCTCCTGGATGCGCACCGTGTCGCCGAGCAGGCGGCCGAGGAGGCGGATGTCCTCGCGCAGGGGAAGGTCCTTGTCGGGGCTGGCTGGGCTCATGCTCTCTCCAAAATGTCTTGTTATGGTGTGCTGCCGCGGTGCCTGGCCGGGGCGGTGGCGCCGGGCGCCCATGTTAGAATCGACGCCCTTTCCGGGGTATTGGGGTGACCGCGCGGGCGAACCCTGATGCGGTCGAAAGCAATCGCCGCGCCATTCGTCCGGACGATTGCGCCGGTCCACCGCAGGAAGATCCGAACCGTGAGCACATCCCAGGCGCCCAGCCGCATCGTCATCGCAACCCGCGAAAGCCGCCTCGCCCTGTGGCAGGCAGAACACGTCAAAGCGCGGCTGGAAGCATTGTATCCGGCATGCCGCGTCGAATTGCTCGGCATGACCACCCGCGGCGACCAGATCCTCGACCGGCCGCTCGCCAAGGTGGGCGGCAAGGGCCTCTTCGTCAAGGAACTCGAGAACGCCCTGTTCGACCGCAGCGCCGACATCGCGGTGCATTCGATGAAGGACGTGCCGATGGTGCTGCCGCAGGGCTTCGCGCTGATCGCCACCGGCGAGCGCGAAGTGCCGCTCGATGCCTTCGTCTCGAACAAGTACGCCTCGCTCGACGACATGCCGCCGGGCGCGGTGGTCGGCACCTCGAGCCTGCGGCGCGAGGCGCAGATCCATGCGCAGTACCCGTACCTCGCCGTCGCCAGCCTGCGCGGCAACCTCGACACGCGCCTGCGCAAGCTCGACAGCGGCGAGTACGACGCTATCATCCTTGCCGCGGCGGGGCTGACGCGCCTCGGGCTGGCGTCGCGCATCCGCGCCACCATCGCCGCCGAGAAATCGCTGCCGGCGGCGGGGCAGGGCGCGCTCGGCATCGAGGCGCTGGCCGACCGCCCGGAAGTCGCGGCCTGGCTCGCGCCGCTCAACCACCCGGTGACCGAGGCCTGCGTGCGGGCCGAACGCGCGGTGTCGCGCGCGCTGGCCGGCTCGTGCGAAGTGCCGCTCGGCGCCTACGCGGTGGCCGATGGCGGCCAGCTCCATCTGCGCGGCTTCGTCGCCATGCCCGACGGCACGAAGATCGTGCGCGCCGAACATCGCGGCCCGCTGTCCGACCCGGAAACGCTGGGCCTGGCGCTGGCCGAGGACCTGCGCGCGCAGGGCGCCGAGGCGATTCTCGCCGCGCTGCCGGGAGCCTGATGCGTGGTGGCACCGGCCGCGTCCGCCGTCGATCAGCCGCTGCGCGGGCGCACCATCGTCGTCACCCGCCCGGCGGCGCAAGCCGACGCGCTGGCAGCGGCGATCGAAGCCGCGGGCGGCACCGCGCTGCGCTTTCCGCTGCTGGCCATCGCGCCGGTCGCCGACACCGCGCCGATCGAGGCGGTGGCCGCGCGGCTCGACGATTACGACTTCGCCTGTTTCGTCAGCCCGAATGCGGTCGAGCATGCGCTGGCCGTGGTGCTGCGCGCGCGCGGCTGGCCGGCCGGGTTGCGTGCCGTCACCGTCGGCGTGTCGAGCGAGAAGGCGCTGGCGCGGCACGGCATCGCCGACGTGATCGCGCCGCGCGAACGCTTCGACTCCGAAGCCCTGCTCGCGCTGCCGGAACTGGCGCCGGCGCGCGTCGTGGGCCGGCGCGTGGTGATCTTCCGCGGCGACGGCGGGCGCGAGCTGCTCGGCGATACGCTGGTCGAGCGCGGCGCGACGGTGGAGTACGTGACCTGCTACCACCGCATGCGGCCGCCGCTGGATGCGGCCCTGCTGGTCGGTCGGGCGCGGGCCGGCACGCTCGACGCCATCACGCTGACCAGCAGCGAGGGACTGGAAAACCTCGTAGAAATGCTCGGCGCCGATGCGGCCGCGGTGCTCGGCGGCACGACGCTGTTCGTGCCGCATGCGCGCATCGCCGAGCGTGCGCGGGCGCTCGGCGCGCCGAACGTGGTGCTGACCGGCGCGGCCGACGCGGGCCTGATGGCCGGACTGGCTTCGCACTTCCGCGATCGATGATAGAGTCATTGCACGGTGCGCCGTCGTGGCGCTGGACGAGACGAACGATAGAGACATGAGCGGCGACCCATCCGAATCGCACACGCCGGCCGAATCCCTGCCGGCCCTGACCGCGCCGCCGCGCACCCGCGCCGCCGCGGGCTGGCGGCATCCCGCGCTGATCGTCGCGCTGCTCGCGGTGATCCTGCTCGGCTGGCAGTGGCTGGAGACGCGCTCGCGCCTCTCCAGCCTGCACGAGGAACTGGCGCGGCGCCTGCAGGAAGGCGACAGCGTGGCCAAGGAAAGCCGCGGGATGGCACGCCAGAGCCAGGAGTCTGTCGAGGCGCTGCATGGCAAGATCGGCGCGCTGGAAGCCAAGCTCGACGAGGCCCAGGGCCAGCAGGTGGCGCTCGAGTCGATGTACCAGGAGGTCACGCGCACGCGCGACGAGCGCGTGCTGGCCGAAGTCGAGCATGCGATCAACATCGCCCTGCAGCAGTTGCAGCTTGCCGGCAACGTCTCCGGCGCGCTGATCGCGCTGCAGAGCGCCGACGCGCAACTGGCGCGCGCCGACCGGCCGCAGTTCCTCGTGCTGCGCAAGGCGCTGGCGCACGACATCGATCGCCTGAAGGCGGTGTCGGTGCCCGACCTCTCCGGCATGGCGCTGAAGATGGAGAGCGTGGTCAGCGTGGTGGATACGCTGCCGCTGGCCTTCGAGGAAAGGCCGTCGTCCGCGCCCGCCGCGGCGCCCGCGGAACCCGGTCCGCGCGGCCTGGTCGCCAGCTTCCTCGGCGACATGTGGGCGGAGCTGAAGAGCCTGGTCCGCATCGAGCGCCTGGATCGTCCCGATCCCTCGGTGCTTTCGCCGGGCAACGCGTTCTTCCTGCGCGAGAACCTCAAGCTGCGGCTGCTCAATGCGCGGCTCGCGCTGCTGCAGCGTGACGCACGCATCTTCGGGGACGACCTGCGCATGGCGCAGTTCTGGATCGAACGCCATTTCGATCTGCGGGCCAAGGTGACGCAGAACGCGATCGCCACGCTCAAGCAGCTCTCCGGCACGGGCATCACGCTGGAATTGCCGGTACTCAACGAGACGGTTGCCGCGTTGTCGGCGACGCGCGTGAGCCCGCAGCAGGCGGCGGAACGTGCGGTTGCGCCACCGGCCAACGCCAAGGCGAAGCGTTAGCCCATGCGCGCACTGATCTGGCTGCTCGTCCTGTTCGCGGTCGCGGCCGGCCTGGCCGTCGCCGCGCAGTACAACGACGGCTACGTGCTGGTCGTCGTCAATCCGTGGCGCATCGAACTGTCGCTGAACTTCCTGCTGCTGCTGGTCGTGCTCGGCTTCCTGGCCTTCTACGGCGTGCTGCGGCTCGTCAGCCGGGCGCTGCAGATGCCGGCGCAGGTGGCGGCCTTCCGCGCGCGCAAGCGCCACGAGCGCGCCGTCGATGCGCTGGTCGATGCCATGCGCCTGCAGCTCGAAGGCCGGCACGGGCAGGCGCTCAAGCGCGCGCAGGTGGCCTACGACTGCGGTGCGTCGCCGGGCCTGTCGTCGCTGCTGGCCGCGCGCGCGGCCGGCGCGCTGCGCGACGAGACGCGCGAGAAGCGCTGGCTCGACCGCGCGCGCGAGCACGACCCCGGTTTCCGCATGGCGCGCCTGATGACCGAAGCGGAGATCGCGGTGCAGGCGCATCGTTTCGACGACGCGCACGAAAGGCTCGAGGCCCTGCAGCTCGGCGGGCAGCGGCACATCTCGGCGCTGCGCCTCTCGCTGCGCGTGGCGCAGGCACGCGGCGATTCCGACCAGGTGCTGCGCATCGTGCGCCAGCTCGAGAAGAAGGGGCGCGGCCTGCTGCCGGAGGAGTCGGCGCCGATCCGGCGCCGCGCGCATCTGGCGAACCTGCGCGCGCGCGAGGGCGATCGCGTGGCGCTGGCGAAATACTGGGTGGGGCTGCCTGCCGACGAGCAGGCCGACCGGCGCGTCGCCGAAGCCGCGGCGCGCGCGCTGTGCGCGGCGGACGACTACGGCACCGCGCAGAAGCTGCTCGAACGCTGGCTCGACGGCCAGTGGGATTCCGCCCTCGCCGAGCTGTACGGCGAATGCCGCGGCGGCGACCTGCTGGAGCGCATCGCGCGCGCCGAAACCTGGCTCAAGCGCCAGCCGCGCGACGCCCGGTTGCTGCTCGCGCTCGGGCGGCTGTGCCTGCAGAACGAACTGTGGGGCAAGGCGCAGAGCTACCTCGAAGCCTCGCTATCGGTCGAATCGCTGCGCGCGACGCACGTCGAACTGGCGCAACTGCACGAGCGCCTCGGACGCGGCGACGCAGCGCAGCGCCACTATCGCGAAGCGGCACTGGCCGGCGCCTGATCCGGCCCGGAAAGGCGCATCCTTGGGTCTTCTTCAATGGGTGCGGCCTGCGAGGCAGAATCCATGCGGCATTGCAGGCAGGGTGCCTCGAGCGCGAGCATCCATGAGCCTTTCGGCGATGCCCGATTTCAGATCCAGTCTTTCTCGACCAGGAATTCCGCGTACAGCGCCGCTTCGGGCGAACCCGGTTCCGGGTGCCAGTCGTAGCGCCATTTGACGATCGGCGGCGCGCGACGATCGGAATGGATGCGGTACGCAAGCACGGGACTATTCGGGTGCGTTTGCAGTACGGATGAATTTCCCTTGTTGCCAATGGAAGACGTAAGGTCGCGGCGTCTCGATCTGCTTTTCGGCCGGCAGGTCGGCGAAGTGATGGATGCAAAGCTTGCCGAAGCGTTTGGCCGGTACCGGCGAGAGACCCTTGGTTCGAGTGGCGAAGGGTTTCCAGGCTGAATCGTCGCAGGTGGCGCCCATCGTGAAATTTCTTGACGGTGAGCGCTCCGACACGAAGATGCACCCCAGCGCAGGGTGTGTCGTTGGAAGCTGCGACTTGATCGCAGCGTCGGAGTAGTGGGGAAATTCGAGGACGTACTCCGGGACGTCAAGCATGAAGACCGTGCAGGGTGCCTCCAGCTTGGTGGTCAGCGCGATGGAACTCGCGGCTTCAACGACTCGTTGGGCTTCTCCCAGTGTTCCGGTCGTCCAGGCGTTCGTGGCGCTGTGGGCGCGGACGGTCAGCAAACCCAATACGACCAGAGTGGCTGCCTTGGCGGCTCTCCGTAGTGCCGTCGACAGATTGATGGCGCTGAATAGCAGCGAAAGAATCAATACCACGCCAATTCCGGCGAGATAGTAGAAGCGGAAGTTGGAAGGCGTAGACAGCGGTTCATCGAGAACCAGGACGAGTTGGAAGACGGGTGCTTGCAGCACCATGGGACTGACGAATACCAGTAGCGCTGTCACGGCCCAGCGCCGATCGACGATGCGAATCCTGGCAAACGCGAAAAGTGCTACGAGGGCACCCAGAAGTACTGCGGCGGCGAGGGACGAGATCCAGCCTGTCGACGGCTGTCCCAGCAACGCATCAGGCAGGTTCTCGAGCCATCCGAGTGCGCCACGCAGAATTCCAGAGAACGGGTTGGCGAGGTTGAGCTGGGTATCGACACTGGATAGAAACCAGATGCGAGCGGCGACTGCCATTCCAAATGGCAGGGCAAGCGTCGCGAGACGCCCGATTCTCGCTTTCCAGGTTAACGAATCAGTCAGAAGAACATGAGCCGCGATGGCCGGAAGCAAGACAAACGAGATTTCCTTGCTGAATGCCGCGAGAGAGGCAAACACAACGACTCCAAGCCAGTTGCTTCGAGTTTCCGGTTGTTGAGCCAGCGATCCCAGGGCAAGCACGCTGAATAGCGTGGCCAGTACGTCGAATCTCATGGACGACCAGAGTCCGACGATCAACATGCCGGGATGCAGTGCGAACGCGGTTGCAGCGAAGCCTGATATCAGAACATTTCCGCTGAGTTTGAAGACCAGTCTTCCAAGGCATGCCGCAACAAGGAGATGCAAGGCGGCATTCAGGGCAAAGTGCCACTCGGCGTGTGTGTCGAATGCTGCGACCGAGAACCACCAATACACCATGCCGAGCGGCCTGTAGCCGTAATTCGAGAATGGGTCTCCGACGAAGTACCACAGCGGGTTGCCCGCGTGCTTGGCGAAAACGAGCAGCGTGAAATCGTCTGCGCTGAACCAGGCGTGCCTGATCGGCCAGATTGCGAAACCTATCGCGAACGCGATTGCAACGAATGCAATGCCCGGCCAGGAAAGCGTCGGGCTTCGCGAGGTACCGGCGGTGTTCGGGGGGGGGGGGGGGCTATGGTGGCTTTCGGCAGGGGGCTCGGCTGCTTCAAACGGCTCATATCCAATCGCGCTCGATCAGAAAGTCGGAATACAGCGCCGCTTCGGGCGAACCCGGTTCCGGGTGCCAGTCGTAGCGCCATTTGACGATCGGCGGCATCGACATCAGGATCGATTCGGTGCGCCCGCCCGACTGCAGGCCGAACAGGGTGCCGCGGTCCCACACCAGGTTGAATTCGACGTAGCGTCCGCGCCGGTAGGCCTGGAAGTCGCGTTCGCGTTCGCCGTAGGGTGTGTCGCGGCGGCGCGCGACGATCGGGATGTAGGCATCGAGGAAGTCGTCGCCCACGCTCTGCATCAGCGCGAAGCAGCGCTTGAAGCCGCCTTCGTTGAGGTCGTCGAAGAAGATGCCGCCGACGCCGCGCGGCTCGTTGCGGTGCTTCAGGTAGAAATAGCGGTCGCACCACGCCTTGTACTGTGCATGCACGTCGGGCCCGAAGGGTTCGAGCGCGGCGCGGCACACGGCGTGGAAGTGGCGCGCGTCCTGCTCGTAGCCGTAGTAGGGCGTGAGGTCCATGCCGCCGCCGAACCACCACACCGGATCGAGGCCCTCCTTGCGCGCGACGAAGAAGCGCACGTTCATGTGCGCCGTCGGGCAGTAGGGATTGCGCGGATGGACGACGAGCGAGACGCCCATCGCCTCGAAGCTCGCGCCGGCGAGTTCGGGCCTGCCGGCGGTTGCCGATGGCGGCAGCCCCTCACCCATGACGTGCGAGAAATTGCAGCCGCCGCGCTCGAAGAAGTCGCCATCCTCGATCAGGCGCGAGATGCCGCCGCCGCCCGCGGGGCGTTCCCAGCTGTCGCTGCGGAACGGCTTGCCGTCGAACTGCTCCAGACCGGCGACGATGCGCGCCTGCAGCTCGAGCAGGTACGCCTTGACGGCTGCGGCGTCGACGACGTCGCTCATGGCTTGCGCGGCGCGATCGCGCGATGGCCGATGTCGCGACGGAACTGCATGCCGTCGAAACTGATGCGGTCGACGACCTCGTAGGCGCGCTTCTGTGCGATCTTGACCGTGTCGCCGAGCGCAGTGACGCAGAGCACGCGGCCGCCGTTGGTGACGACCTGGCCGTCATTGTCGGTCGTGCCGGCGTGGAACACGTGGTAGTCATCGCCGCCCTTGTCGAGCCCGCCGATCACGTCGCCCTTGCGCGGCTCGTCGGGGTAGTTGTGGGCGGCGAGCACCACGCCGAGCGCGCAGCGGCGGTCCCATTCGGCCTCGACGGTGTCCAGCTTGCCGTCGACCGCGGCCTCGACCAGATCGACCAGGTCACTCTTCAGTCGCATCATGATCGGCTGCGTTTCCGGATCGCCCATGCGGCAGTTGAATTCGAGCACCTTCGGGTTGCCCGCCTTGTCGATCATCAGGCCGGCATAAAGGAAACCGGTATAGGGCGTGCCCGCCGCCGACATGCCGGCCATGGTCGGCATGATCACCTCGCGCATGACGCGCGCGTGCATCTCGGGTGTCACCACCGGCGCCGGCGAGTAGGCGCCCATGCCGCCGGTATTGGGGCCCTGGTCGCCGTCCTTCAGGCGCTTGTGGTCCTGGCTGGTGGCGAGCGCCAGCGCATTGCGCCCGTCGCACATGACGATGAAGCTGGCTTCCTCGCCCTCGAGGAACTCCTCGATCACCACGCGCGCGCCCGCGTCGCCGAGCTTGTTGTCGGACAGCATGGCGTCGATCGCGGCGTGCGCTTCGGCGGCATCCATCGCCACCACGACGCCCTTGCCGGCGGCGAGGCCGTCGGCCTTGATGACGATGGGCGCACCCTCGCGGTCGACGTAGGCGTGGGCCTGCGCGGCGTCGGCGAAGGTCTGGTACTTCGCGGTCGGGATCTTGTGCTTGTAGAGGAACTGCTTGGCGAAATCCTTGGAGGATTCGAGCTGGGCCGCGGCCTTGACCGGACCGAAGATGCGCAGCCCCTTCGCGCGGAAGGCGTCCACCACGCCGGCGGCGAGCGGCGCCTCGGGCCCGACCACGGTCAGGTGGATCTGCTCGCGCTCGACGAAGGCGACCAGCGTCGGGATATCGGTGATGGGGACGTTCTGCAGCGCGAATTCGCGCGCGGTGCCGGCATTGCCCGGCGCCACGAACACCTTCTGCGTGCGCGGGCTCTGCGCCAGCCGCCACGCCAGCGCGTGCTCGCGCCCCCCCGATCCGATAACCAGTATCTTCATGCTTGCTCCGTGGGTGCGGCCGCGTACGCCGGGCCGTACCTGCTCTGTCAGTGGCGGAAGTGGCGGAAGCCGGTGACCACCATCGCGATGTTCTGTTCGTCCGCCGCGGCGATCACTTCGGCGTCGCGCATGCTGCCGCCGGGCTGGATCACCGCCGTCGCGCCGGCCTTCGCGAGCACGTCGAGGCCGTCGCGGAAGGGGAAGAAGGCATCCGATGCGACCACCGAGCCGGCCACCGTGAGGCCCGCGTTCTCGGCCTTGATCGCGGCGATGCGCGCCGAATCGACGCGGCTCATCTGGCCGGCGCCGACGCCCACCGTCTGGGCGTTCTTGCAGTACACGATGGCGTTCGACTTGACGTACTTGGCGACGCGCCAGGCGAACAGCAGGTCGGCCATCTCGCGCTCGCCCGGCGCACGCTTCGTCACCACCTTGAGCTGCTCGCGCGTGACCCGCGCCTCGTCGGCGCTCTGCACCAGCAGGCCGCCGCCGACGCGCTTGTAGTCGTACGCGCCGGCGACCGTACCGAGCGGCACTTCGAGCACGCGCACGTTCTGCTTGCCGGCAAGCAGCTTGCGCGCCTCTTCGGTGATCGACGGGGCGATCAGGACTTCGAGGAACTGGCTGCTCACCGCTTCGGCAGTCGCGGCGTCGACCGCGCAGTTGAAGGCGATGATGCCGCCGAAGGCCGAGGTCGGATCGGTCGCGAAGGCCTTGCGGTAGGCTTCCTCGGCGCTTGCGCCGAGCGCCACGCCGCACGGGTTGGCGTGCTTGACGATGACGCAGGCGGCCGGCGCATCGCCCGGGCCGAAGGCCTTGACGCATTCCCAGGCCGCATCGGAATCGGCGATGTTGTTGTAGGACAGCTCCTTGCCCTGCAACTGTACGTAGCCGGCGATGGTGCCGGGCGCCGGTTCGGTCTCGCGGTAGAAGGCGGCATGCTGGTGCGGGTTCTCGCCGTAGCGCAGGTCCTCGACCTTGTCGAAGGCCAGTTGCAGGCGGTTCGGGAATTCGCCGCGCCTGTTTTCGTCGTCTAGGCTGGTGAGGAAGTTGGCGATCGCGCCGTCATAGCGCGCGGTGTGCGTGTAGGCCTTCCGCGCGAGGTCGAAGCGCGTGCGGTACGAGAGCGCACCGCTTGCCTTGAGTTCGGCGAGCACGGCCTCGTAATCGGCCGGGTCGGTCAGCACGCCGACGCCGCCGGCCTCGTTGCCGTGGTTCTTGGCCGCGGCACGCACCATCGCCGGGCCGCCGATGTCGATGTTCTCGATCGCCTCGTCGAGCGTGCAGCCCGGCTTGGCGATGGTTTCGCGGAACGGGTAGAGGTTGACCACCAGCAGGTCGATGCGCTGGATGCCGGCGGCATCGATCGCGGCCAGGTGTTCCGGCAGGTCGCGGCGCGCGAGCAGTCCGCCGTGCACCTTCGGGTGCAGGGTCTTGACGCGGCCGTCGAGCATTTCCGGGAAGCCGGTGTAGTCGGAAACCTCGGTGACCGCGAGGCCGGCTTCGCGCAGCATCTTGGCCGAACCGCCGGTGGACAACAGCTTGATGCCGAGCGCGGACAGGCCGCGCGCGAAGTCGACGACGCCGCGCTTGTCGGAAACGCTGATCAGTGCTTGGGTGACTTTCATGATTCGTATCGGGTCGAGCGGAAAAGTGGGTTCGGACGTGGGGAGGCGCTCGCGCGGCAATCGGCTCAGAGCAGGTCGTAGTCGCCGAGCTTGCGTCGCAGCGTGTTGCGGTTGATGCCGAGCATGTCCGCCGCGATGGTCTGGTTGCCGTTGGCATGGCGCATCACGGTTTCCAGCATCGAACGCTCGACGCTGGAGACGACCATGTCGTAGATCGCGCCCGGTTTTTCGCCGTCGAGGTCACGGAAGTAGCGGTCGATGGCGCGGCGGACGGAATCGCCGATGTCGTTGCTGCGGCTCATGCTGCGAGCTCCTGTTGTTCTTCGTTGACCTCTTCGTAGGCGAGCCGCTCGCCGTTCTCGGCGAGCGGGCCGAAGAAGCGCTCGATCGCGTCGAACTGTTCTTCGGCCGTCTGCAGGCGGTTCATCGCGTGGCGGAACTGCGCCGATCCCGCGAGACCCTTCGTGTACCAGGAGATGTGCTTGCGCGCGACGCGCACGCCGGTTTCGCTGCCGTAGAAGGCGTGGAGGTCGGCGAGGTGGGCCTTCAGCACGTCGAGAATTTCGGAAACCATCGGCGGCGCCATTTCGCTGCCGGTGGCGAGGTAGTGTTCGATCTCGCGGAAGATCCAGGGACGGCCCTGCGCGGCGCGGCCGATCATCACGCCGTCGCAGCCGGTGTGGTCGAGCACGGCCTTCGCCTTCTGCGGCGTCGAGATATCGCCGTTGGCGATGACCGGGATGCCGACCACCGATTTGACCTGCGCGATGGTGTCGTACTCGGCCTGCCCGGTGTATTGGTCGGCACGCGTGCGGCCGTGTATCGCGAGCGCGCGGATGCCCGCGGCTTCGGCGATGCGCGCGACCTTGGGCGCATTGCGGTTGTCGCGGTTCCAGCCGGTGCGGATTTTCAGCGTGACCGCAGTATTCGGGACGGCCTGCACCACGGCGTCGAGGATGCGGCCGACCAGCGGTTCGTCCTGCAGCAGTGCCGAGCCGGCCATCACGTTGCAGACCTTCTTCGCCGGGCAGCCCATGTTGATGTCGATGATCTGTGCGCCGTTATCGACGTTGTAGCGTGCGGCGTCCGCCATCATCTTCGGGTCGGCGCCGGCGATCTGCACCGACACCGGCGCGACTTCGCCTTCGTGGTTGGCGCGGCGCTTCGTCTTTTCCGAGCCGTAGAGCAGGGAGTTCGACGTCACCATCTCGGAGACGGCGAGTCCCGCGCCCATGCGCTTGCAGAGTTGGCGAAACGGCCGATCGGTGACCCCCGCCATCGGTGCGACGAACAGGTTGTTGCGTAGCCGGAAGCCGGCGAAATCCATGGTGTTCGGGCGCGGGTCGAGGGTGTCTGGGAGGTTCCGCGCGCGGATTCGCGGAAGGGCGCAATTCTACCTTAAGCCCGCCGTCCGAGCACTGCTGAAATTTGTTACAGCGCTGTCGCTGCAGGGCGACGCGCCGGACGCGAGCCGGTTACGGCCAGGCGCGGGCGCCGAACATCATGCGTTTGGCCACGAAGTGCTTGAGCGGCGGAACCAGGTCGAGCGCGGCGAGCCCGCCGCCCCGCGCGATGCGCATCGGGCCGACGTCATTGCTGAAGACACGGATCAGCGTGTCGGTGAAGCCGATGACGCCGTGGCGGTCAAGGCGGCGGGCGCGCGCGTAATTCGCGAGAACCTGTGCGGCGCCCGGATCCGCCTCGGGCTCGATGGCACCCAGCGCTTCGGAAAGATCCCAGACGTCGCGCAGGGCGAGGTTGAAGCCCTGGCCGGCGACGGGGTGCAGGGTCTGCGCAGCATTGCCGATCCATACCGTGCGCTGCCCGACCGGGTCGCGCCGATAACGCAGCAGCAGCGGATATTTCGCGCGCGGGCCGACAGATGTCAGTGTCACGCGCGTGCCGATGGCCTGCTGCAGTCGCGCGAGGAAGGATGCGTCGTCGAGCGCGAGCAACGCGTCCGATTCGTCCGCCGCCACGGTGAATACCACGGCATGGTCGCGCCTGAACGGCAGCAGCGCGAGCGGGCCGTGCGGCGTGAAGCGCTCGAACGCTGTGCCGCCATGCGGCCTGGCGGGGGTGGCGGTGCAGATGACGGCGTGCTGACCGTAGTCGCGCGTGACCACCTGCGTTTCCGGCTCCTGCGCAACGGCGCCTTCGGCGAGCGCGACCAGTTTCGCGCTCATCGTCCCGTGCGCTGCCTCGTCCTGGCTGACTAGCACGTCGGCCGCGCCGGCGGCGAGGTTCGTGACCCGGCACTGGTGGCGTATCGCGATGCCAAGTTCTTCCAGGCGTCCGGCGAGCGCCGCTGCCACCGAGGCAGCGGACGCGACATGGCCGAGTGCATCGACGCCGTAATCGTCGGCGTGCAGCAGCGTCCGGCCGAAGCCGCCCTGTTGCGAAATGTGGATGGTGCGGATCGGTGTCGCCTCGATGCGTTCCCATGCACCGAGCCGCTGCAGGATCTGCCGCGAACCGTGCGACAACGCGAGGATGCGCTTGTCTTCCGCGGCAGCGCCTGCGGGACGCGCGTCGACGATGGCCGGCGCGCGCCCTCTCATGGCGAGCGCGACGCCGAGCGCCATGCCGGTCGGCCCGGCGCCGACGATCAGGATGTCACTGGCCTGCATTGCGCATCACCGCTTCGATTTCGTCGATTGTCTTGGGCGCATCGGCCGTGATCAGTTCGCAGCCGTCTGCGGTGACGAGCGCATCGTCCTCGATGCGGATGCCGATGTTCCAGAATGCCTGCGGCACGTCGTCGGCGGGGCGGATGTAGCAGCCCGGTTCGACGGTCAGCATCATGCCCGGCACCAGTGGCCGCCATGCATCGCCGAGCTTGTATTCGCCGGCATCGTGTACGTCCAGCCCCAGCCAGTGGCCGGTGCGATGCATGTAGAAGCGCCGGTAGGACGCCGCTTCGAGCACGCCGTCGAGGCTGCCTTCCAGCAACCCGAGATCGAGCAAGCCCTGCGCGAGCACCCTGACCGCCGCGTCGTGCGGTTCGTTCCAGTGCCGGCCGGGGCGGATTTCGGCGATCGCGGCCGCCTGAGCCGCCAGCACGAGCTGGTAGACATCGCGCTGCGGGCCGCTGTAGCGGCCGTTGACGGGAAAGGTGCGCGTGATGTCGGAGGCGTAGCCGTTGAGCTCGCACCCGGCATCGATCAGCAGCAAGTCGCCGTCGTTGAGCATGGCGTCGTTTTCTACGTAATGCAGGACGCATGCATTGGCGCCGCCCGCGACGATCGACGAGTAGGCCGGAAACTCGCTGCCGCCGCGGCGGAACGCGTGCAGCAATTCGGCCTCCACCTCGTACTCGTGGCGCCCCGGACGCGTCGCCTGCATTGCGCGCCGGTGCGCCCCGGCGGAGATCGTGGCGGCGCGGCGCATGGTGGCGAGCTCGTGTTCGTCCTTGATCAGGCGCATTTCGTCGACCATCGCGCGCACGTCGCGTATCTGCGCCGGCGCATGCTGGCCCGCGCGGGAATTCGCGCGCACGCGGTTGAGCGCGGCGACGATGCGCGCGTCGAAGGCCTCGTCGTGGCCCATCGAATGGAACAGCGTCGGCTGGTTGGCGAGCAGGTCGGGCAGCATTTCGTCGAACTTGACTATGCTGTGCGCTTCGTCGAAGGCGAAGGTCTCGCGTGCCCCGTCGGGGCCGTGGCGGTAGCCGTCCCAGATCTCGCGCTCGATGTCCTTGTCGCGGCAGAACAGGATCGACTTCTGCTCGTCACCGGCCACCAGCACGAGTACCGCCTCGGGCTCGCGAAATGCCGAGAGGTAGTAGAAGTAGCTGTCGAAGCGGTAGGGGTAGTGCGTGTCGCGGTTGCGCGCACGCTCCGGCGCGGTCGGTATCACCGCGACGCCGCGCTCCATCTGCGCCAGCAGGCGGTTTCGTCTTGCCCTGAATGCCTCGATGTTCATCTGTCAGTCCAGACCGAGATCCTTGACGAAGCGCGACTCGCGGGAAACCGCGTTGCGCGCGATGCGGAACAGCCGTTCGAGAATGTCGCACAGGCGCTCGAACACGGCGTCCTCGCTTGCTGCTGCGGCGCCGTCGCGCCCGGCAAGCCGCTCGTGAATGTAGCGCGAAAACTGGCCCACTGTCTCGATCGCCGCGGCATCATCATCCGGAATGGACAGGCCGAACACGTCCTCGGCTTCGAGCAGCAGTTCGACCGTATCGAGCCCCATCCGGTTCGCGGCTCAATGCCCGGCGTGCGTGCGCCCGCGCAGTTCGCGGTCGAGGTCGGCAAGGCGTTCCGGCGTGCCGACGTCGATCCATCGTCCGTGGTGCAGTTCACCGCTGACGCGGCCGGCCGCGATCGCTTCGCGCAGCAGGGGCGCGAGCCTTGCACGCGACCCGCGTTCGACGCCGGCGAACAGGGCGGGGCGGTAGATGCCGACGCCGGAGAATGTCAGCCGCACGCCGCCGTCCGCGACGATGCGGTCGCCTTCGAGACAGAAATCGCCCGACGGGTTGTGCTCGGGATTGGCGACCAGCACGAGATGGGCGAGCGTTTCGGGCGCAAGCTTTGCAGCGGTCGTCGCCAGGCTTTGCGCGTCATAGTCGCACCAGATATCGCCATTGACGACGAGGAAGCATCCGCTGCCGAGCAGCGGCAGCGCGTTGGCGATGCCGCCGGCGGTCTCCAGTGCGCCCGGCGGTTCCGGCGACCAGTCGATGTGGGCGCCGAAGGCCGCGCCGTCGCCGAGCCGTGCTTCGAGCATTTCGCCGAGGTGGGCGTGATTGACGACGAGGTCGCGCACGCCGGCCGCTACCAGGCGCTCGATATGCCAGACGATCAGCGGGTTGCCGCCCGCTTCGAGCAGCGGCTTCGGGCAGGCGTCGGTCAGCGGGCGCATGCGTTCGCCGCGCCCGGCTGCAAGGATCATCGCCTTCAAAAGGTGTAGCCCACCTGGTTCTGGCGCGCCTCGAGGGTGTCGAGCAGCTTCACCAGCGGGCCGAATTCGCGGTAGCGCTCGCAGGCGCGGCGCAGGTAATCGGCCACCAGCGGCATGTCTTTCAGATAGCCGTCTTTGCCGTCGCGGTGGTACAGGCGCGCGAAGATGCCGAGTACCTTGATGTGGCGCTGGATGCCCATCCATTCGTAGTCGCGGTAGAACTCGCCGAAATCCTCGCGCACCGGCAGCCCTGCCTTGCGCGCCCGCTCCCAGTAGCGCACCAGCCAGTCGAGCGCGACGTGCTCGTCCCAGCGGATGTAGGCGTCCTTGAACAGCGACACGAGGTCGTAGGTGATGGGGCCGTATACCGCATCCTGGAAGTCGAGTACGCCGGGATTCGGCGTGCTGACCATCAGGTTGCGCGAATGGAAGTCGCGGTGTACGAACACCTGCGGTTCGGCGAGGTTGGCGTCGAGGATGCGGTCGAACACCGCGTACAGATCGGCTGCTTCCGCTTCGGTCAGCGCGTGGCCGAGGTGCTTGTCCACGTACCAGACCGGGAACAGCTCGAGTTCGCGCAGCAGGCGCTCCCGATCGTATTCGGGCAGCACCCCGGGACGACTCGCCTGCTGGATGCGGATCAGGGCATCGATCGCGTCGAGGTAGAGCGGCGTGGCGCGTGCCTCCGACGGGTCGGATTCGAGGTGCGCCAGAAAGGTCGTGCTGCCGAGGTCGGACAGCAGCAGGAAGCCCTCGGCGAGATTTTCGGCATGAATCTCGGGCACGTGCGCGCCGGCGTCATGGAACAGCCGTGCGACGTGCAGGTAGGGGCGGCAGTCTTCGTGCGAGGGCGGAGCATCCATGACGATGCGCGTCGAGCCGTCCGCCAGCGTCGCGCGGAAGTAGCGGCGGAAGCTCGCGTCGGCCGATGCCGGTGCCAGCGCGACGTGCTGTCCTGCCAGGCATTGCGCAAGCCAGTTTTCCATCAGTCGGGTGCGATCCAAGAATCCTCCGGGCGGGGTGTTGATGCTAGAATCCGCGAATTCTAGCAAAGCGCTCTCTCGCGCCCGTCATTGATCGGCGGAGCGAGACGCTGCAGTCGAAACCATCTTGCGGGAAAGGCGCGTGGTTCGCACGGTCCCGGGGCCAGACGCAGTGCCAAACACAAGACCAAATTTCGCCGATCGAGCCAGTAAAGTGCGCCAGCGTGTCATTCCCTTCCTGATCTGTTGTCTTTACGGTGTCAATCCTGGCCTGGCGGATGCGGCGCAGAACCTGCCTCCGTTCGCAGTCGATCCCGGCCTGCTGGGCGGCGCGCCGTCCGGGCCTGCGGCGGCACCCGCCGCACGCGATGCAGGGCGGGCAAAGCAGCCGTCTGCGGCGCCGGTTGCGCCCTCGGCAACCGATGCGCCGGAGCCGGCCGCGGCGACTGCGGAACCGGACCCGTTTCCAGCGCCCAAGCTCAAGAGCGGCGGCATGTTTCCCCCGCTGGTGCCCGGGGCCGGCGGGCGGCCTCCTGTGTTCTTCACCGCCGACAAGCTCACCGGCCAGGGTGAGAACGAGACCATTGCCGAAGGTGCGGTGGAGGTGCGCAAGGAAGGCGTCACGCTGACGGCAGACAAGCTCACCTACTGGCAGATCGAGGACGAGGCGGAGGCCGAAGGCAACGTCAAGATCGTGCGCGGCGGCGACACCGTCACCGGGCCCAAGGCGCGCATGAAGCTCTCCGAGAGTGTGGGCTGGTTCGAACAGCCGCAGTACTCGATCAAGCGCGAAAACGTGCGCAGGTCGGATGGCCTCGGAAAGGGAAAGGGCGCGGTCACCAATGGCTCGGGCCATGCGGAGCGGATCGACTTCGAGGGCGAGAACCAGTATCGGCTGAAGGACGCGACATTCAGCACCTGCGAGGCACCGGACCCGGACTGGTATTTCAAGGCCGCGGAAATGCAGCTCGACTACGACCGCGAGGAGGGCGAGGCGCGCAATGCCAAGCTCTACTTCCAGGACGTGCCGATCTTCTACCTGCCCTACGCCGGCTTTCCGCTGAACAACAACCGCAAGTCGGGTTTCCTGCCGGCCACGTTCGGCCTTAACAACCGCACCGGTCTCGACCTCACGGTGCCGTACTACTGGAACATCGCGCCGAACTACGATGCCACGATTTCGCCGCGGCTGCTGTCGCGGCGCGGGGTCCAGCTCAACGGCGAGTTCCGCTACCTGATGCCGGACGCAAAGGGCACGGTGCGCGGCGAGGTGCTGCCCAACGACCGTCTCACCGGCGACAGCCGTACTGCCTATTCGGTGCAGCACCAGCAGAATTTCGGGCACGGGTTTACCGGGGCCGTCGACCTGAATGGCGTGTCGGACGACCAGTATTTCAAGGATCTGTCGTCACGCCTCTCGATCACTTCCCAAACCTACCTGCTGCGCCAGGGCGTGCTCAACTACAACGCCGACTGGTGGCATGCCCAGGCGATGGTGCAGCGCTACCAGACGCTGCAGGACGTCACGGGCACGCGCATCGCGGAGCCCTATCGCCGCGTGCCGCAACTCACCCTGACCGCGCTCAAGCCCGACATCCGCGGGCTTCAGTTCGATTTCAAGGGCGAGTACGTGAACTTCCGCAATCCGGACGAAGCGCTGGCGGAAGGGCAACGCATGGTGCTCTACCCGCAGTTGTCGCTGCCCTACCAGACGTCCGCGTTCTTCGTCACGCCGAAGGTCGGCCTCCACTGGTCCAAGTACAACATCGACCGTCGCGACTCGGTATTGCCGGCCGGCGTGAATCCGGACGAGTCGATCACCCGCACGCTGCCGATATTCAGCGTCGATAGCGGGGTCGTGTTCGAGCGCGACTCGAGCTGGTTCGGCAAGGCCGCCCTGCAGACGCTCGAACCGCGCCTGTATTACCTGAACGTGCCCAAGCGCAACCAGGACTCGATTCCGGTGTTCGATACCTCGGCGCTGGATTTCAACTTTGCGCAGATCTTCTCCGAGAATCTGTATTCCGGCCCTGACCGCATCGCCGACGCCAACCAGATCACCGCCGCGCTGACCACGCGCTACACCGATGCCGAAACCGGCGCCGAGATGTTCCGCGCCGCGCTTGGCCAGCGCTACTATTTCCGCGACCAGGAAGTCGGCCTGCCCAACCAGGTGCTGCGCACCGAGCGCTCCGCCGACCTGCTCGGTGCCGTCTCCGGCCAGATCCTTCCCAAGACCTGGCTGGATGCCGCGCTCCAGTACAACCCGCGCGATTCGCGTACCGAGCGCTACAACGTCGGACTGCGCTACCAGCCGGCGTACGGCAAGGTCTTGAACTTCAGCTACCGCTTCCTGCACGACGATGCGCCGACCGCGAGCCAGTACACTGCCAGCGATGGCTCGGTCCGCTCGATCGGCCTGCGCGACCTCGACCTTTCCGCCCAGTGGCCGTTGTGGGGGCGCTGGTACGGCGTCGGGCGCTACAATTTCTCCCTGCGCCAGTCGCGCCTGATCGAGGCGATCGCGGGTGTCGAGTACGATGCCGGCTGCTGGATACTGCGTACCGTCGTGCAGCGCTTTGCCGCCGGCGCGTCCGGGGTGGCCCGCGTCGGGCTCGACCCGACGCGCCCGACCAGCTACACGTCGGCTTTCTTCCTGCAGCTCGAGTTCAACGGGTTCTCGAGCATCGGCACGGATCCGACGAACCTGCTGAGGCGCAGCATCGGCGGCTATGGCCGGATCGACCAGCCGACGGGTGACCCCGTGTTCGGCACCGATCCTGCATCGTCGTACACCAGTTCGAGGTGATCGAAGACAACATGTCGTGGCTCCGCATACTCCATCTGGCAATCGTCCTGCTTGCCCTTTTTCCGGCGGCGCAAGGATTCGCCGCTCCATCGCGCGAGATCGACCGCATTGTCGCAGTCGTCAATGACGAAGTCATCACGCTGTACGAACTCCGCTCCCGCGTTGCCCAGGCCGAGCGCCAGTTGCGTGCCCAGAAGGTGCAGCTTCCGCCGGCCGACATCCTCGAGAAACAGATGCTCGAGCGCATGGTGGTTGATCGCGTACAGCTTCAGATGGCGCGCGACACCTCGCTGCGCGTGGACGACCTGACGCTGGAGCGTGCCATTGCCAAGATTGCGGAATCGAATCGCATGGCAGTCGGCGATTTCCGCACCGCGCTCGAGAAGGACGGCATCTCGTGGTCCAAATTCCGCGAGGAGATCCGCAACGAAATGACCATCGTGCGCCTGCGCGAACGCGAGGTCGATTCGCGCGTCCAGATTTCCGACGCCGAGATCGACAATTTTCTCGCCGAGGGCGGCAAGGTCGGTGCAGAGCAGTATCTGGTGTCGCACATCCTGCTGCGCGCGCCCGACCAGGCTGGTCCGGAGCAGCTTCAGCGCCTGCGCGCCAAGGCGGAAGAGATCGTCGAACAGATCAAGGGCGGCGCCGATTTTGCCAAGCTCGCGGCCAGTTATTCGGATGCACCGGATGCGCTGAACGGCGGTACGCTCGGCTGGCGCGGCCCGGACCGCATGCCCTCGCTGTTCGTGGAAGTCGTGGACAAGATGCAGCCGGGCGACGTGTCCGACGTCCTGCGCAGCCCTGCCGGCCTCCATATCGTCAAGCTGATGGATCGTCGCGGCGGGTCTGTACTCGGCCAGAAGCTGCAGCAGACGCACGCGCGCCACATCCTGATCCGCACCAGCGAGCTGATCAGCGATGCCGAAGCGCGCCGCCGCCTCGTCGCACTCAAGGAGCGCATCGACAACGGCGGAGATTTCGCCGAGATCGCGCGCACCAATTCCGTCGACCTGTCGGCGTCGAAGGGCGGCGACCTCGGCTGGGTCTATGCCGGCGACACGGTGCCCGAGTTCGAACGCGCGATGGATGCGCTCAAGCCGGGCCAGACCAGCGAACCGGTCCAGTCGCAGTTCGGCTGGCACTTGATCCAGGTGCTCGAACGGCGCGTCGACGAGGTTTCCGACGAACGCAAGCGACTGGTCGCGCGTCAGGCCCTGCGCGAGCGCAAGGCCGAGGAGGCCTATGAAGACTGGATCCGCCAGCAGCGCGACCGTGCCTACGTCGAGTACCGCATCGAAGACAAATGACGGCCCGGCGCGGGCCGCCGGCAACGGCGCGTCGCGCATGATGCCCTGCATCGCGGTAACCAGCGGCGAACCTGCCGGCATCGGTCCCGAACTCTGCGCGGCGCTGGCGCGGCGCGAATGGCCGGCACGCCTGGTCGTCATCGGCGATCGCACCCTCATCGCGCGACGCGCAGCCGAAGCCGGCATCGCGATCTCGATCCGCGACGTCGATCAAACGGGCGCCGCCGCCGCGCCCGGGCCCGGACTTCTCGACGTCCTGCACGTGCCCCTGGACCGGCCGGTTCGCGCCGGCGTCACCGACCCGGGCAATGCGCGCTACGTGCTTCGCATGCTCGATCGGGCGATCGACGGTTGCGTGTCCGGCGCGTTCGCCGCGATGGCTACGGCACCGGTGCACAAGGGCGTCGTCAATCAGGCCGGGATCGCCTTTTCCGGGCACACCGAATACCTGGCAGAGCGCACCGCCACGCCACGCGTGGTGATGATGCTGGCCGGCCCGGCCAACGCGCTGGGCGGCGCGCCATTGCGTGTCGCGCTCGCAACCACCCATCTGCCGCTCGCCGAGGTACCGCGCGCGATCAACCGTGAATCGCTCACGCAAACCCTGCACATCCTCGAGCACGATTTGCGCGCGCGCTTCCGTATCGCGCGCCCGCGCATCCTTGTCGCCGGACTCAATCCGCATGCCGGCGAGGGCGGTCACATGGGGCGCGAAGAAATCGACGTGATCGAGCCGGTGATCGAAAGCCTGCGTGGCGAGGGCATGGACTTGCATGGCCCGCTGCCGGCCGACACCCTGTTCGTGCCGGAGCATCTGGCCGGCGCGGATGCCGTGCTCGCGATGTACCACGACCAGGGTCTGCCGGTGCTCAAGTTCGCCACCTTCGGGCACGGCATCAACGTCACGCTCGGACTGCCGATCGTTCGCACCTCGGTCGACCACGGCACTGCGCTCGACCTTGCCGGCAGCGGCAGGGCCGATCCGGGCAGCCTCTACGCGGCGGTCGATGCGGCCATAGAACTGGCGCGGAACGCCGCATCGTGAGCGAACCGCACCGTGCGCGCCGCCGTTTTGGCCAGAACTTCCTGGTCGACGGCAACATCATCCGCAAGATCGTGGCCGCGATCGCGCCACGGCCCGGCGAGATGATCGTCGAGATCGGGCCAGGGCTTGCCGCGCTCACGCGGCCGGTGCTGGAGGCCTGTGGCCGCCTGCACGTGGTCGAGATCGATCGCGACCTGATCGCGCGGCTGAAATCCGATTTCGGTGACGGCCGGCTGACGATCCACGAAGGCGACGCGCTGAAGTTCGATTTCGCCACGCTGGGCAGCGACCTGCGCGTCATCGGCAACCTGCCCTACAACATCTCGACGCCGTTGCTGTTCCACCTCAGCGACCATGCGGAACGTATTCGCGACATGACTTTCATGCTGCAGAAGGAAGTGGTGGATCGCATGGTCGCCGGGCCGGCGACCGAGGCCTATGGCCGGCTGTCGGTCATGCTCCAGTATCGCCACGAGATGGAGAAGCTGTTCGACGTGCCGCCCGGCGCCTTTCGTCCGGCACCCAAGGTCACGTCGGCCATCGTGCGTCTGGTGCCGCGTCCGGCGAGCGCGTTGCGGGCGCACGATGCCGCGCTGCTGGGCCGCATCGTCACCGCGGCCTTCGGCCAGCGGCGCAAGACCCTGCGCAACACCCTGCGCGAGTTCGCCGGCGAGGCGGAACTGGCCGCGCTGGGCATCGATGCCGGGCTGCGCGGCGAGCGCCTCTCGGTGGACGACTTCGTGCGCATCGCCAACCACTGCGCCGGCCGCAGCGAGGCCGGCGCGTGAAGCGCCTGCCGCCGGCGTGTCAGCGCGTACGCCGGGCCATGGGCGGCGGGGGCGTGCGGCCCTCGATGTGGCGGAAGCAGATGCGGCCCTTGCTCAGGTCATAGGGCGATATCTCGAGCGAGACCTTGTCGCCCGCGATGATGCGGATGTGGTGCTTGCGCATCTTGCCGGCCGAATAGGCGACGAGCTGGTGCCCGTTGTCGAGCGTGACGCGGTAGCGGGAATCCGGCAGGACTTCCATCACCACGCCGTTCATTTCGATGAGTTCTTCTCTGGCCATGCTGGAGGCTCCTGATTTCTGCGGGCAACAAAAAAGCCCGG
>WBZU01000926.1_pt1 | contig 23675 bp, 26 predicted proteins | sample 5204311 | NCBI WGS metagenome assembly WBZU01 (sample SAMN12344359, study PRJNA552823) | activated sludge metagenome | biome: Activated sludge suspended growth; feature: Nitrification reactor; material: Wastewater; isolation source: activated sludge from nitrification reactor of wastewater... | reverse complement strand
GAGACGCCTCCTGGCGCAGCGTGTGCCGGGGCTGTCGGCAGGAGGGGAAGGCAGACCTGCAGTGGAGCCAGCCGGGTCGGACGACCGACTCGCAAGGCGCTGCAAGTACCCAGTTTTCGTGCGATCTTCGTCGTGTGCCGCCGGTTGCGGATCCGGCTGGTTTGGGCTGGCTTGGGCTGGGTTTGGGACGCGAATGGGACGCGAATGGACGCGCCCCGCGCGGTCCCTATCACCGCCGGCGAGGCCCATGCCCGCCCCGAAGCCAATCGCGCGTGCTCGTATCACCCCGGAGGGAGGAACGCAGCGTCTCGAGGCGGTGCCCGGCTGGACGCGGGACGCAAGTCGGTGGGCCGGTACGGTCAAGCCATCCAGTCTGAGCGGGTGAGGGGTTAACCATAAGCGACACGAGCAAGAAGCCGCAGGACACCTTGGACGAGCACTTGGCCAAGCTCGGCTACCCGCCGACCGTGGACGGGGATCCCGGCACGGCTCAAGTGGTGATCGGGACGCCGCCGACGAGGCCGTCATCGAAGCCGACCTCGCAGGGGTCGTCGGGCAGCTAGAGGAGGCTGCCCGAGGCGTCCGTCTTGACCCGTCGGCCCACCCGCGCTTCCCGCGCGGGGATCGCCGCGGGGACAGTTCCGCCCGAAACTCCCGGGCGCTGCGCCTGGGCTGGGCCTCGACGAGAGGATGCCGGGGCGCCCCGATCACGCCTCCCACTTGCGCAATCACCCGGGCGCGGTCAGAGGACTTCGATGTCCTGGGGCGGGCCTGCGTCGGGTCGGCGCGATCCTGACGGGCGGGCGAGGATTGTGAAGCGGTAGGTGCCGTAGTGGATCGGCCTGCCCTTGACGGTCAAGTCCCAGGTGAGCCGGAACGGGCCGGCGGGGCGGGCGCCGAGGCTGGCGGTTCCGACGTTGGCCACGGTCTGGTCGCCGAGGTCCACGCGCTGGACGCGGACGCTCAGGCGGGCGGGGACCGTCAGCAGCCCGCTCACTTTCGCCCCGACGCCGACGCGGAGCGCGGCGCAGGGCATTGCCTGGCGCGATGAGGCGCGCAGGCGCGCGAGCGTGATGATCGAATCGTCGCCGACGACATTCCTGGCCGTCGCCGCGTAGGTGGTGCCCGCGGGGCCCGGGGCGAGCACGAGCGCCCCCGCCCCGACCGGTTGCTCGGAGAGCCGGGGCGGCGCCAGGCAGGTGCGGCCACCGCCGCCGAGCGAGCGGTCCGGCTTGCCGCTGGCCAGCAGGCGCGCCAGGGCGAAGGCTCCGCCGTCGGCGAGGGCCCCGCCAACGGTGATGCGTCCGTCGCCGCGGACGTACACCGGAAGCGCAGCCCGGCCAAGCCGGGAACCCTGGTTCAGGGCGCCGGCGAACGGCGCGCCGAAGGACACCGACGCATAGCCCGTGGCGTTGAACGCGCGGTCCGGGGTTCCGTCCGCGCGCAGCCGGGCCAGGCGCAGGCGGCCGCTGACGTCCTGCGGGCAGCCCGGCCCGCCCGATGACCGTGCCAGGGAGCCGACCAGCAGCAGCCTCCCTCGGCTGGCGGCGGCCCCGCACACCGCCGATGCCCGGGCCCCAGGAGCCAGGCGGGCAAGCACGACGGCGCCCGCGCGCGCTCCGCTAGCTCTCAGCGTGGCGACGGCGATCCGCTGCGGCCCGGCGCTGCCGCGCCTGACCGTGCCGGCCACGGCGATCCGCCCGCCCGGCAGCGCCGTGACGAACACGGGCCCCAGCGCCTGGTCGCCAGGCACGCGCACCGTCCGGATGCCACCCGGCCCGAACGAGGTGTCCGCCGCTCCCGCGAAGCTGAAGCGCGCGACGGCGATGTCTCCGCGCTGTGCCGTCCTTCCCGCGGCCAGCAGGCCCGCCGGCGTGGCGGCAACCGACGTCGCCTGGCCCGCGACGTCCAGCGCGGGCACGAGCGCCACGCCGCCGGACCCGAACGTCCCGTCTGGCTGGCCGTCCGCCCGGAACGCCGCCAGCCCAAAGCCCGTCCCGGCGGGACCGTTGTAGCCCCGGTTGGCCGTCGTGATGAACCGCCCGCTCGCGAGGCGAACTGCCGCGCCCGGCTCGCCGCTGCGCAACCCGGCCACGAAATGGGGCTGCGCGTTCCCGTTGGGGCCGGTGCCCAGCAGGCTCCAGCCTCCGCCCAGGAAGCGAGTCGTGAGCAGGGCATCCAGACGGCCGCCGGCCCCCGCCGATAGCGCCACCGGCGCCCACAGCGCCTCCCCCGGAGACTCCTGCACGAACCCCCGCTGCCCCCAGCCCGTGTCCGCCACGCCCGAGGCCAGCGCCACGCACGGAACCGCCAGCACGGCCGCCGCGGCCAGCACGGCGGCCGCCCACCCCAATGCCCTGCGCAACGGCGGCCGCCCCGACGAACGCCTGGTCACCCCTGCCACCTCGCCTGCAGGACGCGCGAACCGCGCCCGCTCGCGCTGATCGCCCACAGCAGCACCGCCTGGGGGCCGTCCGCGGTCAGGACCTGCGAGACAGCCGGTCCGGCCGGCAGCCGCCAGTCCAGCCGCCGACCGGACCGCGGGAAGTAGACGATCGAACGTCCAGCCTCGTCCCAGCGAACGGTCGAGCCGACCGTGCGGACGTTCGCACAGTACGGACGGCAGCGGCTCAGCCGCACCGGCGCGCGCGAAGGCGCCCGCCAGACCAGCGGCGAATACCGGGTCCTTGGGTACGGCCTCAGAGCCAGGCCCGCGCTGCTGAGGTCGCGGCGGCCGCACGCGCTCGCGCACCCTCGCCGCTCGCCGGTGCGCCATTCGACAAACTCGGCCCTGCAGGTGTCGTGCACCTCCGGACTGCACGCCGTCACCTCCAGCCACCGCGACCCCGAGGCTTCGACGTCCCGGTCGTACCCGCCGGCCATCGGGTCGGCCGGCACCCCCTTGGCCGCGACCCTGGCCAGGGTCCGCACTCCGATCATCTCCACCGACGCGAGGTTGTAACCGGCGTCCTGGCAGAACACCGACATCCACCCGCCGCCCAGGCCCCCCAGGAAGCACGCCCCCGGACCGATCCCCACAACTCGGCTCGTGCCGCGCGCGAGATCCATCAGCCGGATCCGGTCAGCGCCAACCTGAACCGCCGCGAACCGCCGGCCGTCGCCCCGCAGCGCCGCGAACCGTCCCGAGGCAAGCACGCGCAGCGGCTCACGCCTCAGCGCGCCATCAGCCGCGCCCGCGAACGCCCCCAGCGCGGCAACCGCCCCCAGCCCGCTCGCAAACGCAGCCCAGCGGCGCCTCCGCCCTGACGCACGCAACCTTCCGGCAAGCACATTGGCTCCCATCACACCCGACAACGTACGCGGCCACCGCGAGTTGCGCGTCGGCGCGGGCGTCCACGTGCGCGTCGTGCGATGCCGTGGCGGTTCGGCGGTCGCGCGGATCACAAAGTGAGCCGTTAGGGTGGTAACCCTGTGCGGGCCGCTGTGCATGCACAACATCCGCGGCATGTGAGACAGGAGCCGTGAACCCGGTCGAGGATGACGGCGCCGGCGATGTCATGCTGCCCTTGGCGCGGCCGCGCGATCTGTCGGCGCGCGAGCGAGAGTTGCTCGAAGCGCTGGTCGCGCCGCTTGGAGTGGAGGAGCTCAGCAGGCAGGTTCGAAACGCCCAGGTGGTGTCGGTCTGCTCGTGCGGATGCCCGTCGGTCGGGCTGAGCGCCGAGGGCCCGAGGGTGCCGCCCGCGGTGGCCCTGGCCATGGACGACACCGCTCGCGACGGCACATTCGGTGTCAAGGCGTGGGCGTCCAACGACGAAGGCCGCGATGTCGAGGTGGCGCTTCACGTGATCGAAGGGACCGTGTTCGAGCTTGAGATCTGGTCCGGCTGGGACGGCGGGGACGTGCACACCAGCGTTCCGCCAGCCGCGTCGCTGCGACCCTGGTAGGCCGCCGCGACTAGCCGCGACGGCTGCGGCTCGCCCACAACACATAGGCAGCAACTCCGAGACAACCGAGCACGATGGCCGCCATCGCTGGCCGTCCGAGATCGCCGCTCCACGCTCGCGCCAAGATGCCCACGGCCACCAGCGCTGCGATTACCGCGGCCAGCTTCGGCGTCACCTGGCGGCCCGCGGTTCCCGTGCCCCGCCGCCGCGCCAACGCCGGGACGACCACCTTCGGGATCACGAAGTACACCACCACGATCAACGCGACTGCCACCAGCAGGTCGAGCCACGACATCCGCATATCTTGCACCAAACGTGGCCCATGGCTGCCGAGCCTCAGGCGAAGCTCGGCTACCCGCCGACCGTGGACGAGGATCCCGGCACGGCTCAAGTGGTGATCGGGACGCCGCCGACGAGGCCGTCGAAGCCGAACTCGCACGGATAGTCGGGCGGCTAGGGGAGGCCGCCCGAGGCGTCCCTATTGACCCGTCGGCGCACCCGCGCTTTCCGCGCGGGGATCGCCGCGGGGGGCAGTTCCGCCCGAAGCTCTGAGCGCCGCGCCGCGCCGGGGCTGGGCAAGGCGAGGAGCCTTCGCCGCCTCGCGGATGAAACGCCGGACATGTCCGTGCCCGGGATGACCCGCCAACCCGGGAGCCTCCACCGGGGTTATTGTCCGTTTGGCTAACGAGGTGTGGACGTCGTGTGGTTCGGTCTTCCTAAGCGATACATCGTGGTTCTTGTTGTCGGCATTGTTGTCGTTGGGGGCACGGTGCGCCTCCTTGTTGGGCCTTCATGTCTCTACAGTCAGAGTTGCGTCCCGCGCGGGGACGCAACGGGCTGGATCGCCGCCGGGGTCATCGGGTGGTCCGCACTGTGGTGGGCATGGATCCGGTTCCACGCCCGGCGCTAGGAAAGTTCGCAGTCAGAGTGCGCGTGCGGCAGCACGGGTTCGGGATTCCCGGGGTGCGCAAGCCGGTTGCCGATGCGGCCGGTCGTCGCGTCCGGCATTCGCCTCCTTGGGGCCTTCCGTGGTCGTGACGACCATCGACGAGTCAACCGGGGCGGCTGTGGGCGACGCCGTGCTCCAGGCCGGGCCGGGCGGCAGCCTGATGCACCACCACCGCTACGTGAGCGGCGTGGTCACGATTCACGAGCAGCACCGCAGCGCGGCCTGGCGCGACGAGATCGCCAAGGGGCACAAGAGCCGCGACGGCTCGTGGGATGCTGCGATCGAGGCAGCAGAAGCACTGGCGGCCGACGTCGATGCCCGGCGGGCCCGCGGCGAGGAACCCGATGGCGTGCGCGTCTGGGCGCACCTGTTCGATTCGCCACTGGGCGAAGCAGTGCCGATCCCTGCCGGATGGTTTGACGGCTACGGCGACCTGCGCCACGGCCCCCGCGCCGACGGCCGGTACGGGCGCCTCGGGCGACCCTGAACGGGTCCGGGACGGCTAGCCTTGGACCCGTGGGACGGCTCATCGCAATCGGCGTCGGCGCCGGCGTGGTGGTGGTCGTGGCCGCGGTGCTGGCTGAGTCGGGCGTGGGCATCGGCCCGAACGTGGCGTTGGCGGGGCCCCGAACTTCCGCCGAAGCCGAGGCCTTGATCCGGTTCCTTGGCTGCCCCACAGGCCCCATCACCCAAGTGAAGTGCCGGCCGGGCGGCCGCAAGTGGCGCTGCGACTATCGGACGCCAGCCGGCAAGATGACCAGCACCGAACTGGTCAACGGCCCTGACACTGGCGTGTTCATCGTCTGCTGATCCGCCTGAGCGCGGCGGGCGCGCCCGTGCGGGATCACGACCCGGCGAGCGCGCGGGCGACCGGTGACGGCAGGACCGGCACTGGGCAGCCTGGGTCGCTGACCGTGAGCACGTCCCAGTACTGGCGTGTCTCAAGTCGCAGGGCCGACCGGGCCAGCGACCTTGGGCCGAGCAGCAGGGTGCGCCGCTCGGGCCATGTCACGCTGACCTCCCGGATCTGGCCATCGGCATCCAGGGCCGCCTGGCAGGGCACCAGGCCGTCGCGGGGGAGGTTTGGCGGGGTCCCGATTGGGAACGGCGACCGGGCCCGGGCCGCCTCCAGGCTCGCCGCGAACGATGCGCTCGCTGCGGTCCCGGACGTGGCGTTCACGGCGAGCGCCGAGGCGGGCGCGCCGAGGGAGATCAGGACCGGCCACAGCGGGTGAGAAGCGTCCACGTCGGGGCGTTCCTTCGTCGGCGTGACCTGCATCGCCGCGCCGTCGGCCTCGACCGAGAACACCGCCCCGGGCGTGTGGATCATCGTCGCGGTCCCGTGCGTCCACGCCGCCTCCGTCTCGAACGCGACCGCCGCCGTGGTGTCCAAGACGCCCGTCCCGCCGAACCCGGGGTCCTGGGTCCCGGTTCCCGGCGCGCCAGACCACGCCGAGCGCGAGAAGCGAAAGCTCCCCGCGTCGAGCAGCGCCCTCACGGCGTCCGCGACGTTCACGCCGCGAAGTATGCGGCTTGCCGCAGCCGCACGTTGCGGGCGCGCCAGTGCACGGCAGGGCCTGCAGTTCGCGGGGCGTTCTCCGGCCGGGCGCCTCGGTGCTACCTGCCTATGGTGTGTGGTGCGGCGGTAGCCTGGCGGCGCGGCCTGTGCAGCGCAACCCGGGCACCGTTCCGGCGTTACAGATGTTGATGAAGGGAGCCATTCGATGACGCGAGCCTCCCGCAGGTCGTTCGCCCTGGGCGCCGTTCTGGTCGCGGGCGTGTGGGCTGGGGCCGGGGCGCTCGCGCCCGCCGGGGCCAAGGCCGCGGAGCGCTGGCAGCTTGATCCGTCCTACGGGCAGAGCGGGGTGCTGGTGTTCCCCAGGCGGGTGGCGGGCCAGGAGTTCGTGCCGAGCAGTCATGCGGCGCTTGATCGCTGGGGCGGGCTGGTGAGTGGCTCGCAGGACACGGGCACGGCGCTTGCGCGGGCGACGCCGTCAGGGCATCCAGACTCGCGGTTCGGCCGTGGCGGAGTGGCGCGGCTGACGCCGCCGGGCGAGGCGGCGCCGATGTGGGTGACCAGCCTCGCTTCTAGCCGCACCGGCGGCCTGCTCGTCGGCGGTCGGGTCGTCCGCGGCCTGTTCGTGGCGCGCATCACCCCGGAGGGCCGCCCGGACGTTCGCTTCGGCGCCCGCGGGTTCGTGCGCCTGCCCGACGGGTTGTTCGCGAGCGCAATCGTGGAGCGCCCGGGCGGCGCGCTCGCGGTCGGAGTAGGCGACGGCCACTGCACGCAGGCGATCTACGGCCTCACGCGCGACGGGCGGCGTGACCGGTCCTTCAACTCCGGGCGCCCCGCCGAGGCAGTGTCGTGCGACGCGTTCGAGCTGGCGGCATCAGGCGACGGCGTGTTCGCCTTGGGCACCGAGCTGGGCCCGCTGCCAGCCCCACTGGACCTTGCCGTGTTCAACCGCTCCGGAGGGCGCGCCCGCCTCGTGCGCCAGATCGTTGGCGCGCGGCTGCTGCTCGCGAGCGGGGTGTATCCCGCCGCCGGTCGCGTGATCACCGTCGCCGGCGTGTATCGGGAGGTGTCGGGGGAGCCGCAGTGCGCCGGCACGCTGGCGGCGGGCTACACGCCGGCCGGCCTGCCCGACCGCATCTACGCCGCCTCGGGCCGGGCGCTGCTCGCGGGCTGCGGCGCTCTCTCCGCGGCCCAGCCTGGCGGGAGGGTCCTGCTCGCTGACTACCCGCAGCAAGGCGGTCTGCAGATCACCCGCTTGACGTCGCGCGGGCGCCCCGACCCTGCCTTCGGGCCCGGAGGGGCGATCACGATCCCGCGGCTGCGCGCCGAGGCGTTCTACCCCGACCATCTCATCGCCGCCGGGTCGCGCGCGCTCTACCTAGTCGGGACCGCCTACGTTCGAACCGGAACCGGAACCGGCTCAGCCGCGCACCTGTTCGCCGCCAAGCTCGTACGCACCCGCTGACACTCATACCGCGGACCCGCCCTTCCCGCCGAACCCCGGGATCCACCGTTCCGCGAGTTGCGGGCCAGCCCCAAGGGGCGGCAGGCCTCGATCCGCTCCGCCGGAGGCAGACGTCGCGAGGTCGCTCACGTCCCTGAATGGGACCGAATGGGACCTGGAACGCCGATCCCCAGGAGCGCCCCGCGATCCTGCAGGACGCACCCGCGGCGAACAGACACCGCTGCCCAGGGAATTCCGCCTATGGAGCCAGCCGGGATCGAACCGGCGACCTCCTGCTTGCAAAGCAGGCGCTCTCCCATCTGAGCTATGGCCCCGCGGGGCGGAGTGTAATCCGGGCGGGCCGTCCCTCGGCGGGCCGCGGGACGCGCGGCCCGTCCCGCGATCGGGTCCCCGGAACGGCTCGGGAGCGCCCGCGGACGGGCGCTCCCGATGCGTCCTTGCCCTCCGAGGCAAGTTTCTGATTGTCCGGTCGGCGCCGTGGGCGCCGGCCTGACACCGTGTTCGGCCTCGGACGGCCCCCTCCCGAGACTCCGGCCGGAGACGTCGAACAGGCGTCCAGGCGCCCGCTACAGGCGCAGCGTGCCGTCGATCACGACGACCGCATCGCCCGAGACGCGCGGGCGCGGGGCGGGGTCGGCGGGGTCGGCCTGCACGCGCAGGGCGCTGGGGCGGCCCATCTCGACGCCCTGGGCGATCTCGACGCCCGCGCAGCCGGTCCGGACGGCGAGGAACGCTCCGAGCGGGCCGGCGGCCGAGCCGGTGGCCGGGTCCTCGCCCATCTCGGCCGAGTCCGAGAACGCCCGCGCCTTCGCGATCCCGGCGGCGGGGTCGGCCCAGGCGAGGTAGAGCGTGAGCGCCCGCTGTGGCTGGAGGAGCCGGCGGATGGCCGCCCAGTCGGGGTCGGGGCGCGCGAGCCACCCGGCGTGGGCCAGCGGCACGAGAAGGTGCGGCGCGCCGGTCGAGACGAACTGCGCCGGCAGGTCGGAATGGATCGCGTCGGCCGGAAGCCCCAGGACGCCGAGCGCCGCCTCGGGGTCGACCTCCGGGCCGAACTCCGCGGGCTCCTGGACCATCGAGGCGGTCGCGCGGTCCCCGTCGAGCCGGACCGAGATTGGCTGGAGCCCGGCGATCGTCTGCTGCACGAACTCGGCCCTCGCGAGCCCGCGCCGCCGGGCGACGGCGACCGCGGTGCCGAGCGACGGGTGCCCGGCGAACGGCAGCTCCTCCTCCATGTCCCAGATGCGGTTGCGGTACTCCGCGCCGGCCGCAGTCGCCGTCTGGACGAACGTCGTCTCCGACAGCCGCGTCTCGCGCGCGAAACGGAGCATGTCGGCCTCGGGCAGCCCGTCCGCGTCGTGGACGACCGCGAGCGGGTTGCCGGCCAGCGGCGTGTCCGTGAAGACGTCGAGCAGGGTGTAGGGGTGGGACGCCATCAGCGCGCGCCGGGCGACGGCAGGTTCCGGGTGGCTAGAAGTCGAAGTCGCGCGGCGGCTTCTGCTCGAACCACAGGCGGTCGTGGTCCGGCGTCTCCTCGAGGAAGTCGGGCGTCTGCTCGAGCACGTCCTCGGCGCCGGTCGGCGGGCCGGCCTCGTCGTCGGCCTCCTCCTCAGCCGCGGCGGGTCGGGCCGGGGCGGGCGGCGGGGCCGCGCCGGCGGCAGCCGGCGGCGGGGCGGGAGCGGCAGGCGGGGCCGCCCGCTCGGCGGCGTCCTCCTCGGCGAACAGCTCCTCGGCGTCGAAGGCCGAGGTGTCGCCGGGGCCATCGGGCTCGTCCGGAGTCGTCGGAGCCGGGGCCTCTGCCTCCGCGGGCGCGGCCCCGACGGGCGGGTGGCTGTCCCGGACGTACTCCTCGGCGGTGTCGGCGAACAGGTCGTCCTCGTGCGGTCCGCCCGCGATGGGCTCCTCCGCGGCTGCCGGCGGCTCCTCAACCGGCGGCGGGGCGACCTGCGTCGCCTCGGCCTCGGACTCGAAGTCGAAGAACCCAGACGGCGGGCCGCCCAGCTCGGGCGCGCCCGGCTCACCCGGCGCGAGCGCCGGATCGGCGAAGCCGGCGTCGGCGAATTCGGCTTCGGCGGCCTCGGGCTCGGCCAGCCCGACCGCGTCCCCGCCTCCGGCGGCCTCGCGAGTCGCCGGGCTCAGCGCCTCGCGCTCCTGCTTGGCCACCTCGGTCGGATCGGCGCCGTGCTTGCGCTTGAGCTCCAAGTGCTCGCGGATCGCGTCCTCGAGAATCCCCATGGGCAGGCACAGCCTAACGCGCCCGACGGGCGGCGTGCCGACCAATCGCCGAGCCGGTACGATCGGGGCCCGCCGCACCCGCAGTTCCCGGGGCTATAGCTCAGTTGGGAGAGCGCCTGGATCGCACCCAGGAGGTCGGGGGTTCGAGTCCCCCTAGCTCCACTCCCCGGACCGTGGCCGAGCCGCAACTGCCGCCCGCAGGCACCGTCTCCTGTCATCTTGACCGAGGCATTTCGGGCGATTAGGCTCGCCGCGCTGCGGGGATGCAGCCGGACGAGACGGGCGTCCGCCGCGAATCGATCGGGAGGGTGCTTCGTTGACTGTCCGTCGCAGGACGCTGATCTCGGTGGCAGCCTCGTGCGCGATCGGCATCCCGCTCGTGGCGAGTGGCGCGGCTGCCGCCGGGGCCGGATCGGTGCGCGCGGCGGGGCCGGTCGGCTCCCCGATCCGGTGGGGCGTGTGCGACCCGCCCGGCGAGCGGCTGCAGTGCGCGCGGGTCCGCGTGCCCCTGGACTGGGACCGCCCGCGGGGGCGCACGATCGTCCTGGCGGTCATCCGTCATCTGGCCAGCAAGCCAGGCGAGCGGATCGGCACGCTGTTCACCAACCCGGGCGGGCCCGGCGACACGGGCGTCGGCCTGGTGCAAGGAGATCCCGACGGACTCGATGCGCTCGGCGGCGGCCGTTTCGACGTGGTCAGCTGGGATCCGCGCGGCACCCACGCGAGCACCCGGGTGCACTGCTTCCGCGACCAGCGCAGCGAGGAGCAGTTCTGGGCCGGCGCGGCGTTCCCCCGGACGACGGCCGAGGCGGACCGGGTGCAGCGCCGGGGGGCCGCCCTGGCCCGGCGGTGCGGCCAGGTGAGCGGCTGGCTGCTGCCGCACATCTCGACCGCCGACACCGCCCGCGACATGGACCACCTGCGGGTCCTGGTGGGCGACGCGAAGCTCACCTACCTCGGGCTCTCCTACGGCAGCTACCTGGGCCAGACCTACACCAACCTGTTCCCGAACCGCGTCCGGGCGATGCTCCTCAACGGCATCGTCGACGCGACCCGGTACGCGAAGAGCGCCGAGGCCAGAACGGCCGCCTTCGCCGACTCGGCCGACGAGGTGTTCCGCCAGTTCCTCACGCTCTGCGGGCGGGCGGGGCCGCAGCGGTGCGCGCTGGCCGGCGGCGGCCAGACCCCGCAGGCGCGCTGGGCGCGGCTGCTCGCACGACTGAAGCGCGGGCCGATCGCGGCTCCGGGCGCCGCCGGCTCCAGGCTCGCGCCCCAGAGGCTGACCTATGGCGATCTGCTGATCTCGCAGTTCGAGCCGATGCGGGCCCCCGTGTCGTGGCCGCTGAACGCCGCGAACCTCGCTGCCGCCCTGCGCGGCGACGGGTCGGCGCTGGAGAACGGCGCCAGCGGCTCGCTCTCGCCTGCCGGCTGGGGCGGCGCGTCGACCTCGGCGGCGATCCAATGCGCCGATGCGCCGGCCGGCCGGCCGGCGCGGGCGTGGCCGCAGGTGTTCGCGGCGCTGCAGCGGGCCGGCCTGCTCCAGGGAGCCGCCCACTTCACGTGGGAGTGGGCTCCCTGCGCCTCGTGGCCCGTGCGCGGCCAGGACAGCTACCGGGGCCCCTGGAACGCCCGGACTCCGAACCCGATCCTGCTGGTCAACGAGCGCTACGACCCCAACACCGGCTACGCCAACGCCGTGCACGCGCAGCGCTACCTGGGCAACGCCGTCCTGCTCACCCACGAGGGCTACGGCCACCTCTTCGCCCAGGACCCCAGTGCGTGCGTGGAGGCAGCGATGGTCGCGTACCTGACGACGCTGGCCACGCCGCCGCGGGGCGCGGTCTGCCAGTCCGAATCGACGCCCTTCGCTCCGGACTTCCGCGGGCCCTAGCGTCAGCCCGCCTTGCGCGGGTACGAGATGCGGACGTCGACCCGCCGGCGATCCGACGAGGTCCACGTCTCGTCGCGGCAGGCCCCGATCCGGAGCTTGATCTGGTCGGGCACGCCGCCGCTGCCCTCGGTCAGGGTGATGCCGACGAGCTTGCCCGCCGTGCAGTGCGGGTCGTTGGAGCTCGTCACGTGGCCGTTGAGGTAGAGCCGCCGGCGCCGATCGGTATCGAGCGACCCGAAGCTGCCCTCGAGGAGCTTGGCCCGGATCTCCAGCTTCGACCCGCCCGGGATCTCGTCGAAGCTGAACACCGCCGAGCCGGGCACGGCGATGCCGCTTCGCCCGATGTTCTCCCCCGCCGACGGGAACGCGTCCCACACGATCGTCCCGGCGCCGCCGGTCTGCGTGCTGATCGCGGAGTGGCCGTCCGGCCGCCCGCGCTGCGTGAAGCGGAACCCCGCCGTGAACGCCGGGTCGGTCTTGCGCGCGTGCAGGCGGTGATGCGTCGTGCAGTTCTCAGGCAGGAAGCACGCCTTCCAGAACCCTCCGCGCTCCACCTCGCCGAAACGGTAGAGGAGCATCGGGTAGCAGGCGCTGCCCTTCGCGCCCGGCACTTCGAGGCTGAACGGGCCGATCCAGCACGGCTGCAGCGTGGCGTCGCCCTTCCCGGACGGATAGCCCTTGACCGGCACCCAGCCGTGCTTGGGCCAGCGCCAGATTCCCCGCAGCAGCCAGCCGTACCGGCACCGGCCATACACCTCGCAGGTGCTCGTCTCGGCGCCGAAGCGGTCCCAGGTGGCGGTGCTGTAGCTGAGGTCGTACCAGTACAGCTGCCCGAAGTTGCCGTTCCACAGCCCGAGCCACGCCGCCGCGCCGCGCGGCGCCTGGCGGGCGCCGGCCGTCGGAGCGAGCATCGCGAGCATGGCCGCGGCCGCCGCCAGGGCTCGCATCGTCGCGGCGGCCGGCGGGCGCATCGTCAGCCGCGGCTCCGCGTTGCCTCGCGCGTCCCCCCGTAGGCGCCGAGATTGCGCCGGCCCCCGTTCGGCCGGGGCTCCGGGCCGACCCGCGAGGCCGGGTTCGCGGCGTCGATCGCCCGGCTGCCGCGGGCGAGATGGAAGTCGCTCCGGGCCGGGCTCGCAAACCCCGGCGATCCGGAGAGCAGGCCGGCGCCGCGGCGGACGTTCGGGGTCGTGCCGCTGACGAGGCTCCAGGCGATCGTGCTCGGCGGAGGCTTCGGCAGGTCGGCGCAGTCGGTGCAGACGTAGATCTGCGAGGTGCCGCCGTTGCCGGTGATGATGCTGTTGGTCACGGCGATGTGCGAGCCGCCCTCGGTGAAGATCGCCGACCCTCGCTGCTCCCGCGGACAGGCGTGGCCGGTGATCGTCACGTTCTCGAGCGTTGCCACCGATCCGGTGGGGACGATGCCCGTGCCGTCGACGTAGAGGGCGGCGCCGCCGGCGCTGCCGCAGGCGTTGCCGTGGAACAGGTCGCCGACGATCCGTGCGGCGGCGTCCTCGTCGATGAAGAGCGCGCTGCCGATCGACGGGGCCCGGTTCGCGGTCCAGCGGTTGGCCTCGAAGGTGACCCGCGGCGTGGGACGGCCCGGGCCGAAGAAGATGGCGCCGCCGCCCCAGCCGTAGCCGGCCTGGTCGCCGATGCGATTGGCACGGATGAGATTGCGGCGGACGGTGAGCCCCGGGCCGCCGAGGTACAGGCCGCCCCCGTGGTCGCCGCCCGCCCGGTTGCCCTCCACGAGGTTGCCCTCGATCAGGCCGGGGACCCCGACCGCCAGGCCGGCGCCGCGAATGGCGCGGTTGGCGCGGAAGATGTTCCCCCGGACCGTGGCCGAGCTGCCCGGGAGCGAGCTGCTCACGTCGAGGCCGCCGCCGAGGGTGGCGCAGTTGCAGGTGCGGAAGTCCTGGCCGTCGTCGTTGCCCCGGATGAGGTTGTTGACGATGGTGACCCGGCGCGACTCCGACACCCGGATCCCGGACCCGCGGGCGTTGCGGTCCTGGTCGAGCGGCGCGCGGCCGCCGGTGATCGTGAAGCCATCGACGGTCGAGTTGCGCGCCTCGCTGAGCGTGACGACCGTTCCGCCGCGCCGCCCGTCGATCACGGTCGGCGTGCGGGCGGGGCTGCGCCGCTTGAAGCCCGCCGCGAACCCCCCGCGCAGCGTGAGCTCCTTCCCCGACACCGTGACCCGCTCCCGGTAGGTGCCGGCCTGGACCTGGATCGTGTCCCCGCTGCGCGCCGCGGCGACGGCCGCCGAGATCGTCCGGTACTTCCCGGACGGCCCGACGCAGCGGACCGGGCCGCCGCAGCGCGCGCCGGCCGCGCCGCCCGCGCGATCCGGGACGAAGTTCGCCCCCGGCGGCGGGAGCACGGCGTGCGCGGGCTCGGCGGCGGCGATCGCCGCGACCACCACGAGACACGGAGTGAGCTTGGACAGCATCAGCGGGCGGCGCTTGAACCCGGCAGCCGAAGTTCGGCGTCGCGACACCCCATCACGTCCGCCCGGCCCGCGCAACCCTGCGAACGTGGTTCAGCGAGCGACCGGGCGCGCTGGCGCCCGCACCGTGGGCGGGCCGTCCGAGCTCACGGCTCCCGCTGTCGGACGCTCGGGACCCGATCGAGCGAGCGCCTCGAGGAGGTGGCGGATCAGGATGCTCGTGCCTTTGGGTTGCGCGCAAGGATCACATCTGCGCCTCACCGGGCCGGCCGTCGACGCCGTCGACCGTCCCCTCGTCATCGAGATCCACGCACACGACGGTCTTGGTGTCGTGCCATACGAACACGACGGTTCCGGGCTCGTGCTCGACCTCGTCGGGCGCCGGCAGGCCGGCGTCGGCGAGCAGTGTGCGCATGCGGCGCTCGGCGTCCAGGCGGCGGTCGGAGGTCATGCGCCGAGCGTGCCGGACGACGTGCAACGCGTGGCGCGGTGTTCGTGCCGAATCTGCGGACGAGCGCGCCCGGCCGGCCCTGCGTCGCGCGACTGATCCGCCGCCCCGGCCGGCGCGAAGACTCACCTCAAAGAGCGGGCGCGCGCCACACCGGCGCGGCCAATCCCAACCGCAAGGAGGCCCTCATGGCACTCGGCATCTACTTCCCGGTCAAGGGCATGACCCCCGATCGCTACGCCGCCGTTCATCGTGACCTCGCGGCGGCCGGCCTCGAGCACCCGGCCGGCCGGACCTTCCACGCGGGCTCGCGCGTCGGCGACGAGATCCACGTCTTCGATGTCTGGGAGTCCGAAGAGACGTTCCGGGCCTTCGGCGAGCACCTGATGCCGATCCTGCTCGCCAACGGCATCGAGCCGGGCGAGCCGCGCGTGGGCGAGATCGAGCTGCTCGTCAGCCCGGACTGACCTGAGGACTGCCGGGGGGTGCCGCGCCGCTCAGCCGTCCAGCCCGCCCAGGAATCCCAGCAGCCGCTCGTGGAAGGCGGGCGCCGCTTCCCGGTGGGGCCAGTGGCCGGCGCCCGGCGCGACGAGGACCTCGCACGGCCCGTCGAAGCCGTCGCGCGAACGCTCGAAGGCCTCCGCCTCGATCAGGTCGGCCGTGCCGCCGACGATCAGCCCGGGCTGGGCGATCTGGTCGGGCGGGCCGGGCTTCAGCGCGCGGTAGTAGCCGAGCGCCGCGTCGAGGACCTGCGGGTCGGCGAAGGCGGCCTTTGCGTTGGCCACGCAGGCGTCCCGGTCGGGGCCGCTCCAGTTCGGGGCCCAGCGGCGGTACAGCGCGTTGACGTAGGCGAAGTCGCGGCGGCGCATGAGCGCGGGGCCGGTCGGCAGCCGCAGCGTGACGAAGTGGCGGGCCCGCCACAGCAGCGCCGGGGAGCGCTCGATCGCCCGCGGATGCGGGATCGCCACCGCCCCGATCGCCCGCACCCGGTCCGGAACCGCCGTCGCGGCGCGGAGCGCGATCGCCGCGCCCCAGTCGTGGCCGACGACGACGGCCTGGTCGGCGCTGAGCGCGTCGAGCAGGCGGGGCACGTCCTCGGCCAGCTCGATGCCCGTGTAGCCGCGGCCGGGCACGATCGTGTCGGGGTGGTAGCCGCGCAGGTACGGGACCACGGCACGGTAGCCCCCGGCCACGAGCGCGTCGCGGGTCGCGGCCCAGCCATGCGGCGTGTCCGGGAAGCCGTGCAGCAGGACGACGAGCGGGCCGGTGCCGGCGTCCTGCGCGATGAAGGTCCGCCCGGCTGCCGCGATCGGCTGGAAGGCCGGCTCGGTGGCGGTCACGGCTCGCGGCGCGGCGCGTAGCGGTGGTGCAGCAGCAGCGCGTTGCCGTCGGGGTCCGCGAAGAACGCCATGTGGCAGACGCCGGTGTCGAACGTGTCGGCAGCGAAGGTCACGCCGCGCGCCTCGAGCGCCGCCCGGGCCTGCGCCACGTCGTCCACGTGCAGGGCGAGCGCGTTGGGGTTGGGCTGGAACGGCAGGCCCATCGCCTCGGACTCGTGGACGTTCAGCGTGAGGTTCCCGGTCTCGAACTCGGCGAAGTGGCGTTCGGGCATGTGGACCGAGCAGGGCAGCCCGAGCGTCGTGCCGTAGAAGGCGACCGCCGCGTCGAGGTCGCGGGTGGGCACGGGCATGAAGTCGACGTGGGTGACGAGCGGTTCGGTGGCGGGCATGGCGCTCCTCGCGTGGCGGCCGGACGGGACGTCTGCGCAGGCTAGCCCTCGCCGGGCCTCGGCGTCCGTCAGCGGCGAACGCCGCCGGGGACGCGAACAACGATCCGCCGCGGCCGGCTCAGCGCGAGGAACGGGCGGCAGAACCCGACGAAGGCGCGCACACCGCCGTCGGAGAGGTGCAGCCCGTCCCCGCTGAACCAGCCCGGATGGCCGGCGTGGTCGCGGACCCAGTCGAGCACGCGCACCCGGCGAGGCCAGCGGCGGCCGGCCGCGCGAATCACCCCGGCGTCCCGCCCGGGACGGGGCGTGACGAGGACCAGGATCCGTCGCGGCCCGAGGATGCGCAGCGCCCGGACGATCGCGGGCATCCGCACCCCGGCGTTCGCGCCGAGGTGGACGAGCACGACCTTGGCCAGGCGGCGCTGGCGGCGCAGGCGGGCCAGCAGCGCCAGGCCCTCGTCCCACTGCCGGCAGCCGCGTGCGTTGGCCTCGAATCCGATCCGGGCCAGCGGCCGGACCGCGAGGAGCATCGTGGAGTCGCCGATCGCCAGCGGCGGGCGGTGGGCAGGGTTCAGCCGGCCCGCTGGCGCACGGTGCACGACGCCGCCGCAGGCAGCCTGGGCCGGCGCCGCCAGCCCGGCGAAGGCGACGGCGGCGGCCACGCCAGCGGCGAGGGCCAGCGGTGCGCGCCACGGCTCCCGGACGGCGGTCACGCCGGGCATCCTACGGGTGCCCGGGCGGCGGCGGCGCGGGCAGCACGATGGCGCGTCAGACCCCGGATGAGGCGGCCGTAGTTGCCGCCACGGCAGCGCCTCGCCCTACGGTTGCCCGCCGGACCGGGCAGTGCCACCCTGGATCCATGTCCACCACCGCGATCGTCATCGTGGCCGTTGGCGTGATTCTCCTGATCGCGCTCGCGGTCAGCGCCATCCGGATCGTGCGCGAGTACGAACGGGTCGTCGTCTTCCGGCTCGGCCGGCTGCGCGGGGCCCGCGGACCCGGCTTGGTCCTCGTGATCCCGTTCGTCGAGCGCACGCGCTGGGTGAACCTCCAGATCGCGACCGCCGACATCCCGCCGCAGGACCTCATCACGAAGGACAACGTCACCGTGCGCGTGGAGGCCGCGGTCTTCTACCGCGTGACCGACCCGGTCAAGGCGGTCGTCGCCATCCACGACTACGAGCACGGCATCCTGCGCATCGCCCAGACGACGCTGCGGGCCACGCTCGGCCAGCACGAGCTCGACGACCTGCTCGCGAATCAGGCGGCGATCAACACGCTGCTGGAGCAGGTCATCGACGCCGCGACCGAGCCGTGGGGCGTGAACGTCGTGAAGGTCGAGACGAAGGACGTTGGCCTGCCGCAGGAGATGAAGCGGGCGATGGCGCGCCAGGCCGAGGCCGAGCGTGAGCGCCGGGCCAAGATCATCGCCGCCGAGGGCGAGTTCCAAGCCGCCGAGAAGCTGTCGCAGGCCGCCGAGGTCATCGCGCGCGAACCCGGCACGCTGACACTGCGGACGCTCCAGACGCTGGCCGAGGTCGCCGTCGAGCACAACTCGACGCTCGTGCTGCCGATCCCGATCGACATCCTGGACGCCGTCCGGGCGGGGGTGAGCCCGGGCGCGGCGCCGCCGCCGCGCGAGGCTGATCCGGCGGTGCCGCGCGAGGCCGATCCCCCGCCGCGCGATCTCGTCAAACGCTGAAGACGATCTTCCCCACGAGGTCGCCGGCAGCCATCGCCTCGAAGCCGGCGCGCGCCTCGGCGAGCGGCATCGTCGCGTCGATGACCGGCCGCACGCCCGTGGTCGTGCAGAAGGCGATGAGCCGCTCGAGCTCGTCGCGGGTGCCCATCGTGGAGCCGACCACCGAGAGCTGCAGGAAGAAGATGCGCGTGAGCTCGGCCGCGGACGGCTCGCCGCTCGTCGCCCCGGAGACGACGATGACGCCGCCGGGCTTCAGCGACTTGGCCGAGTGGCTCCACGTCGCCTTCCCGACGGTCTCCATCACCGCGTCGACCCGGGCCGGCAGCCGGGCGCCCGGCTCGAAGGCCTGATCGGCGCCGAGCGCGACCGCGCGGGCGCGCTTCTCCGCGGAGCGGCTCGTCGCCCACACCCGCACGCCGGCGGCCTTCGCCAGGACGATGAGCGCGGTCGCCACCCCGCCGCCTGCGCCCTGCACCAGCACGGTCTGCCCCGGGACGACGCCGCCGCGGGTGAAGAGCATCCGGTAGGCGGTCAGCCACGCGGTCGGGAGGCAGGCCGCCTCCTCGAACGACAGGCCCGCGGGCTTGGGGACGAGGTTGGCGCGCGGCACGGCGACCTGCTCGGCCAGCGCACCCTGGAAGCGCTCGGAAAGCAGCGAGCGCTTCGGGTCGAACGTCTCGTCGCCGCGCCAGGCCGGGTCGGAGATGACCGCGTGCACGACGACCTCGTTGCCGTCCTCGTCCAGGCCGGCGGCGTCGCAGCCGAGGATCATCGGCAGCCGATCGGCGGGCAGCCCGACGCCGCGCAGCGACCAGAGGTCGTGGTGGTTCAGCGAGGCGGCGCGGACGGTGACGACCGCCCAGCCGTCGGGCGGCTCCGGCGCAGGCCGGTCCCCGATCTCCAGGCCGGAGAGCGGATCGTCGGGGTCGATTCGGGCGGCGTAGGCGGCGAGCATGGTCGTGGAGTCTGGCGGGTCCGGGGCGGCGGCGAGATTCCGGCGGCGCCGCGACCCGCCGGCTCGGCTAGGCTCGCCGGGCCGAGCTGCCCGGATCCAAGGAGGGAACGCTGATGCCACGCCTCGCCCTGACCGCCGCCGCCGTCGTCGCGCTCGCGGCCCCCGCGGCGGCCGCCACCGCCGCTCCCGTTTCGACCACGCCGCCGTCCATCGGCGGCGCGCCGCGCTTCTTGGGCACAGCGACCTGCGACCGGGGCGCCTGGAGCGGCGCTCCGGTGTCGTTTGCGTACGCGTGGGTCTTCGGCGGCAATCCGCTCGCGACCGGACCGCGCTTCACGATCAGCCAGCCGTCCCTCATGAACGGCCTCACGCTCGCGTGCCAGGTGACCGCGACCGACGCCGGCGGCGCCTCGGCGACGGCCACCTCGGCACCGGTGAAGCCCGGCCTCGGGCGCACGACCGTGCGCATCGCCTCGGTTGCGGTGAAGTCCAAGGGGCGGTTCACGGTGACCGGCTTCGTCGGGCCCAAGGCGCTCGTGACCACCTACACGCGCGGCAACGCGGTCGTCCTCTACCGTCGGGTGAGCAAGACCTCGCTGGCCCAGCTCGGCCCTCCGGTGACCGTGAGCCGGACCGGCCGGTTCGTCGCCAACGGCACCGATTCGGCTGGCCGCCGCAAGGTCATCATCCGGTTCAACCCGGGCGGCGGCGCCTTCGGACTCTTCGGGCCGGTCGACACGGTCCGAACAATCCAGGTGACGAAGGGCGGCCGCGGCTTCGGCGGCGGGACGGTGGGGGTCGGCTGAGCGGCGGGCTCAAGAGGGCCGCCTGAGGGACGGGACGAGGTCGACCGCCGAGCGCACCGGAACGGCGCGCGGCGCGATCGCTCGGCGTAGCATGCGCCGGCGCCCCCGTCGGAAGGAGACCATGCACGGACGCCGGATCATCGTCGCGATCTGCGCCGCGATCGTCATCGGGGCGCTCGCCGGCAGCGCCCCAGCCGTCGCGGCTGACGGATGGTCAGCTTCCAGCGACCTCTGGTCCGGCTCCGGGTCCGCGACAGATCCCGTCATGGCCGCGGCGCCGGATGGCTCCGCCGTGGTGGCCTGGGACCGTGATCCGCTTCTCCCTCTGCGCCCTGACCCCCGGACGCTTGCGCGTCACCCTCGCCGCCGCCGCGCCCCCCGACACCGCCGCGCCCCAATCGCGCACCTTCACCGTCCTGCCGGGCTAGGCTCGGCCCCGCCGGGCTCTGGCGGCGAGGCTCCGCGGCCCGCCCCCAGCCGCGGCGGCAGGCCGCCGCCGGTCGACAGCCACGACCCGGCCAGGATCAGCAGCAGGCCGGCGACCGCGCCCGGGCCCGGGCGCTCGCCGAGCACGGCGACGCCGAGGGCGACCGCGACGACCGGGTTCACGTAGGTGATGACGAGCGCGCGGCTCGGGCCGGCCTCACGGATCAGCGCGCTGAACACCACGAAGGCCAGCGCGGTGCAGAACAGGCCGAGCACCGCCACGGAGGCGAGTGCGTCCCCGGTGGGCGCGGCGCTCGGCGCGGTGAGGATCGCGAGCGGCGTGAGGGCCAGCGCCGCCAGCCCGAGGCTCGCACCCATGGTGGCGACCTGGTCGAGGTCGAGCAGGCGGTGCTTGAGGATCAGCGGCCCGATCGCGTACCCGACTGCCGCGACGAGGATCGCCGCGGTGCCGAGCAGCTCGTCCGGCTGGCCGGCCACGTCGATCCCCACCAGCACGACGACGCCGCCGAACCCGATGAGCAGCCCGGCCAGCCGGAGCCGCGTCGGGCGCTCGGCGTGGTCGAAGCGCACGGCGAGCACGGCGATGATGAGCGGGACCGACGCGATCACGATCGCCGCGAGCGAGGACGACACGTGCTGCTCGCCGAAGGCGATCAGTGGGAACGGGACCGCGATCTCGACGACCGCGTAGGCGGCGAGCCAGCGCCACCGGCCGCGCAGCGACTTCAGGGTGCCCGCCCGCCCGGCGAGGGCCAGCAGCACGGCGGCGGCCAGCACAACGCGGCCCCAGGCCACGAGCGCGGGCGGGACGCCGCCGTCGACCGCCACCTTGATGAACAGGTACGGGACGCCGAACAGCACCGACATCGCGGCGAAGGCCGCCCACGCGCGCGAGGACATGCGACCCACCCTGCCAGACCCGGCCCGCGGGGCGTAGGCTCCGCCGCATGCCCAAGCCGCCGCCGTCGTCATCTCCCTTCTGGAAGCTCGTCAACGTCGGCACGGCGCTGAACGTGTTCGCGTACCGCCGCTCCGGCGGCAGGCTCGGCGGCAAGCTCGGCAAGGCTCCCGTCCTGCTGCTGCACCACGTCGGCCGCAAGTCCGGCACGCCGCGCGTCACCCCGCTCCTGTACCTCGACGATGGGGAGCGGCTCGTCATCGTGGCGTCCAAGGGCGGGACCGACAAGAACCCGGCCTGGTACTACAACCTCATGGCGATGGCGGCGACCGAGGTGGAGGTCGGGAGAGACCGCCGCCGCGTGCGCCCGCGCCTGGCCGCCGACGAGGAGCGGGCGGGCTACTGGCCGCGGCTCGTCGCGATCTATCCGGCCTACGAGCAGTACGCGTCCTACACCAGCCGGACCATCCCGATCGTGGTGCTCGAGCCGGCCTGACCCTCAGGCCGCGGCGGCGCCCAGCCGCGCGGCCATCACCTCGATCGCCTCGGGATTGTCGTCCACGAGGACGTAGCGGCGCCCGAGCTGCGCGCAGACGGCGCCGAGCGTGCCCGAGCCCGCGAAGCAGTCCAGGCACCAGCCGCCGGGGCGGGACGACGCCGCCACGATCCGCCGCACGACACCCTCGGGCTTCTGGGTGGGGTAGCCGGTCTTCTCGGCGCCGTTGGTCGGAACGATCGTGTGCCACCACACGTCGGTCGGCCGCTTCCCGCGGGCGGCCTGCGCGGGCGTCACGAGGCCGGGCGCCATGTACGGCTCGCGGTCGACCGCCTCGGCGTCGAACCAGTAGCGGTCGGGGTCGCGCACGTAGACGAGGATCGTGTCGTGCTTGGCAGGCCAGCGGCCCTTGGGCTTGCCGCCGAAGTCATAGGCCCAGACCAGCTCGTTCAGGAAGCACTCGCGACCGAACAGGCCGTCGAGGGCCACTTTCACGTAGTGCGCCTCGCGGGGGTCGAGGTGCACGTAGAGCGTGCCGTGATCGGCGAGGACCCGCCGCAGGTGCTCGAGGCGCGGGGCGAGGAATGCGAGGTAGTCGTCGTGCGCGTCGGCGTAGGCGCGCTCGGGCCCGGCGGCGGTCCGGTAGCGCCGGCCGCCAAAGCCGGTCCGGTCGCCTTCCGCGTCGTCGCGGACCGTCTGCAGCGTGCGGCGCCGCTGCGTGCGCCCGGTGTTGAACGGCGGGTCGATGTAGGCGAGGTCGAACGCGCCGTCGGGGAGGGCAGCCAGGGCATCGAGGCTGTCGCCCTCGATGACGAGGTCGTCGTCGAGCCCGAGGGGCGCGCTGACGGTCTGGATCCGCACGGGCCGGACGGTAGCCCGCGACGCGGTCAGCCCATCGCTCGCGCCTCTCAAGCCGAGCGGCGGTGCGCCGATACCGGGAGTGTGGCGACGGCCTCCTCCCACCGCACGCTGGCACGTCGCCTGAGCGCGGCAATGCTCCGCGCCGCCGGCCTCGTGGCCGCAGCGGCGGCGACCGCCGGCGTGCTCGCGGCGCCTGCGGCGGGGGCCGCGCCCGTCGCCTCCTCCGCCGCCTTCCCGGCGTCGCCCGCCCGCGCCGGCGCGGCCCGGGCCGGTGCCGTGCCGCCTGCCGCCCGGCTCGACCTCGTCCTGTCGCTGCGCCGCGACCAGGCCGGCCTGGAGCGCTTCGCTGCCGCCGTCAGCGACCCCGCCTCGCCGGAGTACCGCCGGTACGCCAGCCCGGCGGCGCTTGCCCGACGCTTCGGCGCCGCGCCCGCTACGCGGCGCGCCGTCGTGGCGGCGCTGCGCCGGCGCGGGCTTGGCGTCCGTTTCGGGCCGGCCGGGGCGTTCGCAGTGGTGCGGGTCACCGCCGCCCAGGCCCAGGCGCTCTTCTCGACGCGGCTCGCCGCCTACCGCGCCGCGACCGGGGCGCGCTTCGTGGCGCCGGCGGCCGCCCCCGCGCTTCCGCCAGACCTGCGCGGGAGCGTCGACGGCGTCCTCGGCCTCGACACGGGGCCGACCGTGCAGGCGCCGCAGGCCGTCGGCCCGCGGGAGATCGACTTCAAAGCCCGGGAGAAGAAGTCCTCCGTGCGGGCCAACACCGGCACCCCCGCGGGCTGCCCGGCCGGGATCGCCGCGGGCGCGACGCCGGGGCGCGCGGGGATCGCCGGCTACACCCCCAGCGAGTACCTCACGGCGTTCGGGTTCGACGGCCTGCACCGGGCCGGCCTGCGCGGCCAGGGCGAGCGCGTCGCGGTCATCGAGATCGACGG
>WBZU01000922.1_pt1 | contig 23703 bp, 18 predicted proteins | sample 5204311 | NCBI WGS metagenome assembly WBZU01 (sample SAMN12344359, study PRJNA552823) | activated sludge metagenome | biome: Activated sludge suspended growth; feature: Nitrification reactor; material: Wastewater; isolation source: activated sludge from nitrification reactor of wastewater... | reverse complement strand
CCGGTCATCTCGGCCATCAACGGTATCTGCGTCGCCGGCGGCCTCGAGTTCATGCTGGGCACGGACATCCGCATCGCCGCCGAACACGCCACTTTCGGCTTGACGGAAGTGCGCTGGGCGGTGATTCCGGCGGGCGGTTCGCACGTGCGCCTGCCCAGGCAGATTCCCTGGGCCGTCGCCATGGAGATGCTGATGACCGGCAAGACCATCGACGCCAAGCGCGCCTACGACATCGGCCTCATCAATAAAGTGGTGCCAGCGGCTAATCTGACGAGTGAAGCGCTTGCCATGGCCGCCAAGATATGCGAAAACGGCCCCTTGGCGGTTCGTACCGCCAAGGAAATCGCCGTGCGCGCGCAGAACCTCGAACCGGCCTTCGTGCTCGAAAAGACCATGTCGGCTCGCGTCTTCGCTTCCGAAGACGCCCGCGAGGGGCCGCGCGCATTCGCGGAGAAACGTAAACCTGTCTATAAGGGAAAGTAAATCAGATGAGCGAAGCAAGACCGATCATTGCCATTCTTGGTGGAACCGGCGACCTGGGCACCGGCCTGGCGCGACGTTGGGCGCAGGCCGGTTATACGGTCATCATCGGCTCCCGGACCCAGGAAAAGGCCGAGGCGGCGGTTGCCGATCTGTCGAAGGTGATGAGCGAGCGCGGAGTGAAGGATATCTCGGTCCGGGCGATGGACAATCTTTCAGCGGCCCAGGCGGCGAATATCGTCGCCATGACCGTGCCCTTCAGCCACCAGGCCAGCACGCTCGAGTCGGTGAAGAGCGCTCTGGCGGGCAAGATCCTGATCGACGTGACGGTACCGCTGGTTCCGCCGAAAGTCGCCAGAGTCCAGCTGCCGCCGCAAGGCTCGGCGGGACAGATTGCCCAGGCGCTGCTCGGCGACGAGGTGAAGGTGGTTTCGGCGTTCCAGAACGTCGCCGCTCACCACCTGCAGGAAGGCCAAGGTCTCGAGTGCGATGTGCTGGTCTGCGGCGACAGCAAGGAGGCGCGGGCCGAGGTCATCAAGCTGGTCGAGGCGGCGGGCATGCGCGGCTTCCATGCCGGCAGCATCGCCAACGCGGCGGCCGTCGAGGCCATGACCTCGGTGCTGATCTTCATCAACAAGCAGTACAACTGCCACGCCGGCATCCGTGTCACCGGCATCGGGTCGGGCGCATGAACTAGCTCGTCTCGGGCCTGCGCGATACCGGTACAGTCATCCTAACGGAGGTGTGATATGTATGCCATGTCCAAGCTCGCGGTAGCGTTGACCGGGATCGCGATGGTCGCCGCCGGCTGTGCCAACGGGCCGGCGGTGGCCGATCGCAATCCCGCCGCGCAGGTGAATATCGCCGGTCCGGAGACCTGCGTTTTCATTCGCAGCATTTTCGACTGGCGGGTGGTCGATGACGAGCGGATCATCGTCCGCGAGACGGCCGGCGACGACAATGCCTACCTGGTGTCGTTGGCTTCGCCCTCGTTCAATCTGCACACGGCCGACGCCATCGCTTTTGCCGACGGCAATGGCGACGGTCGTCTGTGTTCGTTCGGTGGCGATGCGGTGTTGCTGCCCGGCACGATCGGCGAGCGCAGGCCGATTGCGTCGCTCAAGCGGCTTACCGGTGCCGAAGCCAAGGCCCTGCTCGGCCGGGCGGCAGCGCCCGCCGCCAAGCCGGTCGCGCCTACCACGCCCGCTGCCCCCGAGCAGCGCTGAGCCGGTCGTCCTGTCAGCGGCGGCGGCGACGTATGCCGGCGAGACCGGCAAGACCCAGACCGAGCAGCGCGAGCGAGCCCGGTTCCGGCACGCGGCTGGGATCGGTGAGGATGCTGTCGTTGGCGCAGTTCTCGGTCCAGTGGATGTTGAACGCCGAACCATCCCAACCGGCGGCGGTCAGCCACGAAGTCGGTACGCTGATCTCATAGAAGTAATGCAGGTCGGCGGGGTTGGCACCGTAGCCGGTGGCGCCCGTCGTGGTATAGGCAAAGTTGGCGTTACCGAGCCAAGTGCCGCCATTTAGCGAGGTGGGATGAGTGGTATCGGGGTTTCCGGGGTTATAGCTGCCGTTGGCAGCCCAGAGACCGTAGTTCCAGCTGGCGCCGCCATAGACGCCGCCGGCTACGCCGAACCCGCCGGTGATGACGTTGATGCCTACCTCGTAGCTGCCGTTCTTGCCGAAATCGATGGCGAAGTCTCCCGCGCCGTAGCTGTTTGCGCCGGGATTCTGCGCGGTCGTGGGGTTATGGCCGGTGGCCAGCGCGATGTACAAGGTATTGCCGAGGATCTGGGCGTACAAGGCTTCGGCGTCATAGGCTTGGCCACCCCAGCCGGGGGCCAGGAAGAAACTGCCGCTGCCGGTCTGGTCCTCGACGGTGGCATGAATGCCTGCGCTTGGCGCCCAGGTCGTGTGATTGATGCCCCAGTCGTTCAGGTTGCCGTCGATGGTGAAGGCGGCTGCAGCAGCGCCGGAAAACGTGAGCACGGCGCCGAAGGCGGTGGAGACGGCGGCGGAAACAAGGCTGCGAGTGTTCATGATCGGATTCCTTGGGTGGAAACGAGATGAGAACACTTAAGCAAGCACAATGCCAAGTCTATATATATATGAAAATAAACGACTAATTATTTTCTTCGGTCGGGGCGTGTAAGGAATGGCGACGAAATATTATTGGATGTGTAAGTAAAGCCGACATCATTGATGGGGATTTCGCCGCCTGAACCAAAGTCAGCCGTCGCGAGCCGCCGACGGTATGAGGATCAGAGCAGTCCCTCGGCTTTCAGCGCGGCCTGCACCGCCGGCCGTTGGGCGATGCGCCCGGTGTACTCGGCCAGTTTCGGCCATTGGGCGATATCGATGTCGCAGTACTTGCCCCAGCTGAGCACGGTGAACAAGTAGGCGTCCGCCACCGAGAATTGATCGCCGAACAGGAAGGGGCCCTTGAGTTGGTCCTGGACAGAGGCTAAGCGCGCGCCGATCTGGGTGCGCGCGGCTTTCTTCCAGTCGTCGCCGGCGGCGGGATTGAAGAGAGCGCCGAAGGCCTTGTGCAATTCCGTAGCGATGAAATTGAGCATGGCCTGCAAGCGGTAGCGTTCCAGGGTGCCATTGGGAGGGGCCAGTTTTTTCTCGGGAACGCGGTCGGCGAGATACTGGACGATCGCCGGTCCTTCCATGAGCAGGCTGCCGTCGTCGAGCACGAGGACAGGCACGTAGCCGTTGGGGTTGACCGTCGCGAAGTCGGTGCCGGTCTCGGTCTTGCCGGTGGCCAGATCGACGCGCGTCATGTCGAAAGCCAGTCCGACTTCGCGCAGGACGATATGCGGCGACAGGGAGCAGGCGGCGGGAGCGTAATACAGCTTCATGGCGTTCTATCCTCCTCGGGTGGGTTGACCGATCATCGTAGCAGAAGCGCGCATGGCAGCCCAGACCGCCCCGCCAGGAGCCCTGGGCAAGCCGCGGCGGCAACGGCAGGCGCTGTACATAGAGGCGCGGTCGCGCTAGGGTGTGGCCATGGATGCGCTGCCGCTTTCCGGTTTTGCCCCGACCACCGGCCTGTCGGGACTCGACGACGTTCTCGCCGGCATTCGGCGCGGCGACAACATCGTCTGGCAGATCGAATCGCTGGACGAATACCTCGCGCTCGTGAAGCCGTACGTGGCGGCGGCGCGGCAGCAGCATCGCCGCCTGATCTACTTCCGCTTCGCCCACCATCCGCCGCTGATCGGCGACGACGGCGGGGTCGATATCGTCCGCCCGGACATGACGGCCGGCTTCGACGTCTTCGTGGACCAGGTGCATTCGGCGATCGAAGCGGCGGGACCGGAGACCATGTACGTTTTCGATTGCCTGTCCGAACTGGCGGATTGCTGGCAATCCGACCGCATGATGGGCAACTTCTTCCGCCTCACCTGTCCGCGCCTGTTCGATCTCGACACCGTCACCTATTTTGCCGTCTACCGGAACCGGCACGCGCGCTCGGGCATGGCCGTGATCGCCGACACGACCCAGTTCCTGCTCGACGTGTTCCGTCGCCACGGCCGTCTCTACATCCGCCCCATCAAGGTCCAGCATCGCTCGGCCGCCGCCATGGACCTCATGCATGCCTGGGAAGCGGGCGACCGCTTCCGGGCCGTCGCCGACAGCGGCACGGTGGCGGAGATCCTGGCCGAGTCCGCCTGGCCCGATCTCGACGGCAACCGGATCGTCGGCCATTGGGAACGGCAGTTCGCGGCCGCAAAGTCAGTCATGGCGGCACGCCGCGCCGGCTATCCCGATCCGGCGGAAGCCGAATGGTTCGAGCGTCTCGCCAGGCTGATCGTCCCCGACGACGGCCCGATGTGGCGGCTGATCTGCGAATACCTGACGCTGGACGACCTGATCACCGTCCGCTCGCGCATGATCGGCGCCGGTACGATCGGCGGCAAGGCGCTCGGCATGCTGCTGGCGCGCGCCGTCCTGCGCCGCGACGCGCCGGACGTGCACGCGCGCCTGGAGGCGCACGATTCGTTCTACGTCGGCACCGAGGTGTTCGACACCTTCTTCGTGCACAACGGCCTCTGGTGGCTGCGTCGGCGCCAGCGCGAGCCGGCCACTTTTCTCACCGACCTCGACGAAGCGCAGCGGCGCATCACCACCGGCGACTTTCCGCCTTCGGTGCTGCGCCAGTTCGAGGGCATGCTCGACTACTTCGGCGAATGGCCGTTCATCGTGCGCTCGAGTTCGCGCCTGGAGGATCGCTACGGCAACGCCTTCGCCGGGCAGTACGACAGCGTCTTCTGCATCAATCGCGGCCCCTGGGAAAGCAGGCGCGTCGCCTTGCTCGACGCCGTGCGCCAGGTCTATGCCAGCACGCTGTCGGAACGGGCGCTGCGCTACCGCGCCCGGCGCGGCCTGATGCGCGAGGACGAGCAGATGGCGCTGCTGATCATGCGCGTCTCCGGCACCGCCGGCCGCCGCTACTTCCATCCGCACGCCGCCGGTGTCGGCCTGTCGCTCAACCCTTATCCCTGGAACCCGCGCATCGACATGGAGGCGGGCGTGATCCGGCTCGTCGCGGGCCTCGGCACCCGGGCGGTCGACCGCACCGACGACGATTACACGCGGCTGGTGGCGCTCAATGCGCCGGAGCTGCGGCCCGAAACCAACTTCGGCGCCATCGCCCGCCACAGCCAGCGGCGCATGGACGCCCTCGACCTGACGACCGGCCAGTTCGTCAGCGGCCCGTTCGCCGCCATGATCGAAGGCCAGGCGGATTTTCCGCTCGACCTCCTGACCAGCCGGGAAGCCCGGGACAAGCCGGCCTTTCTCACCTTCGACGGCCTGATCGAACGCACGCCCTTCGTGGCCGACATGCGCCACATCCTCGCCGCGCTGCAGGGCGCCTACCAGCATCCCGTCGAGATCGAGTTCGCCCTCAACGCTACGTCCGGCGGCTACCGCATCAACCTCCTGCAGTGCCGGCCGATGCAGGTGCGCAAGGTCGAAGGCGCAGCCAGCCTCGAACCGCCCGAGGGTGTGCCGATTCTCGTGGCGGCGCGCGGCGCGGTGATCGGTCCGAGTCGCGTCATTCATCCGGACAGGATCATTTACGTGGCGCCCTCGATCTATGGCCGGCTCAGCCAGGCCGAGCGGCTGGCGGTGACGCGGCTGGTCGGCCACATCAACCAGGCCAGCCGCGACCACCGTCCCTTGATGCTCGGCCCGGGGCGCTGGGGCACGCGCGATGCATGGCTCGGGTTGCCCGTAGTGTTCAACGAAATCAACCATGTCGTCGCCTTGTGCGAGATCGTCGACATGCACGAGAACCTGACGCCCGACGTGTCGCTGGGCACGCATTTCCTCAACGAGCTGATCGAGGCCGACATGCTCTACTTTGCCCTGTTTCCGCGGCGCGCCGGCAATCGCATCGACGAGGCGGCGATCCTGGCGCGGCCGAATCGGTTGACGGACATCGTCGCCGACGCCGGGGCGTGGGCCGAGGCTGTGCGCGTCGTCGATTTTCCGGCCGGCGCCCTGACGCTCCATGGCGATGCCGAACGCCAGCAGGTGGCGGTGACGCTGGCGCCGACGGTGACGCCCTAAGCGCCCAGATCGGCCCGACGCAGCATGAACACCTTGCCCTCGGCGCTTGCCGAGTCGATCCAGGTAAACGGCAGGTCGGGAAAGGCCGCCTCGACGATGTCGGCGTTGTGGCCGACCTCGACGAACAGCAGGCCATCGTCGCCGAGATGATCGGCGGCGCCCACGAGCAGCCGTCGTACCACATCGAGGCCGTCCTCGCCGGCGCTGAGCGCCAGCGCCGGTTCGTGGCGGTATTCCGTGGGCAGGCTGGCCATCGATTCGGCGGTGACGTAGGGCGGGTTGCAGATGATCAGGTCGTAGCGGCAAGCGGTCAGGCCTTCGAGCAGGTCCGATTGCACCAGCCGGATGCGATCCTCGCGGCCGTGTTCGACGACATTGCGGCGCGCCACCGCAAGCGCGTCGGCAGAGAGGTCGACCGCATCGATATGGGCATTCGGCAGCGCGTCAGCCATGATGATGGCGAGGCAGCCCGAACCGGTGCACAGGTCGAGCGCGGCAGTCACCGACAGCGGATCGTCGAGCCAGGGCGCCAGGCCATCGGCCAGCAGCTCGCCGAAATAGGAGCGCGGCACGATGACGCGCTCGTCGACATGGAACCGATAGCCGCACAACCAGGCCTCGTGCGTCAGATAGGCGGCGGGCAGGCGACGGACGATGCGCTGTTCGAGCAGATTGAGCACGCCGAGCCGTTCGTCGCGCGTCAGGCGGGCGTCCAGGAAAGGCTCGAGATGGTCGTGGGGCAGGTGCAGCGCGTGCAGGATGAGCCAGGCGGCCTCGTCGTGCGCGTTGTCGGTGCCATGACCGAAATGCAGCCGGGCCTCGGTGAAACGGCTGACCGCCCAGCGCAGCCAGTCGCGAATGGTGATCAGTTCGTCGAGGAGCGACGTCATGGCTTCAGCAGGCGTGCCAGAGCCTCTTGGTAGATCCCGGCCAGCGGTTCGAGGTCGGCTACCGCGACGTGCTCATTCACCTTGTGGATGCTGGCGTTGATCGGTCCGAATTCGACCACTTGCGAACAGATGTCGGCGATGAAGCGTCCGTCCGAAGTGCCGCCGGAAGTCGATAGCATCGGTTTGCCGCCGGTGACGGCCTGTATGGCTTCCTCCATCGCCGCCACCAGGCGTCCGCGCGGCGTCAGAAAAGGTTGGCCGCCGATCGTCCAGTGAATCTCGTATTCGAGCTGGTGGCGATCGAGCAGGGCATGCACGCGCGCCTGAAGGTTCTCGACGCTGCTGGCCGTGGAAAAACGGAAGTTGCACAGGACTTCCAGCGTTCCCGGCACCACGTTGGTGGCGCCGGTGCCGGCGTGGATGTTGGATATCTGGAAGCTGGTCGGCGGAAAGTACTCGTTGCCATCGTCCCAATGGGCCGACGCCAGGTCGGCCAGCGCTGGCGCCGCCAGGTGAATGGGATTTCGCACCTGCTCGGGATAGGCGACATGTCCCTGGAGGCCCTTGACGACGAGGCGGGCCGACAGCGAGCCGCGCCGGCCGTTCTTGATGGTATCGCCGAGCCTGGCCGTCGATGTCGGTTCGCCGACGATGCAGAAATCGATGCTTTCGCCGCGCGCGCGCAGCGCCTCGACGACGCGGACGGTGCCGTCGGTGGCGTCGCCTTCCTCGTCGGAGGTCAGCAGCAAGGCGATGCTGCCGCCGGCGTCGGGGCAGGCGCCCACGAAGCGCTCGACGGCGACCACGAAAGCCGCCAGCGATGCCTTCATGTCGGCGGCGCCGCGGCCGTGGAGCAGGCCGTCGCGTTCGCTCGGCTCGAAGGGATCGGACTGCCATTGCTCGCGCGGTCCCGGCGGCACCACGTCGGTGTGGCCGGCCAGGCAGACCAGCGGCGCCGTCTGGCCGCGCCGCGCCCAGAGGTTGCAGACCGGCCCCGTCGGGCCGGTGCTGTCCAGGCGCTCGATGGCGAAGCCGAGCGGACGCAGGCGGTCGGCAATGATGTCGAGGCAACCGGCGTCGGCGGTGGTGACGGACGGTCGGGCGATCAGCTGCCGGGCGAGCGCGAGCGTGGCGGCCGACGTCATCAGTCGTCCAGCTTCAGCGTGAATGCCGCGAACGAGCTCCCTCCCGAGGCCGGCTCGGCCTGGTCGTCCGGCATCCCCGTCAACGGCGCCAGCGTGGTGTTGGCCGCGGGCGCCTGCAGCTGCGCGTTGTTGATCAGCCACGACAGGTTGGTGGGCGAATCGGCGTTGGCCAGCGCTTCGTCGAGGGTGATGGTGTTTTCCTTGTAGAGGCGGAAGAGATCCTGCTCGAAAGTCTGCGAGCCCGGCGCCAGGCTTTGCTCCATGGCCTCCTTGATGCCGTTGATTTCGCCTTTTTCGATCAGTTCCGAGATGTGGCGCGTGTTCAGCAGAATTTCCACCGACGGAATGCGATGGCCGTCGGGCTTGCGCACCAGGCGCTGGGAGATGATGGTCTTCAGCGTCGACGACAGGTCGAGATAAAGCGCCGTGCGGTTTTCCAGCGGGAAGAAGTTGATGATCCGGTTGAGGGCGTGATAGGCGTTGTTGGCGTGCAAGGTGGCGACGCACAGGTGGCCGGTCTGGGCATAGGCGATGGCCGCGCTCATGGTTTCCTTGTCGCGGATCTCGCCGATCAGGATGCAGTCGGGCGCCTGGCGCATGGCGTTCTTCAGCGCGTCGTGCCATGAATGCGTGTCGAGACCGACTTCGCGCTGATTGACGATCGACTTCTTGTGCTTGAAGAGAAACTCGATCGGGTCCTCGACGGTGAGAATGTGGCCCGAACGATGCGTGTTGCGATGGTCGAGCATCGAGGCGATGGTGGTCGACTTGCCCGAACTGGTGGCGCCCACCACCAGCACGAGGCCGCGCTTTGCCATGATGAGGTCGGACAGGATGCTGGGCAGCGCCAGTTCCTCGATGCGGGGAATCGCGCTGGTGATGAAGCGCACGACGATGCCGATGCTGTTGCGCTGCCAGAACATGTTGATGCGGAAATTGCCGACATCGGCAATGCCGACCGACAGGTTGAGTTCGCGTGCCGTATCCAGCTGCTCGAACTGCTCCGGTTTGAGCAGTTCGCGGGCCATGCGCTCGATGGTGGCCGGGTCCATCACCTGCTGGTTGATCGGGATGCAGTTGCCATGGATCTTGATGCTGATCGGCGCGCCGGCCGAAATGAAGATGTCCGAGGCTTTCTTTTCGGCCATCAGCATGAACAGCTTGTCGAGGATCATGGTGTCTCCCGCGGGCGTCGTGGGCGCGTCGGAATCAGTCGCGCAGCAGTTCGTTGATCGAGGTCTTGGCGCGCGTCTGGGCATCGACTTTCTTGACGATCACCGCGCAGTTCAGGCTGTACTTGCCGTCGGCTGATGGCAGGCTGCCGCTCACCACCACCGAGCCGGCCGGCACGCGGCCGTAGAGGATCTCGCCGGTGGCGCGATCGTAGATCTTGGTGCTCTGGCCGATGAAGACGCCCATCGAAATCACGCAGTTGTCCTCGACGATGACGCCTTCCACCACTTCCGAGCGGGCGCCGATGAAGCAGTTGTCGCCGATGATGGTCGGGTTGGCCTGGATCGGCTCGAGCACGCCGCCGATGCCGACGCCGCCGGAAAGATGCACGTTCTTGCCGATCTGCGCGCAGGAACCGACGGTGGCCCAGGTGTCCACCATCGTGCCTTCGTCGACGTAGGCGCCGATATTGACGAAGCCCGGCATCACCACCACGCTCTTGCCGATGAACGAACCGCGCCGTACCACGGCGCCGGGTACGATCCGGAAGCCGCCTTCACGGAAATCCGTCTCGTCATAGCTGGCGAACTTGGTCGCTACCTTGTCGTAGTAGCGAAAGGCACCGCTGTCCATGACGCGATTGTCCTCGAGCCGGAAGGAAATCAACACCGCCTTCTTGAGCCACTGATGGGTGACCCACTGGCCGTCGATCTTCTCGGCCACGCGCAGGCGGCCCAGGCCGAGATCGTTGAGCACCTGTTCGACCGCCGCGCTGACCTGGGCCGGCGCGCCGCCGGGATTGAGGCTGGCGCGGTTTTCCCACGCCTCGTCGATGATGGTTTGCAGCTCATGCATGATGCGTTCCTTGTGGTCCCTGTAGGTTCGGTTGAGTTCAGAGCGTCTGGCAGAAATCGGCGATGCGCTGCGCCGCCTCGATGCATTCGTCCGGGTCGGCGACCAGCGCGATGCGCACGAAGCCGGCGCCGGGATTGATGCCGCCGGCCGCGCGGGCAAGGTAGCTGCCCGGTAGCACAATGACATTGTAGCGGTCGCGCAGGCGCCGGGCGAAGTCGGTATCGGCGACGCCGTGGCGGGCGACCGAGGCCCAGAGGTAGAAGCCGGCATCGGGCATGCGCGTGTCGAGGCAGTCGGCGAGGATCGGCGTCACCCGCGCGAATTTTTCCTTGTACAGCCGGCGGTTGTCGAGCACATGGCCCTCATCGCGCCAGGCGACGGTCGAGGCCACCTGCACCGGCGGGCTCATGGCGCAGCCGTGATAGGTGCGATAGAGCCAGAACTGCTTGAGGATGGCGGCATCGCCGGCGACGAAACCGGAGCGCAGCCCCGGCACGTTGGATCGTTTCGAGAGGCTGGAAAACACCACCAGCCGGCGGTAGTCGTCGCGGCCGAGCTCCCGGGCGGCCCGCATGGCGCCCAGCGGCGGCTGACTTTCGTCGAAATAGATCTCCGAATAGCACTCGTCGGCGGCAATGACGAAACCGTGGCGGTCCGACAGTTCGAACAACTGTCGCCATTGCTCGAAGGACACGACGTTACCGGTCGGATTGCTCGGCGAGCAGACGTAGACCAGCTGCGTGCGTTTCCAGGTCTCTTCCGGCACGGCGGCGAAATTCATGGCGAAGCCGTCGTCGGGCAACTGATGGATGAAGGCCGGCGTCAGGCCCGCGAGATAGGCCGCGCCTTCGTAGATCTGGTAGAAGGGATTCGGGCACAGCACCAGGCCGCCGGGGCGCGACGGATCGGCCACGCACTGCGCGAAGGCGAACAGCGCCTCGCGCGATCCGTTGACCGGCAGCACCTGATGGACCGGGTGGGGCGGCGGAATGCCGTGGCGCCGGGCCAGCCAGTCGGCGATGGCATGGCGCAGTTCGTCCGAGCCGTTGGTGATGGGATAATTCGCCAGTCCCGACAGATTGGCCGCCAAGGTTTCCTTGATGAATTCGGGCGTGCCGTGCTGCGGCTCGCCGATGGAAAGCTTGATTTCCTTCATGTCGTCCGGCGGCTCGCCGCCAGCGAACAGCTGCCGTAGTTTCTCGAAGGGATAAGGCTGAAGCTGGGCGAGATGGGGATTCACGGAGAGGAGCAAGCGTGGCGGGAAGCTCGGATTATAGGGCAGGGTCGGCGGCCGCCGTGGCGGCGCTGTTTGCCGGGGCGACGGTCTGGGGCTTGGTCTGGTATCCCTATCGCCTGATCGAGGCGGCCGGCATGTCCGGCCTCCTGGCGACCACGCTGACCTATGCGGTGGCGCTGGTGCTCGGACTGGCCCTGTTTTACCGGCAGCTGCGGGGTGTCCGCGTCGACCGCTGGCTGGTGGCCATCGCTATCGCTTCGGCCGGCTGCAACCTCGGTTACGTGCTGGCGGTGCTCCACGGCGAAATCATGCGCGTACTGCTGCTGTTCTATTTGGCGCCGCTGTGGACGGTGCTGCTGGCGCGCCTGCTGCTGAACGAACGGCTGACGCGGGCCGGCCTGGCCGTCGTCGCGCTGTCGCTGACCGGCGCTACCATCATGCTCTGGCATCCGGAAACCGGCTTGCCTTGGCCCCGGCAAGGCGCCGAATGGCTGGGCCTGGGCGCCGGTTTCATGTTCGCGCTGTCGAACGTGCTGATCCGGCGCGCCGACCACTACAGCATTGCGCTGAAATCCATGGCCGTGTTCGCCGGCATCGTCTTGATCGGCCTGCTCGGCATCCTTCTGCTCGAACCGGTGGCCGTGCCGGCTGCGTCCGGCCGCGTCTGGGCCCTGCTGCTGGCTGTCGGCGTCGTGCTGCTGGTGATCAACCCGGTGGTCCAGTACGGCCTCGCGCGGGTGGCGGCCGGCCGGGCGATCGTCATTTTCCTGTTCGAACTGATGGTCGCGGCCTTTGCTTCATGGTGGCTGGCCGACGAGGTGATGGATGCGCGCGAATGGCTCGGCGGCGCCCTGATCGTCGCCGCCAGCCTATTTTCGGCGAAGCTGGAAAGCTAGTGGAAGGCTCGCTCTAGCCGCGCGTGTTCGATGGCGGGGGGAACTCGGCCAATCATATGACCCAAAAGAACTGCCTTAGCGGCGGTTTTTTTGGGTCTCCCAAGCCGCTATTGTGGGCGGCGGCACGCAGCCCCCAAGCCGACGATCGCGAGCGCTATCAGGGCCAGCGAGCCCGGCTCGGGAACCTGATGGTCGTTGGCAGAAACATAGATGAAGTCGTCGATGGCTACCCAGTCATAGCCATAGGCCGGCTTGCCAGGGAACGCTGTCAATTCGACACGCGATATTCCCGCATGCGCCGCACCGTAGAATTCCGAGATAGACGCCCCTGCGTTGCTGCCGACGAAGACGACGCTCTCCAAGAGGTTGTTCAAGGCGTCGTACAGCGTCACCCTCCAATTCGGGTTTGCACCGCCCCAGCCCATGCCGAAGGCCGAAACAGGGTTGGCGAAAGCTATCGAAAAGGCACTGGGTCCGAACGTATAGACGGTGTTCAGCGTCTGGCCGCTACCAAACCCGTTAATGTCGCCGTCAGCATAGGGCTCAATGGTAAGAACTCCTCTCGGCGTCGCGAACGTGACGTCGCCAATCGTATAGCTGGTGGCGTTGCTGGTCGGCATACCGTCAAAATTAATGACGATGCCCCCGCCTAAAGCCGGATCGGTGCTTGAGGAGATCAAGGCAGCATGACTCAATGCGGACGCGCACCAAAAAGTTACGGCGGCCACCAGTTTTTTCATTTCTCGCTCCATGACAAAGTTATAGGCCATTTTCATATGCAATTATCATGCCAATTTTGTAAGATGCTGATTTTGGACGTTAACGTAAAAATACCAAAATTCGAGTGTAAAATCTTCTGACAAATGCTTAAAGCATGGTGTTTTTCGGCAAGTGCTGAAAACGCCTCCATTTGAATGAGGGATTTAATCGTCATGGGGCTTGGCGCAGGGGATCGAGCGCTAAGAAAATGCATATGACGCGGCCGACACGGAAATTCTGATGCGCGCCAGAGATAATGGCGCCAACGGCAAAGCTCGTCCAACTAAGTATCGTATTGCGATCCTGTCAAGCGGACAGCATGATCAAGTATCCGCCAAGCACGATGACGCCAATCTGCGCAATGAAAAGTGCAGTACTGAAGCGGCCATGTCCAGAGGGAAACCAGCCTACTGAAGCTACTCGTTGCATCACCTCAAAGATACTGGCTCTCGCGGGGTAGCGCTTGGGCTGCGGAAACCTAATATATGAAATAGACATACGCAAGAAGATTGCGATCAGAAACAGGCCACCCGATAGAAATCGCACTATCTCTTGAGCGATTTCGCTGCCATCTTTCGGGAAAAGCTTGTATTTGAGTTGCAACAATCCAAAAACAAAAAACACCCCGCTGAATATGAGCATTGCACGCATATTTCGCCGAACGATAGGGTGCTGATCTAGAAATGGTTCGATATCTGACACTGTGGGAAGCTTACGGTTTACCTCGGAATACTGCGCAAGGACGTACCCGGCGATTCCAATCAGTATGAGCATCCCCGCAGTCAAGTAACTCACAGCACTTCTCCTTGCATTTCTTTACCTTTGCGCCATTCGACATCATTTCTCAGCGACTTTGCTACGACTGATATGCGCCACGCTTGAATTCCGTTGCCGTGTCAAGGCGCGCTATCCCTTCTGATCGTATTAGCTCCGAAATGTCTGGAATACGAAACGTTAGGCGTTCGATTCCCGGGATACACATCGCTGAGAGTAACGGCACCATCAATGCACCCACAAGGAATCGATTCATTTCTTGTCCAACTTTATCTGCGCTGAAAAGATGCTGTGACTTTCTCCACTTTTTCACTCCCAGCCTCGATGCTCGATTGAGCACCTGCCTCGCGTATGCACATCTCCAAATACCAGAGCCACGGCAATATTGCTCCCAGTAGTCAGATCAACTAAGGCATTTCTGGCAGGTTGTTGCACGTTGTCGCCAGCCTCGAATCTGCAGATGCCAAATGCCAACCGTAACTACTATTGGTACTCCAATACCCAAAAAGAATGAGGCCCTCCCACTGGAAAATCCAAACGAGGCTGCAAACAAAGCGGCTCCCCCCCCCAAATGACAATCAGTACGGCTAATGCACCAGTAATCGACTTCTTGCCTTCAGTGGGCTCGAACTTTTCTCCGCATTTTGCGCATGACTTGTTCGCATTTCCGGGTAAAGCGCATTTATCTTTACCATTTCTCACCTCACCCATCTTTATTCCTTGTTTCCGAACATGCGGCTACGACTAACTGGCCCGAAGGGCGCAGGACACCGTGGTGTGACGGATCCGAGCAACGCGAGGATTGGGGCAAGCATCGCACTTTTGTTCGTGTGCTTTCCGCTGTTCGTTCTAATTAGAGCTTAGTGGAATGCACCTGTATTTTCTGCGGAATACAGCTACGTCTGGTGGCACCGCCAAGGAGGCGGCACCGCTTACCATTTGGGATATGTCGAGAAGCACTACTGCTGGGTCAGTCGCATGGATCAAGTCTTGGGTTTCCGTAACCATCTACGTAACAGTTGCTTCACTATCAATTGGATTTGCCATTATTCCTTTAGAAAAATGAGATTAAGCAACTCGCCTACAATCAGTGCAACGATGCATATTCCTGCCAGCCACCTAGAGATCTGAGCAATTCTCCAGAGTGCGGTTTGTTTGGTAGTGAGACCTTCGTATGTTAGTTTATTGTCATTTGTCCAAAATAGTGATAGGTAATCTAAGTTCCTAGTTTTGAAGTAAATCCAGATGTTGAACCCAGCGTTCAACACAAAATAAACAACGACTGCGTACTTCGTTACTACCAATAGTGAAGCCGAGACGGTTGAATCCATTGCGCCATCGTTCAAATGTGCTTCGGGTTAAACGTCTCCGCCGGCGTGCTGATTCCGGAATTCAAATCTCTCAGAAGAAGCTTGCGCCCACATGGTTGCGGGTTTGATAATGCTGAACACTATATCCAGATTGCACATGCGAAACAACTAGGCTATTGTCATAATTGCGCTCTTGACTGGAAAAGGCGTTGATCTGGTCGCTTGAGGCCTGGAAGACCGTTGTGCCGCCAGTTTCCATGTCCCATTTGCCGGCGTCCCGCCACGACTGACTTTGGTGATCTGGGAGGATGTCTTGTGGCTCACGCTGTGCTGAGTGCTGGTCTTGAGGGTGGAGGTAGCGGCCCCGGCGCCGAGCAGGGCATCGAGTCCGGTGTCGAACTGCTGGCGGTCTCGGTAACCGTTCTGGAGGGTGGCCAACTGGCTGGCCACGTTGGTGGTGTCGAGGCGGCTGAGAAACTGACGGTAGAAGGAATTGTGGGTGAATTCGTTTTCTCCACGAGCACATCGCTGATGGTCTTCCAGTCATCGCTGTGTTCAATGAACTCGCGAGCGGCGGGTGGAATACTTTGGTAGGCGGCGTTAATTTCAGATGCTGGCCGCGTCATGGTTCATTCTCCTTATTGATTTACAGAAATTTCCTTGACTCTTTTGATCCAACCGGTCAGAAAAACCGTCGCAAACCATGGTGCAGCCGACACCAAGGAAGCAAGGATCGAAAACCGAAATACGTCACGCGCCATTAGGAGATTCACCGACCGTCGCGATCCGAAATCGAACCAGAACGCCATAAAGGCGCATATAGCAATGACAAACATCGCCCCCTTAATTCGGGTCGTTAATGGCGCATTCCATGCGGCAACCGCAAACAGCCGCCTAATAGGTACTTGGTTAAACAAGAGCCAAGCCATTGGTGAGCTTGCCCAAATGAGCGTCAGAAACGACGACGACACGACAGGATCAATCGCGTCCGCCGGAGGAATGTGGTTCACAGACGGAACGATCGCCTTCATTGCGTCACGAAAGCCGGCGAACCAGGGCCAATCCACAATCCCCGTGTGCGCCAACCCCATGCAGGCGAATCCCCAGACAACCCAAATCCCCCAAACCAAGGTAGGTCCATGCGCATTCAAGACGGGTTTCAGGGACAAGCCACGGTTTTCGTTGTCATCTCTCACAATGTCAAGCTCCATGCTTCATTCCCCGGCGCCCCGCCACGCCTGACTTTCCTTCGCTTGCTTTTTGCCGCTAAATTCATCGCGCGTTCTTCAGATCAAACTTCGCCACTGGCGTACCGATGCCGGAATTCGAATCTCTCGGGAGGAATTTTCGCCCGCGTGATCGCGGATCTGGAATGCTGGCAGAATATTCTGCCAATCATGCCAGGTCAATATGACGAACGTAATCGGCGGAAATGCTTGTCGCCGCCGCTGAAGAAACTGACTTCGCTACCGATCGTCGCGGAGGCTCGTTAGCTCACGTTGTTCTGAGTGCTGGCTGCGAGAGCGGAGGTGGCGCCCAGGTGTCAAGCAGACGAGACGTGGAACCCGCTGCCCGAGTAGTTCCTCGGTAGCGTAGTGGGCGGTGGCGTTTCGCGCCAGCTAGCCGCGCGTGTTCGACTGCGCGGGGAATTCGGCCAGTTCGATGCGCGGCGCCGGCTGCCAGCCCTTCTTGCGATGTTCGGCGACCACGTTGGTGAAAATGCCGCCGCGCACGTAGAAGCGCGCCGTCAGGCGCATGAAACGCGGCTTGATGGCCTTGACCAGGTCGTCGAGGATGCGGTTGGTGACATCCTCGTGAAAATGTCCCTCGTCGCGAAAACTCCAGACGTAGAGCTTCAGGCTTTTCAATTCGACGCACAGCTTGTCCGGGAGGTAATCGAGCGTCAGCACCGCGAAGTCCGGCTGGCCGGTCTTGGGGCACAGGCAGGTGAACTCGGGGATCTCCATGTGGATCTGGTAATCCCGATGCGGCGCCGGGTTGGGAAAAGTCTCAAGGGTCTTGGCGGGGAGGGTGGGCATGGCGTCGTCGAGGGTTGGCTCAGCGGAAGGGATTATGCAGGCGCGTGCCGGTACCGCGAAAATCGTCGACATGGCGCGTTACCACGGTCAGGTCGTGAATCAGCGCGATGGCGGCGATCTGCTTGTCGATCGGGTGCTGGGGATGCGGCGACATCAGCTTGCCCCAGACCTGGGCGCAATCGGCATCGAATGCCAGGATGCGGTCGGCGTAATCGGTCGTGACCTGGTCGAGCCAGGTCGCCAGCCGCGCGGCCTGCCCGGCATCTCCGCGCAGGCGGATGTTTTCGAGCCCCCGGCGCAATTCGCCCACCGTCTGCGCGGCAAGATAGATATTCGTCGCATCAGCGCCACGCCAGAACGCTGTCACGCCCGGGTTGGCCTGCGCGCCCTTGCGTGCCTCGCTGATGACGTTGGTATCGACCAGATACACGGTTAGGCAGCGGTGTGGCGCACGTCGAAATCGGCGTCCTCGCCAACGTCCGGCATCGAAGCCAGCACTTGGGCTACCGGGCGCCTCGCCGGCCGGGTCAGTGCCGCGCGCAGAATCTCCCGATGCTCGGCCTCGGCGCTGCGACCATGCGCTGCCGCAACCTGCTTCAGGGTCAGGACGACGCTTTCCTCGACATTGCGGACGACAAGATTGGTGGCCATGGCGGTCTTCGGCTTGTAATCAATGATTGCATTGTACCGGGGCTTGCAATCAGTGCAAGCGTGCGGATGTCGGCTGTACTGGCGACCGGCCGAGGGTTGCGCCAGCTCCGCTTATAATCGCCAACCCAAGGCAATAACCCGGTACATCCATAGGGTTTTCCCGCGTGCGACTGATCAAACTCAAACTGGCCGGCTTCAAGTCCTTCGTCGAGCCGACCACGGTGCTGTTCCCCGGCCAGCTGGCGGGCGTGGTGGGGCCGAACGGCTGCGGCAAGTCCAACGTCATCGATGCCGTGCGCTGGGTGCTGGGCGAATCGAAAGCCTCCGAATTGCGCGGCGAATCGATCCAGGACGTGATCTTCAAGGGCTCGGGCACGCGCAAGGAAGTGAGCCGGGCCAGCGTCGAGCTGTTTTTCGACAACGCCCAGGGCCGCGCCGCCGGCCAGTGGTCGCAATACGCCGAAATCACGGTCAAGCGCGTGCTCGACCGCGAGGGCAATTCCAACTATTACATCAACAACCTGCACGTGCGCCGGCGCGACGTGATCGACCTGTTCCTGGGCACCGGCCTCGGACCGCGCGCCTACGCCATCATCGGCCAGGGCATGATCTCGCGCATCGTCGAGGCCAAGCCCGAGGAACTGCGCTTCTTCCTCGAGGAAGCCGCCGGCGTCACCAAGTACAAGGAGCGGCGCAAGGAGACCGGCTACCGTCTCGAGGACGCCAGGGAAAACCTGGCGCGCGTGGACGACATTCGCAACGAGCTCGACGGCCAGATCGGCCGCTTGGAAACGCAGGCCGAAGTGGCGCGCCAGTACCGCGACCTGCACGGCCAGCTGGGCCGCCGGCAGAACCTGCTCTGGTTGAAGAAGCGCAACGACGCGCAGGCGGAAGCCGAGCGCTTCGCCCGCGAGGTCGAAAAGGCGGTCAACCGCGTCGAGGCCGAGACCGCGCAACTGCGCGAGGTCGAGGCGAAAGTCGAGCATGCGCGCGAGGCCCATTTCGCCGCCTCCGATACGCTGCACGCCGCGCAGGCCGAGATGTACTCGGCCAACGCCGAAGTGAGGCGGCTGGAGTCCGAGATCAACCACATGCGCGACGCGCGCACCCGGCTGGAAACGCGGCTGGCCCAACTGGAGGTCGAGCGCAGCCATTGGGCCGGCGAGCAGAAGCGCGTCGAGGAAGAGGAATTCCGCTGGCAGTCGCTGCTGGAGAACTCCGCCGAGCGCATGGCCACCGCCCAGGCCCGTCACGAGGAGGCGGCGGCGCGGCTGCCCGAGGCCGAAGCCGAGGTGCAGGCCGCCGGCAGCCAGGTCGCCGAAGCGCGCCGCCTGCTCAATGAAGCCGAACAGGGCCTGCGGCTGGCCGAGGCCGATCGCGGTCACGCGCTGCGCGCCCTCGAGAATTTCGCCAGCCGCCGCCAGCGGCTGGAGCAGGAGCAGGCCGCGCTGGTGGCCCCCGATCCCGTGCAGCTGGCCGCCGCGCAGGAAACCGAAGCGCACGCCGAAGCGGCGCTGGCGGTTCAGCAGCAACGGCTGGCCGAGCTTCAGGGTTTGCTGCCGGGGCTGGAAGGCGCCTTGCGCGCGGCCCGCGAGCGCCTGGCCGGCGCGCACCGGCAGGCCACCGAGGCGCGCGCGCGCCGCGATGCCCTGCAGCAATTGCAGAGCCGCGTCCAGCAGAGCGGCGAAATCGGCGACTGGCTGAAGACCCGCGGCCTGGCCGACGCCCAGCCGCTGTGGCGCGGCATCCAGGTCGATGCGGGTTGGGAAACGGCGGTCGAAGCCGTGCTGCGCGAGCGGCTGTCGGCGCGGGTCGCCGATCAGGGGATCGCCCGCGATGCGCTCGGCGCGCCGCCGCCGCTGACTTTCGCGCTGGCTTTCGCCGACGGCGCGGCGGTGCCGGCCGGCGCTGCCGACAGCCCCGACAGCCTGCGGGCCAAGGTGCGCTGCGACGATGCCCGCTGGTCGGCGGTGCTCGACGAATGGCTGGCCGGCGTCCGCTGCGCCGACGACCTGGGCGACCGGCTGTCGGCCGGCGGCAGTTGGGTCAGCCGCCAGGGGCATCGGCTGACGCCGCGCGGGCTGACGCTCTACGTGCCGGACGTCAAGACGCACGGCGTCATCGAACGCCAGCGTGAGATCGAAGAACTGTCCTCGCTCATCGAGGCGCGCGAGGCCGAGGAAGAGGCGGCCCGCGAGGCACAGGGCGAGGCCGAACGCCGGCTCGACGAAAGTCAGTCGTCGCAGCACGCCGCCCGCCGGCAGGTGGACGACCTCCAGCAGCGGCTGCACGGCGCGCATGTCGAGGCGCTCAAGCTCGCGCAAATTCAGGCGCGCCATGACGAGCGCGCCGGGCAGATCGCCCGCGACCTCGAGGACATCCTGCGCGGCGAAGAAAGCGAGCGCGGCGAACTGGCGCGCGCCGAAAGCGAAGCCAATGCCGGCCACGAACAGTTGGCGGCGGTGCGCGCCCGCGTCGAGGAGGCGCTGGACATCCAGCGCCAGCGGGATACGGCGCTGCGCGAAGCGCGCGCCCTGGAGCACCAACTGGCGCGCGAAGCGCAGGAAGCCGGCTTTTCGGAGCGCGAATGCCGTTCCAAGCTCGAGGACAACGCCCGCGCCGCCGAAACCGCGCGCACGCAGCTGGAGCGCGTCGCCGGCGATGCCGGCACGGCGACGGCGGAACTGGCGGGCATCAGCGACGTCGTGCTGGGCGAGCAACTGCAGTCGGCGCTCGACGCGCGTTCCGGTCGCGAGGGCCTGCTGACCGAACGGCGCAATACGCTGGAAACGGCGGCCGCCGACCTGCGGACGCTGGAAGAGCAGCGGCTGAAGCTGGAGCAGGGCCTGCAGCCGGCGCGCGACAAGATCAACGACTGGAAGCTCAAGCAGCAGGCGGCCGACCTCAATGCCGAGCAATACCAGCAGCGGCTGCTCGAAGCCGGCATCGCGGCGCCGGAACAGGAAGCCGAGCTGTCGGCCGAGCTGACGCCGGCGCTCAAGGAGAGCGCGCTGGCCGGCGACATCGCCCGGCTGGGCGCGGAAATCGAGGCGCTCGGCCCGGTCAATCTGGCGGCGCTCGATGAACTGACCGTGGCGCGCGAGCGCAAGGGCTACCTCGACGCCCAGTCCGACGATCTCCGGACCGCCATCGACACCCTGGAAGACGCGATCCGCCGCATCGACCGTGAAACGCGCGAGCAATTGCAGGAAACCTACGACACCGTGACCCGCCACTTCGGCGAACTGTTCCCGCAGCTGTTCGGCGGCGGCGAAGCGAAGCTGTTGCTTACCGGCGAGGAAATCCTCGACGCCGGCATCCAGATCATGGCACAGCCGCCGGGCAAGAAGAATTCGACCATCCACCTGCTGTCGGGCGGCGAAAAGGCGTTGACCGCCATCGCGCTGGTGTTCGCCATGTTCCAGCTCAATCCGGCGCCGTTCTGCATGCTCGACGAAGTCGATGCGCCGCTCGACGACAGCAACACCGAGCGTTTCTGCGGCATGGTCAAGCGCATGTCGGCGCAGACGCAGTTCGTCTTCATCACCCACAACAAGATCGCCATGGAAATGGCCCAGCACCTGATCGGCGTTACCATGCAGGAGCAGGGGGTGTCGCGCGTGGTGGAAGTCGACATCGAGGAAGCGTTGCGGATGACTGAGAGGGAAGCCGCATGAACGATTTGCAGATTGCGTTGATCGCTGCCGGCGCGGCGGCCGTGGCCGGCGTCTGGGGCTACAACAAGTGGCAGGAGCGCCAACACCGCCAGCTGGCCGAGAAGATTTTCAAGGGCGGCCAGCCCGACGTCCTGCTCGGCGGCGAAAGCGCGAGCACGGAGCCTTCGCTGGGCGACGCACCGTTGCGCACCCAGGAAGCCGAAGATCCGGTCATCGGCGATTTCGCCGCCGCGGCAACGGTAACGCCGGCGCCCGAGGACGTTCAGGAGACGGCGGCCGCTGCCCCCGATGCCCCCACCGTCCTCGATGCGCCCGATGTCGGCCTACCGCCGCCGCCGGCTGAATACGCCGACGACATCGCCGATTGCGTGGTTCACCTGGAGTTCACCGAAGCCGTGCCGGCGCCGGCATTGTGGGCGATGCAGGCGCGCTGGGCCGGCCATGTCGACAAGCCGATGTCCTGGCTGGGCTTCGACGAAGACGTCGGCGCCTGGCGGCGCCTCTCGGCGCACGACGCCGGCCACTACGGTGCGATGTACGCTGCCGTGCAGCTGGCCGATCGGCAGGGCGCCGTAACCGATGCCGAATTGTCGACCTTCTTCGACGGCGTGCGTGACATCGTCAGCCAGTGCGCCGGCGTCGCCCGACTACCGGATCAGGACGAGGCGCTGGTCAGCGCCCGTGCCCTCGACGAGTTTTGTGCCAGCGTCGATCTGCAACTGGGCGTGAACATCGTCACCACCGGCGAGCCGTTCGCCGGCACCAAGCTGCGTGGCGTGGCCGAGGCGGCCGGGCTCTGCCTGCTCGAGGACGGCAGCTTCCATGCGCTCGACGAAGCTCGCATAACCCGCTTCACGCTGAACAACATCGGCGCCGAGCTGTTCGTCGCCGACGCCATGAAATCGCTGGCGACGCAGGGCGTCACCTTGTCGCTCGATGTGCCGCGCGTGTCGGACGGCCCGGCGGCGTTCGACGCCATGATGGCCGTGGCGCGCCAGCTGACCGGCGCCTTGGGCGGCACGCTGGTCGATGCCCACGGCAGTCCGTTGACGCCGGAGATGATCGCCAGCATTCGTGCCAAGGTGGGCGAACTGCAGCAGCGCATGGCGCATCACGGGATCGTCGCCGGCAGCGTGCGGGCGCTGCGCCTGTTTTCCTGATGACGGTTTCGGGCGAAGCAAGACAGCGCGCCGAATACCTCCGTGGCGAAATCGAACGCCACAACCACGCGTATTACGTGCTCGACGCGCCGACGCTTCCGGACGCCGAGTACGACGCGCTGTTCCGCGCGCTGCAGTCGCTCGAAAGCGAATTCCCGGAACTGTTGACCGCCGATTCGCCGACGCAGCGCGTCGGCGGCCGACCGCTCGAGGGTTTCGCGCCGGTCCGCCATGCCGTGCCCATGCTGTCGATCCACACCGAGACGGATACCGGCCCGGGCGGCGCCTGGGCCTTCGATGCGCGCGTGCGCAAGGCCCTGGCCTTGCCCGAACAGGCGCCGCCGATCGAGTACGCGGTCGAGCTGAAGTTCGACGGCCTGGCCATCGCCCTGCGCTATGAGCATGGTGTGCTGGTGCGGGCGGCGACGCGTGGCGACGGGGAGACCGGCGAGGACGTCACGCAAAACATCCGCACCGTGCGGCGTATTCCGCTGCGGCTGATCAACGCGGCGCCGGCCGTGCTGGAAGTGCGCGGCGAAGTGTTCATGAGCCGTCCCGACTTCGAGCGCTACAACGAGCAACAGCGGCGCGCCGGCAAGCCGGCGCTGGTCAATCCCCGCAACGGCGCGGCCGGCAGCATCCGGCAGCTCGATCCGAGGATGGCAGCCGAACGGCCGCTGTCCTTCTTTGCCTACGGCATCGGCGAGACGCAAGGCTGGCGCGTGCCGGCCGCTGCGCAGGAAATGGGCAATCTCGCGAAAGATCCACGGTCGGCCTTGCGCCGCGCGCCCGATCATCACTGCGTCGGCCCCGGTGTAATCCAGCACCGCTTTCGCCTTGTGTGGTGAATCGATATCGCCATTGGCAATCAGGGGAATGCGAATTGCCGCGCGAATGGCTGCGATGGTTTCGTATTCGGCTTCACCCTGATACTGGTCGGCACGGGTGCGCCCATGCACGGCCAGCGCCGTGATGCCGGAGTCCTGGGCGATGCGCGCGATGCGCACGCCGTTGCGGTTGTCGCGGTTCCAGCCGGTGCGGATCTTCAGCGTGACCGGCACCTCGACCGCG
>WBZU01000921.1_pt1 | contig 23713 bp, 20 predicted proteins | sample 5204311 | NCBI WGS metagenome assembly WBZU01 (sample SAMN12344359, study PRJNA552823) | activated sludge metagenome | biome: Activated sludge suspended growth; feature: Nitrification reactor; material: Wastewater; isolation source: activated sludge from nitrification reactor of wastewater... | reverse complement strand
CGACACGGTCTTGCGGTCGCGCAGCCATTTCGCGACGACGTCCCAGACCGGTTCGCCGCTGGCGCCTTCGGCGACCGGGGCCCAGCCGGCGACCTTGTAGGTCTTGCCGGCTTCGATCGGCTGGTCGCCAAGGCGCATGTCGGCAATGCGGCTGCCGATCTTCGCGTTGGGGTTGCAGGTGTAGCGCATGCCGCCGACGCGCACCATGTCGCCGCCCTGCTGGTAGTACGGGTCGGGGTTGAAGAGGTTGTCGGCCACGTCTTCGAGGATGGTCTTGATGGTCGCGCCGCTCATCTCGGTCAGCGTGGTGTGCGGGTAGGTGATGGCCGTCTGGTCCATCAGCGACTCCATCGTGATGGCCTGCCCGGGCAGCAGCGTGGCACCCCAGCGAAAGCCCGGCGAGAACGCGATCTGCGCGCCTTTCACGTCGAGCAGGGCATCGAGGATCAACTGGTCCCACGCGCCGTTGAAGTTGCCGCGGCGATACAGTAGCCCTTCGGTGACAGCGAGCTTTTCGTTCAGCTTCGCGGCGAACGGCGCCCGCACCTTCTCGATGTGGGCGACCATGTCCTTGTCGGCGGCGAGCAGGTTCGAGAACACCGGCAGCAGGCGGTAGCGGTAGTCGCGCACCTTGCCGTCGCGCACGTCGAAGTCGAGCACCGAGAGGAACTTGCCGTTGCAGCCGGAATTCATCACCAGCGTCTGGCCGCCCGGGTTGCGCACGATGCTCGGCGCGGGCACGCCGTCGTGGGTGTGGCCGCCGAGGATGGCGTCGATGCCGCTGACGCGGCTCGCCATCTTGAGGTCGACATCCATGCCGTTGTGCGACAGCACGACGACCACCTGCGCGCCCTCGGCACGCGCCCGGGTCACGACCTTCTGCATCTCGTCGTCCTGGATGCCGAAGGTCCAGTCGGGAATCAGGTGGCGCGGGTTGGCGATCGGCGTATAGGGAAACGCCTGGCCGATCACCGCAATGCGCACGCCGTTCATTTCGCGCATGGCATAAGGCTTGAAGACCGGGTCGCCGAAGTCGCTGGTCTTCACGTTCTGCGCGAGGAATTCGATTTTGCCGGCGAGTTCGTTGTCCACCAGTTGCCGCACGCGCTCGGCGCCGTAGGTGAACTCCCAGTGCGCGCTCATCATATCCACGCCCAGCAGCTTGCAGGCGTCGACCATGTCCTGCCCGCGCGTCCACAAGGCGGTGGCGGAGCCCTGCCAGGTATCGCCGCCGTCGAGCAGCAGCGCGCCGGGGCGGCCTGAGCGCAGCTTCTTGACCAGCGTGGCGAGGTGCGCGAAGCCGCCAACCGCGCCGTAGGTTTTCGCCGCCTGCAGGAAATCGAGGTAAGTCAGCGCATGCGCCTCGACGCTGCCGGGCCGGACGCCGAATGCCTTGAGCAGATGCTCGCCGACGAGGTGCGGCGGCTTGCCTGCGGCCTCGCCGATGCCGATGTTGAAATCCGGCTCGCGGTAGTACATCGGCATCAGCTGCGCATGGCAGTCGGTGAAATGCAGCAGATGCACGTTGCCGAAGCGCGGCACGTCGTAGAGCCGCTCGCCGTCGCCGGCCGCGAATGCCCGGCGCGCGTCGAGCGCCATGCCCGCGGCCGTCGCCACGGCCAGGGCATGGAGGAACTCGCGGCGGCTCATCGACATGCGATCAGGCTCCCCGGCAGCAGACACAAGGCCAAGACGCGAACTGCAGGAATCAGTTGTTCACCGGCGAGGCCGGATCGAGCAGCAGCGCGACCAGATCCTTGATCTGCGCCTCGGTCAACACACCGTGGTAGCCGAAGCGCGGCATGTTGGTGCACAGGTTGTAGGCTTTGGCGTTGAAGATCTTGCCGAAGGTGTACTTCTGAACCTCGGGCGAATTGCCGCGGCTCTTGCCGTAGTGGTAGAGGCTGGGGCCGATGGTGCCGAACGACAGCTCCTTGGGTGCAAGCTGATGGCAGTTGTAGCAGTTGCCGCCGGCCGGCGCGCCCGCCTTGTCGGTCCAGGTCATGCCGCGGCCGTCCTGCGCGAGCTTCTCGCCGTTCTTCCAGTCGCCGATGAACTTGCCGTCGGCCGGCCACTTGATCGCCGCCATCTGCTCGGCCTCGAGCCTGTCGATTCCGCCCGGTCCGCCGTGCGGCGGATTGTTGTTGAATTTGGTGCACGATTGCTGGACCGCATCCTGGTCGAGGCGGTCGAGCTTCGCGATGCCTTTCTCGTGGAAATCGCGCTTGAGGATTTCCACCAGCCGCTTCTCGGCCGCGCCATCGTCCATCGTGGCGCAACCCGCCAGCCCGAGGCCGCACAGGAGCGCTGCCAGCGCATGTCGTTTCATCGATCTGTCTCCTGTCGAATGGGTTCAGCGCTTGATGCCCGGGCCCTCGTAAGGGCTGCCCGAGGCCATCTGCGCGAGATAGGAAATGAGTGCGGTGACGACCTCCGAACCATAGCCCGGCTCGGGGAAGCGCTGCTGGCGGAAGCAGTCGTTCATGCGCCATTGCATGCTGCGGAACTCGCCCTGCGAGACGCGGTAGGCCGGCCATGTCGCATAGGCGCGCGAGGCGCCGATGTGCGTCGTGAGATTGGGCAGATCCTGCAGGCGGATGCGTCGCCCGTTCTCGGAATGGCAGGTGGCGCACGAAAAGTCGTAGGGCCCGGCGCGGTACAGGAACATGCGCTTGCCGAGCGCGTAGGCTTCCTTCTCCTTCGCATGTTCCAGCGGCGGCGCGATCGTCACGCCCTTGGACTGCCCGACGACATAGGCGACGAGCGCCTCGAGGTCGGACTTGTAGGCGTCCTGCCCGAACGGCCGCGCAATCACCTCGGCCTCGTTCATGCCCTGCAGGTTCACCATGCAGGAAACCAGCCGCGACTCGAGATCCTGCACCTTGCCGGTGTCGGCAAAGAAGCGCGGCAGCTTCGCGTAGGCGCCCTTCACCACGCCCGGCCCGAGGCCGAGGTCGCAACCCTGCAGCGTCGCCTTCTTCGGCCCGCGCGGGGTCTTCCACATCTCCTCGCCGCGCAGTTCGTAAAGCTCGGCCGGGTTGCCGTCCGCAATCATTTCGCGGTAGCGCTCGATCTCCTGGATCGTGGCGTCCTTCTCTTCCTTGGTGGCCGCGCCGTCCTGGGCACAGGCCAGCGGCACCGCCGCGCAGAGCAGTGCCGCCATCAGCGACTGCCCGATCACACGCCTGAATCTCATCCGTCCCTCCCTGGAGTCAACGGGGTCCGCGAGGGCCCCAACGGCCAACTGCGTCCGGGTTTCTCGCGGCGCAACGCGTGGCGACCCGGCGATCGCGCTCAGGCGATCACGGCCTCGTCGGTGCGGCTGTCGCCCTTGTTGTCCTGCCAGTTGATGACCACCTTGTCGCCGGCCTTTGCACCCTTCACCTTGAATGCGAAGACAGGGTTGCGCGAGATGGCGGTGCCGATCTGCGCATCGACCACCAGCTTGTCGCCGACCGTCGCGGTCAGGTGCTTGATGAAATGCGCGGGCACCAGATTGCCCGCCGAGTCCTTGCGCTGACCGGTTTCCATCGCGTGGTTCACCAGCACGCGGATCTCCGCCACGTCACCCTGCATGCTGGCGCGTATCTTCATCGGATCGCCCATGATTGCCTCTCTCTAATCGGGATGTTGATGGGTGCTCAGCCGCCGCAGCCGCCGATCGTGACCTTGACTTCCTTCGCCGCCACGTAGAACTTTCCACCCGCATGCGCCACCGCACGCACGTTGGAGGTCTGCTGCATCTTGACGCGTACCGAGACCGACGGCATCGCACCGCCGGCGAGGTCGAAACTGGCGCACAGCGGATTGGGATTGTTGTCGATGAAGATCGACAGCTTCTGGGTGTTCGGCACGTTGCTGGTGACCTCGATCGGCACGACGGCACCGTTCTCGGCGATGTCGGGCGCCTTCATCACGATATCGGCGCTGTCGACCGGGTTGGCGATGCCCAGCCCGCTCATCGCGTCGCCGACCTTCTTCGCCTCGAACGCGCCCGTGTTCCAGCTCGCCGCGAGTACCTGGCCGGGCCTGAGTGCGCCTGCCGCAATCGCGGCCAGCACGGCGCCGCTCGCCCCTGCTCCCTTCAGGAGCAGCCTGCGTAGGGGATTCATCGTCTCGTTTCTCCTCTTGGGTTGTGCATGACGCGGACTGCGATATTGCCGGCCTGGTCGCAACGCAGCAAGCCTTGACTGTACGCGGAATGTGCGCTCCGCACCGCATCGCCCGACGGGAAACGACGACGCGTCCCGCGCGACAACACGGTCCGTCTGGATGCCATTACGGCTTTTTAGCCGCCTGCCAACGCAATTGGAATACCACCACGCAGCCCCCATGAGGGGTAACCCCCTCGGGCTATTGCCCTTGGCGTGAGCGGACGGGCAACCTGCCGCCCTTGGCCCGGGGCTTCGCGCCGGCGGGACGCCAGGTCCGCAGCCAGCCCCTGTTCAGCGAGGAGCGCCCCACCATGCCGCCACGCAGCAATCCGCCCCCTTTCATGAGGATGCGACCGAACCGCCATGGCGCCGCCGGCAGGTTGCTGCGCGCCGCCGTCGCGTCCGTTGCCATCGCCGCGCCGCCGCTCGTGGCGGCAGCCGCGCCGGGCGATACGGAAGCGCCGGGGGCAACGACCTCGCGCACGACGACGGTACGCATCATTCGCATGCCGGCGATGCCTGGCGTGAGTTACAACGATGCGGTCGAGTCGCTCAAGCTTCGTGCCAACAGCCGCAACTTCAAGTTCGTTGGCGTCAGCCCGCTGTCGAAGGAAGTGGAAGCGATGACCGGCATGCCGACGCCGCGCACCGAGATCTTCAGCTTCTGCGACGCGGTCACGGCGCGACAGTTCATCGACGTCAACCTCGACTTCGCCGCATTCCTGCCCTGTCGGGTCGCCGTGCTCGAAGACGCAAACCGCAAGGTATGGATCGTTTCGATGATGATGGACATGGCCTGGCTCGAGGGCGAACGGGGAAGCGTCGCCGTACCTGCCGGATTGCGCGCGCGTGCCGCCGAGATCATCGACATCCTCAATGACATGATCAACGCCGCGGCAAAAGGGGAATTCTGAACGCACCCCGAATCCAGGGGCCGGACATTCAGGGAAACTGGTAGTGCTCGGCGGTCATCAGGTCGACACCGCAGGGCAGCGCCTCGATCCAGTCGAGAAAACGCCCGATCATCGGGCCTTCGAAGCGCGAGCCGTGTTGCGGCACCAGCATCGACACATCCAACTTGCGCACCATGTCCACCCAGAAGCGGCAGATCTTGTTCGAGATCATGTAACGCCGGTGGAAGGCCTCCATGTAAGGCACATGCGCGTCGAAGTCGCGCACCGGCTCGGCCGCCAGTTCATGCGGCACCAGCGAGGCGCCCATGTCGCCGGTGAACAGGATTTTCGACACCGGGTCGTAGAACTGGAAGTTGCCCTCGGAATGCAGGAAATGCGCCGGCACCGCCTTGAGCACGGTGCGGCCGAGCGGAATGTCGCCACCCGGGTCGGGAATGCCGACGATCCGCCCCGACACGTCGCGGCCCGTGGTGAAGTGCGGCACGAAACGCGTCCAGAGCTGCGAGATCAGCACCCTGCAGTGGGTCGCGACGAACCACTTGTTGACCGAGGCGATAATGTCCGGATCGGCGTGCGACGCCAGGATGAGGTCGAGTTCGCGGGACGGCACGTAGCGCTGCATCGCCATCAGCAGGCCGTTGTAGGTGATGTTGCCGCCGGGGTCGACCAAGGCGCCGTGGCCGTCGTCGACGATCAGGAACTGGTTGGCCTGCACTGCGGCATCGTTCTGGTCATCGACCAGGTCATAGAACGCGATGCAGGCGTGCCCGCCACGGTTGTACAGCTCCACTGCCATCGCGCGCTCCAATGCCGGCCCGGCGCCACCCCACGGATGGCAAACCGTTGAAGTCACGAATTTTCACAAATGGCGCAGGGCGGAAACTGATCCAGATCAAGATTGACAGACATCAGCAAAGGCTTCTTCAGCCGCCGCTAATGCTGAATTGCCGGCGGCGCCACCTTGATCACTTCCTCGATTGTCGTCAGGCCGGCAGCGACCTTCATTGCCCCTGAAATCCGCAAGGCGCGCATGCCTTCGCGATAGGCCTGGTCGCGTACCGCGGCGACGTCGGTACGCTCGTGGATCAGCTTCTTGATTTCCGGCGACAGCATCATGATCTCGTAGATGCCGATGCGCCCCTGATAGCCCGTCATGCGGCATTCGAGGCAGCCGACCGGGTGGAACACCTGCGAGGGCATGCCCGACTTCCACGGCACCACGAGCTGGCTCCACAGTTCCTCGTCCTCGGCACGCATGCCGCCGGCGCGTTTGCAGTGCGGACACAGCGTGCGCACCAGACGCTGCGCCATCACGCCGAGCACTGTCGCGTTGAGCAGGTATGAGGGCACGCCGAGGTCGAGCAGGCGCGTGATCGCGGTCGGCGAATCGTTTGTGTGCAGCGTCGACAGGACAAGGTGTCCCGTCAACGCCGCCTGGATCGCCATGTCGGCGGTTTCGAGATCGCGTATCTCGCCCACCATGATGATGTCCGGGTCCTGCCGCATCAGCGCGCGCACGCCCTGCGCGAACCCCATCTCGATGCCGTGCTGGACCTGCACCTGGTTGAATGAGGGTTCGATCATCTCGATCGGGTCCTCGATGGTGCACACGTTGACCTCGGGCACGGCCAGTTGCTTGAGCGTCGAATAGAGCGTGGTCGTCTTGCCCGAGCCGGTCGGCCCGGTCACCAGGATGATGCCGTTCGACGCGCCCGTCATGCGCGACCAGCGCACGCCGTCCTCGTCGGAAAACCCGAGTTCGCTGAAATCGCGCACCAGCACCTCGGGATCGAAAATACGCATCACCAGCTTCTCGCCGAAGGCCGTCGGCAGGGTCGACAGGCGCAATTCGACTTCCTGCCCGTGCGGCGTGCGCGTCTTGATGCGGCCGTCCTGCGGGCGGCGCTTCTCCACCACGTCCATGCGTCCCAGGATCTTGATGCGCGAGGTCATCGCGTTGAGCACCGGCATCGGGATCTGGTAGACCTGATGCAGCACGCCGTCGATGCGAAAGCGGACGATGCCCAGTTCGCGCCGCGGCTCGACGTGGATGTCGCTGGCGCGCTGCTCGAAGGCGTACTGCCACAGCCAATCGACGATGTTGACGATGTGCTGGTCGTTGGCGTCGTACTGGCGGTTGGCCTTGCCCAGCTCGACCAGTTGCTCGAAATTCGAAATGCCGGAAGTGGCCTCGCCCGACTTCATCGCCCGCTTGACCGACTTGGCGAGGTTGTAGAACTCGACGATGTAGCGCTCGATCACCTGCGGATTGGCAATCACGCGCCGGATGTCCTTGCGCAGGATCGGCCGCAACTCCTTCTCCCACTCGCGCACGAACGGTTCGGCGGTGGCGATCACCACGTCGCGCGGCGTCACCTCGACCGGCAGGATCTTGAAGCGCGTCGCGTAGGCATTCGACATCACCTCGGTGACGCCGGAGAAATCCACCTTGAGCGGATCGATGTGGTAATAGGGCAGTCCGCTGCGCCCGGCCAGCCATTCGGACAGATCATCGAGCGTCAGCAGCCGGTGCGGCGGCTTGGCCGACTTCCACTTCTGCTCGGCAACGATGATCAGCGGATGGGTGTCGCCACGGAAATAGCGCCGCTCATGCTTGAGTTGGCCGCCGTCGTCGACGCTGACCATCCCGTCGGCCATCAGCAGGTCGAGCACCTCGGGCAGAGCAAGGCGGCGTTCGAGATCGCCGCCCTTGTGTTCCGGCTGATTCATGGGCCACCCAGTTCGCGAGACTGCGCGCACTATAGCGCGAGCTGCTCGGCAGCCTCAATCGATCGGGATGTAAAGTTCGGGCAGGAGCGCCTCGCGCCATTGCGCGAGCTTGTCGGCGAAGGCGAGCGTGTACGCCGGGCTGGAGGACGGCAACACGCGCGTCTCGAGACCCTGTTCGGCGAAACCGCGCACGAAGCGCCCCGCCGTCTTGCCGTTGAAGCAGACGCGACGCAGGCTGGTGGCAATCTGCGTCACGCACGAAAAATCGTTGGGCTGCGCCTCGCGAATCGCGGAATCGAGGCTGCCTTCGCGCTCGCACAGGCCATACACGTCCCACACCGCCACACCGCGTGCACGCAGGGCATGCTGCTTGGCCGCGTAGTCGAGTTCGGTCAAGGGGGCGTCGAGCACCGCCGCCAGCAGGCGCCAGAACTGGTTCTGCGGATGGGCGTAGTAGTGCCGCGCGGCGAGCGAGGCCTCGGAGGGAAAGCTGCCGAGGATCAGCACCCGCGCGCGTTCGTCGACGATCGGCGGCAGGCCGCGCAGGCGTGGCGCCGACGCGGCCTGTCCGGACATCAGCCCGGCAGGATGATGCGCGAGGCTTCGCCGGCCATCTCCAGCATCAGCTGGTTGACGCGCTTGACGAAGCCCGCCGGGTCGTCGAGTTGTCCGCCTTCGGCGAGCAGCGCCTGGTCGAACAGCACCGCCGTCCAGTCGTCGAAGTGCGCCTGCTCGTCCTTGAGCCGCAGCACCACCGGATGCTCGGGATTGATCTCGAGGATCGGCTTGGCGGCCGGCGCGCTCTGCCCCGCGGCCTTCAACATGCGCTGCAGGTTGGCGCTCATGTCGAACTCGTCCGCCACCAGGCAGGCCGGCGAATCGGTCAGGCGGTGCGTCACGCGGACTTCCTTGACGCGCTCGCCCAGCGCGGTCTTGATGCGGTCGATCAGCGGCGCGAGTTCGCCCGCCTTTTCCTCCTGCGCCTTCTTCTCGGCTTCGTCCTCGAGCTTGCCGAGGTCGAGCCCGCCCTTGGCCACCGACACCAGCTGCTTGCCGTCGAACTCGGTCAGGTGCCCGACCACCCACTCGTCGACGCGGTCGGACAGCAGCAGCACTTCGACGCCCTTCTTGCGGAAGATCTCGAGGTGCGGGCTGTTTTTCGCCGCGTTGAAGCCATCGGCGGTGACGTAGTAGATCTTGTCCTGGCCTTCCTTCATGCGGCCGATGTAGTCGGCCAGCGAAACCGTCTCGTCGGCAGTATCGGCCAGCGTGCTGGCAAAGCGCAGCAGGCCGGCGATCTTGTCCTTGTTGCTGCGGTCTTCGCCGACGCCTTCCTTGAGCACCTTGCCGAACTCGCCCCAGAACTTCGCGTAATCCTCCTTGCGGTTTTCCGCGAGATCTTCGAGCAGGCCGAGGACCTTCTTGGTGCAGCCGTTGCGGATCGCCTCGATGTCCTTCGATTCCTGCAGGATCTCGCGCGACACGTTGAGCGGCAGGTCGTTGGAGTCGACCACCCCGCGCACGAAGCGCAGGTAGAGCGGCATCAGCTGCTCGGCGTCGTCCATGATGAACACGCGGCGCACATAGAGCTTGACGCCATGGCGCGCGTTGCGGTCCCACATGTCGAACGGCGCGTGGGCGGGAATGTAGAGCAGCTGCGTGTATTCCTGGCGCCCTTCGACCCGGGCGTGGGTCCACGCGAGCGGCTCGTCGTAGTCGTGGCCGACGTGCTTGTAGAACGCCTTGTACTGCTCCTCGGTGATTTCGCTCTTCGGCTTGGCCCACAGCGCGCTCGCCTGATTGACGGTTTCCAGCTCGTCGGAGAGCGTCTGCGCCTTGGCTTCCTCGTCCCACTTTTCCTTGTACATCACGATCGGCTGCACGATGTGATCGGAGTACTTGCGGATGATGTCGCGCAGCTTCCAGCCCGAAAGCAGGTCGTCCTGCTCCGCCCGCAGATGCAGCGTGATCTCGGTGCCGCGCGCAGGCTTGTCGACTGCCTCGACGGTAAACTCGCCGGCGCCGTCCGATTCCCACTTGACGCCTTCGCCGGCCGGCAGCCCGGCGCGGCGTGTCACCACGGTCACCTTGTCGGCGACGATGAACGAGGAATAGAAGCCGACACCGAACTGGCCGATCAGGTTGGCGTCGTTTTTCTGGTCGCCGGTGAGCTTGCTGAAGAATTCGCGCGTGCCGCTCTTGGCAATGGTGCCGAGGTTGGCAATGGCCTCCTCGCGGCTCATGCCGATGCCGTTGTCGGCGACGGTGATGGTGCGCGCGTCCTTGTCGAACGCAACGCGGATCTTCAGTTCGGCTTCGTTCTCGAACAGCGCCGGATTGTCGAGCGCCTCGAAGCGCAGCTTGTCGCAGGCATCGGAGGCATTGGATATCAGCTCGCGCAGAAAGATCTCGCGGTTGCTGTAGAGCGAATGGATCATCAGGTGAAGCATCTGCTTCACCTCGGCCTGGAAGGCCATCGTCTGCCCGGCCGGGCTCTGGGTGGTGGTGTCCATGTCTGAAGTCCGTTATCGGTTTTCGGAGATTGCCGGTACGTCGGCGATGCGACGACACTGCTTTATGGGGGCGATGTACCGGAATTCAAGTACCGGTATCAACCTACCCCGCACGCCCCATGGATCGGGCTTTTCGAGCCATGCATGGCTGCAGGCAAGACAGGGCGGGCCTCCCAAGCCATGCATGGCTGCGAGGAAGCAACCATGCGCCTTCCAGGCCATCGCCCTACTCGTACCGGATTTCGAGGATCTCGATTTCGCGCAAGCCGGCCGGGCTCTGGAAGCGCACCGCGTCGCCCTCGCGCGCCTTGAGCAGCGCACGGGCCAGCGGCGAGATCCAGCTGATGCGGCCTTCCGAGGCGTTGGCCTCGTCCACGCCGACGATCTGCCAGGTTTCGTCGATGCCCGATTCGGCGTCGCTGATGGTCACCGTGGCGCCGAAGAACACCTGTCCGACGTTCTCCTGCTCGACCGGATCGACCACCGTGGCGGTTTCCAGCCGCTTGATGAGGAAGCGGATGCGCTTGTCCATCTCGCGCAGGCGCTTCTTGCCGTAGATGTAGTCGCCATTCTCGGAGCGGTCGCCGTTCGAGGCAGCCCAGGAAACCACCTGCACCAGCGCCGGGCGGTCGATGCGGACGAGCTGGTCCAGCTCGGCCTTGAGCCGCGCCCAGCCGGCACGCGTCATGTAATTCTTGGTGCCGGGCGGCAGCGCCGGGATCTGTTCGGGATCCTCGTCGTCCGCGTCGGATTCCTTGACGAAGGCCTTGCTCAATGGTGTTCCCGCGATCGAATCAGGGCCGAAATGGTAGAGCGCGCCCGGGCGGGCTGCAAGGCCGCGCGAGGGCGCGCTCCGTGAAATCGCTCGGAATGGCGCAACCGCGCCGGGTGTTTCAGTGATAGACCGCCGGCTGCGTCATCAAGGCTTCGTACTGGTCGATGAAGTCGCCGAAATCGTCGGCCTCCTCGGCCACCTCGACGACGTCGGAGAACTCGCGGCGGAAACGGCGTGCGGTCTCGTCGCGCATCAGCATGCCCAAGCCCTTGCGCTTGTCGATGACTTCCACCGCATCCACCTGCGGGTACTCGACGACATACAGAACAGGGTTGTTGAACACGATGCGCATATCAGACTCCTCTTCCGGAGACGCCCTGCGGAAATCCGCCGCGCCCCTCGGAACCGAACATGGGGGCACGCCGTGCCGGTTCAAGTGGCCGGCGGATGGGGAGCGGCTGTTGTCTTTCCGGGGTCTGGCGCTTACCATTGCCTTGAGACGTGCCGATCCGCCGGCCACATTCCTTATCGGTCGCATCCGAAGGAACTTTAGCCCCGCCCACCTGCCCGCCAGCGCATCCGCATACCATGTCCGAATCCATGGAAATCACCGAGCAAGAATCCGATCTGCGCGCCAAGCTGCACGCGCTGCAGGTGGAACACCGCGACCTCGACCAGATCATCGCCCAATTGCAGGCCGTGCCGCCGCCCGACGAACTGATGCTGCGCCGGATGAAGAAGCGCAAGCTGTTGCTGAAAGACCGGATCAGCGTGCTCGAACGCATGCTCGAGCCGGACGAGCCTGCCTGAACGCCGCGCCGGACCCACTATCAATCAACGCAAGGCCGCCGGGAGCGCCGGACACGCACAGCGAGGCCCCATGAACGACTCCAGAAACCAAGCGGTGCCACAGGACGTCGAAGGCCTGCCCTTTCCCAAGGTGCGCAGCGTCGGCTTCGGTGCGCCCTTCCGCTGGCTGTCGCGCGGGCTCGACGACCTCAAGGCCTGCCCCGGACCGAGCCTGTTCTACGGCGCATGCTTTGCCGGCATGGGCTACGTGCTGACCTTCGTCTTCAGCCACGCCTACGCCTACATGTCGGGCCTGATCTCGGGGTTCCTGCTGCTCGGCCCCTTCCTCGCGCTCGGGCTCTACGACCTGTCGCGCCGCCGCGAAGCCGGCGAGCCGCTGCAACTTGCACCGACCCTGACGGCCTGGCGCCGCAATGCCGGAAGCATCGGCATCTATTCGATGATCCTGATCATCGTCTTTCTCGTCTGGGCACGTGCCTCGATGGTCGTCTTCGCGCTCTTCTACACCTCGGAAATGCCGAGCATCGCAGGATTCATGCAACAGGTGATCTCGCTCGAGAACATCGAGTTCCTGGTGGTGTACTTTTTCGTCGGGCTGCTGTTCGCGTCGATCGTGTTCGCCCTCAGCGTGGTCTCGATCCCGCTGATGCTCGACCGCGGGCAGGATGCCGTGACATCGATGATCGCCAGCAGCTTTGCGCTGATCCGCAACTTTCCGCAGGTTTCGCTGTGGGCGGCGTTGATCGTGGCGAGCGCGGCTATCGGATTCGCCACGCTGTTTCTCGGCCTGATCGTGCTGATGCCGATCGCCGGCCACGCCACCTGGCACGCCTACCGCGACCTGATCGAGCCGCTGCCGCCCGACTGGAAGAACTGATCAGGCGTCGAGCAGTTCCAGCAGCACCGGCTGGTGGTCCGATGCGTCGGTCTGCCGGTTCACGCGCACGTCCCGCACACGCGGCGCGAGATCGGCGCTGACGCACACGAAATCGCAGCAATAAGGGTGATCCGGCCAGTCGGCGCCGTGCAGCCCGACCGTGTGAGCATGCGGCTCGCCCGGATGCGCAAGCGGCCACGCGTCGCGCCAGGCAGGTGTCGTGTCGTCGATGGGCGCCTGCAGTCGCCCATGTTCCGCCGCCTCGGGCGGGTAATTGAAATCGCCGCACAGGATGGCGCTGTCCGGCCGCGGATAGACGGCGAACGGCGCATCGCTCGCGCTGCCCGATTTGTCGGCGCGCGGCCGGCGGGCATGCGCGCAGGCCTGGCGATGAAGGTCGCGCAGTGCCTCGACCTGCGCCGCACGCTGCAGCGCCGAGTAATACTCGAGATGCGTCGTCATCACCCGCAGCGGCCCGCCGCGCGACATCACCACCGCCTCCACGCATGTCCGCTGCATGCTCGGCACCGCCGGATCGGGCGGCCAGGGCAACGGATGGCGCCACACCTGCAGCACCGGCAGGCGTGACAGCACCAGGTTGCCGAAGCGCCGGCGCTCGCCCTGCGCATCCGGCAGGTCGGTGCCGGCGCCGAACAGCGCCGCGTAACCGGGAAAAGCCAGCGACAGCAGCGCCACCTGGTCCTCGCCGCTCGACCCCGCCAGCTCGGCAAAATTGACCGCCACCTCCTGCAGGCAGACCACGTCGGCGTCGCCAGTCTCGCGCAGCACGCGCGCGATGCGCGCAAGATCGACTCGGCCGTCGCAGCCGCGGCCCCACTGAATGTTCCAGGTGATCAGTTGCATCGCCCGCTCCCCCTCGTGTTCCAACCGCCTCAGCCCTGCGGGTCGGGCACGAACTGTCCGGGGAAGGGATTCGGATGCGGACGCGGTGCCGAGTAGCGGGGCTCGCGCGGCACAATGCCGCGCGCCAGCAGGTTGCCGTATGAATCGTAATGGATGACGATGGTTTCCGCCGGAGTGCTGCTGGCGCGGCGGAATTCGGTGTAGCGCGTCGGATCGTGCTCGCGCGCGCCGTGGCCGGTGCCGAGGCGCGATTCCGGTTCCGCCGGCGCACGCGCGGATTCCGCGCGCGCCATGTCATTTGCCGCGCCGGCTGATTGTGCGGCAGACCCGGCCGAAGCAGGCGCCGATGCGGCCGGCGCCTCCTTCGCGCGCGCGCCGAGGCGACCGTCCTGACGCCATACCTGGGGCGCCACCACCTCGTGATACACCGCGACGCCGATCACGCCGACGTTGTCCGGCCGCCCGGTGCGCGCGGCATAGCTGTCGGACAGCCGCGTGAAGGTGAATTGCGCCACGTCGTCCAGGCTCTTGCGCCAGCCGCGGATGTCCGCCGAACCGCCCGCATCGAGCACATAGCCCGACTGCCGGAACGCTGCGGTCTCGCCACTCACCGCGTTCACGCCGTCGATCGACAGCACCGCGAGCAGCCTGCCGCCGCTGCGATTCACCAGCCGCACCGCGTAGGCCTCACCGGGGTTGCCGGCCACCCACAGCTTGCCCTGGTGATGCCAGGCCGGCAGCACGCGCCCGTCGGCACGCGAGACGATCTCCACATCCAGCGCCGAGGCGTGTGCAGTTTGCAGCGCGGCAACGCCAAGAAGACAAAAAGCCATACCTTTGAGGAAGTTATTCATGGTTTTCTCCACGAAATCGGGCAACATTGCGGCCATGCAAACGATCCCCGGGCACCAAAGGGGTTAAGAGGGCCGCCGGCAACCGCGTTCGCCGACGACCGCGGCCTGCAGCAAACAGCAACCGATAACCGGCGACCGCCCCAAGAAGCGGTCCCCCGATGGACACCGAGAGAACGAGCCGGAACATGCCCGGCACTTACGCAATGCCGATGCGTTTGCTGCGCCAATACCTGATGCCCGAGTCCGCGCAGTCTGACGGACCCGCGCTCACCCCCGACGAGCTGCAGAAGTGGGTGGCCGCCCTGCCTCAGGACAAGCCGCTCGAAGCCGCCCGCGCGCTGGCCGACGTGGCCGAGCGCATCCGCCTGCGCGAGCCCAGCGTGCGCAAGCGCATCCGGCTCTACGACCTGATGCACGAAACCGCCGGCCAGGTGATGCAGGTGATCGAGGCCAAGCTCGGCCGCGCCAGCCTGCCGCTCTCCCCGCTGTCGGAAGCGCTGCTCGAACAGGGCAACCGGCTGCTGCGCGAATTCGGCGTCGGCTACACGTCCATCGCCATCGACGTATCGGGCAAGTGGGTTGGCCTCGGCTATGCGCGGCCGCTGCGCAATGCCACCCTGCGCGGCATGCAATCGCACGCGCGCCGCCTCATGCTGTGCTATCGCGTTTATTCCGAGGGCTCGCGCACCGCGTGGGCCTCAATGCACCAGCTCTATCGCATCGCGCGCGACGGAGGCTTCGTCGCCGAGACGCTCGACGGGCGCGGCGTGCCGATCGAGCAGATCTACCGGCGCGCGCTGCTGATCGCCTTTGCCGATCCGGCGCGGCTCGCGCCCGGCGAACTCGACCGCGTGCGCTTCTACGTCGAGCGCTACGGCGATCTCGCCGCATTCGCGACGCCCGACAGCATCGCCCCCGGCAAGGCCGCCAAGGGCGGGCTGTTCCTGATCCGCCCCAGCGACACGGTTGCCGGGCGCTCGCTCGCCAAGTGGCACGTCACCGAACCGGCACCGCACGACCTGATCCTCGACTGCAGCGCGCTCAACGCCAAGGTGGCGGAACACATCGCGGGCCTCGAATCGAACATCGTGCCGGCACAGCTCGGCCTGCCGATCGTGGCGCGCCAGCCGCAGTATCTGGCGATGCTCAAGTCGATGATGGGTGGCTGGGGCGCGCCGTCGATGCGCCGCTTCCATCGCGCGCGCTTCCATCCGCGTGTCGATCTGGTGGCCGGGTTCGAGGGGTTGTGGACCTTCCTCAGCGGTCCGGCTTACCGGCGCCGCCAGCACGAACGCCACGACGTCGAGATCGCCGCCGACGAAACCTCGGAATGGGCGATCCTCAACGAAAGTCCCGGCGGCTTCGCGCTGCGCCTGGTGGCCGGCGGCAACATGAAAGTCGGTGTCGGCGAGGTGGTCGCCATCCGGCCGCACGAACGCGGCACGGTGCAGGCCTGCATGACGCGGCGCGCCCTCTCGGCGCGCGGCCGCAAGCTGGTGATGGGCCTCGAGGTGCTGGCATCTCGACCGGTGCCGGTGACGATCTCGGTCGCCGAATCGCAATCGCGCCAGCGCGGCGCGCGGCGCGACGTGCGCGCCATCCTGCTGCTCAAGGTGCCGCCGCACGACAACGCGCCGGCGCTGATCGCCGCGCCCGACACGGTGTGGCCGGGCATCGAATTCACCGTCACCAACCGCGGCCGCAGGACGCGCCTGCGCGTTTCACGCCGTCTCGAGAAAACCGCCACGGCGGAACTCTATCTGCTGGAACGCGGCAGCGACTGACCGGCGCCGCGCCAAGGCGCATGGATAGGCGATCTGCACGGCACACACCCTGGAAGGCGCGCCCGCATTGGCTCTGACGGCATGCCACCCTGCAGTCAAGACCCCATGCGGTCTTGCGGCCTATTGCCCGTGACTCAGTTGCGCAGGTCGGACGGAATCCCGTAATCCGGATAGCGTTCGCGGAAGCGCGCCAGCGACGCGCGCCATTCGCTGTCGCGGCCCGCGCGGCGCAACGCGCGGATCTCATTGATCCAATCCTCCGGCGTGCGAAACGCTTGTTCGCGCGACGCCTGCGTCGGCGCAGCAGCTTTTTCCGACCGTTCGCCCTCGTCCACCCCGCTGGCGCGCGACTTCGCACGCAGGCCCGGCGCCGGCTCGGCCTGCGGCCTGGCAAGCGGCACCGCGGCGCCATCCGCCGCCGGCGCACCGGATGGTGCGACGTGGCGCTCGACGGCCTCGCCGGCCCCGATGCCTGCCGGCGCGGGCGCTCGGCTCGCCGGAAACGCCTGCGGTGCCGGCGCCACAACAGGCGCGGTGGGCGGGGCCGCAGCGCGGGCCGCGCCGGCCGGCGGCATTTCCGACGCCTGGTCTGCAACGCTGCCCTGCGCTGGCGGCGCTGCAGGTACAGCGTTCGTCGATCTTTCGGTCGAAGCCGCGGTCGACGCCGCCTTCGTCTCCACCTTCAGCCCTGCCGCCGACTCAACTGCCGGCCCCGGCGCGGCATCGCGCCTCATTGCGCCGGCCGCGGCGGCCCGGCCCGGTGCTGCCTCATCCGTGTCAGCGGCGGGTTCGCCGGGTGCGCGACGCTTGGCCAACGGTTCGGGCACGGCCTCGGGGTGCGCCGATTCGCGCATCGGCTGCACGCGCTGTGCCGGCACCGCCGGCGTTGGCGCCGTGCCCGGCGCGGGTTGTGCCGGCTTCGCGGTCGACGCCGGGGCCGCGGCCGGTGCGGGTGCGTCGCGTTGCGCCGCCTCTTTCTCCTGCTCCTCGTGCACCATCAGCGTCAGCGTGGCGCTGACCACGACCACGGCGGTCAGCGAAACCGGCACCACCAGCCGCCGCCACCACGGCAGCGCCGGCCGTGCCGCGCGGCGCGGTTCGCCCGCCGCGGCACGCGCGGCGGCGAGAATGCGCGCATCGAGCGCCGGCGGCGGCCCGCCGGCGGCGTCCGCGTGCTCGCGATAGGCACGCGCAAGCAGCGCGTCCTGCGGCAGGTCGTCCGCCGCTCCGCTTGCACTTCGATCGCGCGTGCTCATGCCGCCATCCTCATCGCCAGTCTTTCAATCCTTCACGCAGCTTGGCCAGCGCGTAACGCATGCGGCTCTTGGCCGTCTCGCGGTTCACGCCGGTGACGCTGGCGATTTCCTCCAACGTCAGTTCGGTTTCCTGCGCCAGCAGGAAGGTTTCGCGCTGCGGCACCGGCAGGGCCTGGATCTCGCGCGTCAGCGCCTCGCCGAGCCGGCGCCGCTCGACGTCGTTCTGCGGCTCGTCGATCGCGCTGCCCGCGACGTGATCGAGCGGGTCGTCCTCGTCCTCGCAATCACCCGCCGCAACCGTAGACGGCGTGCGCGCGCCGGCGCGCCAGTGGTCGACCAGCCGGTTGTGCGCGATTCGGTACAGCCAGGTGGTGAACTTCGCGCTGACTTCATAGTTGCCGCGCGCATTGATGACCTTGAGCCAGATGTCCTGATAGAGTTCCTCCGCCACGCCGGCCGAACCGCACTGTTGCGTCAGCCAGCGGTACAGCCGGCTGCGGTGACGCTGGTAGAGCCGTTCGAAAGCCTGCGCATCGCCATCGCGATAGGCCAGCATCAGGGCTTCGTCACTGCGCTCGACATCCATGACGCGCAAGTGTAGCCGAAGGCCCTGCAGGTGATTGAACGCTGCAATGCCGGCGAAGGGGTCAGACACGCTGGCCGGCTGCAGACCCTCGCGCAACCATTTGGCACCGCCCGCGTCTATGTCGGACACCCAGGCCGAACGGAGATTCCCCATGAACAACACGCTGATCGCCGCCCTGCTTGCCCTCGTGCTGTTGTGCGCCTGCTCGGCCACGCCGGCGCAGAACCCGCCGATCGAGCGCCTGAAATTGCCCCCCGGCTTCGCGCTCGAAGTTTGGGCGCGCGTGCCGGAGCCGCGTGCGATGACGCTGGGCGCCGATCGCACGCTGTTCGTCGGCTCGCGCGGTGCCGGCAAGGTGCACGCGATCAAGTTCGACGAAACGCTGCGCGCGGGCGCGGTCAGCACGGTCGCCGAAGGGCTCGACATGCCGGTCGGCGTCGCCTTCCGCGACAGCGCACTGTACGTCTCGTCGATCGGCCGCATTCTGCGCTACGACGGCATCGAGGCGAAGCTCGCCAGCCCGCCGCGCCCCGCCGTCGTCAGCGACCGGTTTCCGGGCGACAAGCACCACGGCTGGAAATTCATCGCCTTCGGGCCGGACGGCAAGCTCTACGTGCCGGTCGGCGCACCCTGCAACATCTGCGACCGCGACGCCGACGGCTACGCCAACATCATGCGCATGAACCCGGACGGCAGCCAGCTCGAGGTCTACGCGCGCGGCGTGCGCAACAGCGTCGGTTTCGACTGGCATCCGCAGACGAAGGCGCTCTGGTTCACCGACAACGGGCGCGACTGGATGGGCGACGACCAGCCCTCGTGCGAACTCAACCATGCGCCTAAGCCGGGGATGCATTTCGGCTACCCGTTCTGCCACGCCGGCACGATTCCCGATCCCGAGTTCGGCAGCCGTCGCAAGTGCGGCGAGTTCACGCCGCCGGCGGCCAACCTCGGCCCGCACGTCGCGCCGCTGGGCATGCGCTTCTACGCCGGCACCCAGTTCCCCGCCGACTACCGCGACCGCATCTTCATCGCGCTGCACGGCTCCTGGAATCGCGCGAAGAAGAGCGGCTACCAGGTTGTGACGGCACGCCTCGACGGCGATCGCGTCGTAGCCGTCGAACCCTTCATCACCGGCTGGCTGCAGGGCGAGTCGAACTGGGGTCGTCCCGCCGACGTGCTGGTGCTACCTGACGGCTCGCTGCTGGTATCGGACGATCAGGCCAACGCGATCTACCGCGTGCGTTACGCACCCGGCTGAGCGCTCTACAATCGCGCATGGCTTCGCATTCCGCATCCGGTTCGCCACACCACGGGCACGCCCATCACGACGGCGAAGGCCACGGCCACGCCGGTCACGCGCACCATGCTCATCATGCCCACGAGGGTCACGGCCATGCCCACGACCACCACCCTGCCGGCGCGCCGCGCCGCGCGCTCGGCCTGGCGCTGGCGATAACCCTCGGCTTCGCAGCGGTCGAGGCGGTCGCCGGCTGGATGGCCGGCTCGCTGGCGCTGCTGTCCGATGCCGGCCACATGGTCACCGACGCGCTCTCGCTCGGCGTGGCCCTGCTCGCTGCGGCGGTCGCGCTGCGCCCGCCTTCGGCGCGCCTGTCCTACGGCTACGCGCGGATCGAGGTGCTGGCCGCGCTATTCAATGCCGGCTTCATGTTCGCGGTGATCCTGATGATCGGCTGGCAGGCAGCCGAGCGGCTGCGCGCGCCGCAGCCGGTCGATGGCGCCACGGTGATCTGGATCGGCGCGCTGGGGCTGGCGATCAACCTGCTGGTGGCGTGGATCCTGTCGCGCGACGGCGATGCTGCGCACAACCTGAATACCCGCGGCGCCCTGCTGCACGTGCTGGGCGACGCCCTCGGCTCCGTCGCCGCGCTGGCGTCGGGCTTGGTGATTCGCCAGACCGGCTGGACGCCGATCGACCCGATCCTGTCGTTCGGCATCTGCGCCCTGATCGCCGGCTCGACCTGGCGCCTCGCGCGCGAAGCCATCCACACCCTGATGGAAGGGGTGCCTGCGGGGCTGTCGACGCCCGCGATCGGCCGGCGCATGGCCGCGGTCGCCGGCGTCCTGGAAGTTCACGACCTGCACATCTGGTCGATGGATGCGCGCCGGCCGGCGCTGTCGGCCCATGTCCGCGTCGCCGACCTCGCCGACTGGCCGCGCCAGCTCGATGAACTCCGGCGCCTGCTCGCGCGCGAATTCGCGATCGAACACGTGACCCTGCAGCCCGAAGCGCAGCAGCACGTCACGGTGCTGCTGCGCGACATCGCCGGGCGCCGCAGCCTGCACTGATCCGGCGCGCAGCGCTATCCACAGCCCGGCACGGCGCTGAGAAGCCCGTCTGGGCGCGGCCGGACGGCCATTCCGGCCGCATGTTTCCACCGCCACTCCCGGGCTTGTCCACAGCCCGCCCACCGATCCGATCCGTGTTTCCCCCAGGTTATCCACAGGCGGGAAACGCACGATAAATCAACCTGTTACGTTCAAGAATCGGAAAAACTCCTGTACTCTCAAATACCTACTATATCTAGTGGTTTTATTTCGTTGAATCCACAAGTGATTTTTGCAACTTATTGTTTTTACTGTGAATAAAATTTACGCAGGAGACTTCCATCGCGGCGTTTCCGGGGGTATGCTTTGCACCTTCTTCTGGGCCGTTCTGGCCCGCCCCAAAAACAATTCGACCATCGAGGAGTCAACGGACTATGGCGACCGACATCATCAAGCAGACCACCACCGCCGACGCACCCAGCGCCGCCAATCTCCCCGAGCAGGAAATCTCGGGCGAGGTCCTGCTCGAGAAATACGCCAAGGGCAACGAGCAGACGGTGGGCGACGTGCGCGCGCGCGTGGCGCGGGCGCTTGCCGCTGTCGAAGCCGAAGACAAGCGCGCCTTCTGGGAGCAGAAGTTCCTCGAGGCGCAGGAAGCCGGCTTCGTGCCGGCCGGCCGCATCAACAGCGCCGCCGGCACCAAGCTCACCGCCACGCTGATCAACTGCTTCGTGCAGCCGGTCGGCGATTCGATCACCGAAGCCGTCGACGGCCGCCCCGGCATCTACACCGCGCTGGCGCAGGCCGCCGAGACCATGCGCCGCGGCGGCGGCGTCGGCTACGACTTCTCGTCGATCCGCCCCAAGGGTGCGCACGTCAAGGGCACGCAGTCCAATGCCTCCGGCCCGGTGTCGTACATGCGCGTGTTCGACCGCTCGTGCGAAACCGTCGAATCCGCAGGCAGCCGCCGCGGCGCGCAGATGGGCGTGCTGCGCTGCGACCACCCGGACATCGAGGACTTCATCCACGCCAAGGATTCGGGCGACCTGACCAACTTCAACATCTCGGTCGGCGTGACCGACGTGTTCATGAAGGCGGTCGAGATCGACGGCGACGTGGAACTCGCGCACAAGGCCGAACCTTCCACCGATTTCAAGGAACGCGGCGCCTACCAGCGTGACGACGGGCTGTGGGTCTACCGCAAGGTGCGCGCGCGCGAGCTGTGGGACCAGGTCATGCGTTCCACCTACGACCACGCCGAGCCGGGCATCCTGTTCCTCGATCGCATGAACCGCGACAACAACCTGTATTACTGCGAAACGATCGAGGCCACCAACCCCTGCGCCGAACAGCCGCTGCCGCCCTATGGCTGCTGCGACCTCGGCTCGATCAACCTCACGCGCTACGTCAGGGTGCCGTTCACCGAGCAGGCCGAGTTCGATTTCGCCGGCTTCGCGAAGACGGTCGAAATCTCGATCCGCATGCTCGACAACGTGCTCGACGCCACCCACTGGCCGCTCGAGCTGCAGCATGACGAAGCGATGAACAAGCGCCGCGTCGGCCTGGGCTTCACCGGCCTGGGCGATGCGCTGATGATGCTGCGCCTGAAGTACGACACCGCCGAGGCGCGCGCCATGGCCACGCGCATCAGCGAGTTCATGCGCGACACCGCCTACCGCTACAGCGTCGAGCTGGCCAAGGAGCGCGGCGCCTTCCCGCTGTTCAACGCCGACCTGTATCTCTCGGGCGGCAACTTCGCCTCGCGCCTGCCGGCCGACATCAAGGACCTGATCCGCAAGAACGGCATCCGCAACTCGCACCTGCTGTCGATCGCGCCGACCGGCACCATCTCGCTCGCCTTCGCCGACAACGCGTCGAACGGCATCGAACCGCCGTTCTCCTACACCTACACCCGCAAGAAGCGCATGGGCGACGGCACCTTCAAGGAATACGCCGTCGAAGACTACGCATGGCGGCTCTACCGCCACCTCGGCAACGACGTGAACAAGCTGCCGGATTACTTCGTCACCGCCCTCGAGATCAGCGCGCAGGCCCACAAGGACATGGTCGCCGCCGTCGCGCCCTATGTCGACACCTCGATCTCCAAGACGGTGAACGTGCCGGCCGACTACCCCTATGCCGACTTCGAGGATCTCTACATGACGGCCTGGAAGGCCGGCCTCAAGGGGCTGGCCACCTATCGGCCCAACAGCGTGCTCGGCAGCGTGCTGTCGGTCGAGCCGAAGGCAGAGGAAAAGAAGCAGCCCCAGGACGTCGTCATCCACGACGCCGCCAACACGCGCCTGTCGATCAAGAGCCTGCCCGCACCGGTGCTCTCCAGCCTGCGCTGGCCCGGCCGCCCCGACCTGCCGGACGGCAACACCTCATGGACCTACATGATGAAGGTGCCCAACGGCGAATTCGCCATCTTCGTCGGCCAACTCGAGAACGACGCCCACCAGGCGCACCCCTTCGAAGTGTGGGTCAACGGCGCCGACCAGCCGCGCGGCCTCGGTGCCGTCGCCAAGACGCTGTCGATGGACATGCGCAGCCAGGACCGCGCCTGGCTCAAGCTCAAGCTCGACACGCTGGCCATGACCGTCGGCGAGCGCAGCTACGAAATGCCGCTGCCGCCACATGGCGAAAAGAAGCTGGTGCCCGGCATCGTCTCCGGCTTCGCGCAGGTGGTGCGCCATCGCTGCGAAAAGCTCGGCGCGCTTGCCGAGAGCGGCGCCACGCCGGTGCTCGACACCCTGTTCAGCCTGCAGGAACCGAAGACCGGCACCGACGGCACGCTCTCCTGGACGGTCGACATCAGCAACCCGGCCACCGGCGAAGAATTCGTGCTCGGCCTCAAGGAAATCACCCTGCCCGCGCTGGACGGATTCTCCGCCGGCGTCACGCGCCCCTACTCGATGTGGCTCTCGGGCAACTACCCGCGCGCCCTCGACGGCCTCTCGCGCATCCTCTCGCTCGACATGCGCGTGATGGACCCGGCCTGGATCGGCATGAAGCTGCGCAAGCTCCTGAACTACCCCGAGCCGCTCGGCGACTTCATGGCCTTCGTGCCCGGCACGCGCCGCCAGCAGAACTACCCGAGTACCGTCGCCTACATCGCCGCGCTGATGATCCACCGCTACGCCATGCTCGGCGTGCTCGACGACAAGGGCTACCCGCGCCGCGAGATGGGCATCCTCGAAGCCCCGCGCAGCGAGAACGAACCCAAGCTGATGCAGGGCGGCATGTGCAACGAATGCGGCAATTACAGCGTCATCCGCAAGGACGGCTGCGACTTCTGCACCGCCTGCGG
>WBZU01000918.1_pt1 | contig 23727 bp, 21 predicted proteins | sample 5204311 | NCBI WGS metagenome assembly WBZU01 (sample SAMN12344359, study PRJNA552823) | activated sludge metagenome | biome: Activated sludge suspended growth; feature: Nitrification reactor; material: Wastewater; isolation source: activated sludge from nitrification reactor of wastewater... | reverse complement strand
AGGCGGAGCAGGGGCCCCGCGCTCGCGCGGGGATGCGACCCGAGACGAGCGCAGGGCCGGCGTACCCGAGCTCGCGAACTGCGCGAACCGTTCCTTGCCGGCCCCTCGCCGCCGAGCTCGGGTCGCGGCCTCCCTGTACGATTCGCGAAGCGCGAGACCGCCGCGTGTCGGCCGCCGCGACCACTCGCATTCATCGGCGTCGATCCCCGTCGGCATGGCCGACGGGGCCCCTCGCCGCCGAGCTCGGGTCGCTACTTGACCGCGCTCACGGTCTCCTTGACGACGCGCGGGGTCAGGAAGATCAGGAGCTCGGTCTTGTCGCTCGACCGGCCGGTCTGCTTGAACAGGTAGCCGAACAGCGGGATGTCGCCCAGGTAGGGCACCTTGTCGACGTCGTTGCGGATCGTCTCCTCGTAGATCCCGCCGATGACCGCCGTGTCGCCGTTGTTGACCATGATCTGCGTCACGACGTTCTTCGTGTCGATCGCCGGCACCTGGAAGCCCTGCCCGACCTGGACGTACGACCCGACCGAGTCCTTGCGGACCTCGACGGTCATGATGATCCGGTTGTCGGGCGTGATCTGCGGCGTCACGTCCAGGCGCAGCACCGCCTTCTTGAACTGGACGGTCGCCGGCGAGTTCGCCGTGGAGGGCGTCACGTACGGGATCTCGGTGCCCTGCTCGATCTGCGCCTTCTGGTTGTCGGCGGTGATCACGCGCGGGCTCGAGACGACCTTGCCGCGGTTCTCGGCCTCGAGCGCCGAGAGCTCCAGGTTGATCAGGTTGCCGCTGCCCAGGTTGATGAGCGTCATCGCGAGCTGGCCCGCGGCGTTGGCGATCGGCAGGTTGATGTTGAGCGCCTGGGGATCCGAGTAGCCCGGGTAGCCGTACGGCGCCACCGTCGGCGACGCGATCTCGAACGGGGTCGGCGTGCGCGTCTCGCGGACGATGCGGTCGCCCTCGGTGCGCACGGTCGGCTGCGTGTTGAGCGAGCCGGTCGACCCGACCGAGTAGCGGCCCTTGTTGAACGTGAACCCGGTCTGCTGCCCGAAGCGCACGCCCAGCTGCCGGCTGAACTTGTCGCTCGCGATCACGATGCGCGCCTCGATCAGCACCTGGCGGATCGGGATGTCCAGCTGGCGGTTCATCCTGCGCACTTCCTCGAGCCTCGCGGGCGTGTCCTGCACGAACAGAATGTTGGACCGCGGGTCGACGAACGCGACACCGCGCTTCGACAGGATCGAGCCCTGCCCGCCCGTCGTCGCCGTCTGGCCCGCCCCCAGCCCGAACTGCTGCTGGCGGTTCGTCGACAGCATGTTCGCGAAGTCCGACGCCTTCATGTAGTTGAGCTGGAACGACTCGACCTGCATCGGCTCGAGCTCGCTGATCTGCGCGGCCGACTCGAGCTGCTGCTTCTCGCGGATCGCGAGCTCCTCGCGCGGCGCGATGCGGACGACGTTCCCGCTCTTGCGCATGTCGAGGTCCTTCGACTGCAGGATGATGTCGAGCGCCTGGTCCCAGGGGATGTCCTTGAGCCGCAGCGTGAGCGAGCCCTGCACGGTGTCGCTCGTGATGATGTTGAGGCCGGTGAAGTCCGCGATCACCTGCAGCACCGACCGCACGTCGATGCTCTGGAAGTTGAACGAGACCTTCTCGCCCTTGTAGCCGCCGCGCGTGCCCTGCGTCAGGCGGTTCGGATCCTCCTGCACCGGCTTGATCTCGACGATGAACCGGTTGTCGGTCTGGTAGGCCGAGTGCTCCCACAGCCCCTTGGGCTCGATGATCATCCGCGTGTTCGGTCCCTGCGCGAAGGCCTCGACCGACACGACCGGCGTTCCGAAGTCCTGCACGTCCAGCCGGCGCTCCAGGTTGCGGGGGAGCGACGTCTTGATGAAGTCGACGATCAGCTGGCGGCCCTGCTGCCGGATGTCGATGCCGGTCGCCGCGTCGGACATGTCGACGACGATGCGACCCTCGCCGTTGCGGCCGCGCCGGAAGTCGACGTCGCGCAGCGCGTGCTGGACGTCGCCCGGCCGCGCTTCCGCGAAGCGCTGCACCACCTGCGCGGTCGCGTCGAGCTGATCGCTCTGGTCGATCAGCGTCACCAGCACCGCGTTGCCCTCGACGCTGGTTTCGTAGGTCTGCGGCCGGTTCAGGTTGAACACGACGCGGGTCCGGCCGCCGGCCTGGACCACGTTCATGCTGCGGAGCGCGGCGTCGTCGATCTGCCGCTGCGTGGCGCCCAGTCCGTTCGCCGTGTCGAGGAAGTCGAGCGCGATCCGCGGGGGATTCGCGATCGCGAAGCCGGCCGGCGCGTTCGCCGGCGGATTGCGCAGCGTGAACTTGACGATCGTGCGCCCGGACGTGCCCTTCGAGACGGCGACCTGGTCGAGGCTGTTCGCGCCCTGCGCCCATGCCTGCACGCTCGCGAGCGCCGCGATCGCGGCGAGTCCGACCACAACGCCGCGGACGGCGGCCGCCGCGGCGCTCCGGACCCGGTTGGCGAAGATTGCGCTCATCGTTTCACCCCCTGTGTCCTCGGGTCGGGCTGCTGGAGCTGCAGCGTCGACGTCCGCTCGGTCCAGTCGCCCGCGCTGTCCTGCACCAGTTCCTTCAGCTTGATCTCGGTGTCCGAGATGCCGGTGACGACGCCGAAGTTCTGCCCCATGAAGTTTCCGCTACGCACCTGGTAGATGTCCTTGTCGGGCGTGCGCACCAGCGCGTAGGCCGCCTTGCCCTTCGTGAGCGTGCCGACCATCGCGAGCGACTCGAGCGGATAGCTCTCGAGCGGCTCGCGCCGCCGCGCGAGGTCCGGCGCGAGCCGGCTGCTTCCTTTGGCGGGCTCGATCTTGCGGGGCTTGAACGGGTCGGGAAGGTCGAACGCGTTGTACGCGAACGGCTCGTACGGGCGAATCTGCGGCAGCGGCTCGAGCTTGCCCTGGGCGCCCTTGCCCTGGTCGCGCATCCAGTCGCGGAGATCCTGGTGGCTCTCGCCGCCGCAACCCGCGAGGAGCAGCGCGGCGACGACGATCGCGGCCCGACGCACGCTCATTTCTTCCTCGCCTTGTCCTTCGCCTGCTTCGCGAGCGCGCGCTGGCGGGCGATCTCGTCCTCGTCGAGGTAGCGGAAGGTCTTCGCCACCGCGTCCATCTTGAGCGTGCCCTTGTCGTTCGCGATCGAGACGTCGTTCAGCGTCACGATGCGCGGAAGCTGCGCGACGTCGCTCGCGAACGCGCCCATGTCGTGGTAGTTGCCGGTGATCCGGATCGCGATCGGCAGCTCGGCGTAGAAGTCCGCCATCTTCTCCTGCGCGGCGGGCTTGAACAGCTCGAACACGAGCCCGCGGCCGAGCCCCGCCTGGTTGATGTCAGTGAGGAGCGCGTCGATCTCGGAGCGGTTCGGCAGCTGCTTCACCAGCGCGCCGAACGACTGCTCGACCTCCGTGAGCTGCGCGCGATAGGCGTCGAAGTTGATCGCCTTGGCCTTCTTCTGCGCGTACTGCTCGCGCAGCGTCCCTTCCTCGGCCTGCGAGCGTCCCAGCGTCTCCCACTGGTCCTTCCAGTCGAAGAACGCGCCCGCGCCGATGATGACGACGAAGATCGCACCCAGGACGAGCACCTTCGGCAGCATCGGCCAGTTGCCGACGTCGTGCAGCGAAAGGCGGCGGAGGTCGTCGAGGTTCATGCCTTGGCTCCTCCGGCGGCCTTCGCGGGCGCGGGCGCCCCGGGCTTCGCCGCGGCCGGCGCGGCGCTCGCCGGCGCCCCGTTCGCCGGCGCCGCGCGCTTCACCTGGAAGTTCAGCGTGAACTCGTTCGCCTGCTGGGCCGGCGCGCCACGGGTCGCGCCCGGCAGCGACACGAGCTTGATCTCGACCAGCTCGGGCGCAGCGATCCAAGGCGAGGCCTCGATATTGCGCATCAGCGTCGAGACGCGGGCGTTCGACTGCGCGTAGCCCACCATCTGCACGCGCGTGCCGGTCTGCCTGACCGACTTGAGGTAGATGCCGTCGGGGAGCTGACGCACGATCTGGTCGAGCAGGTGGACCGCCTCGCTGCGGTTCCCCTGCAGGTTCTCGACGACCTGCTTGCGGGCGAGCACCTGCTGGATCTGGTCGCGGAGCTTGTCGATCTCCCTGATCTGCTCGTCGAGCTTCGCGATCTCGGTCTTGAGGAGCTTGTTGCGCGCGTTCTGGTCCTCGATCTTCGCGGCGAAGATCATGTGGACGAGCCCCACCACCGCGAGCGCGAGGATCGCGAGCAGCACGGCGAACGAGACGAACTGCCGCTGGCGGGCCCGCCGCTTCTGCTCGCGGTGCGGCAGCAGGTTGATGCGAACCGCGGCCATTACACGGCCTCCCCCAGGCTAGCGCGCTCCGCGCGCGTCGCGCCCCCCCTCCTGAAGGAGGGGGCGGGCCGCGCCCTCGGGGCGGCCCTTCGGGCGCGGCCCCGACCTGTCGCGGCGCCGGCCCCCTGGGGGGAGGCTCGCGAAGCGAGCTTCGGGGGGATCCCCCGCGCCCGCCGGGCCGGCCCAAGGGCGCGCAGCCCCCTGGGGGGGGGCGAGCGAAGCTCGCTACGGGGGGACGTCATTCGAAGCTCCGCATCGCGAGCCCGGCCGCGATGATCAGCATCGGCGCGTCCTGCGCGAGCTGGCGCGGGCGGATCCGGTCGGACACCTGCATCGACGCGAACGGATTGGCGATCACGGTCGCCACCCCGGCCCGCTTCGCGACCAGCTCGTCCAGACCCGGCAGCAGCGCGCAGCCGCCGGCGAGCACGATCTGGTCGACCTGGTTGTACGCGGTCGACGTGAAGAAGAACTGCAGCGCGCGCGTGATCTCGAGCGCGAGCGTCTCCAGGAACGGCTGGAGCACGTCGGCGTCGTAGTTCTCGGGCAGGCCCTGGTTCTTCTTGGCCGACTCGGCCTCCTCGGGCGACAGGTTGAACGCCCGCTGGATGTCGTGCGTGAGCTGGTTGCCGCCGAACGCCTGGTCGCGCGAGAACAGGAACTGCCCGTTGCGCAGCACGTAGAAGTGCGTGATGTGCGCGCCGATGTCGACGAACGCGATGTTCTGGTCGCGTCCGTTGGCCGGGAGCGAGGGCGTGAGGAGCCGGAACGCCTCCTGCGTCGCGTAGGACTCGACGTCCATCACGCGCGGCTTGAGCCCCGCGGCCTCCGCGATCGCGACGCGGTCCTCGACCTTCTCCTTGCGCGAGGCGGCGATCAGGATCTCGACCTCGTCCGGATTGTTGGGTGCCGGACCCAGGATCTGGAAATCGAGGTTCACCTCGTCGAGCGCGAACGGGATGTACTGGTTCGCCTCCGCCTCGACGGTGAGCTCGAGCTCCTCCTCCTTCTGCCCGGACGGGACGATGATCTTCTTGGTGATCACCATCGCCGCGGGGAGCGCCAGCGAGACGTTCCGGTTGCGGCTGCCGAGCCGCTTCCAGGCGCGCTTGAGCGCATCGCTGACTTGGTCCAGATTAGCGATGTTGCCGTCCTGGACCGTGTCCTTGGGCAGCGGCTCGATCGTGTACCGTTCGAGCCGGTAGGCGCCCTTGCCGGCCTCCGCGAGCTCGACGAGCTTGATCGACGTCGACGCGACGTCGACGCCGATCAGCGTCGGGGCCTTCGTCTTGAAGACCTCCAGCACACCGGAGAATTTTTCGGCAAGCATGTCCCTGTCGCCGTCAATGCTGACAACTTACATTAAACTCTGGCAGCAACCCACAACGATGTCAAACCTTTTGCCTCCCGGTCGCATGCGTTGTTGCATGCTTGCCCACAATCCGGGGGCAGACCCGTCAGGTAGAGCAAGTTTTATTCCCCCGTGCTAAAGCGCTGGCTCCTCTACGTCGGCTCCGTCGCGCTGGGCCTCGCCGTGGTCGGCGGGCTGCTGGGCGCCTTCGTGCTGGCCTTGCTTTATCCGACGCTGCCCTCGCTGGAGACCCTGACCGATTACCAGCCCAAAGTGCCGCTCCGGATCGTCTCCGCCGAAGGCGACCTCCTCGGGGAATTCGGCGAGGAGCGCCGGGCGGTCGTCCGGATCCGCGAGGTCCCCGACCTGATGAAGCACGCGATCCTGGCGGCGGAGGACGAGCGGTTCTACCAGCACGGTGGCGTCGACTACGTCTCGGTGCTCCGCGCCGCCCTGACCAACGTCGTCTCGGGCACCCAGCAGGGCGCCGGCACGATCACGATGCAGGTCGCCCGCAACTTCTTCCTGACCCGGGAAAAGACGCTGACCCGGAAGCTCCGGGAGGTGCTGCTCGCCTGGAAGATCGAGGCCAACCTGACCAAGGACGAGATCCTCGAGCTCTACGTCAACCAGATCTTCCTGGGCCAGCGGGCCTACGGCTTCGCGGCGGCGGCGCAGATCTACTTCGGCAAGCCCCTGAAGGACCTGACCCCCGCCGAGGCCGCCATGCTCGCCGGCCTCCCGAAGGCGCCGTCCGCGTTCAACCCGGTCACCAATCCCAAGCGCGCGAAGATCCGGCAGGAATACGTGCTCCGCCGCATGCACGACCTCCGCTACCTCTCGGACGCCGACTACGAAAAAGCACGAACCGCGCCACTCGCGATCCGGCAGGGCGTGCGCGAGTCGGTGCCGGTCAAGGCCGCGTTCATCGCCGAGATGGCCCGGCAGGTGGTCTTCGAGGCGTACGGCGAGGAGGCCTACACGAAGGGGATCACGGTCTGGACGACGATCCGGTCGGTCGACCAGGACGCCGCGTACGCCGCCGTCCGGCGCGGCGTCCTCGACTACGACCGCCGGCACGGTTATCGCGGACCGGAGGCCTACGTAAGCCTGCCCGACAACCCGGCCGAGGCCGAGGCCGCGCTCGACCGCGCCTTCCAGGAATCGCCGGACAGCGACAACCTGACGGCGGCCGTCGTCACGGGGGCGACCGCGACCGAGGTCCGGGCGGTCGCGTCGAACGGCGATGCGGTCGTCGTCGAGGGGGACGGGCTCAAGTTCGCCGCCCGGAACCTGACCGACAAGGCCGCGGCCAGCCAGCGGATCCGCCGCGGGGCGGTGATCCGGCTCACGAAGGACGACAAGGGGCGCTGGGCGATCGCCCAGCTCCCGCAGGCCGAGGCCGCGTTCCTCGCGCTGCGCCCCGCCGACGGCGCGATCCAGGCGCTCGTGGGCGGCTTCGACTTCGAGCGCAACAAGTTCAACCACGTCACGCAGGCGCAACGGCAGCCGGGGTCGGCGTTCAAGCCGTTCATCTACTCGGCCGCGCTCGAGAAGGGGTTCACGCCCGCGACCGTCGTCAACGACGCGCCGTTCTTCGTTCCCGCCGAGAAGACCGGCGCCGAGGACTGGGAGCCCAAGAACTACGACGGCAAGTTCGAGGGGCCGATGCGGCTGCGCACCGCGCTCGCCAAGTCGAAGAACCTCGTCACGGTCCGCGTTCTGCAGGCGATCGGGCCGCAGTACGCGCAGGACTACATCGCGCGGTTCGGCTTCGACCCGAAGCTGCACCCCGCCTACCTGACGATGGGCCTGGGCGCCGGGTCCGCGACGCCGGTGCAGATGGGGGGCGCCTACTCGGTGTTCGCGAACGGCGGCTACCGGATCACGCCGTACCTGATCGCGAAGATCACCGACGTGAAGGGCAACGTGCTGTCGCAGGCGGAGCCGGCCGTCGCCGGCGATGCGGCCGAGCGCGCGATCGACCCGCGCAACGCCTTCGTGATGACGACGATGCTGAAGGACGTCGTCGCGTACGGCACCGCGACGCGCGCGCAATCGCTCGGCCGCAAGGACATCGCCGGCAAGACCGGCACGACCAACGAGAACGTCGACGCGTGGTTCTGCGGCTACACGCCCGCGATCGTCGGCATCGCGTGGATCGGCTACGACCAGCCGCGAACGCTCGGCACGAACGAGACCGGCGCGGTGGCCGCGCTGCCGATCTGGATCGCGTTCATGCAGCGCGCGCTGAAGGGCGTGCCCGAGCAGCAGCCGGAGGTGCCCTCCGGCGTCGTCCAGGTCCGGATCAACGAGGCGACCGGCCTGCGCGACGACTCGAGCGCGGTGACCGACTGGTTCTTCGCCGAATCGGTCCCGCGCGGGCGCGAGGAAACGCTCACCCCGTCCACCGGCGGCCGCTCGGCGCAGGACGTGCGCAACCAGCTGTTCTGATGTCCCGCCACCGCCGCCCGTCCGCCTCGCACGAGGCGCTCCGCGCCGAGCGCCGGCACGGCTTCGGCCCCGAGGGGCACGACCGGGCCCGCCTCGCCCAGGCCGCCGCGCGGCTCATCGCCGAGCACGGGATGACCGACTGGTCGGCGGCGAAGCGCAAGGCCGCCCGCGAGCTCGGCCTCCCGGACCGCGCCGCGCTGCCCGGCGACGACGAGATCCAGGACGCGCTCGCCGAGCACCACGCGCTCTTCGGCGGCGAGCGCCATCGCGCGATGCTGCGCGAGCGGCGCGCCGAAGCGGTCGGCTGGCTGCGCGACCTCGCGGACTTCGACGCGCGGCTCGTCGGCGCGGTCGCCGAAGGCTGGGCCTCCGAGCACAGCGACATCCGGATCGAGCTCTGCGCCGACGACTCGAAGGCGGTCGAGCTCGCGCTCCTCAACGCGGGGGTCGCCTACCGCGCGATGCCCTCGGGCGCGGGCGACGCGGACGAGCTCTACGTGGATACGCGGCGCGGGGGCGTGCGGCTGTCGGTGCGCACGCCCTACGCGATGCGCGCCCGGCCGCGACGCGGGGCGCTGCGACTGGACGCGGCGGCGGTCGAGGCGCTGCTGGCGGGGTCAGAGCCGTAATTCTTCGCGGCCCGGCTCCCGGGCAATTCGCCCGAGCCCAACAATGACGGCTCCGACTCCTCGAGACCCGCGCCGGCAACGTCTGCCCCGGGAGTCAGGTGCGCGCGCGGCCGGTTCGGGCCGGGCCCGAACCCGACCCCGGATCGGGGGCCGGCGCCGCGGGCCCGCGCTACGCGCCGGCGCGCGGTGCCGGCCCGGAGGACAACCAGCGCGCGGCGTCGAGCGCGAAGTAGGTGAGGATCGCGTCGGCGCCCGCGCGCTTCATGCCGACCAGCACCTCGAGCACGCACGCGCGCTCGTCGAGCCAGCCCATCTGCGCGGCGGCCTTGAGCATCGCGTACTCGCCCGACACCTGGTAGACGGCGGTCGGCATGCGAAACGCGTCCTTCACGCGCCGGACGATGTCGAGGTAGGGAAGCCCCGGCTTCACCATCACCATGTCCGCGCCCTCGGCGACGTCGAGCGCGACCTCGCGCAGCGCCTCGTCCGCGTTGGCCGGGTCCATCTGGTAGGTGCGCTTGTCGCCGCCCTTCAGGCTGGCGGCCGAGCCGACCGCGTCGCGGAACGGGCCGTAGAACGACGACGCGTACTTCGCCGAGTAGGCGAGGATGCGCGTGCGCTGGAACCCGTCGGCGTCGAGCGCGCGCCGCAGCGCGCCGATGCGCCCGTCCATCATGTCGGAGGGCGCGACCATGTCGACGCCGGCGGCCGCGTGGTTCCTCGCCTGCCTGACGAGCGCCTCGACCGTCTCGTCGTTCAGCACGTAGCCCGACGCGTCGATCAGGCCGTCCTGCCCGTGGCTCGTGTACGGGTCGAGCGCGACGTCGGTGATCACGCCGAGCCCGGGAAAGCGCGCCTTGAGCGCGCGCACCGTGCGCGGAACGAGGTCGTCGGGCCGCCACGCCTGCGCGGCGTCGTCGGACTTGAGCTCGGCGGGGATCACCGGGAACAGCGCCATCGCCGGCACGCCGAGCTCGAGGCACGCCTCGGCGTCGCGGCACAGCCGGTCGAACGACTTGCGCGAGACGCCCGGCAGCGACGCCACCGGCTCCTCCCGGCCCGACCCGTCCAGCACGAACACGGGCAGGATCAGGTCGTCGGGCGTGAGCGTCGTCTCGCGCACGAGCCGGCGCGAGAAGGCGTCGCGGCGCATGCGGCGCGGCCGTGCGTCGGGGAAGCGGGCGGAATAGCGGTGGGTCATGTCGGGAGACCGGGGGTCGCGGAGGCGCGCTGACGGCGGATGGTAGCGCGAAGGCGGTCCGCGCCGGACGACGCCCGGATCAGCCGCCGCCGGCGAGCCACTTCTGCTGCTTCGCGACGCCGAGCATCCCGTCGAACCCGGTCGCGCCCTGCGCGGCGGCGATCGCGCGGAGCCGCAGCAGCAGCTCGGCCGTCGCGAGCGCGTCGCCCGGCGCGCTGTGCCGCGCCGTGTTCTCGATCCCGAACAGCGTCATCCAGTCGTCGAGGCTGCGGCCGCCGCGCGCGTAGCTGTCGGGCCGCAGCGCTCCGGCGAGGTAGGCGAGGTCGAGCCAGGGGCGCTCGTCGAACGGCACGTCCGCCGCCGCGCAGGCTCGCCGCAGCACCTTCCGGTCGAAGTCCGCGTGGAACCCGACGCAGCGGGCGAGCGCCAGGTACTCGTGGAACGACGCCAGCGCCTCGGGCGCCGGCACGCCGGCCGCCTGCGCCTCGTAGCCGATTCCGTGCACGGCGACGTTCGACGCGTCGCCCGCCGGCCGGTTGCGCAGCACGACCTCGAAGCTGTCGTCGGGCAGGATGCCCGAGGCGTCGACCGCGACCGCGCCGATCGAGAGCAGGTCGTCGCGCTCCGGATCGAGCCCCGAGGTCTCGGTGTCGATCACGACGACGCGCCCGTCCGGGGCGCCGCCGGACGCCTCCTTGCCGAACCACCGGGCGAGGAGCCCCTTCATCCGGGGTAGTCGACTTCGAGCCGCTGCTGGACCAGCCGCACCTGCCGCAGCGCCTCCTTGAGGATCCGCCGGTCGAGCGCCGACAGGTCGGCGAGCGGCACGACGTTCGCCGCGCCGCCCGCGACGATGTCGCCCGATGCGCGCCGGTGCTGCGTGCGCAGGCGCAGGAACTGCACGTACTCGAACGCGTCGATCCAGCTGCGGATCTCGTCGGCGGGCACGCCCTTCCGCGCGCCCGCGGCCTCGAGGCGGTCGACCGTGTTCGTGGCGGTGACGCCGGTCGCGAGCGCGAAGATGCGCGCGGCGTCGACGAACGGCACGCTGCCGCTCATCTTGAGGTCGATGCCCTCGACGCCCGCGGCGTCCGACTGGCCGGAGAGCTCGCCGAACCAGTTGAGCGGCGGCCGGTTGGCGAGCGCGTTGTCGCTCATCTGCTTCAGGAACCGCGGGTTGGCCGCCGCGTGCGCCGCGATGTCGTCGCGGAGCCTGACGGCGAGGCCTTCCTCGCCCCACAGCGAGCGGAAGTCGAAGAAGATCGCGCTCGCGAGCAGGCTCTGCGGATCGCCGCGGTCGATCCACTGCCAGAACGCCGCGCGCCACTCGTCGAGCGACAGGCACCAGCGCGGGTTCATCGCCATCACGCCGCCCTTGCAGAGCGGATAGCCGCAGGCGTCGAGCGCCTCGTTCACCTCGCGCGCGAACGGCTGCAGCCGCGCGCGGATCGCGTCGGGCGACGCCGACTCGTCGTTCGCGACGAAGACGAGCCCGTTGTCCTGGTCGGTCGCGATGGTCTGCTCGCTGCGCCCCTCGGAACCCATGCCGAGCCAGCAGAGCGCGAGGCCGGAGAGGTCGTGCTTCGGCGCGACGAGGTCGAGGATGCGCGCGGCGAGCTGGTCGTTGAGGCTCGCGATCATGCGCGTGAGCTGCCCGCTCGCGACGCCCTGCGCGACGAGCGCGTGCGAGAGCGAGCGCACGTCGGCCGCGCTCTGCACGAGCGAGGGCAGGTCGCCCGCGCGCCGGATCGCGCTCGACAGCTCGCGGACCGACAGCCGCTGGAGCCCGAACAGGTCGCGCTCCGACACGACGCCCGCGACCTGGCCGCCCGCGCCGGTGACGACGACGTGGCGGATGCCGTGCTTCGCCATCAGCAGGGCCGCGTCGCCCGCGGTCGCTTCGCCGGGCAGCGTGAGCGCGGGCGCGCTCATCACGCCGGAGATCGGGGCCGAGAGCGCCACGCCGGGCAGCACGATGCGGCCGATCACGTCCTGCCGCGTGAAGATGCCGAGCGGCTTCGCGCCGCCGTCGACGACCGGCAGCGAGCCGATGCGCCGCGCCTCCATCGTCTTCAGCGCGTCCCCGATCGGCGTCTCCGGCGCGACCGTCGCGGGCGCGTTGCGCGTGATCGACCGCAACGGCGTCGCGAGCCCGCGCTGCTCGGTGACCGCGGCCGCGTACTCGGCCTGCACGTTCGCGCGCGACAGGTCGAGCAGGTACACGAGGCGCCGCGTGCAGAAATCCTGGAAGGCCGGCGACCCGGTGGCCAGCTGGTCGAACACCGAGGCCGGGAACACGAGGCAGAAGACGTCGCCCCCCGCGCGATAGTGACTGGTCACTCCGCGGTTCGCGAGCAACGCCCCCAGCGGAAACATCTCGCCCGCGACCAGTTCCCACGCCGGGCGCAGCGTGCCATCGGGCCCCGGCCGCTCGCCGCGCACGACGCCCTGCTTGATCACGTGGCACTGCGCGGGGCGCCCCTCGGAAGGCGCGAGGATCGTCTCCCCGGGCGCGAAGTAGCGGAGCTTCGACGCGCGCACGATGCGCTCGAGGTCGCCCGTCGACATTCCCGAGAACGGCGCGTGGGGAACGAGCGCCTGCCTCAATCCCGAAACGACCGTCGGGGCCGGCGACAGCTTGGGCATCGACCACTCTCCTGTCAGGGTCTGTCGGCGCTGCCGGGACACTCGCGTCCCGGCAGCGCCAACCTCCCACGGGTTTTCCCCGGATCGATTATCCCGGCCGCGAATTCGCGGAACTCTGACCGGGGTCAACGGTCACAGAAAGCAGACGGAGACGTCTCCCGCTTCCCTCCCTGAGCGGGTGCTCGCCGCGGACGGCAAGCCGCAGCGGGCGTTCCAAGGCCCCGCGTCACTCCCCTTGATCGCGGGGCCTTTTCTTTTCCGCGCTCGGCGCGCTACGCGGCGAGCCACCCGGCGAGGATCGCGTCGGCCTCGAGGAGGCCCGTCCTCGCCGTCGCCGAGAACGGAATCACCGCGACGTTGGACGCCTGCCCGGGATAGCGCTCGGCGAGCTGCGCGCGTATCGCCGCCGACGCGCGCGCCGCTTCGTTGCGCGAGAGCTTGTCCGACTTGGTCGCGAGCACCATCACGGGACGTCCCGACGGCAGGAACCCGTCGAGCAGCGCGAAGTCGAGCGGCTTCAGACCGTGTCTCGCGTCGACGACGAGCGAGAGCGCGACGAGCGAGGGCCGCGTCGCGACGTAGGTCGCGAGGACATCCTGCCAGGCGCGCTTGACCGCCTTCGGCACGGCCGCGTAGCCGTAGCCCGGCAGGTCCGCGACGATCGCCCCGCCAGGCAAACCGAACAGCACGATCTGCTGCGTGCGGCCCGGCGTCCGGCTCGCGTAGGCGAGCCGGTGGCGGCCGGCCAGCGCGTTGATCGCGCTGGACTTTCCCGCATTGGAACGCCCGGCGAACGCCACCTCGGGAGGGCCCGGCGGAGGCAGCTGTTCGAGCGCGGCGGCGGCGATCAGGAACTGCGCGCCGCGGAGCGCCCGCGGCTCGGCGCCGACGGGTTGGTCCTTCTCGGCTACAATGTCGCGCTTGTTCAAGCCCCTGTTCCCGCACAACCCGGCCCGCGTCCTCCCGGACCGCGCGCCGACGTCAAGCCCGATGAGGAGTCCGGAAATGAAACGCACGCTGCTCCTGGCCGCCGCACTCGGTCTGCCGGCGCTCGCGCTCGCACAGGCGCCCGCCCAGCCCGACCCCGCGAAGGCGCGAGACATCGTCAACCAGGTCTGCGCGGCGTGTCACGGGGCGGACGGGTCGAGCCCGACGGCCGCGAATCCTTCGCTCGCAGGCATGCCGGCCGACTATATCACCACGCAGCTCGCCCACTTCAAGGCGGGCATCCGGCAGAACGCGATCATGCAGGGCATGAGCGCGACGCTGAGCGACGCCGACATGGTCGCCGTCGGCGCGTACTTCGCCGGCCAGACGCCCAAGCCGCAGCAGGCGAAGGACGCGGCGCTCGCCCGCGAAGGCCAGCGCCTCTGGCGCGCGGGGGACCCGGCGAACGGCGTCCCCGCGTGCAGCGCGTGCCACGGCCCCACGGGCACCGGGCTTCCGAAGAACTACCCGCGCCTCTCCGGCCAGTGGTCGGACTACACGCTCGCGCAACTGAAGGCGTTCAAGGCCGGCGAGCGCGGCATGGACCAGGGCGGCAAGGACATCAACGGCCGGGTCATGGCCGGCGTCGTCCGCGGCCTGAGCGACGGGCAGATGAAGGCGCTCGCGGATTACGCCCAGGGCCTGCGCTAGCGGGCGACGCCCGGACACGGCGCGGTCGGGCGGCCGGGGCGACCCCGCCGCCCGATGCGTTTCCGCCTCCGGCCGGACCGCACGACCGATGGATGCGCGCATCGCCTCGATCGTCGTCTATCCGCTGAAGGGCGCGGCCGGGATTCCCGTCGACGCGGCCGAGGTCCGCGTCACCGGCCTTTCGACCGGCGGAATCGGCGACCGCGAGTGGATGGCGGTCGACCGCGACGGCCGCTTCGTGTCCCAGCGCGAGCTCCCGCGGCTCGCGCTCGTGCGCCCCTCGATCGACGGCGGGCGCGTCGTGCTGCGCGCGCCGGGTCTCGCGCCGATGGCGCTGCCGGCGCAAGGCGGCGCGCTCCGCGACGTCGTCGTGTGGAAATCGCAGGTGCGCGGCTTCGACGCCGGCGACGACGCCGCGGCCTGGCTCGCGTCGGCGGTCGCGCGCGACGTGCGGATCGTGCGCTTCGACCCGTCGCTGCCGCGCTACAGCAACCGCGAGTACGCGGGCGACTCGGGCGCGCAGGTGCGCTACGCCGACGGCTATCCGCTGCTCGTGATCGGGCAGGCCTCGCTCGACGAGCTGAACGCGCGGCTCGCCGCGCGCGGTGGCGCGCCGGTCGAGATGAACCGGTTCCGGCCCAATCTCGTGCTCGAGGGCATGGAGCCGCACGACGAGGACCGGCTCGCGTCGATCGAGGCCGGCGGCGTCGTGCTGAAGCCGGTCAAGCCGTGCACGCGCTGCACGGTGACGACGGTCGACCAGGCGAGCGCCGCGACCGGCGCGGAACCGCTCGCGACGCTCTCGACCTACCGCCGCGACGACCGCTACGCGGGGATCACGTTCGGCATGAACGCGATCGTCGCCGCCGGCGCGGGCCGCACGCTCGCGGCCGGGTCGACCGCGCGCTGCGAGCTCGACTTCTGACCCGCGCGGGGCCGCCGGGGCCCCGGCCATCGTCCCGTCAGCTGCCCTCCGGCGAGCACATCACCGGGTAGAGCGGACCCGGGCCGTAGCCCTCGGGGATCCACCCCGGCGTCACCGAGAGCTCCTGCGCGACCGTCACCTCGGTCGTGTAGCGGTGATTGATCTCGAAGACGTTCAGGAACCGGTAGATCGGCTTCGTGCCCGCCGGGCAGGCGCCCGTCACGGCGTCCGGCAGCGCGACGTAGTAGATCGCCGGGCTCTCGTAGACCCAGTCGGTCGCGTGGTCGACCGCGACGCGCGCGCACTCGGCCGGATCGGCCGAGAAGAAGTGCGAGTCGCCGAACTCCGGCTTCCGGTAGAAGCGGCACACCGGATTGCGGCCGGGGCCGGGCGTGTCGTAGGCGAGGAAGCGGAAGCCGGTGCGCTCCCAGCCGACGATGACGCCCGAGTCGAGGCCGGCGATCTCGGCGGGGTCGATCGTCATGAAGTAGTGGTTGAGGCTGGCGTGGTAGAACTCGACCGAGACGACGAGCCCCGGCACCTGGCTGGTCGGGGTCAGGTACTGGCGCACGAGCGGCAACATCACGCCGAACTGCGAGTAGTAGTCGGAGCCGCTCAGGTTGCTGCAGAGCGCGTCGCCGCCGAGCAGGCCGCCGCGCAGGGCATAGCTCGCGCCGTTGAACGTGACGAGCCCGCCGCCGCTCGAGCCGGCTTCGGTGGTGCCGTCGGTGTAGACGACGCGCGTGAACGTTCCGGGGCCGCCGGCCGGGCCGGCGAAGTCGACCGGCTCGTTGCCGTAGGTCGCGCCCTGGCTCCACTTCTTGAGGTCGCCGCTCGGGTGGTGGAAGATCTCGACGTTGACGCCGCTTCCGAGCGTCGCCGCGTCCCAGCCGCTGTAGAAGACGCCCGCGGGCGGCATCGTGTCGAGGCGCAGCAGCGCCCAGTCCCAGTCCTGGCTGCGCCCCAGGAGCATCGCGCCGCCGGCCTGCACCTGGTAGGCGCCGGGCGTCGTCGGACTGCCGCACGCGGTCGCGTCGAAGAACCACCAGACGTTCAGCGTGAACGCCTCGTAGGCGGTCTCGAAGCAGTGGTTGGCGCCGAACAGGTACGGCGTGAACGAGGTCGCGGTGTCGTTGATCATCGTGCCGGTGCAGCGCGCGGTCGCTCCCGAGGGCACGGTGAACACGAGCTTGCCGGTCGCCGCCGCCTGGTGGATCAGCGCGTCGTCCTGCGGCTGCACGCACTTGACGTTGATGTTGCACGAGCCCGAACGGCCGATGTCCTGCAAGAGCTTGAGCTCGTCGCCGGCCGCGGCCGTCGGGCTGGCCACGAGGTGCGAAACGCGCGCGATCTCGAGCGTCGCGCCCGCGAGCGGCGCGCCCGCCTTCGCCTCGACCTCGATCGCGGCGCGCGCCCCCTCGATCACCGGCGACCAGTACTCGCCGAAGCGCGCGGTCGCCTGCGCGATCGTCTCCGCGGACACCGAGTCCATCGCGCGGGTCGCCGCGGCGGACGCGAAGCGCACGGCGAGCCCGGGGGCCGACTGCGCGAGCCGGATCGCGACGCGCACGCTCGCCGCGCCCGCCGACCCGACCTCGATGCGCGCGACGCGGTCGCCGCCGTCGAGCGTCGTCCACGCGAGCTTCGAGAGGTCGACGCGCCGGTCGGCGGCCGCGACGTCGCGGCCGAAGCCGATGAACTGCGGCCGGCCGGGGGCCGCGCGCGCGCTGCCGCCGTTGCGGTTGAGCTCGACGAGCTTCGCGCGCACATCGGCGGCGCTCGGGGCCGCGAGCTCGACGCGGCGGGACGCCGCGGTGCTCTCGACGCGCATCGGAACGGCCACGACCGCCTTCTGCGCCGTGACCGGCCGGTACTGCGCGCCCGGCGCGCGCGTGACCGGCTCCGCCGCCTGGCCGGCGACCGCGAGCAGCGCCGCGACCGCGGTCAACAGGATTCGCATCATCATCGACTTGCCTCCAGGGAAATGCCCGATCCGGCGCCGTGCGCCGCGTCGAACCCTGCTAACGCGCCGGCCCGCTCATCCGCCGACAGGCTCCGGGCCGGACGCGAGGCATTCGGCGAGCGACGCGCGCCAGTCGGGCAGCGCGAAGCCGAAGGTCCGCTCGAACTTCGCGGTGCCGAGCACGCCGTACGCGGGACGCCGCGCAGGCGTCGGGTAGTCGGACGTCGGGATCGGCACCACCCGTACCGACGGGACGTCCGCCAGGATCGTGCGGGCGAAACCGTACCACGTCGTCGAGCCGGTCGCACTCATGTGGTAGAGCCCGCTGCGCTCGGCGAGCCACGGCAAGCCGCGCGCGGCGACGCGGGCGGTCGAGCGCGCGAGCTCGCGGCACCAGTTGGGCACGCCGGCCTGGTCGTCGACGACACGGATCTCGGGCCGTTCGCGCGCGAGCCGCTCTATCGTGACGAGGAAGTTCTTCCCGCGCCGGCCGTAGACCCAGCTCGTGCGGAACACGAGCGCGTGCGCGCCGCTCGCTTCGATCGCGCGCTCGCCCTCGAGCTTCGACCGGCCGTAGGACGAGAGCGGACGCGCCGGCGCGTCCTCGTCGTACGGCGCCCTCGCCGCGCCGTCGAACACGTAGTCGGTCGAGTAGTGGACGAGCACCGCGCCGAGGCGCTTCGCCTCCTCGGCGAGCACGCCCGGCGCGACGCCGTTGACCGCGTGCGCGAGCCCGGCCTCCTGCTCGGCCAGGTCGACCGCCGTGTAGGCGCCCGCGTTGACGATCAGCGAGGGCTTCGCGCCACGCACGGTCGCGGCGATCGCGGACGCGTCGGCGAGGTCGAGCTGCGTCCGGTCGAGGCCGACGACCTCGCCCAGCGGCGCGAGCGCGCGTACGAGCTCGCAGCCGAGCTGGCCGGCCGCGCCGGTCAGAAGGATCGTCGCCATCCGGGTCAGTCGCAGATCTCGGCGCTCGCGAGCGGCGAGCCCGCCGCGTCCTTCGCCGCGAGCACCGGCGCGCCCGCGAGCGGCCACGCGATGGCGAGCGCCGGATCGTTCCACAGCAGCGTGCGCTCGTGCTCGGCGTGCCAGTAGTCGGTCGTCTTGTAGAGGAAGTCCGCCGACGCGGAGGTCACGCAGAACCCGTGCGCGAACCCGGGCGGCACCCACAGCATCCGCTTGTTCTCGGCCGACAGCGTGACCGCGACGTGGCGGCCGAACGTGGGCGACCCGCGGCGCAGGTCGACCGCGACGTCGAACACCTCGCCCGCGACGACGCGCACGAGCTTGCCCTGCGGATGGCGGATCTGGTAGTGGAGCCCGCGCAGCACGCCGCGCGCCGAGCGCGAGTGGTTGTCCTGAACGAAGTCGACGTCGAGGCCGGCCTGCGCCAGCGCGCGCCGGTTCCAGCTCTCGAAGAAGAAGCCGCGGTCGTCGCCGAACACGCGCGGCTCGACGACGAGCACGTCCGGGATCGCGGTCGGCGTGACGCGCATCGGCGGCGGGATCAGCGCAGCGACGGTTCGCGCAGCAGCGCGAGCAGGTAGCGGCCGTAGCTGTTCTTCGCGAGCGCCGCACCGAGCTCCTCGAGTCGCGCGTCGTCGATCCAGCCCAGGCGCCACGCGATCTCCTCGGGGCACGCGATCTTGAGCCCCTGCCGGCGCTCGATCGTCTCGATGTACTGCGAGGCCTCGAGCAGCGACTCGTGCGTCCCGGTGTCGAGCCACGCCATGCCGCGACCCATCACTTCGCAGGCGAGCTCGCCCCACTCGAGATAGCGGCGGTTGACGTCGGTGATCTCGAGCTCGCCGCGCGCCGAGGGCTCGAGGTCGCGCGCGACGTCGAGCACCCGGTTGTCGTAGAAGTAGAGGCCGGTCACCGCGTAGCGCGACTTCGGGACTTTCGGCTTCTCCTCGAGGCTCACGACGCGGCCCGCGGCGTCGAACTCGGCGACGCCGTAGCGCTCGGGGTCGGCGACCGGATAGGCGAACACCGTCGCGCCGTGCGCCTGCGCCGTCGCGCGCTCGAGCTGCACGTGCAGGTCGTGGCCGTAGAAGATGTTGTCGCCGAGCACGAGCGTCGAGGTGTCGCGGCCGACGAAGTCGCGGCCGATCACGAACGCCTGCGCGAGCCCGTCCGGCGAGGGCTGCACCGCGTACGAAAGCGAGAGCCCCCAGCGCGAGCCGTCGCCCAGGAGCTGCGCGAAGCGCGGCGTGTCCTCGGGCGTCGAGATGAGCAGGATGTCCCGGATGCCGGCGAGCATCAGCGTCGACAGCGGGTAGTAGATCATCGGCTTGTCGTAGACCGGCAGCAGCTGCTTGCTGACGACCTGCGTCACCGGGTAGAGCCGCGTGCCGGACCCGCCGGCCAGGATGATGCCCTTGCGCGCCATCGCGTCGTTCCTTTCAGCCCGGCGCGGCGGTCTCGTACTGCAGCGAGATCCACGACTGGTACTCGCGGGTCTGGATCGCCGCGAGCCACGCGCCGTTGTCGAGGTACCAGCGCACGGTCTTCGCGAGCCCGGTCGCGAAGGTCTCCGACGGGCGCCAGCCGAGCTCGCGCTCGATCTTGCGCGCGTCGATCGCGTAGCGGCGGTCGTGGCCCGGGCGGTCCTTGACGAACGCGATCAGCGCCGCGTAGTCGCGGCCCGGCCGCTCGCGCGCGAGGACCGCGCACAGCTCGCGCACGACGTCGAGGTTCTTCATCTCCGCGTTGCCGCCGACGTTGTAGGTCTCGCCGGGACGCCCGCGCTCGAGCACGGCGCGGATCGCCGAGCAGTGGTCGGACACGTAGAGCCAGTCGCGCACCTGCTGGCCGTCGCCGTAGACGGGCAGCGGCTTGCCGGCGAGCGCGTTCGCGATCATCAGCGGAACGAGCTTCTCGGGGAACTGCCGCGGGCCGTAGTTGTTCGAGCAGTTGGTGGTGAGCGTCGGCAGCCCGTAGGTGTGGTGGCAGGCGCGCACGAAATGGTCGGACGCGGCCTTCGACGCCGAGTACGGACTGTTCGGCGCGTAGGCGGTCGTCTCGGAGAACGGCGGATCGTCCGGACCGAGCGTGCCGTAGACCTCGTCGGTCGACACCTGCAGGAACCGGAACGCGCCGCGCTCGCCCTCCGGAAGCGACGACCAGTGGGCGCGCACCGCCTCCAGCAGCTCGAAGGTGCCCAGCACGTTGGTCTTCACGAACGCGTCGGGCCCGTGGATCGAGCGGTCGACGTGCGTCTCGGCCGCGAAGTTCACGATCGCGCGCGGGCGGTGGCGCGCGAGCAGGTCGGCGACGAACGCGCGGTCGCCGATGTCGCCGCGCACGAACGCGTGGCGCGCGTCGCCGCGGATCGGCGCGAGGTTGCCGAGGTTCCCCGAGTAGGTGAGCTTGTCGAGGTTGACCACCGGCTCGCCGGTCGCGGCGAGCCAGTCGAGCGTGAAGTTCGCGCCGATGAAGCCGGCGCCGCCGGTGACGAGGATCATGGGTCGGGACGCTCGTCCGCGCGAGAGGCGCGGCAGTCGCTCGAGGCTACGGGAAGGGTCGCAATTCTACCATCGCCCCTCCCCGCCTCCGCCGGGCGGAGGGTCAGGCCCGGTGGTAGTCGCGGTACCAGGCGACGAAGCGCGCGAGCCCCTCGGCGAGCGGCGTGCGCGGGGCGAAGCCGGTGAGCGCGCGCAAGCGCTCGATCGACGCGTAGGTCGCCGGCACGTCGCCCGGCTGCATCGGCTGCAGGTCGCGCTTCGCCGTCCGCCCGAGCAGCCGCTCGAGCGTCGCGATGAACGCCTCGAGCTCGACCGCCTCGTGGTTGCCGATGTTGTAGATCGCGTACGGCGCGCCGGTCGCCGGGTGCGCCGCGGGCGGCCGGTCGAGCACGCGCACGACGCCCTCGACGATGTCGTCGACGTAGGTGAAGTCGCGGCGCATGCGCCCGTGGTTGAACACCTTGATCGGCTCCCCGGCGAGGATCGCGCGGGTGAACAGCATCGGCGCCATGTCGGGACGCCCCCAGGGCCCGTAGACGGTGAAGAAGCGCAGCCCCGTCGTCGGCAGCCGGAAGAGGTGGCTGTAGCTGTGCGCGATCACCTCGTCGGCCTTCTTCGTGGCCGCGTAGAGGCTCACCGGGTGGTCGGTCGGCTGATCCTCCGAGAACGGCAGCGCGTGGTTCGCGCCGTAGACCGACGAGCTCGACGCGTAGACGAGGTGGCCGACGCGCGTGCGCCGGCAGCCCTCGAGCACGCAGCCGAACGCGTCGACGTTCGCGCGCAGGTAGGCGGCCGGGTTGACGAGCGAGTAGCGGACGCCGGGCTGCGCCGCGAGGTGGACGACGCCGTCGAACGCGCCGTCGCGGAACAGCCGCGCCGTGGCGTCCGCCTCCGCGAGGTCGAGGCGCTCGAACGCGAAGCCCGGGCGCCCCGCGAGCGTCGCGAGCCGCGCCTCCTTGAGGGCGGTGTCGTAGTACGGGTCGAGGTTGTCGACGCCCACGACCTCGTCGCCGCGGTCGAGCAGCGCCGCGGCCGTGTGCATGCCGATGAAGCCGGCCGCGCCGGTGACGAGCACGCGCCGGCTCACGGCTCGCCCCCGCCTTCCGCGAGCGCGCGGAGCTTCACGTACTTGAGGAAGCTCGCGAACGCGCCGATCGCGATGTGGGCGAACCCGGCCGCGCCGTCGAGGAACCCGAGCTTCAGCACGTAGAAGCGCAGGAAGCGCGCGAGCGGCGAGAGCGCGATCCGCGCGAGCCCCGCGCGCTCGCCGCGCGCGTGCATCGCCTCGGCCTGCAGCGTCGTGTAGCGGTTCTGCTTCGCGACGTAGTCGGCGATCGACTCGGCCGACGCGTGCAGCAGGTCGCCGTCGAGCCGGCCGGCGGGGCCGTCGGCCACGACGTGCTCGTGGACCGGATCGTCGGTCCAGCGCGCGCGGCTCCGGTCGAACAGCCGCACCTGCCAGTCCGGATAGCCCTCGCCGTGCGCGAGCCAGCGACCGAGGAAGCGGTTGCGGCGCGCGACCGCGTACGCGGCCCGCGGCGGCGCGCCGGCGCGGAACAGCCCCGCGACCGCGTCGGCGAGCTTCGGCGTCACCCGCTCGTCGGCGTCGAGGCACAGCACCCAGTCGTTCGCGGCCAGTCCGACCGCGTGCGCCTTCTGCGGCCCGTACCCGCGCCACGCCTCCACCGCGACGCGCGCGCCGAAGCGCCGCGCGATTTCCACGGTATCATCGCGGCTGCCCGAGTCGACGACGACGATCTCCGAGGCGAACGCGGCGGACGCGAGGCATTCGGCAATGTCGCTCGCCGCATCGCGCGAGATCACCACCAGCGAAAGAGGCAGCGTGCCGGCCATCCGCGGGTCGCGTGCGAGACGCGCCCCCTGTCGTTCGTGACGCCGCGATTCTACCGGACGGCGGCGCCCCGCCGCTTCCGCCCGCGGGGCCGGCGTTCCGCCGCCCTCCCGCGCATCGGCCGCGAGCGCGCCGGCGTCGGCGCCCGGCCGCCGTCCCGGGCCTGACCCGGTGGCCGGCGTCCTCGTCGTGCGCCCCACGTCGCTCGGCGACGTCGTCTGGGCGCTCGCGATCGCCCGGGACGTCGCGGCGGCGCGCCCGGGGCTTCCGGTCGACTGGATCGCCGAGGAGTCGTTCGTCGCGCTGCCCGCGATGTGCGCCGACGTGCGGCGCACGGTTCCGCTGGCGCTGCGGCGCTGGCGCCGCTCGCCGCTCGCGCGCGCGACCTGGCGCGAGATCGGCGCGTGGCGCTCGGCGCTGCGCGCGGAGCGCTACGACGCGATCCTCGACCTGCAGGAGCAGATCAAGGGCGGCGTGATCGCGCGGACGGCGATCGGCCCCCGCCACGGGTTCGACCGCGCGAGCATCCGCGAGCCGGTCGCCGCGCTGTTCGACGACGTGCACCACGCGGTGCCCCGCGACCTGCACTTCGCGACGCGCTGCCGGCGACTGGCCGCCGCCGCGCTGGGGTACGCGGTCGACGGGCCGCCGCGCTGGCGCTGGAGCGTTCCGGCCGCTCCCGCGTTCGCCCCCGCGCGGCCCTACGTCGTCGCCGTGCACGCGAGCTCGCGCGCGGACAAGCGCTGGCCCGACGGGCGCTGGCGCGAACTGCTCGCGGGCGTCGCCGCGGCGGGCTTCGACGTGGTCCTTCCGCACGGGAGCGACGACGAGGAGCGCGCGAGCGGCGCGCTCGCGGCGGGCCTCGAACGCGCGATCGTGCCCCCGCGCGCGCCGCTCGACGCGATGGCCGCGCTCCTCGCGCGGGCGCACGCGGTCGTCGGCGTCGACACTGGCCTCACCCATCTCGCGGCGGCGCTGGGCGCGCCGACGCTCGCGCTGTTCACGACGACCGACGCCGCCCTCGCCGGCACGTCGGTCGCGGGGCCGCACGCGCGCGACCTCGGCGGCCGCGGCGCGTCGCCGACGGTCGGGGAAGCGCGCGCGGCGCTCGGCGGAATGCTGCGCCGCGCGCCGGGGTGCTGAGCGTGCGCGCGCTCTACACGCTCGCCTGGCGCGTTGCCGCACCGCTCGCGCCGCTGCGCCTGTGGTGGCGCGCGCGGCGCGAGCCGGGCTACCTCGAGCACGTCGGCGAGCGCTA